>Ga0315899_10003565_pt1 | contig 16955 bp, 8 predicted proteins | sample LakEriMetagenome_2_FD_203518 | JGI IMG/M metagenome (GOLD analysis project Ga0315899, IMG submission 203518) | Freshwater fungal communities from buoy surface, Lake Erie, Ohio, United States - Buoy 4 MA112 | ecosystem: Environmental > Aquatic > Freshwater > Lake | place: USA: Lake Erie, Ohio... | reverse complement strand
AAGCGTCCCGAACCAACCGTGGATGAATCATCAGCGCAAGATACTCCGTTGGCTCGTGCAACAGAGAAGTCACCGATCGCAGAAAAGTCACCGAGCGCAGAGAAGGCAACCGCAAAGAATTCAGCAGACACCGAGAAGCAAGCGCACACCGAGAAAACAGCACACCGAGAGAAACAAGCGAACTCTGAGAAATCAGCGAACGCAGCGCATCAAGCGAACGACGGCGAGTGAAACAATCGATGAAACAATCATGGGGCACCATTGGCCTTTAAGTCACTAATTGCCTTGCCCTAGTGCGGTGCAGGGCATTCTGTAGAAATGCGTTTGAGTTTGCCGTAGCCATTAGGTCAGTATCCCGTGGAGTGAGAAGCAAAAGCTCGGCGCAGCGGCTTATCCGAGGGTTGTTCGGCTGAAGAACTTAGCGAATCGTAACGTTTTTATTGCACCGTAACACACGGCGAGTTACAATGCGATAAAAGGGTTACGAAGGTGGTGAATGAACGATTCAATTAGGCAAGCCGAAGGGTACATCGAAGAAACGCTTGGAATTTCCGTGCGGCTCAATGAGTGGCCCGGAAAGCGTAAGCTGCCCCTATTTCTCAGGCAAGAATTCGACTTTGCTCAATCCGAGATTTTGGGGCGTCCCGTATTGATCGCAGCGGCGATTTCGCCGGAACATTCAGCGGTTGCGTGAAGAATCGAATTTGGTCGAACGTAAGTATCGGGTTGAGCGTCTAGCACCGATTTGTGAAACGAGACCAAAGTCCACTCGCCGCTTTAATATGCAACATATTGGGCCCCAGTCGCTCGCCGAAATGATTCTGGCGATGATGGCCCCAACAAATCCTAACGAACTGTCTTATTTTGCGATTAAATAAGACAGTCCTTTTGCTGCAAAAGACTTGCCGAACATTTTTGACATGTTAGGCGACTTGGCATTTCTCGTAAGTCGATTACCAAAAACCATCTTTATCAGACGATGTAGGAATTGGCAACGCAGGCCATCAAATGGCGAGGTTACTATAACGACTACTACGTCGACATCCCAAATACATTCGCACTGATCGCGCAACGCACTGGGGGGTCTGTGGCACTATTTAGGCAGCTGGATTACCGGGAAAAACGTGTTTTCCATCTTGAACCGGGATCCTGAAATTCGGGCCCACCACGCACCATTGGCCTCTGCGTAGCCTCGGAAAGTAGCTCATTCTCCCTATTAACTAATGCAGCTACTGACATTCACAATTGCGAGCAAATGCTTCGCTCTTGAGGTTGCGACGTAACTGTCGAACCGATCGGTTACGTTGCTGTCCAGTAGCAGGACGATCGCATCAGCCTCGAGGCCTTTGAAGGCAGTAATCGTTGAAAACAGGACTCCTGCGTCTTTACGCCAGAGGGACGGATCCTCGGTTATTGGTAAACCGGCAATTCGGGGATGGTAAGCAAGCACAGAGTTTTCCCGTCGTTTTGAAGAAAGTATTGCGATTTGATGCGGTTGCAAACGGAAGTCTGTTCTCCATTGCTTGAGGACTTCGTCAACCGCTGTGGACACCTGCTCATCGGAGACTGTGATTACTAACGGTTCTGCACCGTCAGGCACCACAGGGCTTGAAGTGATTTCCGCATCGACAAATTGCATGCTCTGAGCATGAATCTTCCGTGTATTGCGACAGTTAACATTTAAACGAAAACTCGCATTAGTTGACGGAAACGAGTTCTCCTTGCCGAAGAGATTCTGATTTGGGTCGAAGAAGATAACCAGTGGGCCATTTGGTTCCCGAGATAACGACTCGACAGTCAGCCACCAATCCCGCGCAAAGTCTTGTGCCTCGTCGACAATGATGGCATCGAATCGAACCTGTGGAACCAAGTCAATTACTCGATCAAACATTTTGTTCGGAACTTCATTCTCCCAGAAGTCAGATTGTGATTTCGGATCACTTGGAGGCCGAAACGGGAGCTTTGACTTGGCAAAGAAACTAGCGCAAATTGAGTGGAATGTTGCTATGGTTAGTCTTTCTTGGATGTCACTTGGCGTCTCTGCTTGAATGCGGTCGTTAAGCCACTCAACGAGAGCTTTGTTGAAGCAAAGCAACAGTGTTTGCTTCCCACACCGTGCGAACTCGATTGCCTGCCATAAGGCAAGCATAGTCTTGCCGGTTCCAGCACCTCCGCGAATTGCAATCCGGCGATTCTCTTGCAGTCCACTAACTACCAGTTGTTGTTGCTCGGTTAACCTAACGAGCTGTTCCTCATCCTGCTCTAGACTGCGCCACTTTGCTGGAATCAAGCGGAAGACTGGCCTTAATCCCTCGCGACATCGACGCATGGATTCCGTAGTAATTAACGGTGACTTAAGTCGATTCCACGCGCGAAATGCACCACGAATAGCTCTATCGTAATCGTCGAGGTGTTCGGCGAAGAAAACGATACTTGGATCGACGTCATTTGGAAGCTGGCCTACGTTGCGAGAGTCGGGAAAGGCTACTGCATATCCTCGACAACCTCCAAACCAGTAGGGCTCATCTTTAAGCCTCAGTATGTCTTCGATTGCATGAAGGTTTCCACTCGCCTGACGAAATGGATGGTTCGGAATATCTTTCGTCCGGCCATTGGGGAAGATGCGATAGTAAACTTCTTCATCTCCATCGACCCGGTGTCGTACATCTCCACCCTTGACCTCAAGAACAAGTATTCCAAAGCGAGGATCGAGAATTAGAAAATCGGCCTCACCTTCGAGCAGTGAATTCATGTGGTAATCACGATCGGGTCGTAACCAACAGTAACTATGGTAAACCAGGCATTCCTTCGGCAAGTCACGAACGAGTGCTTTTGCAACATCTCGCTCGGGCCTCAGGGCAATATCATTTGGATCAACGTCTGGAATTAATCGTGCCATGCGTACAGTTGTTTTCTAATGCGGGAATGAATTCTATTTGAGAACGGCTACAGGCTTGAATTCCTTTGGCCAATTCTCAATAGGGATCGTCCATTGTTGACGTGGATAATCACTCCGGCTTTGTGGGCGAAGGGTAACGAGAATCACTCTACCGGAATCGTCGGAGGCTGCTCGCTCGAAGTAATCGAATTTGCCTACAAAAAAGCGACCTGGAGTTTCTGGTGACTCAATGATTATGATTCTTGATCTAAGCACCTCTGGGTTTGACTCGCGTTGAGTGAGCTTTCTGAATTCTATGCTCTTTCCTCTTGATGCAATCAGATCAAGTGAATCGTCATCCATTCGAAGCCCAAAGGTACCAGAGCGGGGCAACCGATCGGGTAGATCCGATAGTCGGATCGGATCAGACGCATCGATTTGACTTTTGCGAGGTTCGGCGGCCCATGAGGGAAGATCTTTCGACTTGCGACTAACAATGATGCCAGGCCGTCGTGTAGCGTCGTAAACCGTAGCGAGTGGCAAAGTAGCCAAACCAACTCCAATCGCGTTTGCGAGTCGATGTAGGTTTGGATGATGCACAGGCCAAAACGGGTGGATGAGAACGGCCCAAAGCTTTCCAGAAGCGTGAACGCAAGTGAGACCTTCCTGAACAGTTATCGATGCATTCGTGATTCCAGTTTCAATTGCTAAAGCAGCTCGTTGCACTACTGGTTCCCAGTAGCCGGTAAGCTCTGGCACTCTAACAGAGCCTTCCGAGGCAGCAACTTTGGCAAGATCAAGACCAAGCCGCCAGTCGAGCAGGATGTGGTCTGCAGCGTTGCCGTAGTCGCGTAAGCAATCATAGCAGGAGCTATCGCATCGATCAGAATGACTTACCAGCCGCTTGTAGGCCTCGCCACCTGGCAATAACGGCGAAAGTACCATTTCCCGAAATACTTCAGGTTGCCCCAGAAAATCGCAGTACCCAGCTCCATTCTCAAGCGTGTCCATAAGATAGATTTCGAAAACTCTCTCTGTTCCGAGGTCGACTATCCTAGTACCTACGCTTAATTCATCCGACTCAACATCGAGCACGCGGCAAGCTTGACGTCTAATAAGATGGGCTAAAGACAGATAGGAAGCACGCACACCAGCAGCTCTTGATTCGCTCAATGGTTCAAGCTCGATGTTAAGTGAGTCGACGGCAATCCGAAGTAAAAGCACGTCCGTTTTCTTTCGTGCAACCAAAGCTGCTTCTCGAATATCTCCCTTTGCCCGATCCTTCCATACTCGTTTTAGATGCTCTGCAACTACCCATGCAGAATGCCCATTGTTGAGTTTGCGGAATGGAAAGAGCCGCCCACCGTTATCGTTCACTGTCATTACCGACAAATCGCCAGCTGACCACATCGAAATATTGCTTTTGCCGAGTTGCTGAAACTCACCTGTTGCCTGGCAGTCTATTCGTCCACTTGAAGTTCTCGGTTGCCATTCAAACCTGCCGTTAAAATCGGGTTGTTCACCAGGCTCGACCTGAAATCCGTGTGGCTCCCAAATTTCTATGACCTTGAACTTTTTTTGGTTTTGGCAAACAGGACAAGAGCCATTCGATGACGGAGTACTTACGAGTGACTGACAGCGGTAGCAAACACCGCAATGCGACTCCCACCCTATACCTTCCTTGTCGCGTGGGCTTGGTTGGCCAGGAGCGTAATCCACAATGCCGACCGACTGTAGCACCTGCTTGTCCCTAACCGTTTCACTACCAGGAGCAAATTGACTAATCGCGATCTCCAACGGTCTTGAAACGGCATTGGGATCTGGCCACTTCTCGGGTCTACCCACATAGAGATTTCGAACACGTGTTGGAAAACCGAACATCGGGAGAAGCCCGGCGCATGCAAGTCGTTCGCTGATACTGTCTTGAACAAAGCTCTGTTTATCCGAAGCTATTTCTGTTATTGAATCAACAAGAGTGTTGCAAACAAAATCTACCATTCTTTTCCGGTACGAATCTAGAAGAGTGCCAACGAGCAATACATCGACTATCGCCTCAACCGTGCGGCGATTATTCAAGATCCAGTTCTGAACTAGTTTGGAGATCGTCAGCCAGTTCTCAGCCGTACCAAACTCACCATGAATCTCAGGACCAGATTCTTCATCGTTGAAACCCGCCCCTCCGTTCTGTCCAAGAGCTACGAATGCCTGACGAAGGGTCTCCTTATTCAACATGCGTTGGAGAATTCGATCTCTCCGCATATCTAAATAGGGGGCTGACGGCGAACCAGAGATCATCGGCAGTGGGTCTGCAAAGTAGGTGTCATCATGGCTCCTGCCACGCCCAACCGTAAGTGCGATTGAGTAACCTGCACCTCTTCGCCCCGCGCGTCCAACTCGCTGCTGATAGTTGAATCGCCTCGGCGGTACGTTTCCCATCATCACAGCCAGCAACGATCCGATGTCAACGCCGGCCTCCATGGTTGTCGTAACGCTTAGCAGGTCAATGCTTTCAACCTGCTCGATTTCATCTCCAAGACAAAGGTTTTGAAACTGCCGCTGCCTGACTCCTGCCTTTTCTTTCTCAGTTTGTCCGGTTAGTTCCTCACAATGCAATCGGAATGCTTTGACGTCAGGAGACGCTAAGAATGAATAGTAATCAGTTTCGGCTCCAGCTGGCGTGGCATTTGGCTCTTTGGTCAATGGACTGTAGCAACCGACGCAAACGCCGAGCGCGAAATGCAGATGCCGCAGTTTACATTGCGGGCATATCCAAACGGGATCTGTCTGCTCAGAGGGTTGCAAGTACAGTTTGTCCTCGGTCAGTTGTATATCAGAATTCATGATTGCTTTTTGGATCATGAAATCTGCCAACTGTGCCATGACTGCATGGCTATCTTGAACGGCAGCGGATTCCAGATACTGCTTGAGCGGAGCCGGAAGTGTTGATTGTGGCCAGCGTCCGTTTTCATCAAACGCAAATCTCAATCTTTCCCCCAATATTCGGAGAGCAACATTCAATAGGCCTGAACTCTGTACTTGTGTAAGTCCAGCGAATGCAGGCACTACAATGTCGTTTCCGAACATAACTCGTCCTAGCGCGAGTGCCTCTATTGACTTGCGTCTATGGAAGAAAAGCGTTCTCAAGCATTGATGAAAGCACTCTAGCTGGATTTCCCTGAACAGGGCCCGCTGCGGACCATCTAAATCAGCAACCTGTTTCTCTGTGACGGGGCTTGCACTCCATTGGTAGAGGCTTGACCAGTGGCGATTATCTCTTTCGAGTAACGATTGCACTGGTCCTGCTGGATTTACGCCTAATTGCACTAAACTCGATGCAACTCGATTCGAAAGAGCACTAAGTCGAAACGGCCCCCGGACGGAACTTCTTAAATCTGCCGCTCGTTGTTTGTCTTGCGCATTGGTCAGATAGCCGCTCGCCGCGTCTTCAAGAAGATTCGCGTCCGCTCGACGCTCTTCGCGAAACCGATTGCGAGCATCTAAGTCCTCCTGTGTTGGCGGAACCTTCTTGTCCAGAACTCGCAAAAAGGCTTCAAGATCTCCGCCTAATTGCTTTTGTCCTTGAAGAAGAGTCTGGCGAACAAGGTCGCGATAGTGGTCAAGCTCAACACCGGCCGCCAATTTCGCTGCGTCTTGACGGCTATCCGTAAATACAACCAACTTGCGAGCCGATGGTGGCATATCCGTGAGTTCTCGCATCAGCCCATCCGCAAGAACTTGATTCACCTTCTGGAAGCCTGTTCTGTGTCGAATAATTGGACTGGAGATCTGCTCAATCGCAATCGCTTCCTCCGCTGTCGTTGAACCGACACGAGTCCAATCTGCGTCGCATCGGCAACAGCGAGAAGGCATTGCCGATAGGACTCGGACAACCTCCTCATCAAGGCCTTGGGTACGGATCTGGTACAACCATCCGTTGTGTGAGCTGACTGGTCCGAAGGTAACCTCACCTGTAGATGGTTCAAGGTTGGCCTTTACAAATCGTCGATTGACATCATGCTTTGCTCCCATCGTCCTTACCCGCTGTTCCCAAGACTGTTTGCACAACGGTTCTTCGATCTCTGGCCAGAAAATTGCGTAACGATTGTAAAACCTCTCGCGACCTGCGGCGCTCGCCGAATCTAGGTCAGGTTGGTCATGTACGATTGAGAAACTCTCTTCATCGTCAGCAAGTCGATAGCCGCCCAGATACACCTCTCCGCATTGGGAACAGATGAGTGCATCTAAAACGCGCGATCCACAATCGCATACCAATCTCGGAGTGGAGTAAAGCTTCCCAATGTTTCTCGGACTATCTCCCTTAGGAATCGCTGTGCACTCTCGGTTTGAGCACGCCCAAAGACCGTTCACGTTACGAAAAAAGAGATGCAATCGAAACGGCAGCGGAGCGGGGGCTTGCTGCTGCTCAGATACTCTCGCTGTTGCAAGTAGTTGCAGAAGGGAGCGACTATATTGCACTTGCTGATTCTTGCCGAACAATCTCGCATTCAACTCTTCGATCGTTTCGGGATGCGGTACATCGCATAATGCAGCCTCGTCAGCTCGCAGCTTTTCTACTATGCGAGCTCCTGTTAACGCTGCTGATGGCGATTTTTCTACATTCAACTCACTCGCTAGCTCCCGAAGAGCGTCATCCGATCCAATGCCACCACTCTCCGCAAACTTTGCGAGCCTTGGCTTGTGATTCCTAATTTCAACAATCGAACTGGGATCAGGCTTAGTGATTGAAGCTCGAATGATCTCAAAACTCGATGCTGGTACACCGAAGAACTGCTCAAGAAATTCGTTTCCAGCCAATGTATCAGTAAACGAAGCGGATGATGCCATGAACCGAACTTGCGGTGAGCCTGGCCTGACCCCCAATCTCTCAAGCAAAAGGCGGATAAGAAACGCAACTTCAGTACCGCCTGTACCGCGATAGGCATGCAGTTCATCAACAATCAAATGGAAGACATTGTTCTTATCCGATGCCAACCATTGCTTCGTGTCTTCAAAGATTTGAGCTTCAATGCTTCGCATTAACATAATGTTCAGCATGGAATAGTTTGTAATCAGTATGTCTGGTGCTTTATCTTGCATCGACCATCGATTCCATAGTTCAGCACTATCTGGATCTAGGCTTGGAAATTGAAATCGCAACTCATCGCGATTGGCGACTGAAGCTGCTTGTCTCTCAAGCCGTTTTCTTTCTTTCTCCAGCTCGCGCTTCTTCGATTGACTTGATGGACTTCCTGAAACTGGCGTGCGACCGGTATATCGTCCAAAGTAGATTCGGTCTAGACGATTGGCCTTAAGCCAAGTTCTAGCCCTCGGAACCGTTTTTCCACTTTCATTGCGACCATCAGGACTGTCGAGTGCCGTTCGCAACCGAACCATCTGGTCTTCAGCAAGCGCATTCAGCGGGTACAAAATTAACGCACGCATCGCACGCGTTCGCCCTGTCGAATTCCACCTCGAAGACTCACTGACTAGTGAATGGAATAGTGGTAAAAGGAAGCACTCCGTCTTGCCTGAGCCAGTACCCGTCGTTACCACCATGTGTTTCTTGTTAACTGCGACCGCTCGCAACGCGGCAGTTTGATGCTCGTAAAGCATCCTATTACCAGGGAAAAGACCGCACGCCGCAAATGACGCGAACTCATTTGATAGCCCAAGCTGTTCGCACGCTGTCCTCAAGTTGCAGGCTTCGATATACCTGGGAACAAACTCGACCCTAGGCGGCTGAAAGAGGCGTCCGGACTCACGCAGAAGTATCTGACGCTCAACATTTAGCCGTTCGTCGCGAAGGGGCATCGCGCTGTCGATGTACTTTAAGTAAAGCTCATGCAACCGCTCAGCGAGCGCGAACGGGTCATTTAACGATCCTTGCATCATTAATAATTCCTCAATTACCGTACTATCACATCCTGTTCAAGAATGGAGGCAGCCAGTTTTGCTTTTCTAAAAGTAACGTGAGAATAGCCCCACCATTGCTTATTATCATATCGAACTCGATTGGCGACATGGCCGGCCCCGACAACTAAACTTCGTGCCACCAGCAAAGGCAAGCGTGGGCTGGCCGTTGGGATCAGCAAGCAGTTTTTTCCTGTCAGGAAAATCCAAGAGTTCGGAGGATTTTCAAACCACATCGCAACGGCACGCTGGTCTGGATTGGTAACCGCGCGACGCATATCACCGGCCACGTGAACTTGAACGGGACTTCCAGATCGGCGACGATACAGACCAGACTGTACGAATACTTCCTTGGCTGACACCCAGACTGGCTTACGATTCCTGAAGCTTAACTTTTCCCAAACGCCGGTGGGTGATGAAGTATCTTCATTGAGAGCAAGTAGCCAATCAGTGACCCGGGGAATGTTGGCCAGCAGTTGATCGCCATGATCGTCCGAGAACCACGCCGCACAGTCCTCGGCTGCTCGCACTAATTCTTGACGCGTGCCCACTGCAGAGAGACAGGTTGGACCGCGATCGGTTTGCTTACTGTACACGCGGACCGAATTACGAAGTCTTTTGATGCGAGCGCTAGTCCAATAACCGAATAATAGGCCACGTCCCCGTCCGTGCGTCCAAATGATACCTGGCTGGCACGCCAGGATACCGGTGCCATCGAATTCGACCACTCCGAGTTCAAGCAGCGGACGCATCCAATAGGTCGCATGTCCAAGCGGCGACCAGTCAGCTCCTAGTGCAGCCGCCTGAGAGAGCGATTGGCAGGCCTGTTTTACTCTTTGCCACGGAGTACTTTGTCGTTGGAAGAGCCAGCCAGCAAGAGAGTCCCATCGATTCATGGTGAACTTTCCATACCTGCGACATTCATCCGCAACAACCAACGAATTGCAGAAGAAACTCGATCTTCATCTCGACCAAGGCGAACATAAACGTCGCGTAGCCTTCGAGTCAACGACCGTTGTAATCTTGCCTCCAGCAAACAGGACTCCATCGATAACTCGCGAAGCAATGACTCAAATGCGAAGTCCTCTTCCGACGACGTATTCAGTTTCCAAGTTTCAAAAGGTAGATGCCCCTCAACGCAACTAGAGACCGTTTCCTGTATCGGAGCGGGTTCCGTTAAAAATGGTATTGCCCACTTCTTTAGAAAGTGCCTGTCTTCGGGAACGGGAAAGCAAGAACACGATTTCTCCTCGACAAAAACTAATCTCAAATTGCTTGGCCAGCCGCTTTCATCGCGATTCGGAAGACTGGCTCGCCAACCGGCATTGAGTTGAAAGAACGGTTGAAGCCATGCGTGAGAGGGACAGCGGTCGATTCCATCAAGGATGATTATGTGAAGCCTGTCTTCATCGTTGACTGCTTCAGAGAAAGCTCTCCCTAAGTCGCCATCAAAGACCTGTGAAAATGACATCCAGTTTGGCTCGACGGTCACACAATGACTGATTGCTGATCCACCCATGGACGCTGCATATGCCACCCCCCATGAAACGTCTGGTAGAGAAACCAGATTCGATGCGACCATTAATGCATGAAAATCGGCAGCCTTGTTCGATGGCAAAACAAGTCCGAATTCTCGCATGACCGGCACGAGTCGAGAATCCACGTACCGCATTTCGATGAGCGGTTCTCCTAATAGTTGCGTGGTTCGTTTCTTGGATGCATGTGGGACTTGGGTAGCCACTAAGCTAGCTGTCGCGTGGCCATTTCGCTCGGCCAGCAGATTGCCACCAAAGATTGGGCCGAGCAATGAGATATCCGACAAAAGCTCATCGCGGCCTTGGGACAAACGTGTGGTTGCCGTCTTCACAACGCGCTCGAAGCGTGATTCATTCTCGTCGATTTCTTTTTTGCATCGTTCTAGCTCCGCCTCCGTCTCAAGTAGTTGAAGGCCTGCATTTTCCAGCTTTTTGTCGGCTTCCTTGAGCTTCTCGAGGACTTCCTCACTGAGCCTCTCCGCTTCAGACTGTATTTCATTTGCTCTGGAGAGAACCAGTGCATCGACTCGTTCCTGCCCCAGCTCAGCGATTCGCTTATTGACCACTTCGGAGTTCGCAAGGGCCGTGGCAATCCTATCTACAGCTTCGTCATTCTCGGTAACTCGCGTGGCAATTTCCTCAACAGCCTGAACTACACCGCTAGCAAGCAACTGTTCATCAGTGCGTAGTTTCTCAACCAGCGTAGCCAACAAGGTCTTGGCATCACGTTTGTTATTCCTTCCTTCAAGTAGATTGCACGCCTTTGTAATCGCGAAGTCATCAGTAGGCAGCACAAGCTCCTGCGTGTGGTCACTTAGTCCAGCAAGATCCTCTTTGCGTATAAGCCGATACCTCCGAACGAATCGACTTCTGGGGTCTTTCGCAGGGTGATTTGTCGTCGACGAGAGGTAAACTTCACAATAGCCGACCTCGTTCGAAACATACTCGCTAAGCTTGCTTCCCTTTAACACCTTTACAACATTGTTGACTCGATCGGCTGGAGCACAACAATATCCAGTTGGCGACTGAAAACTTTCGAATCTTTGTGGATAGAACGGCCCGACCATTTGTTCATCGACCCACACATAATAGATTCTCGGTGGTTCGTAGGAGTTATCGATCATCTTCCGACCGTCTACCAACCGACGCAAACTAGTCCCAGCGTCCAGCGTCGTTTTTACGATTTCAAACACCTCTCCATTGCATGGGCTTGTGTCTGGAGAAACTTGATACCAACTTTGATCCATTGAGCCATAGAACTTCTCGCTGGCTTTGGATAGAATTCCCACCACGAGATCGCCAGGCGAAAGCTGTAGATTCGGCACAGACCACCAAAAAACATAGCCGTCGGATGGAAAGTTTTTTGCGTTTGCCTGAACCATTTTTCCTGTATCGAGATCCATCAATGGAGCAAGAGATGCCATTCGATGGCCCGATGCGCTTTCCTTTGGAACCTGCGCTAACGCAAATACGATCCGATGGCCGACCAGCTCGTCAGTGGGATGTGGCATGTTGTGTTAATTCTCCCCTTTTTTAACTAATCTGCATCTGGTGTTCGTATTCATGATTTGTTCGCGTTTAGCCATCTTGTAAGCGGATGTTGAAAGTCCTTGGCGGACGTGCTCCCAGATGCGAGCGGGAAACGGACTAGAGCTCTGATCGCCGCCAGACGCTCTTCAATAGGTGAAGTTTTCGCCAGCGTTGGAATTTCGCTTCTTGTCCAGTGCAAGTGCATTCCTATCAAGCTATTCTCACCATCTTCAGTCTTTACCCATGCTGGAGCCTCTCTCAAGGCAAGTCGCCAGCGACGCTCTGATTCCATCACCGAGGCTGGCTCGGTAGGACAGCTGACAATTACTCGGCATGGCTTACATACAACGCCGTCGATGGTGGCACAAATCGTGTGTTCACCCGGTTCAGATAGAGCTTGGTGACTGACAATACGCTGATCGACCCTGATCAGTTGGCCGTCAATCGTGATCGAACTTGGTAGGCGAGACCCCACAATACGAATAGCTGGTCCTGCGCCTTCGACCCAATTCTTTTTTCTACCAAAACGGAGGCCACCAGCAGGGACCAATCTCGGACGAGGCGACTTCAGAAATCGGTGCCATATAGGGTCTACCAAGAATGCATATGGCAATGGATCGGAAACCTCGAAAGTAACGAACAAGCACGCTTCAGGAATTCCCGTTAGTGAAGTGACGTCACCTTGGAATTCATCTTCCCTCGCATAGTACTGGGAAATCGTTACGACGTTTTCGCAACCAATTAGTCGTTCGAAGAGGTTATAAGACTTGGGATCGCGTGTATCTGTGGCAATTAGTCCCCGATCTCCCGGTTCAAAGCCCGATACTTGTTGGTACATGCAATCGTCAGCATCAAACCGTCCAAAGTAGAGGCCATCAACGAGGTTCAATCGATGACCGTTTGCATCCTTCTTTCCGGACATCAAGCTTTGAAGATCATCGACCGAAATATTCGTAGAGGTTTCAATTGATCGACCGAGTTTTGCAACTAATAGCGCTCGTTTCGCACTAATGCCAAACCAACACTTGCTTCGGCCGAATTTGTCACGAGTGTTACTACCTGGAGTCGCTAACTCCCACTCTCCGTCCCACTTTTGAAGTTCATTAAAGATCTGTCGAACAGCAGTTGGAAATCGATTTTCGTCTTCAAGGACACGACGTGCCCAGTTCGAAGGAAAGCACTCTGCATTATATCTGCGAACTTCAACATCTCTTTTGACCCTATCTTCCGACACGTCAACGCCAGGTCGATAGCCACAACTGCGAAAGAAGATTGGTAGCTGGGCAAGGTCGGCCCGTCGAAGAAGAGCTTGTGATTTCGGAAGTCCAACATTGCGATCGTGGGTGTACTTTCGATCGGGCGGAAGATGAATCGTTCTGTTATGTTTGGACAACCAATCCTTTAGGTGCCGCCAAAGCGATCGATGTTCTTCGCCATGATCGGCGGCGAAGTTCGGTCCCATAGCACGAATACCCACAAGCTTGCCAAGTTGCACGTAATAGGCACGACTCGTGTACTCACCCGCTGCGTCATCCATTTGGGAAGCCGCAAACACCTGGATGGCGATCAAAATTAAGAATCGAGGGGCTCTCTTGCCTGTTGCCGTTTCGACTCGCCAAGGGCGACCTAGCGACTGGTACGTTCGCACGGCCGCAATGAAGCTGGAAACGGCATCGTCTGCACACTCGAATTCAACTCCAATCTGTTTGGCAACATCGACTAGTATCAGCGGTTCAAGCGCAAGTACAGCCTCTCCGTCTCTCGATATTGCGAGCCAGTATTTTGCGAGCCCTTTTGACCAGTCGTCATAGTCCACATAGTCCACGGTTCGTCCCCAAATAACGCATTTCAGGCGGAATCGCCACCACCAACCCGTGGAGTCCTAGTTTAGCTAGCGAAAGTGAGTTCTCAATGAATTGCTCAGAATTGGCGATCTGCGAATAAGTTTTCAGAAAACGTCTCCCGCTGGTCCAACAGCTCCTGCCTGCTTTTTCCTAAGATCCGACAAATCAAGAAAACGGCCGTGTTTAAAACCTTTCGCCTGTTGCTTGATAGTTTTGGGTGTTCACGCTAGCATGTTTGCTGTTCAGTGAACAGTCTCTTGGCTGTTGTTTTGCTTGAAAGGCATTTGAACCAATGGCCAATGAAGCCGATACCTGCCGAAAATTCGTAGTCCCTCGACTTCAGGCCGCGGGCTGGGATAGCGATCCGTATCGAATCAATGAGCAGGTCACTTTCACCGATGGTCGAATTGTCGTCTCCGGTCGCCGTGGTCGCCGTCGCCCCGGTAAACGGGCCGACTACATTCTCCGTTATCGAGCAGATTTCCCGATCGCTGTGGTTGAAGCCAAAGCCTCCTATGCATCACCTGGAGATGGTCTGCAACAGGCGAAGGACTACGCGGAAATTCTCGGCTTGAAGTTCGCATATGCAACCAACGGGCACAGCACAATCGAATTCGACTTCATCAAAGGTTTGGAGCGAGAGTTATCAAGCTTTCCGACACCGGATGACCTTTGGGGTCGACTGCATGCTGACGAGAGCATTACTGGCGAGGCTACAAAAGCCGTTCTCGCTCCAGCCTATCACTTGAGTGGATACTCGCCTCGCTACTATCAAGAGATCGCAATCAATCGAGCCGTTCAAGCAATAGCAAGCGGAAGGCATCGCAGTTTGCTTACGATGGCAACTGGCACCGGAAAGACAGTTGTCGCATTCCAGATCTGCTGGAAGCTTTGGTCTTCCCGCTGGAATCGAAGTGGCGATCATCGAAAGCCAAGGATACTCTTCCTGGCTGACCGCAACATCCTGGTTGACGATCCAATGGCTAAAACGTTCGCGCCATTTGGAGACGCCCGATTCAAGATTACAGGAGGAAAGATTGTTCAGAGTCGCGAAATGTACTTCGCGATTTATCAATCGATAGCAGAAGATGCGAGCCGTCCCGGGCTTTACAAAGAGTTTGATCGAGACTTCTTCGATCTGATCATCATCGACGAATGCCATCGCGGTAGCGCTCGCAACAATAGCACTTGGCGAGAAATTCTTGAATACTTTTCTCCCGCGATACAAGTGGGTCTGACAGCGACACCGAAGCGAGAAGAGAATGCAGACTCCTACAATTATTTTGGCGACCCGATCTATTCTTACAGTTTGCGACAAGGAATAGCCGACGGGTTCCTTGCTCCCTATCGAGTGCATCGCATTGTGACGACATGGGATGCCGTCGGCTGGCGGCCAAGCGCTGGAGAGCTTGATCGATTCGGACGAGAGATTCCCGACGACGAGTATCAAACTACCGATTTCGAGCGTGTGATTGCCCTACGTGCTCGGACGGATACTGTTGCGAAACACCTCACTGAGTACCTAAAAAAGACTGATCGTTATTCAAAGACTATCGTCTTTTGCGTGGACCAAGAGCATGCAGACGAAATGCGTCGCGCGATTTCGAATTTCAATGCGGATCTGATTCGAGAAAATGCGGATTATGTTTGCCGTGTCACATCCGACGAAAAGGACATTGGCCGAGGGCACCTAAGCAATTTCCAAGATCTTGAGCGATCAACACCGGTTGTCCTCACAACCTCGCAACTACTAACAACAGGTGTTGATGCCCCGACTGTTCAAAACATTGTTCTCGTTCGTGTCATCAATTCTATGACCGAGTTCAAGCAAATCATTGGTCGAGGGACTCGTGTCCGTGATGACTATGGCAAGCTCTTCTTCAGTATTCTGGACTATACGGGTTCGGCGACTCGTTTGTTTGCTGACCCCGAGTTCGATGGGGAACCTACAATCGAAACGGAACAGACCATCGATGAGGAAGGTGTGACCGTTGAGGATGAAGTGGTTCATGAAGAACCTGCCGAATATGATTTAGGGACGTCTACAGAAACCGAACTTCCGCCTGATGAACCGGATTCACCGAGACGGAAGTTTTACTTCGATGGTGGACAAGTTGAGATCGCAGCTCATTTGGTCTACGAGCTAGACCCAGATGGAACGCAGCTTCGAGTCGTCCAATTCACCGACTACACAGCCGACAAGGTCCGAACGCTGTATCGAAATGCAGCTGAGCTGCGTGGACAGTGGGCCGACCCCCAAAAACGCAGTGACATCATCGAGAAACTTGAGGAGCGAGGGATTGACTTCGATCAACTTGCCGAATCGTCTAACCAACCAGACGCCGATCCGCTCGATCTACTTTGCCACCTAGCCTTTAATGCGCCACTGCGCACTCGTCGCGAGCGGGCGAATCGACTCCGGTCCGATCGTAAAGACTTCTTCGAGAAGTTTGGGCCAGATGCTCGTGCAATCCTTGAAGAGCTACTCGAGAAATACACTGATCATGGAACAGCCCAGTTCATAATTCCGGATGTGCTAGAAGTTCCTCCGATCAGTCAACATGGGAACGTTATAGAAATCGCCAAACGCTTTGGCGGTGTCGACGAGCTGCGGAAAGCGATTATCGAACTACAAACATTACTTTACGCCGCAGCCTAGGAATCAAATGACCCCTGACGAATATCGCCAAGCAACACTGTCAATACTCGAGCTACTCATTGAAAAAGAACTCGTGTGGGTCGTACGCGAAATTGAAACAGTCTTTCGAGAAGGACGGCTAGTTACGAAGAACCCCAAAAAAACAACTGGAGTATCAGCGAATGTTAAGCCATCTAAAGCTGGCTCATTGCTGGGGTCAGAGGAGTATTCTCCAAAAGATGCATTCACGATCGTTATTGCAGCGGTAGAACGTGCATTGATCGATACTGCTGACATTGAGGTTGCCATTGCAACGTCACTTAGGGACTTCCAAGTTGATGTAAGCTCGATTACTTTCGCTCCACCAGTGAGTGGAATTCAAACCGAAGTGGATTCAGGATCTTTTGAGCGTCACGAATTCACATTCTCCCGTTCCGCAGAACGATTGAATGATGTCCAGGCACTCCGCGATATCATTCGTAGATTTAGGCCAATGGAGGCCCTGGATGTCGAGTAATTCGGAAGCAAGTCAATTGATCGCAGCGATCGATCAAGCACTAACGCCTAGCGTCGTATCGAATCTGACTGCTGCTAGCGCTGCCTGGGATTTGTTCGAAGCA
>Ga0315899_10003563_pt1 | contig 16959 bp, 19 predicted proteins | sample LakEriMetagenome_2_FD_203518 | JGI IMG/M metagenome (GOLD analysis project Ga0315899, IMG submission 203518) | Freshwater fungal communities from buoy surface, Lake Erie, Ohio, United States - Buoy 4 MA112 | ecosystem: Environmental > Aquatic > Freshwater > Lake | place: USA: Lake Erie, Ohio... | reverse complement strand
TAAAGTCGCTCAATACGGTTCTGATGTTGCCAAGACTGGTGAACTAGGATACGAGTATGGCCATGGCCGTGAAGGCATGAGACAAAAGATGGCTGCTCTAGGACATGAGAAAGCAGCTGCCGAAAGACTACAAGGCATGGGTGGAATCGGTTCACAAGAAGCTGGACAAAGAGTCGGCCAAGTAAGCACCGCTATGAAACAAATTCAAGATATTATGAATAATCTCAGCAGAGAAGATCAAGCAAGACTATATGCTGATTTAAGAGCTAGAGGCAACAAGGTTGCATAATAAGTCAAATAGAAATAAATAAAAAAGGCCCCCACAAAATGGGGGCCTTTTTTATTATCCATGCATTTTCAAAATTACTGGGCCGTCATCATCAGCATCTTCTTCCTGAGAAGAATGAACGACAGGTTCCACCTTTTTACTAATTGTCTTTCGAGCTTTAAATGCATCAAGTTCTCGTTGATATGTAGAATCGACAGCATTCCTGATCAAAAGACGCTTTTGCTGTTCCTCAATTAAATGCTTAATGCCTTTATCCTCAAGAAACTTGTCAAACTTCACAAGCCAAATATTAAATAAAATACTTCGCACACACCCAACCACAACTAACATACTCATAAAAGACATCGCAGCAAGACCAGAAAGGCCTATGCCAACATAAATACAATTTAACATAAAGTCTATCATTTTTTATCCTCCAGATGATTAAAATCCAATTATAAAATCAAGCAAAATTAGTTTCGCCATCAAGGGCCAGCTGCAATGTTCTCAAAACCAACTGCTTTAAGAACAGGATCATTAATCAATGTCTTCATGTTAGCATAAACCCATTCCTTAAATTTTCTCTCAGCTGCTATTGCCCTGTCCTCCGTAGGATTGATCCCATTCTTGACATCCATCGCATGTGTCGCCTCATGCACTATTGTACTTGCTATCTCCAAGATTGCCAACGCATCAGCATTCGGCTTGCCCATCCACGCTTGCCTATTCCTGTTTATATTAACATTGATAACACTTGATGTTCTAATTTTATTTAAATCAATCTCTGGATAAACTTTTAATTGTTTCTTCAAAACAGCCAAAGGCAAATGTTCCAACTTCTCTTTGTATTTTTCCCACACTTGTTTCCCAAAGCGTAAAGCCATCTTCTGTTCTACTTCTGGACCTAATATGTTCGTGTTTTCAGTTGAATTGTATAACCCATAGACATTTTTACTCAAAGGAGCTACCGTACTGATGTCCAATAATAATTTAGCCTGTTGAGGTAATGTCTGATCATATTTTCTAACTAAATCAATTGCTACCTTTGCTTTGTCGTAGTTAGCAGAAATTTTATCAATAACATTCTCTGTACCTATGACAGACATATCAATTTGCTCAAATAACCAATCTGTAAATTTCTTCATAGTAAGTTATATATCTTGACAAACAACAAAAAGGACTACATCATGCAGAGCTACCAAAAAAAATATGAAGAGCTTAAAAAGAAAGCACTTGCCCTTGAATATCACCTTGATGAAGGCATTACCCTCATGACCCAATTAAGTAATAGAATTAATGCACTCGAAAATGCAATTAAAGAACATAAGTTCCGTAAAGAAGAATCAGGTGGATATATTTCTGACCACGATGAAAAATTATGGGATCAACTCGATGAGGGACTAGACAACCATGCCTAACATATTCTTCATTTCAGATACACACTTCGGTCACCAAGGTATGTGCCAGTTTCTCAGAAACGATGGCACAAAAGTCAGACCATTCATGTGCTCCAACCAATGCGATGACCATATGGTCGAAATGTGGAATAAAACCGTCAGACCAAATGATAAAATCTACCACCTAGGAGATGTATCAATAAAAAGACAATATATCAAAGTACTTGAAAAACTTAATGGTGATAAAGTATTGATAAGAGGCAATCACGACATATTTAAACTTAATGATTATACCCCATATTTCAGAGATATAAGAGCAACCCATAAACTCGATAAGTTTTTACTTTCACACTATCCAGTACATACAGATTGCCTAGAAGGACACCTGAAAATAAATGTTCATGGACACCTTCATTACAAAAGAGTTCTCAAATCCCCAGATGCTATTCACCCAAGCTATGTGAATGTATCCGTTGAATGTATCAACTACACTCCTGTCTCTTTCGAAGAAGTTGTGCAAATGTATAGAAAACAAATATCATAAAAACAATTTAGATTTTCTATCATCTAACTCGTAACCATTTTCTACTACCCAACAAGAAAATGTTCTGTCTATTAACTCCACAAAATCAGGAGGTAACCTGTCACGATAATTCAAATGAGTGTTCGGACTGAAATGCTGAATATGCATCAATGACTCACCATCTTCATTGAAATGATTTTTAGAATTGCCAATTTTAGATAACTCATCCAATACTTTGGAAACATTAACTGGCAATCCAATTACTTTAAATATATCACGAACGATCTCTTCTTTTTTCGTTGGGAAATCCTCGTATACAACCTCATAGTCCGATACACCTTTCCACAAATTATAAGTTTTCAATACATTGTGCATCGAAGCAACAAGCTGTTCTGGCTTAGTAAAACGATCATAAGGTTTATGCTCATACGCTGATGAGGCAATATACCTGATATCTCTTTTTGTTGTAAATATATGCTTCCCATAATCAAGCCACATGGGATCATAGTCATGAACTTTGACTATGTTATGCTTGCCATCTTTATGTGAATAGCTATTAATCCAACCAGCATTGATTTGATCTTTGTCAAAAAATTGCAACATGCCTAAACGGATTATGTTGTAAAGCCTCGTACTGCCCGATCTAGGAATGCCAGCTGCAACTATGTTCACAAACCAAAACCTCCGTTAAAACCAAATCCCTTAGCTCCACCAAAACCACCACCTAATCCACCACCGAACTGTCCCCCGCCAAAGGAGCCAAGATTAGAACCACCACTAAACCCACCAAAACCAAAATTGTTTCCACCCATACCACCACTAACACCAACCTGCCCACCACCTAAACCAAATTGTCCACCACCTGCGCCAAATTGTCCACCGCTAAAACCAAATCCACTCATTCCACCTTGCTGGCCAAGCATATAGCCAGTCTGTATAGGAATAACAGAGTAAGGACCACCCATACCTGAAGGCCTTACTACAGTACCCGGAGTATACGCACCATATGGATTGTTATTTCCACTAGCTCCACCACCAACTCCCATCATTCCACCCATGCCCATTCCACCCATGCCCATGCCACTCATGCCCATGCCACTCATGCCCATGCCACTCATGCCCATGCCACTCATGCCCATTCCACTCATGCCCATACCGCTCATTCCCATTCCACTCATGCCCATACCGCTCATTCCCATGCCACCCATGCCCATGCCACTCATTCCCATGCCACTCATTCCCATGCCACCCATGCCCATGCCACTCATTCCATTGTTCCCTAATTGACCGCTAAAGCCACCTACAGATACAGGAGGACGCATAGGAGCAGGCTTTGGAGGCGCTGGTGGCATAGTCGGACGAAATTGACTATATGCACTCATGGATATCCCAAAAATGCATGTTGCTAATAATGCTAATTTAAATATATTTTTCATTTTGCACCTCATGTATTAAATACGATCTATGTTATATAATGATTCAAATTCCTACAAAAAATTAATAATTATTTAACCATTTTTTCTTCAATCTTTCTTGTAAATAAATTATAATTGTTTACCAAGCGAGGCTTACTCATGTCTGAGACTGTCGCAACTAAAGTCAAGACTCATCTTAAAAAATTTCAATTCGCATTAATAGTGCCAATATTTGTCAATATCTCTGAATGGCTACTAAAAATACTCAAAGAAAATAACTGTCACGATATGACACCTTCCATTCAATTCAAACACCTTAACCTACATGTCTACAGAGAAGCAGATTCCTACGAAAATGCAGTCACATCAGCAAAAAAAGATGTGCAAAAAGCATTGGAAAACTTCGGCTTCCACGAAATGAAAATCCTTGTTATCAATTACGAGAAATAATACTATAATTGATTAAGGAGGAAATCATGTCTACAAAAGCTACAAAAGTTTCTATACCAAAAGATGTTTCAAAATACGATAGTTCTGATGGTTATATCGAATTAGAGTTCGGTGAACTAAGATTGTCATACAACCCAGCAGCATACGCAGGCATCAGAATTGAACAAATCGAATTTGATAAACATGGAAAACAAATTACCAGAAAACTAAACCTCAGTCATAACCAAGTCAAAAAACTGAAAAAAGAACTCAGATTCCTATACCCAAGAGATTAATAAAAATTTTCTATATGCCTTGCATCATATTTTGCAAGGCATATAATTTTTCATGTTGAAATTGTGCAATTACTGTAGCCAAGAAAAAACAATAGATAGTTTTAATTACAAACAAAAAACAAAAGGAACTAGACAATCATTTTGCAAATCTTGCCAACAAAAGATCAAAAAAGAATACTACGAAAAAAATAAATCGTATTTCATAGAAAAAGCTAATCAGAAAAAGAAACAAACTAGACAATGGTGGCAAGAATATAAAAAACAATTCAAATGCGCCTGCGGGGAATCACACCCAGCTTGTATCGAATTTCATCACCATGAAAAAAATAAAGAAAAAGATGTTTCTACTCTTTTCAATGAAGGCTCTATCAAAAAAGGATTAGAAGAAATAAAGAAATGTATCCCAATTTGTAGCAACTGCCACAGAAAATTACATTATGATCTAAGAAATAAGAGCGGATGATGGGAGTCGAACCCACCTAAATTAGCTTGGAAGGCTAACGCACAACCGATATGCCACATCCGCACAGTATGCAGAAAAAGAATAACTTATTCTCTTTCTGCATAAACTTATAACAGTAATATTAATTGCATTTGCAAAAAAAATAACAAATTCGATTGTTATTCTTCAGATTCTATGCTCGACTGACTATCGCTACCCTTTTTCAGCTGATATTTTGCTTTATACTTAGCAGCCCTGCATATCTTGCAACGAGTAGAATACCCATCTCTCTTGCTTTTGTCAGGAGAAAATGCTTCAAACAGTTTTATATCTTTGCATTCGTTACATTGTTTCTTTCCTTCAGATGCATAGGGATTATCTTTTTTCAGATGATCTTTTGGTCTGCTACCTGCTATGTGTCCACCTTCTTTTTCACAAATGTAACGACCGTTTTTAGCTATGTTGCGATCATGAGTTAAACGCAAAGCTTCATGTTCTAAATTGCAGAAAGAACAGAAAAACTTTATTTTATCATTTGCAATTCTCAAGTCATAATATTTTTTAGCTTTCTTTTTATTACTTTCTTTCTGTTTTTCAATCCAATCTGTATTGCCTGTTGTTTCTGCAATATACTTTTTTGCCCATTCTATTATCGACCTATCATTAGCCAGACCAGAACTTCGTTCTGTCCAGACAGAAAATTTAAACCCAACAGAATTTGCATATTTTTGTGTTTCTGAAATTTGTTTTTGTACATCTGATTCATTCAGGAATCTAGATTCTGGTTTTACTTCAATAATTTCTTTTGATTGATCTTTATACAAAACTTCAAAATCAGGATTACGACTTTTCATCTCGCTGTCAGTAAAAACATCTGCTCTTTTAAAAGACTCAACCAATTCATTTTGCTCAAGCAGATATAAACATCTTAATTCATAAGATGAGCCATAAAAAATATCAGAACTGCATTTTACAGAATTAAAGTAACCTCTGATGTGAGATTGCTTGAAATCACCTCTTTTATTTTGTTCAGCGCATTTTTGTGATAAGTTTTGCTTCCATGTTTTTTTTGTGGGATCAAGAAGAAAAACCCATCTTTTTTTACCTTTGTCCCATAATTTTTTCAATCCACGCATATCAGCCCATTGAAACTCTGTCATGCCTGCTGGGCATCTTGATGAAGATTTTTTTTGACTTTGCTTACTTATTCTTTTGTTTGGGTTTTTAATATCAACATAACAATAATCTGGCCTGTGATTTTTTTCGAGTTGAAATCCTAGGACTTCATAAATGTGACCGTTTGTTAAACGATTGTCACTAAAACTAATTATCTGGTCATATTGATTTGATTTTGCCCAGTCAACACATCTCGCAAAAAGCTTGCTTGCACCACCCTGCACATGAATACCATATGCTATGCAAAATCTATCTAAAACAATTGTGTTATTTATTATTTGTCTATTATGCCTTCCTAAAGACATAACACCAATTAGTTCTTGTTGATAGAATAGTCCAAAAAATATAATTCCAAGATTATTTGATCCTTGTATGTGATGTTGTTTTAAAAATTCTTTACCTTCTTGTGGTTTAATTTCTTTGATAATACATTTTCTTCCATGTATCTTTCTTGTATGAATTTTTTTGTGAGCATTTATGAAGTTTTTACATTGGTGGCTTCTTAATTGCCACTCATCAGAAAAAAACAAAACATCATCAGGCCAATCTTTTTTTTCATAGTTTTGAGTATCAGCAATATCGATAATAATCATGTGGTTTTTCTCCTTGATGATGTATTATATATCGGTGATAAATCCTTTTCAAGGACAAAAACTTTCAAAACATCAAATTAATTTTCATTTTGATTGTTTACATAAAAAACAAAAAACCCCAGATTTCTCTGGGGTTTTTTGCTGATACTTTTGATATCAATTTATTGCATCAGACAACAAAGTTAGCAATTGATAGCCTTGCATAGAACTTTGCGCCTTCTCTTAGCAATTTCTTGCCGTATCTAGTAAGGATTCCCTTACGGGGGCAGAAGCTCTCTGGGTCTAGCACAGTTGGTGTTTGTGTTAGAGGAACATATGGGCAGTAGAAGTAACCGCTGTCCATATAGCTATCGCCCTTGTAACCCATTAGGATTTGGTTGGTTGGGAATAGTGGGTCTTTGTAGAGGCGGTAGCGGTTGGCTACGGTGCCTACATACTGGATGCCTAGGCTGCTGGTGAATGTCTCGCTAGGAGCGGGAGCAAAACCGGCTGTGGCTGTCTCGAAGATGGAGGCAACTTCGGGGCTTGTGACCAAGAAGTTAGCGCCACCACGGAGTGTCTTACGATGGATTACATTGGAGACCTCAACGATCTTCACATATAGGGCCTCGTACTTCTCCTTGATGGTATCGCCTAGGGCTGTAGCCAAGTCCCAAGCAGCGACAGTACCAGCGTTGTTACGCAAGTCTTGGATGACCTCACGGTCGATTTCCAAGTTGATTTCTTGGGCTAGAACGCCAGTTAGCTCGGCCTCTGCGTCGAGGTTGTGTTGGCTACGGAGGTCTTGTTGGGCCTCATAGCTCCATACAGCCTTGAGCTTACGGGTTTTGGCAGCGATCTCTTCGGATTCAATCACTAGATTGATCTCAGGAAGGTCTTGGTTGCACTCCATGTTGTACTCATAGGAGATGACAACATAGAGGTCGTTGGAGCCAGCTGTGGCGGTTTGGGCTAGAACGAGTTCACCTGTGGTGAGGTTCAAGCTGGAGCCGGTAGCGGTACACCAAGCGGTGGTGATGGTTGTGAAGTTGAACACGCCAGCGGAGCTTACGGTGAAGGTTTGGGCAGCAGCGCCGTTGTAATAGACGGTTCCGGTGACGGTTCCGGCTAGGACTGGGGTGTGCTCAAGGTTACCGAAGTTCATGCTGCTGGAAGCAACACGGGCTAGGGTGGCGGTTGACTCGTTTTGCACGAATTGGCTGGAGTAGAAGATGTCAAGGTTAGCATCACCGGAGGCTAGCTGTTGGAGTGAGTTGACATCGTCACCGGGGAAACCACCATTGTTGGAAGCTCCACGGATAGCGCCCTTGTTGGAGCTATAACGGAAGCGGAGGTAGTATACCAAGCCGGTTGGGCCAAGTAGTGGTTGAACGGAAACGATCTTGTTTGCGATCAACTGGGGATAGATACGACGAACAAGAGGAATAGAAATTCTCTTGAACTGAGCGACATCGCTAGTGTCTGTGGAAGTCTCATTGATCAAGCGTTGGTTCTCAAGAAGAACTGCTGTAGCAGAACGGACATAGGGGTCTTCGATGCCCTTGAGAATGCCAGTCTTTGACCAATTTGCTTCTACTTCTCTAGCTTCGTTTAGAAATCTTGCATTAGCGTTCATTGTTACCTCTTAAAAAGATGATTAATTCTTGGATTTCTTCACACCTGAAAGAACGAGCAAATCGTTAACTGCACCGTTTGAGTTATCGTTGAATTCAGCGATGACTTGTACATTTTCGGTGTCTACATGTCCTCTCCCGCTTGCGTTCTTTACTTTCAGAGTTCTTTCTTTCTGCTCTGTCAAGACTTTGGCTTTCTTGGCAGCAGCTGCCATTGGCTTAGCGGACTCTGTGATCACATTCTGGGAGACCCTGCGGACGGACTCGGTTAGACGGGTATTGTCTGTGCTAAGTCTGATGTTGCGGGCTTCCATGATGCGTAGTTGACCACGGAGTTCTTCGATAGCCTTACTGGCTTCTTCTAGCTTGGAGGCGGTTGCGAAGGATTTGTCTTCGTCGCTCAAGTAGTCGGATGTGATGTTAACGATCTTGTCGAGAGCAACCTTGTGCTCAAGGATACGGGGATCGTTGACCAAGTCTTTCTTGGCTTGCTCGTAGATTTCAGCGCCCTTGTATTGGAGGAATTGATCAACCTTCTCCACGATGTAGGCTTTCATCTCGGCTAGTTTTTGGTCGTACTCTTCGTAGAGATCGACTTCGACTTGGCTCTTGGTGCTACGCTCGGCTAGAAGCATTTGGTAGGCTTCTTCGTAGCCTTCCTCTAGTTGAGCGTCGAATTCTTGCTTTTGAACTTCGAGGCGGGTGCGAAGATCATTGATGATCTCGTAGGCTTCTTGGTATCCCTCGTAAGCTGTCTTCTCGGCAGAAGCGAGTTCACCTGAAAGCTGGGCATAGGCCTCTTCTAGGTTCTTGTTGTATTCCTTTTCCATTTCGTCTTTAGCGTTCTCGATCATCTCGCTGATGACGCTGGAAACTTCCTTAACTTCGTTCTCAGGAAGCATTTTCTTTAGTGATTCAAAAATCTTGTTTTCCATTAGCCTAACCTCGTTAATATGTTGCCAGTTTGTTCTTTTACAATTCCACCCAAGCAAGCAATTAATGCTTCTTTGTTTACTTTATGTATGCAGGAAGCTTCATTTTTTACAGGGTTTTTGTAATTTTCTTCGGGAATGTGCTCCTGACTTTCCCTAGTGCCGACAACTTTACGCTGGAAGGCAGCGTAAGTAGAGGGGTCGGCTACGACATCAAAGGTGATTAGTTTGTAGGACTCGCTAATAACCAAAACGCCGTTTTCATTCACTTTACCATTGCCAACGCCTCTTGAAGAAACGCCAACTCTGACACCATCATTAATTAGGGCTTTGAGAATCTTGCCATGGGGGGTATTAAGGATTTCACCTTCACCCATCATGACATTTCCTTCCCACCATAATTTTGTGATTACATGGGAGGCTTTCTCGAAGTGAATGATGGAGTCTTCGGGGTGGTCGAGTTCACCGACGAGACCTCTGGCTTTGATGCATTCATTCAATTTCTTGACATTCTCGTCTAGCACCTCGTAGGTGTAGACCCTGCGGTTTTTGTTTTCTTTATTGGCTTCTTGGAACTTGCCCCTGAACTTGGTGAGTCCCCTGTCGGAAGACTCATTCAAGTTCAGTTCGAGTCCACTATTTAAGCAGCAATCTATTAATAACATATTGGACATACTTTATCCTTTACTACTTGATAGTGGTGTAAATTCACTCGCTGCCCATGAGGAGCTTGAGTGAGTCTTGCATTGTCATTCCGTGGTCAGGGATGTAAGGATTCTTCAAGTTTGGCAGCACATCAGCGCCAGACATGGTTGTGTATTCCTTGTCATCCTCAACGCTCTTTTCACCCTTGATCTTGTAGTCCCCGGCCTTTGGCACATAGGGATTGCTGACATTGGGGAACACTTCTGAGCCCTTCATTGCTGTGTAGTAGTCCTCGACATTAGCGTGAACGCTCTTGCCATCGGATACTGGGCTGCTCTTGAAGGGGCCTGTGTGTGCGCCGGGGGAGCCGTTAACAGCAGCGTACTTGTGGATTGCGGGGTTGTCGCCTGTTAGGGAGACATGTGGCTTGGCAACATGCCAAGTCTCGCTGTCCATGTCGGCAGATTCGGCTAGGGTTTGCAGGTATAGAGCGGACTCTAGTGCAACACGCATGCTTGCGGGTTGTTTCTTGCTTAGGATGTCCTCTACATCAGCTAGCAGAGAAGCTGTCTCTGCGCTGGTTGCTGAATCTCCGCTTGTTTGGGCTGCACGATAGACCTCGGTCAGGCCACGATATAGATCGGAGAATACTTGCATGAATTTGCCTTCTTGAGCGTCGATCATGGGAAGCACCTTTTCTGAAAGATTGATAAAGTCGCTGTAGTCATCAACAACTGGGTTTCTTCCGGCAGCTTCGTAAATCTTGCAGACATTCTCTGAGAAAGCTCTGTGGGCTGTTCTGAGAATTCCGTCAGCTAGGAACTCACAGGTGTCGCTGTCGTAGTTGCTGGCTCCTGAAGTTTCAAGAGTCTCGTTGATTTTTGCTGTCAACTCGTCCTTGGTGAGGAAGAGTAGGTCAGGCCAAGCAGCTGCGACATTTTCGAAGCAGTTTTGTAGGCCTTCGTTGTCGCTTAGGGCATTGAATCTCTTTAGATCGTTGACTGCACGAATCCAAGTTGTTTCCATCTTGGTGCATTCTTGAGCGCCTTTGCGACCTTCCTTAACTTTCTTGCCACCCTTCTTGTGGTGCATGGCAACAACCTTGCCCTCGTTGCGAACTTGAGCGGTTGGAATTTGTACTGAAGAAACATTGCCTTGTTTGTCTTTTTGAACTCTGAAGTTCTGGTAGGCGGTACCATTCTCTTGGAAATCCACGAATTCTAGGACATTGTCAGCTAGAACCTTAAGGGAATTCACTTTGGCTTCGTGCATCTTCTCGGCCACTTTCTTCATACGGCCCTTGGCGTGTTTGAGCATTTCCTTCTTGGAAGCCCATTCACCCTTCATGCACTCGTCTTTCTCGTTGCCATTTTTCTCGCCCTTCTCGCCCTTCTTCTTCTTGAGGAAGGCTGCGAGTTGAGGAGGAATTACACCCTTCTTTGGCTTCTTTCCTTCTAGAACAACGCCTTCACGAAGTGAGGCACGGAGAAGGGGAACAGAGAAATACTCGGAGAACTTAGCAGCTGCTTCCTCGTTCTTCTCGTCAAGGATGGCATCAACCATTCCTTCTAGGATATTTTTTGTGGTGCTCTTGACGCTTTCTTGGTCAAGAACAAGCTCTTGAATGTTTTCAAGAAGGATTTTTCCTCCGTCCATGCTGTAATTAGCGTGGACTAGGTTGCCGTCCTGATTGAGGAAGGTAACGGAGTTTTCATTGATGCAATGGAGGTCTAGCCTCTCTTTGCCTAGCACCTTGGCTAACATTTCGGATGCTTCGGTAAGCTCCTTCTCAGCGTTGGTGATTGAACTATTTTCGATTTGTTTGAAAACATCGAAATTTATTAATTTTTTCTTCATGCTAGTCTCCCAAAAAAACTATATTTCACTTGCAAGCTTATATAGCAATAGAGTTTATCTTTTTACTTTTTTAAGATAAACAAAAGCATTTAACATTGGTATTTATGCAACAAGCTCCAATTTATTGAGGAAACATGAAAAGATTTGCAGATTACATGCGTGAATCAACCCAGACAGATGCCGATGCCAAGGCGTTTTACAGCGAGATTCCTCCGAACAGGCAAAGGCAGATCATTGATATTGCTGCTGATCTTTTTCGTGAATTGTTCCCGAAACACACTAAAGAATGCATTGAGTTTCTCGAAAATTTTAAGTTCAAAGATGAATTCATCAAATCTGAAATAGATAATTTGAAATATGAATTGAAGCTGAGTGAAAAAGACCCTAAACAGGACGGACTAGGATATGCTTACACAAAAACTTAAAAATTGTTGGTTATGGTTACGCAATCTTGGCTGTTGCTTTAAAAACATTTTTTGTTTATCAGCAGCCTGCATGATTGAAGCTATCAAGGGAAAAAATATAGTATTACTTAAAGACAAGGACGAGCTACTTAAAAAATTAGGATTTACTGATTCTAAAACATTATATTTTGATCAAAACACGAATTCATTTGAGATAAATCCTATCAAAACTGGCGCTAGTTTTACAAGTAGAGACATCGTAAATGAAGCTGGCAAACTTGTTATTTCTACTTCAAATGATGATGAAAAAACTGAAATGTATGATTTAGTTTGTAATGTAAATTTGAGTTATGAAAATAGCGAGATAAAACTTCAAAAAACTATCAGAAGACTTACAGTTCATAGAAACGATAAAGGTAGACTTGTCAATGTTCTTGTTGGTGGGCCAAAGTTAATATCAGACAAAATACGGGTTTCAATTAATATGACTTCAAACCAGTAAGTCTTTATTCATATTCATACTGATCGAGTGGTTCCACATCCTGATCAGACGAGTATGATTGTATGTACATGTCATACTTCTGAATGTCTTCTTCTGTGACCTCTGGTAGAGGTGCGCCTTGGGATACGGCTGGTGCTGGTCCTTCAGGTGGAGCGCCTGCGCCTCCCAAAGGCGGTTCAGCGCCGGGGGGAGCAAGTTCTGGATTTGGTCCTTCTGGGGTTGCTCCAATTTCTGGCTTGTCTTTTTCCTCATCTTCAGATGATGGTATGCCAACACCAAGAAGTGCTGGATTTTGTGCGATGACTTGCAGTTTCGCATCCTCAATTTTCTGCATTTTAAGTCTAGCGATAAACATTTTTGTTTCGCTTTCACTATAACCCATCCATTTATTCAGGATATCGTAGTCAGACATCAAGTTGCCAGATTTAAGGGCTCCAGCATTTTGTATTCTTGCGCTGGTAATTTCTGCCCTGCTGAGTTCTCTCCATTCCGAAGGTGGAGTCATTTTGACCGTCAAATCAGAATAGGTTTCTTCAGGATAGCCAAGCAACTTAAGGTGTCTGTCAGCGACTTCCCACATGGCATCTTCAAATGGTGCTTGTAGTCTTTCAATCAGTCTTGCAACTCTGATATCCTGAGCCGAGAGTGTTATTTTTGTGACAGATGCATCTTCCACATTGAAATAGTTCTTGGGGAATTGCATGGCTGTGAACAGTCTGTTTCTAAAGTACACGGCATCATCAATTTCACCTAGATTTTGAGCACCGGGAAGGGTTTCAATCTTAGTGTTTGAGTTAGGTCTGGTTGGAATCCAGTAGTCTTCGTCAACCGCAGGGGCGTGATATCTTTCTTCAACAGAATTCGGGCCTGACATGCCGGGACGGTTTGTTGATATTTTCTTTTTCCTGAATTGATCTTTCATTTTTTCCATGAAAGCTTCAGCTTTGAATGGAGGCAATTGTCCGACATCAATATAAAAAACTCTTCTTTCGGGTGCTCTCGAAAGCCTATACACCAACATTGCGTCTTCCATGAGTCTTAATTGGTGTGCTGGCCCTCTGGCTGCTTCAACCATTGAAACGCCATAGGGGTAGAAAGTTTTTCTATCATCACCGATTTTGGCATGGACAATTTGTTCTGGAGCAAACCGGATGGCAGTTGCCATCATAATTTCTTGATCTGTCGATTGTACTACAGGCGCTCTTGTAAGGCTTTGGTAATCTGGTCCTTCTTTACTTTGCTGGAATTCGACTATTTTTCCTTTTGTTGTTTCAATTCTGTACATGGAATCAGCTGGCAAACGGACTAATTTCAAAACACCATCTTTGGGGTTGTCTAAATTGACAACAATCTCATAAAACAAATCACCATAAAGCAACAGACTCTTGAAATCTGCCCAAACTCTTCTGTTGATATTGACCATGGACCTGTGAAAGAACAAAAATTCAAGTTCATCTCTGACATCATCGTTTTTACAGGAAATAGTAAGCACATTTCCTTTAGAATCTTTCTGACAGTTATGCACCACCGTACTATTGGTACAAAAGTTTTCGTGTTTTTCAACTGTAAGGTCGTAAACTGGTTGTTCTTTGCCTTCTATTTTACCGATTACTCTTCTTGTGGAAGTAAAGTTGTAGGCCAACCATCTGATTTCACGAATGCTGAATCCTTCAGTCTTCAGTCTATTTTTAAGTGTTCTCCAATCACAATCAATTAGTTTCATAATTTGACCCATTGAAAGGTCTTGAGCCAAATAACGGCAATATTGATTTACCTTTTCAAGTTTTGGGAAGAACTTTCCTGTTCTCCATTCATCAACAAACTGTCTTTCATGAACCCATCCTTTGGAGAAAGTAAATACTCTTGGATATTGTTTGACTGGATGTTTAGTCAGCATTTGATTAGCTGGAACTCTATGGAAAGGCATTAGTTCATCATCTTCCTGAATCTCGCCAGCCTGTTTCCATTCTCCATTTTTAAGTAGCACACGGTGATCAGGCGTAGTTTCAAGTCTGCTGCCGTCATCTAATATAAGAATTTGTGTTTTGGCTATTTTAGTTTGCCGTGGACTATGAGCCCAGCCAAGCGTGTAGTCATGTTTCTCGAAATCCCAGCAATATACCAAGAATTTTTCATTAGCATGAGTTTTGGCTAGTTCCTCGATGGGTATTAAACCAAATGGGGTTGCTACTGGAGTGTCACCAGAAAGACAGGCCTCATCTGCAAATACATTCAGGGCCATTTCAATTTCTGGAACGCTTCTTAATCTTTCATATTCTTTATATCTTGATTGTCTATTGCTTACTGTTGATAAATCGATAAAATCATTAGTTTCACGAAGTCTAACAAATCTAGAGTCTGCACCACCCCAAAAGCTGCCATCGGGGCTCATGGATGGAATTGAGTCTGGTGATGTAATGCCTGCGCCTACAACATCTTTAGTGTTGACTGTTCTTTCAAGGGGATCAGGAGTGAAGGCAAAACTAAATGTCTTAAAAAAGTCAGCCCATAATGGCGTTGGCATATTTTCTATTCAACCTTTCGTACACTATATTGTAGTTATTTATTCTAGCTATGTTTTTTAACCATTTAATAATTTTGAATCTTGCTGTTGGTTTTCTGCTGCCTTCAGATTGTTTTGTTCGGATGCCAGCATATCATCTAGAATTTTTAGCGCATTTTGTGCGTCTGCCATGGATGCGAATCCCATCTGCATTCGGGATTGCTCCATTTGTTGTTGTCGCTTTCTTCTTTTGTTTTCAACAAGATCAATAGATGCTAATGCTTTTTTCAAATAATATTTGGTGTCTTCAAGCGCAAATTGCGATGGAAGGCTTGAAAGTAAACCTCCGAGTTTTTCTTTAATTTCAGTAAGAATTTTCTCGTTTCTGTTCATTTAATCTCCTGAATATGAAAAACATTTATTCTTTCACCTAGCAATGTATATTCTATGCCATCGCTTCTAACAGTTTGATTTGCATTTATTGTTATCTTATAACTTGCATCATTTTGATTGCAGTAAGCAAAATGAGTTGGTATCGCTACCTCTTTGAAGTTTAATAATCTTCTTTTTATATTCCTATAATCATTTTCAGAAATTGATTTATAATGAATAAAAAGTTTTTTGAGCAACTTTTTGTTTTTCCTTTCGATGAAATAATCTACAAATGGATTGTCTTTGTTTTCAAAATGAATAGTGTTTTTCTCAAGTGATAAAACATGGTTGCCAACTTTAAATCTTCTAATTGGCTTCCATGTATCTGAAATGTTTTCTGGAAAAGGTTGGATAGTTGTTTCCAAGAAAATTCTAGTGTTGTTTGAAAATTCGTTGAGTAAATCTTGAATTCGTTCAGCGTAGTAATAGGTATTTGAATAAATTTCATTGATTAGGGCCATAGTTTGTTCAGGTTTGCCTGCGTCAAAATAGAGGCTAGAAATAGAGTCTGGGAGAACTAAATTATTTTTAGTTTCCAACAAATAACGGATATCTCTTGTTTCAGAGAATCTAACAGCATTTTTAATTGGTGAGTTTCTGCCAAGTCTTTCAAAAAGTCTGAAAAGATTTTCTTTGTCAGTATACAGATTATTAATCCATTCCTCATCGTACATAGATTTTTTCAAGGCATCTGCGTATTCATCCATTCTGAATTCGATTTGATTTGTTTTCGATTTCAATTCATTTACTGTTTTCATGGTTTACCTTTATTGCTGTAAAAAGAAAAGTCCAAAAGTAATCCAAGATATAGCCCATCCAAACTCCTTTAGAATTTTATCATTTTTTCTATACATTCCAATTATAAGTTCCTGTTCATATTCTTCTGGTGTTTTTTCTTGTTTTACAACATAATCTTTGATATAGTTATCCAAAGCAGACTTCAATTCACTTCTGATATCATATAAGCCCGATACTTTGTTATCGGTAGAATTACCATCAACTGTAATTGGTGACTCTCTGACAAGTTCAGTTCTAGCATGAACAGCTAGCGCCATGGCCATGACAGCATCATCGTGTTTTCCTTTTGCAGCTTGAGCTTTTCTTGTCTGGGTGTTGTATTCAAAAGTATTTAGCTCTTGAATTAGACGGGAGCTTTTTATTTTCAGGGACTTATTAATTACTCTTGATTGAAATTCTTGAAGAATAATAGGCCTGTTTGCAGTTGTGATCTTAATTCCGGCTCTAGGGTTTTTTGAGTTTTTTGATGAATAATAAATGTTTTCATAGTAGAGGTCGTTTTGCAAAATATTCAAAATGATTCCACCTGTCGCCATATCTTCGACAATAACAAGTGCTGTATTGTATAGGTTGGCAAGCTCATGGACAACATTTGCTAAATCATGGGGTGCAATTAGGTTGCTATAAAATTCAGCACATTGCTCTAAATTGTTTACATTCAAAACTTGAATACAAGAATTATCTCCTTCTTCTCCAACTCCTTCTGCTGAGTCAACAGATATAATGTATTCTTG
>Ga0315899_10003562_pt1 | contig 16960 bp, 15 predicted proteins | sample LakEriMetagenome_2_FD_203518 | JGI IMG/M metagenome (GOLD analysis project Ga0315899, IMG submission 203518) | Freshwater fungal communities from buoy surface, Lake Erie, Ohio, United States - Buoy 4 MA112 | ecosystem: Environmental > Aquatic > Freshwater > Lake | place: USA: Lake Erie, Ohio... | reverse complement strand
ACGATCTTGTTGGCACGCATCTGCGCTGGCTCAACAATCTGTTCTTCGTACTGGGCGGGCTGAGACTGCGTAGCGGAACGCTCCACCCAGTCGTTCACGGTATCGTAAAGTTTAGACGCGGCTTTGATGGCTTCGTCCTGAGTGAGTGAGGGCTTACCTGCTGCACGGCGGTGCAGCGCGGCTTCTTCCAATGCAGACGTAATAAAGTCAGCGCGGAGTTTTGCAGCACGGGTTGCCAAAGACTCGCGGGTGGCCGAGGCCATCTTGCCCTGCTCGTCCGTGCCTAATGTTTCGTCAGCCTTCAAACGCTGTGTTGTCTCTTCCAACTGCGCCAAGGTGGTGTCTTGCTTTTGGCGCAACGGGATCAAAGTCTGCGCGTACGCATCACCGTTCTTGGACAAAGAGGTTAGCTCTTGACGAGCAACATCGCGACGTGCCAGTGCTGCATCGGCTGCTGCGTATTCTTTTGCTGCGCGTGCTTGACGTTCGTCACGCGATGCTTGTTCCATGTCGGCGTTGAGTTTGTCGATGCGACCGCGCAGCTCTGGGGCCTTGTCGTTAGGCTTGACGTCGGGGTTGACGGCTACTACTGCGGGTTTACCCTCAACTGCCTTCTCAAAGATTGGGTCAAGGTAGTCAAAGTTTGTCTCGCCAGTGCGGCGCAGTTCTTCAACATCCTCTGTAGAAGACTTGAACATGTCCAGCTGATCTTTTGGCTCGATCAGTTTTTGTCCAGAAAGGTCTGCTTGGCGCTGCGCTAGTTCGGTTTTGCTATCCGCAATGCCCTGCTTCTCAATATCCTTCAAACGAAGGGCAACGCCGCCGTACAAAGCTGCCAAGTCTTTACGGGTAAACCCTTCTAACGCGGGGCGATCAGTTACAACCTGCGCAGCCATTTTGGTGTTCTGCATCAAGTAGTCCGCCATGGAAGCTAAGTCCAACTGGCCAGATTCGCGTGCGGCTTGCACCTGTGTTTGTGCGTAGGTCTGTACAGGGTCTTGCTCTGCGGCAAGGGGTTCGTTTGTTACCTGACCAAACTCGTCGATACGGTATGGTGCAGGGGCTTTTGCGGCAACGGTCGCCTCGGGCATCTCTATGCCGAGGTACGACATCATGGCGTCTTCTGGAGAAATCTTGTCTAGCTCGGCCTTCTTGCGGATAGTGTTGAGCAACGGCTTGACGGCGTTGTATTCCTTGGCGGCGGGGGCAATCTCGTTTCTACCCAAGTCGTCAATTTGTTTGTCAAGGTCTTTGTTAAACGCCTTGTCAGCAGCAACAGTGGGCGATGCTTCGTCAATCTTGATGCGCTGGGCCTTGAGATCGGCACGCTTTTGCTCCAACGCCAAGTACTTCTTCTCTACTTCAAAGGCGTAGTCGGGCGTTTGTTTACGGGCAAGGTCTTCAGCTTCGGCCAGACGGCGCTGCTCGCGCAGCTTCTTGTCTTCCTCGTCCTTGAGGCGTTGGTTTTCAGCTGCTGGTGAACGGATTGCGGCTATAGGACCTGCGGCCAGACCAGCCATTGCGGCTTCTTGTGCGGCTTGACCAGCAACACCTTGGAAAGTAGGGGTCTCAAAGCCGGCATTTTGCAGCGCAATGTTCGAGGCCATGCGTTCTTGGCCGCCTTGAACGCCCTCAAGCGGCGCTTCTTTAGCGATCGTTTGACCAACGCGACGGCCAAGACCAGTAGCAGCAGTTTTAGCCGCACCCGGAGCCAACAACGCTTCAACGCCGGAACTGCCAGCAAACGCACCAATACCAGCGCCAGCGGCAATCTGTCCTAAGTTTTTACCCGCGTAATCCTGTGCTGCAAGGGCTTGTTGACGAGCAACGGTATCGTTAGCGCCTTCTTCTTTGAGCTTGCCGTACACCGCGTCGTAGATGCTGCCTTTGACGGCACCCGCACCTTGAGCTGCACCCATCAGGGCGTTGATTGTTTTGACGGTTGTGGGGAGAAGTTTGGCAGCAGCACCTACTCCGCCTGTGACGGCGTAAGGAACAATTGAGCCCAGACCCTGCGCAACGGACTGCAACGGCGCTTCGGCAACAGCGCCGAGGTTGGCTTTAATTTCTTCAAAAGTGCTGCCGGACTTCTCGGCTTCTTTGATGCGTTGCTGACGACGCTCGATCTCAGCTTGGCGCTGGGGCGTGTATGCGCGGGAAAGGGATTCACTAACGTCACCAAGAGCACGAGACGCGGCATTGTCAGCGCCAGCCACATCAGTGAGTGCCTTGACAGAACCTGTTGCACCAAGGCCGAAAGCAGTTGCAATGTCTCTAAGACTAGACGGCGCAGAAGATGTAGAAGCCGCTTGTCCAGCATTTGGGTTCTGTCGCAGAACCTCAGCAATAACTTGATCTTGAGATGCCCCAGCAGGCCCCTCGATCTGGTATGTCTTACCGTTAGGGGCTTGTATGCTGTAGATGGGCATGTTGTATCTCGGTTACTGTACGACTTTGGCTTGACCCCATCCTTGGTTTGTTGCGCCAGACGCGCCGCCTGTTGTGGGGGTACCTGCATATCCTACCAGACCGGGGTATCTTTGCAACTCAATTTGCAGTCGGCGCTCAACTTCAGCCGCGCGTTTGGCAGCATTGAATTTGTAGATAGGGTCATCACCCAACTTGGCGTCGATGTTCTTGCGAATAGTCTCCACCTGCGATTGGTTGCGATAGTCGCCCGCGGTGTCGCGACTAAGCTTTGCCGCGCTGAGCGCCGCACTGGAGGCCATGTTTTGTTGGATGATGCCGGCCACGCCCTGCGCATAGCGATCGTCGCGCTTGGCGATCTGTTCGTTATACGCTTTGAGCGCGTCTTTCTTGCCTGTGGCTTCGTAACGAGCCAGCTCCATCTCGGCCTTGGTATTCTCTTGGGTCGCCTTACGAAAGTCCTTAAGGGCACCTTTGTAGCTGGCGGCTCCGGTTGATAAGCCTTTAGCAATATTTTGTATCGCGTTGGGGCTATCGCCAGCAGCCGCGGCCAAGCCACCTTCGATGAGAGACATGTAAAAGTCTTGCTCTTTGTCAGTCTTCAACCGCGCGGATTCTTTGTTGATGCTTGCACGCATGGCGTCCGCAACAGGCTTATCTATGTCCGTAAACTCTTTTTGAAGCGTTGCCTTGTCAGGCGAGTTCTTGTACACGGTGGATTCGTACTGCTTCAGCGCTGCGTTGAGTGAAGGTAAGCCGGGTTCAGCTGGGAGCTTTTTACCCTTTGCGGCTGCTTCTTCCTCAAGCTTTTTACGTTCAATCGCTTTATCAACCACGCCCGGCTCTTTGTTAATCAGCGGGGATGTTTGCGTGGTTGCGGTTGCCTTGTCCGCGTTGGGCACGAGCGTTTCTTTTACAACGGTTGGTTGCAAGTGAGGTGCGCTGTTGAAGGTAGGCATTGAAGGCAGCATGCCGCGAACCTTGCTGACAAAGTCAGACAGATTGCCCATAAACCCTTGACTACGCTGACGGTTGAATTCGGCAATCTCAGCCTCTGTTGCAGGCTTGGCTTGGGCTCCGTAGGGCGCATAAACCAAACCTTGGTTTTGAAAACGAGGAACCTCGCCACCTTCTTCAAACGCAACAATGCCGCCGCCTGCCATACCTTGAATGTTGTCAGCGGGAAGCTGGGCAATGCCGCTGTCTTCTGGCAAACCACCCGACATAACTTGGGAACGGTCACCCATTGCTTGCAGACTTTGGTCAACCACTTTAGGCTGCTCTTGGCCTGCCATTTTTGCTTGTTGCGCAGAACGCAGCCGTTGGCGTGTTTGACTCTCTTGGAAAGCCAGCGGGAAGATGAACGGGTCGTTCTTGTGCATCGCAGCAAACTGCTGCAACTCGGTGTCCGACTTCATACGCAAGTCCGACATAATGGTGTTTGGGTTCATTGCCATGATTTTTCCTTAGCCCATCTTCGACAAAGCCAACTCGGCCAAACCGGCTGGGCGCTTTTTAATGTCTTTGGTCGAGCCACCCTTTGCACCGCCGGGGCCTCTAGCCAAGCCGTACGCACCAGCCGCGGCAGTGCCGAGACCCGCCACTTGGGACAGCATTGAGGGGTTTGAGTACACACTTTGTGTAGACGACGAGATAGGCAGGCCTGACAGCATACTTTGCTGGAACGCCAACTGGTTGTACGGGTTTTGCCTCTGTGCGATGAAGTCTTGGTACTGCTGGTTGAGGATGTTCTGCTGCTGTTGTTGCTGCTGCGTGCCCAACTGGTTCTGCATGTTGATGTTGCCAGTAGTCTGAGCGTACTGGTTCTGGCCCAACTGACCCAACGTAGCCGCAGCTTGGTTCGCGGCTTGCAAGCTTTGCAGCCCTAAGTTAGCGCCAAACTGCTGTTGGTTGGCATTGAGCGCGTTAGCAGCTTGGCCATACTGCGCCATATTCTGAGCATTGTTGGCGTACTGGCCATAACCAAACTGGTTAGCCTGCTGTTGTGCTTGCTGTGTAGCCAAGTTGGTCGATTGGTTTGCAAGCTGTGCCTGCATGTTTTGGCCGGAACCCAACGCCTGTATGCCTGTTGCAGCGTTTAAGTTTGCTTGGCCTACAGTCAGACCTGCCTGCTGGTTAGCCAGCGCGGCTTGCAGCGCTTGCTGCGCGTTCATTCCTTGCGTTTGCAGTTGGGCTGCTTGGTTTTGGACGGCGGCTTGCTGTTGGTTGTTTAGGTTGGCCAACGCCATTTGAGAACCGGTCTGCGTGCCAAGCTGTTGCGTAGCCAAATTAGCGGACAGGTTTTGCTGCCCCGTGCTGAGCCCTGCTTGTTGGTTAGCTAGTGCCGCCTGCAACGCTTGCTGGGCGTTCATACCCATCGCTTGGTTCTGCGCGGCTTGATTTTGAACCGCGGCTTGTTGTTGCGAACTCAAGTTAGCAAGCGATGTTTGCAGACCAATTTGACCTGCGCCCAAGTTTTGTGTGGCTTGTTGAGACGCTAAGTTTTGCTGGCCAACTGTGAGCCCCGCGCCTTGGTTAGCTTGTTGGGCTTGCAGCTGACGCGCTTGGTCAGCGTTGAATTGCTGTTGTGCTTGTTGGTAAGCTGCCTGTAAGCCTGTGGCTTGGATGTCGCCCTTCTGGGTGGACAGGTTACGCGCAGCTTCGGCATCCAGCACGGCCTGACGAGAACCGCCATACGCACCCATTCTGGCAGCTTGAGCGCCGCGTTGAGTCCCAGCAATGTCTGCGGTCCGTTGAGCTTCGCGCTGTTGTACGTCCACCACGTTTTGCATGTACGGCGACATGTAGTCTTGCGCGGACTGCCCACCAAAGTTTTGAGCCGACACTTGCTGTGCTGGCCCCATTTGAAACGTTTGTAGTTCTGGTCTATAGGCGGTCTGCGCGGCTTGCATGGACGCGGCGTTGTACCCTTGAGACTGCACGTCCGCAGGACCTTGCATCTGGTAGTTCTGCAAGTTGGGGTTGTAGTTTGTTTGCGCCCCTTGCATTGTTGGGCCTGTGTTTTGTTGTGCGGAGACTTCCGCAGCAGGACCCATCTGATAGTTGGTCAACGCTTGGTTTTGTACGGCTTGTTGTCCGTACTGACCGGGGTTGTACGCTTGCAATCCTTGATACGCGTTACCAAATTGTTGACCGCCGTAATTTGTGTTGAGCGCGGCAATCCCAGCCTGATTGGCCATGTTAGATGCGTCAGTGGTTTGCTGCGCCGTGCCTAAATTACCCGCTGCACCAAACGCAGTGTTTTGTAAACCGGTGAAGTCAGCCGTGCGCTGCCCTTGATAGGGCTGGTATGGTGCTTGAGTCAATGCCTCGGTTTCACCGAGCATTCTTTCTACATACGGAGCCGCAAACGCGGAGACCGCGTTCTCTTGTCTAATCGTCTGGTTTGCTGGAGCACTGCCACCACCACCACCGCCACCACCCATGTCAAGGTGCAACTTAGGCATGAAAAAGTTAACAAAATCTTTGATCTTAAACATCTAAGTGCTCCTTGCGGTAGTCGTCAAACCGCTCGTAAAAAACTGATTTCCACATATCGGGAATTTGCTTGGATGCTTCTTCTGGCCCGACACAAACATGGATGGCATAGGCAATGATGTTACCCGCAGCGTAGCGCAGGGAGTGCGCAATCTCGATACCGTGTGGGTCTTTCTCGCGCTCAAACTGGTTTGCTGCTGCATAGCCTGACACCACGGTCAACCACATCGGGAAGATTTGATCTTGAATATGGCGGTAGAACGGATTGGCGGGGAGGTACACAAGGCATGTCAGGAACGCTTCGTTTATCTGTTTTTCAGTCAAAGGCTTGTCCTTGTCCACCATGTCGTCCCAAGTATGCAGCAACGCGCCAAAGGCGCGATACATGTTGAGCGCGTCTAGGTTGCCCCCGAACCACTCTGCTTTGCCAATTTCTTTCATGCTGGCATTGCCTTAGCTGGGTTGACTTCAGGCGCTTGCTTCTTCTTGCCGGTGCGCTGTGCGCGGATACGGTCCATCATTTTGTAGAGTTGCTTTGCGCCGGCGTCCGTGGAGCCGTTACCAAGATGAGACACAACATCAGCAGGAACCACAAACTCGCCATCAGCCAAACGGGCCGGTTGCTTGGAGCCAATCTGCGCAGGGATATTGTCGGACATACCATCGCCGGGGCCTTTCAACAAACGACCACCATCAGAGTAGCTGCCTAAATTGGAGATGCCACCCGCCGCAAACCGAGTCTGCTCGCCCGTCATAGGGTTTACACCAGTATCAGCGGACCCTTGCACTACGTTTTGGCTGACGGGAGTTTGGTAAGGCGTTGCGTACGTAGCTTTGTTGACGTCGGCCATTGGGTAGCCAGTGTTTGCGCCAATAGCGTTTGCGTTGGACATAGCTTCTATAGGACCGCCGCCAGCCAAAGACATCAGACCACCGCCAGCAGCTTTGTATGGAGGCAGTGGCGTGAACTTGGGTTGGAAGTACAAGCGCTCGCTTGTGTCTTGGCCGTCTTGGCGGGTTGTACCAATAGGGTTGGATACCTGTTGCCTGTTGTAATCAAACGTATAGGGCCGGATCATGCCTTTGTCTGCTTCTGGCGGTGTGCCTTTGGGAGACATTGCGTCCATGATTGCTGGCGCAGCTCCCGCAGCTGCGTAGCCTTTGTTCTGCATAATCAGCTCGCCAATTGAAGGTGCCTGTGGAGGAAGCGGGTTGGCCAGCAAGTTACCTTTGGGGAGGCTAGACACTAGCTGTTCAGTGTCTGCGCCAATTGCATCGCTAAAGATTGGGCTAGTATCTGGCCCGACCATGTTTGGATGTAATGCTGTTGGCCCTGCCAGATTAGGAGCAGCGGGAACTGTTGCGGTATCCTTAAACATACCCGCACTTTCAGCCGCACCACCAAGACCTGCACCGCCGTAAGCACCGAGGCCGGACATGATACCTTTTCCGAGATCGCCTGTACGCATTGTTTCCAGCGCACCGATTCCGCCACCAATGATGGCTGCGTTACTCACACCTGCCATACCCAAGCCCGCGCCAAGGCTCATACCGCCCGTGGCGTACGCCAGACCAGCGCCCACAATCATAGGCATTAGCTTGTCTAGGAACCCTGCTTCGGCCAAGCCTGTTTCTGGGTTGATCGTCAACGAGCCGCCATGTGCTCTTGCAATGGCTTGCAACCCCGACACTTCCCGCGGGGTCATATGGACAAGCGTTGTGTCCGGCCCACGGCCTTGAGCAGCGAGATGTTTTGCGGCGTTGTGAAGGCTCATACTTTTACTTTCAATACGTTGCTGGCCGAAGTGTCCACGTAGACATCCCCAGAACGGAGGTTAGCAAGATCGGCCTGTGTTGGCAAGCTGATTGTAAACTGCCCGGGGGTTGTTGGGCTTGGTTGCGCAAAGGTCAAACCAGAAATTACGTTCGTTGCGCCTACGTTCTGGGACGCCGCCAGCATGGGGGACGGGTTATCCAACTGGGTAAAGTACAAACGCAAGATGTTTGTCAACTGGTCCATGTACTGCTGGCTGTACTCAACAGGCGCGGCGGGTAGGCGCGGGGCAACGAATGTTTTACTGGCCATGCTTATCTCCTACCATCAGGACGTACATCCAAACGCGGCATACCTAGCTGCCACGCCACACCAAGATCATCTGAACCCACACGGAACGCCATCTGGCGACCGCGCACTCGGACATAGACATACTGGGTGAACTGCTGCACGTTGTAGTAACGCTGGCCTAAGTAGTTGTCCACACTCACCACATCTGGGTTGTTTGACGTTCCGTAGTTTGCACCGGGAGCTTGGCGTGGACGCACACCAAACGTCACAGTCGGCGAAGCCACAGTTGAGCCGTCAAAAGTCAAGTCAGGAATGATACGAGTCACCAAGCCAAAATTGTGGCCGTCGCCAATGTCAATGTCAAAGTCTGAAGACTGGCAGTACGAAACAATAGGGCTGGCAGGGGTTGTGGTGCCGTCATCATTACCTGTCTCGTGATACAGCAGTGCGCCAGCATTGCCGGTAGAAGTAATGAACGTAGCCATAGGCTGGTCGCGCAATGGACTGTCAAGCCAAGCGGTGCGCTCCATGTTCCCGTAGTACCAAGTACGCTCAAGGTGGTTAAAGATGACGTACCTGTCGATGACATCAGAATCAGCCGAGCAGTAAAACCACCAGATTTCGTTATAGCCTTCGCTCGTACCAGCAAAGAACTGATACGACTGCTGCATGTTGATGTCTTCATACACATACTGGCGCAAGGCGCAGGGGAGCGTTTCCACACGACCAGAGTACATGTAGAACTTGTCTGTACCCATCCAATAGGTCACGTTGTTGGCTGTGGTTATAACGTTCGGACCCGCAATAGAGATGTTCTCACCCATGATCTGGAAGCCCCAGACGTAAGGTGGGCCAAGGTACTGCATCGAATAAATGGCCGCATCGGTGAGCACCAAAATCTCTTGGCGGGTTTGCTGAGTAGCAATGATCTCTGAGCCACTAGAAAGTCGGTAGTCACCAGCTTGGTTGGTGATAGCGGGAATCCATGTACCGTAATCTTCTTGGTTTGACCAGCGAATCAACAGTGGGTCTTGTGTGGCAGAGAAGTACACGCCCGAGGGGTCGTTTGTACCAAAGCAAATCACAAACCGTGAAGCGTCTGACACCATAACGTGATTGACGATGGAAGGCGTTGTTGAGTCGAGGGGCACTCCACCAACGGTAGTACCCGCCGCCATGATGACACCGCGATCAAAAATGTTTGGGTTGGCGTTTACATCCCAGTAGTACAGCGCACCACCACGGGGGCTGAAGATTAGGTTCTCGCCATAGTTAGCCTCGCTCCATAAACGCAACTGCTGGCCAACGCCGCCTGTAGAAGCCGCTTGGCCCCATCCTGTATTTGTGCCACCTACGTTAGAACCACCCCAACCGCCAGCACCCCAGCCAGCAGCCACAGTGTATGTTGCCAAGCCAGTAGTAATCTGGTAGGTGAATGTGGCTGCGCCCGTTGTGCCTGATGAGGTGGCTGGGGAGCTGACTGTAATGCTGTACTGATTGCTGTTGATGTACGTAATTTGAAACTCACGATTAAGCGCCGCTGCGGGAATACCGTTGATCGCGCCGCCAACACCAGAGATTGTTACGAAGTCGCCAGTCTGTGCGCCGTGGCCAGTGTCATTAACCAGCACCGTAGTCGATGCGTTGACCGTTGTGAACGCGTTGGATGCAACCGTATCAGTGGCGCGTATCGGCGTAATGTCGTAAAAGTTACCGCCGGGGCCGTTCTGAATGTAGTATTTCAAGTTGGTGCCAAGCGCCAAGTAGTTAGCGCCTGCTAACGAGTTCCAATTCCACATTGAGCGGCATACGCCCCAAAAGCTACCGGAAGGGGGTTGCAGCGTGGCAGCAGCAACGCCAGAATCTTTTGCCCAGCCACCTAACTTTTCAGGGAAGCCTGAGCGAAAGCGAATCTTGTCGCACTCAAACCAGCCGCCCTCGTTTGCTAGGGTTGTGCCTTCGCGGTTTACACCGGGGCGGAATTGGAGTTTCTGTAAGGGCATTTTTAACCAACGTTGCGTTCAAAGTGCGGGCAATCCACCAGTGATTTAAAGTTCCCGCCCCAACGGTTTTTTGGGTGCAGTGACTCCCAATAAGCACCCAACGGCGCAAGGATGCCCTTGTCCCAGATTATCTGCCCATCCTTGAAAAAGTTCAAGTCGATAGCGCACCTCTTGAGGTGGATAGAGTTCAGGGTTTTAGATCGCCCTGTATTTACGTAAATGGCCTGCTGCTCTGGTGTACGGGCCAGCTCCCCGCCGGTGACCAAGAAACCCTGCTCTGTGGCGTGTTGGATGAGTTTGCAGGCGTCCAGCAGGAACGCTGCTTGTTCTTTGTTTAAACTCATTTGTCACCTCCCTTACGCATTTCCATAACTTTTTCAACCGTGCGCCCGCCAAAGTAAGCAGTCATCACCAGCATACCCCACTGGCCCAACAGAGAAACGTAAGACTCTTGTACGTTGATTCCTGCGGCACTTAAACCAGCAAACAGCAGGTAGGCGGTCAGGATGTAGACCAAAGTCATTGGGCGGATGTTCTTTGACAGCCAAGAGTCGGACGCCATATCGGCTTCCCAGCGACGGCTAACGTTGTTTTCTTCTGCGACCTTTGCGGTCAACAGCGCCTTGAGTTCTTCCTGCTCTAAACGAGCCTTCTCAATACCCAGCTCAAGCAAGCGCTCTTCGTGGTCAAACTGGGACTGACGCAGCTTTTCAACATCCGCTGGTGTTGGGTTGTCAGGAATCGTCACGCCAAGCGTTTTCTCAACGACCTCTTTGCCTTTGGCTTGGATGGCTGACGACAGAAGACCTAAGCCGTTTTGGGCTAGGGTTCCTAAAAGGGTGGCTACGATGGGGATCATATCTACTCGTCCTTTTCTTTCAAAACTTTTTGCTTGCGTTCAAGTTGCTCTGCACGTTGCAGGATGATCTCGGCCTTGCGCACCCTCTGGTCTGCGTACAACGCTGCTGCTATGGAAAACCCTAACAGCACGGTTAAGAACGTGACGATCAATACCCAAAACCAGAACTCTTTCATAGAGCTGAAAACAACGCCATCGCCCACAAACCCGCCGCTGTCAGCACGATTACGTACCCCAGCTTGGCCAGCAGAATCTGTTCGCGGTGCTCGTGTTGCCATGCGTTGTCTCGTTCTTTCTTGAGCTTGACTTCACGAGCCACTTCTTGCTCTTCCAAAATCTCGTCGTACTTAGCCAAAAACTCTTGGTACATCGCACCTAAGCCCAGCGATTCAGGCGTGCCGTAAATCATAGACTGCTTCAGTTGGGCGGCCAGTTGTTTCATTTGCCATTGAATCTCTATGCGGTTAATTGCACTTTCTGCAACTTTCTGAGTAGTCAGGGCTTCTTCTTCAAGTTCTCGGCAGTGGATTTTGAGTTGGCGGACGGCTTCAAAGTAGACCTTGAGGCTTTCACAGATGTCGTGGACGGTTCGGGCTTGAAACTCCTCGTAGGTTAGCTCTGGTTCTGGTTGGCGACTTGCCTTTTTCGCCACAGGCTTGGCTTGTGGTTCAGGTGTTGACGGCAAAACAGTTTGTGTTTCAGATTTGCGCTTTTGTTCACCACTAAAAAGATCAGTGAGCCATCCCCAGAGTCCAGTGACTTCTTTGTAAATTGCTTTAGCGTCAGCCACGCCGCCTTCGACTTGCTTTTTAAACTTACCAATCTCAGCCTTACCTTCAGAGAGCATTTGACAGCCAGCGCGGATAGCGCCGACCGCACTTTGTGCCATGAGTAAAAGGCTGATTGGGTCCACATTTTATTGTGGTGGTGTTGGCCAAGTTACGTTTTGAGGGAAGCCAGATTGCCCAGTGATGTCGCGCAATGCCTGACGGTATGTCGCCCACAAATCTTTGGTTGTTTGTGGTACATCGGGGAGCTGAGTCCAATCAGAAGCCGTCAATAAGCCATCGCGTTGGCCGCGAATATTAACTGCGAGTTGTTCACTCGTTGGAACTGGTGGTGCTACATACGCGCCGATCGCACCATAAGTACCGGCAGCAGTCTCTTCAAAAAGCTGTTGGCCATAAGGGGTGTCAGCGTCCGCGCTTGTAGTAAAACAAACAAACTCTTCTGAGAGGTGGTTGAAGTTGACCTCTATGTCGAGCAGTGTGTGTTCTTCATTGGCCCAAACTGGGTTTTTGGCAGTGGTGTACATAGTGTTCCTTTAAGAGATGCGCACAAGTAACTGGGGTGTGGATGTGCTAACCACTAAGTTCGGTGAGGCCATGACGCGCCAAGTACCAGAAAAACTTAAAGTCGTTCTAGTAACGCTACCAACTAAAGTTCCTTGCATGTAATAATTAGACGAGCCGCTAGTCAAGATACCGAGCGCGTAACCGTTTGTTGCATACTGCAACTGAGACCCGGCGACGGTACCGTTACCGGCAACTGTTGCTGGGGAGGGTCCGACTAGATAGCAAACAGCGTATGAACCTACGCCGCCCCAAGTCGTGTTTACCGCTTCTGTTTGCGAATTACCGCTAGTAAACGTAACGCCTGTTCCTGTAAGTGTCGTTGCCATGATTTACTCCTTATGGTGTGCCGCCAGCGGTTATGTCGCTGATAGATGTGAATACGCCCGCTGAATCCATAGACGCAATTGTGGTTGCACCATACTTAAAAACAAGTTTACCGCCGGATTCTTGAATGGTAAAGTTAGTGGTAACTAGGTTTACCGCGCTTGTTGCGCTTGTTGCGCTTGTGGCTGTTGCTGAGTTACCAGTACATGAGCCTGACGAGCCAGTGGTATTTTGATTCAGTGTAGGAACGTCAGCTACTTGAATCGCAGACATCACTACGTTTGTGCCGTTACCCCGTAGGTAGGAGCCAGAAGTTACTGCGCCTGCAAAAGCGTTCATTGCCCCTTGAGCAGTTGTTGTGCCTGTACCGCCTGAAGCCACCGCCAAAGTAGCAGACAAGCCCGCCGCAGTGCCGGTTGTATTTTGGTTTAGCGTCGGAAACGTGCAGTTTGTCAACGTACCGGAAGACGGAGTTCCTAAGACGCCTCCGTTTACTACAGGAGCGCCAGCAGTTCCGACGTTTACTGCCAATGCGGTAGCTACGCCCGTACCGAGGCCGGATACACCTGTAGAAATAGGTAGCCCTGTAGCGTTTGTCAACGTACCGGATGTTGGTGTACCCAAAGCTGGCGTCACCAGTGTGGGGCTTGTAGCAAACACTAAAGCACCCGAACCTGTTTCGTTTGTAACCGCCGCAGCTAAGTTGGCCGAGGAGGGGGTAGCCAAGAACGTAGCCACACCGGTACCTAAACCAGACACACCTGTAGAAATTGGTAGACCTGTTGCATTAGTCAGTGTGCCAGATGAGGGCGTGCCCAAAACGCCGCCGTTAACTAAAGGAGCACCCGCAGTTCCTACGTTTACCGCCAAGGCTGCGGCCACGCCTGTACCCAAGCCAGACACGCCTGTGGAAATAGGTAGTCCAGTTGTATTTGTCAGAGTGCCAGACGCTGGTGTGCCCAAATTAGGTGCTACAAGCGTAGGGCCGTTTGATAAAACGACGCTAGTTGTACCGGTGGATGCCGTGACGCCTGTACCGCCGTTGGCCACAGGCAACGTGCCTGTTACGCCTGTTGTCATTGGTAAGCCTGTGCAACTTGTTAAAACGCCGGAAGCAGGTGTTCCTAGTGCTGGCGTCACCAGTGTTGGGCTTGTAGCAAATACCAAAGAACCTGAACCTGTTTCATTGGTAACGGCAGCGGCCAAATTGGCGGAAGATGGGGTAGCTAAAAATGTGGCAACGCCTGTACCAAGCCCTGAAACGCCTGTAGAAATAGGCAGTCCAGTAGCGTTTGTTAGCGTACCCGAAGTGGGGGTGCCGAGCGCAGGGGTTACGAGTGTTGGGGATGTAAGCGTTCCACCGGCCACAGTTGGGGAGATGAGATGCGTGTTCTGCTGGGTGAAGTTTGTGCCGTCGCTCCACACGGTCATTGTTTTGCCAGTAGGGATGGCCACGCCAGTACCCGCCGCAGTTGTATTGCCAATAACGGTTGAGTTGTAGATAGTGGCTGTGTACGCCGAGGCGTTGTAGATCGTGTACTGCTTGGACGAAGGCGGGGCGTAGACAGCGAAGTTTGCCCCGGTCGTGGTGGTCAGCGCAAGTGCGGAGTGCACCGATTGGTTATCTGCGGCAACGGTAGACGCCCCGTTAAGGTACGTAAGCGCTTGATTGGCTGAAATAACAGATACCGAGACATACCCAGCAATCGCTTGCTCAAGAACGTACGTTAGGTTGTTGTTGGTCGTAGAGCCCCACACACCCGCCTGATCGCCGGTGCCAATGAGTTCAATGCGAAGGTCGGGTGAGTAGGTACTAGGCATTTAAATTCCTTTACGCGGCAGGCGGCGGCACTGCCCTTGCTTCTTGCATTTCTTGCTGGGCTTTTACGCCAATGTCACGCATTTTCATAAACAAATCAATGCACTCGCCGAGCTGACCAGTGGTCAACTGCTTCATAATGAGATTGTACTCAGCGACGGTGATTTCGCCAATGTTAATTTTCGGTTCCATGTAATTTCCTTATGGGGTTGGTGATACGGGTGGCACAGGGGCGGGGGTCCAAGGCAACGCAGGTGTTTCTTGCTGCTGTTGTTGTTGCAACGAGAACGCTATGGTGTTTTGATACGACTGCATCTGTGTTAGTGGAGTGTACTGGTCAATCCAAGCAAAAACTTGAGCCTGCGTCAAATCAGCGTATGGAGTAAACGGCTGACCTGCGGTGTAAGGAACGTAGGTTGTTGCGGGACAAGAGGTGGTAAAGCCGTTTTCAGTACCAATCAAGCTCCATGAGATACCAAAAACGACGTTGGATTCGCCGTCGATTTCTTTGTACGCTTGCATACTGGTGATGGTTTTTGTGTAGGTAATCATGGTTTTCCTTTAGTTAAATTTTGCCACAAGGGCTTCTAGCGCGGCAATACGCTTGTCTTGTTCTACTACGCGCTTTGCTAGTTCAACAGCAGAAACCAAAGCAGCGCCGCCGTAGTTTACGGATAACTTTCCATGTTCATCTTCTGGTGCAGAGTATGGAAGCAGGTTGCGCAATGATTGCGCGGACACGCCGTCTTGAGTGAGTTCAAGATCGGTGCGGTCGTATGTGCCATGTTTTACTTTGGCAAGTTGTTCAACAAAATCAGCCGGATAATCTTGCCAGTTTGTTTTTACGCGCTCGTCTGAAAAGGCAACCACGTTACCTTCGGAATAAACGCCTTTAATGACGTAGATACCATATGAAGAAGAGGTTGCGGATGTACCAACCCCCATACAGTTGTCGCTAAGGTTATGGTAGAAATACCACCTACCTTGAGCTTCGCGGTATACGCCGCCGTTACCACCGCCGTCGTACATAAACCCACTAACAGAACTGTGCGAATCGGTAATACCGCCATAGCCGCCTCTACTTCCTGCCATTGCCCATGTTGTGTATGAAGAAATGTTATTTGGATAAAAATGAGCGCTGTTTGCACCGGGTGCATATAGGCCGTGAAATCCGCTTAATTGCAGCCAAGTTTCAACTTGGTAATATGAATTACCGCGTTGCCCAACCCACGAACTTGCCGCGTATCCACCTAACTGGTCCGAGGTACGCGCAGAATCAACACGAACGCCGTAAGTGGTAGAGCCGTTCCAGCCCATCAAGGTTGGATATGTACCGGTCCAGTTCTGCTGAGGGTTTGTGTTGTTACAGCTGGTGCCGCTTGGCGTCGTGCTTGCAGACGCGTCAAAAATAACGTGACTATTGCTGTAGTTCTTCCACCCGAGTAGTCCGACCACATTACTAGCAACACCTGTACTATTCCAGTTTGATTGTGTGCTTGTCAACGTAGTAGCCGTAGATGCGCTGCCAGCAATGTTCATCGACGTGCCGCTGATAAACGAGGCAATAGATTGTGCTGTGCCTGATCGAAAGTAGTTATCTCCCTGCTTGACCATGACAGCACTAACACCACTACTTACCGAGTTGTCGGTCGAGTTAAAATAGTTATTAAATATGTAACCGTTGGGGTCGGCTACAACAACACGACTTCCTACGCCAGAGCTTGCAGATGGCGTAAAACCACCAACCGTAGATGAATTGCCTCCGTTTGCAGCCGCCGTCACAGTAATGTTGGCAGAGCCGTTAAAAGATACGCCGTTAATTGTTCTAGCGGTCTGTAAGACGGTAGCCGTAGCAGCGTTGCCTGTGACGTTAATACCCCAAGTGCCGGAAGCACCGCCGCCCGTTAGAGTTGGAGCGTAGGAGTTGTAGTTATCGCTGGCAAGCAGTATCTTCCATGAAGTCCAAGAATTTCCGCTTGATACATCGTAGTTACCAAAACGGACTTGCATACCTGTACCGCCGTTGTTGGGGCTGTAAGGCACATACATTTGCAAAGAGCCGCCGCCACCTGAATAGGTGCGTATAGTCATTACAGAGCCGTAATTTTGCCACGCGCCTTCGCCAGCGCTGGGTCCAACAAAAGCAGATTGAATTCCCAAGTTGTAGCTGTTTGGCAGCGTGCTTTGAGACCAAACGTAGTTGCTTAACGCAGATAAAAGGGGAGATGATGTAGCCGTAGCAGCGTTGCCTGTGATGCTGATGCCCCAAGTGCCGGAAGAGTTTGTTCCGTCCGTCCATGCAACGTCTTTAAAAGATGAAAAATTTGTAGCAGAACCAAATGTCTGCTGCCAAACCCGCATACCAAGCGCATCTTTACGAAACGAAACCATGTTGTCCGCTCCGCCGGTACCATCCGTATAGCTTCGCAAAATCCAGTTGTCGGCATACGGGGATGTGTTGTTGTTGTTCCACGAGCCAAAACCAAATGTTGCGTATCCTGCACTGCCGTCGGCGGGGGCTGCCGCACGATCGTCGATAGACTTAACACGCGGAATTTCTATGTTCGCAGAGCCGTTAAAACTTGTCAGGTTAATTGTGCGGGCAGTTTG
>Ga0315899_10003558_pt1 | contig 16965 bp, 10 predicted proteins | sample LakEriMetagenome_2_FD_203518 | JGI IMG/M metagenome (GOLD analysis project Ga0315899, IMG submission 203518) | Freshwater fungal communities from buoy surface, Lake Erie, Ohio, United States - Buoy 4 MA112 | ecosystem: Environmental > Aquatic > Freshwater > Lake | place: USA: Lake Erie, Ohio... | reverse complement strand
CCGCCGCGCGGCCGGATTTCAGCAGCGCGTTGCGGGCGGCGACTGCCCGGACGAACGCCTGCAGCGAAGCGAGGTAATCGCTGTCCATCGCCGCGAGGGTGAGGTCAAGCCAGCGCCGCCGCAGCGCGGGGGCGCCGCGCAGCAACTGTAGATCCTGGGCCGAGAACACCACGGTGGGGAAACGCCCGAGGTAATCCGCCAGCCGCGTGATCTTCTCCCCGTCGCAATGGAGTTCGCGGCCCTCGGGGCGGAGGATGATGCGCACCTGCGTTTCCCCCTGCCGCTCGTGCTCGAGGACGAACGCGAGGCTCGCCGCCGGCTGTCCCCGGGCGACCAGCAGGCGCACGTCACCGGTCCGGAAGGAACGGAGGGCAGTCAGGAAACCGACCGCCTCCAGCAAGTTGGTTTTCCCCTGCGCATTGGGCCCGAGGAGGAACGTCTGCCGCCCCGCGAACTCCACCGTCGCGTCCGCGACGTTGCGGAAGTGTCGGAGGGTGATCTGGCGCAGACGCATCGCGGGGGGCATAGCCGAGCCGGGGCGGGGCCGGCAAGCCGCGCCTCCGCAAAACGGGCCTTTTCCAGCCGGCCATTTCCGTCCACACTCTCTGGCGTGATCCCGTTCCCGACTTCCCTCGCCACTACCCTGCGCACGTTCGAGGCCTTGGCGGCGCTCGAGCCCACCATTAATCGCGCCGGCGACCTGATCCTCGAGACGCTGCGGGGCGGCGGCAAGCTACTGGTCGCGGGCAATGGCGGCAGCGCGGCGGAGGCGGGCCACTTCGCGACGGAGCTAACCGGGCGGTACCAGCGCAACCGGCGGGCCCTCCCCGCGCTCGCGCTCTCGGCGGATGGCTCGCTGCTGACGTGCGTGGGCAACGATTTCGGCTTTGAGCAGGCGTTCGCGCGGCAGGTCGCCGGGCTGGGCCGGCCAGGCGACCTGCTGATCGTGCTGAGTTCCAGCGGTAATTCCCCGAACCTGCTCGCGGCCCTCGCGGAGGCCCGCCGCGGCGGACTGCGGAGCCTGGCGCTCCTCGGACGAGGCGGCGGTCGCGCCCGCGGGGCGGCGGACTGCGAGCTCATCGTGCCCGGGGAAAGCGGCGCCGCCGCCCAGGAGGCGCACCTCTTCCTGATCCATCATTTCTGCGAGCGCATCGACGCCGCCTTTCCCGAGTAAGGACCCGGCACCCACGGCAGAAACCCCTTGCGCCGCGCGCGGCGCCGCCTTGGCTCACGGCCCCAATGAGCAACACCGCACCCGCCGAAGAGCACGCCATCCTGAAGACCAGCTACGGGGAAATCACCCTCGCCTTCTGGTCCGACGTCGCCCCGAAGACCGTGGAGAACTTCAAGAAGCTCGCCCGCGAGGGTTTCTATGACGGCACCGCCTTCCACCGCATCATCAAGGGCTTTATGATTCAGGGGGGCTGTCCGAACACGAAGGAAGGCGCCCGCGGGATGCCCGGTACCGGTGGCCCCGGCTACACCATCAAGGCCGAGTTCAACGCGAAGCCGCACGTCCGCGGCGTCATCTCGATGGCCCGTTCCCAGCACCCCGACTCCGCGGGCTGCCAGTTCTTCATCTGCCACGGCGACGCGCGCTTCCTAGACCGCCAGTACACCGCCTTCGGCCAGGTGGTGAAGGGCGACGACGTCCTCGAGCGTCTCGCCACCGTCCCGACCGGATTCGGAGGGGGCGGCGGCGAGAAGAGCACCCCGGCCGAGCGCATCGCCGTCGAAAGCATCCGGCTGGTCCCCGCAGCCTGAGCCCGCGCGCCCCGGGAAACCGGGGCGCTTTCAGCGGCCGAAAATCGCGTGGGCTACCTCCGGCGCGGCGAACATTTCCGCCGCGTCGTGCCCGATCCCGGGGGTTTCGACCTTGCGCCAGCCGAAGGTCCAGCCCCGGGTCCGGGCCAACTCCGTGGCGAACGCAAAGCAGGCCCGCCCCCGCTCCAGCCGGTTCCCGCCCTGCAGCATCGCCGCCGGGCTTTGGTCCAGATTGGACTCCACCAGAGTGTCCCTGGTCCCTAGGTAAAGCGTGAGCGGGGCCGCTAGGTAGCGGCGCAGCACGTCATCGGAACCCAGTTCCGGCGGCAGCGCCCCGAAGCCGTAACCGAAATCCCGTTCGCGGGTCGGGAACAGGTGCGACCCGGGGTTGGCCGCGACGATCCGACCCGCCTCCGTCGGCAGGAAGGCCGCCAGCCGCACGAGGAACTGACCACCCGCGGAATGGCCGATGAGGAAGTAGGGCAATTGCGGCCGGCCCTCGTCCGCGCGGATGCGCGCCACCAGCCGCGGCACTGCGGCGTATGTCCAGCGTTCCGGCGGCTGTACCTTCCCCGCCTTGTTCACCAGCCCGCCCCGCTGGTAACGCTCCAACGGGAAACGTTCCTTGTCGAAGCGCGGCGCCACCACCAGCGCCCGGAAGCGCTCCGCGAGGGTAATCGCGAAGTTGCGGTAATCCTCGGCATTGCGGGCCACCCCGTGGAAAATAACGAACAGCGGCCCGTCCCGGTAGGTGGGTGGCCGGTAGGTGAACACCTCGATCACCTCCCCCTCGTGGGTGAACTCCAGACGGTGGGCCCCGACCTTAAGCGGGGCTCCGTCCGCACGGCACACCACGAGCCCGCCGAGCAAGAGGACGAGTCGAAGAAAGTTCATTCCCCAGCGGATGGCGCACGCCGATCGGGCGCAAGCTCGGGAACGCACGCCCCCCCCACCGCGGACTGGCCACGCGCATCGATCCGTACCAAGCTGCGCCGCGATGCCACGCATTCTCCACCTCGTGGCCGCCACCACCCCCGGTCGGGTACTGGGCCGGAACGGCGCGCTGCCCTGGCGGCACCCCGAGGACCTTGCCCGCCTGGACGCGCTCACGCGGGGGGCGGTGTGCATCCTCGGCCGACGCACCCACGAAGCGTGGCGATCCGTGGAACGTCACGGGCGGCGACCGATTGTGATTTCTGCCTCCGGGCTGCCGTTGCGCGCCCCGGTGCCGCGGGCCGCCGACCTCCCCGCGGCCATCGCGCTGGCGGAACAATTGCCGGGGGAAATCTTCGTCTGCGGGGGACCCCGGCCCTACGCGGAGGCCCTGGCACTAGCCGGCCGGCGGCATCTCCGCCTGCACCTCACGCTGGTGGAGTCGGAGCACCCCGGCGACGTCTTCTTTCCCCCGTGGGACTACCTTCCATGGCGCCCGCTGCCAACTCCCGGGGCGCTCACGCCTGGACTGACCTTCCTGACCCTAGACCTGCCGGCGTCCCCGGACTCCGGCCGCTGAGCCGGGCAGCGTGGGCCGCCGCGACGACAAGATACTTCTCCGCCCACCCGCGGAGGGCGTCCTGTTCGGCGGTGCTAAGGGTTCGGACCACCCGCGCCGGGGACCCCATCACCAGCGAGCCGGGCGGACAGCGGAAGCGCTGGGGCACCAGCGCATTCGCCCCGACGATGCTTCGCGCACCGATCACGGCCCCGTCCAGCAGCGTCGAGCCCATTCCGACCAGGCATTCGTCCTCGACCGTGCAGGCGTGCACGATCGCGCCGTGCCCGACGGTGCACCAATCGCCAATGAGGGCGTCGCGGTCGTCCGCGAGGTGCACCACCACGTTGTCCTGAAGGTTGGTGCCGGCGCCGACGCGGATTCGGGCGATGTCCCCGCGGAGGACCGCCCCGTAGAAGACGCTCGCGCGCGCGCCCAGCTCGACGTCGCCGATCACCGTGGCGTTGGGCGCCACGAAGAGCGCAGCCGCGACCTGCGGCGCGCGGGCGAGGTGACGTTCCAGCCTTTCCTGCGTGGTCATCGCAGGAAGTTCTCGCCGGCGCGGCCCCGGGGCGCAAGCTCCCGCCCAACCCCGCCCACGCGCCTATGGACGTCCTCCTCAACCTCCTCCGCGGCCTCTTCGGCATGGCTGTGCTACTCTTGGTGATCTATCTCCTGAGCGAGAACCGGCGGGCCATCAGCTGGCGCACGGTCGGGATGGCGATCGTCCTGCAGTTCACCTTTGCCGCGCTGGTGCTCTACTTTAGCCCGGCCCGCTCCGCGATCGAATGGGTGGGCGCCCGCTTCATCGACCTACTCGCGTTCACCAACGCCGGCGTGTCCCTGCTCTTCGGGTCCCTCGCCGACAAGTCCCGCCACGGGGTCGTGTTCGCCGTGATGATCCTCCCCTCGATCATCTTTTTCTCCGCCCTCTCCTCGCTCCTTTACTACCTCGGGATCCTCCAGCGCGTGGTGTACGCCTTCGCGTGGGTGATGTCGAAGACGCTCCGCCTCTCCGGCGCCGAGACCCTTAGTGCCTCCGCCAACATCTTTCTCGGGCAGACGGAGGCCCCGTTCCTGGTGAAACCCTACCTCGCCGCGATGACGCGCTCCGAGCTACTCACCATTATGGTCGGCGGGATGGCGACCATCGCCGGCGCCGTGATGATGGCCTACATCGCCTTCCTCGGCGGCGACGACCCGAAGCAGCAGATGATGTTCGCCACCCACCTGATCACCGCCTCGGTCATCAACGCGCCCGCGGGGCTAATGATCGCAAAGATGCTGGTGCCGCAGACGCAGCCGGTCGACCAAAAGCTGGCGATCTCCAAAGAAAAACTGGGCTGCAACGCCGTTGACGCGGTCTGCCTAGGGACCACGGAGGGGCTCAAGCTGGCCGCCAACGTGGGCGCGATGCTGATCGCCTTCACCGCCTTGGTGACGATGGTCAACGCGGTGCTCGGCTGGCTCGGCACCCCAGGCACCCTCCTCCTCGGCGAAACGCGCTTCTCCTACCCCGGCCTTAACGCGTGGGTCAGTAGCGTCACCGGCGGCGCCTTTCCCGGCCTCTCCCTCGAGTTCCTCTTCGGAGTGCTCTACGCACCGGTGGCTTGGCTGATCGGCATCGACCACGGCCACCTGCTCCAATCGGGAGCGCTCCTCGGCACCCGCACGGTCCTCAACGAGTTCATTGCCTTCCAGCAACTCGGCACCCTGAAGGCTTCCGGCGCCTTCAGCGACCCACGCGCCGCCATCATCCTCACCTACGCGATGTGCGGCTTCGCCAACATCGTCTCCATCGGGATTCAGATCGGCGGCATCGGCGCGCTCGCCCCCGAGCAGCGCACCAACCTCGCCCAGCTCGGCATCCGCGCGATGATCGGCGGCACGGTGGCCTGCTACCTGTCCGCCTGCGTCGCCAGTATTCTGGTCTGAGCGCCGCGGCGGCGGGAATCCTCTTGCCCCCGCCGCGCGAAAGTGAGGCTTTCGGCGCGCCCCGCCGGCCCCCTTCCGCGGGCACCCCAAAGCTATGATCGTCTTGTCACGCCTTATCTTGGTCCTGTCGCTCGTCCTCGTCGTCGCCGCTTCCCCGGCGTCCGCGCAGGCCACCCTCACGGGTATCGTCACCAACTCTGCTACCGGCGCCGTCCTCGAGGGCGCCCGCGTGCAGCTCAAGGGCTCCGCGCTCGAGACGACCACCGACAACCTCGGCACCTACCGGTTTCAGGGCCTGCCCGCCGGCGAGGCCGTCCTCCTCGTCACCTACACGGGCCTGTCCCCCGCCGAGGCCGCGGCCACCCTCGGCGCGGCGGGCACGGTCCGACGCGACGTCGGGCTCACCGCGGAAATCTACCGGATGAGCCGCTTCGTGGTGGGGAGCGAACGCGAGGGTAACGCGAAGGCTATCACCCTCCAACGCCTTTCCGACGGGGTGAAGAACGTGGTCTCCGCGGACGCCTTCGGCGCCCTCGCGGGCAACCCGGCCGACCTCGCCGCCCGCCTCCCCGGCATCGAGGGAGAGTCCGTCGGCGGCGACAACCGCTACCTCCGCATCCGCGGCCTCAGCCAGAACCTGAGCACGATCACCCAGGACGGTAACCGCCTCGCCGACGCCGGCTCGGCCGGCTCCACCCGCGAGTTTCAGTTCCAGACCGTCAGCGCCGACTCGATCGAGCGCATCGAGGTCACCAAATCCCCGACGCCCGATCTGGACGGCGACTCGATCGGCGGGGCCGTCAACCTCGTCACGAAGAGCGCTTTCGACAGCTCCCCCGAGCGGCGCATCCGCGGTTCCATTGGCGCGATCTGGCGCGCGCGCGACCCCCGGGACCGCCCGCGCACCGGCGCCTCGCTCTCCTACTCCGAGGTGTTCGGCGGCCGCATCGGCGTGTCCGTGAACCTCGCCTACCGGCCCCACGGCTCGATCATCGACGTCTCCAGCCAAGCGCACCAGCAACTGCCGAACGACGTCACCGGCCCGGCGTACACGTACCAGTACCAGATCCAGGACTTTAACAACATTCGCACCCGCTCCGGCGCGGGGGTGAAGCTCGACTACAAGCTAACGGACCAAGCGCGCCTCTTCGCCAACTGGCAGTACGCCAAGCACACCGAGCACACGAGCAACAGTCAGGTCACGTGGCAGACGAACCAGGCGATCGCCACCCGCGATGCCGCCGGGGCCCTCACCGGTACGGGCGGCATCATCCCCGGCTACACCGACGACGAGACGCGCGTCCGCGGCGTCGCAGCCAGCACGGTCGCGATCGCCTCGCTCGCGAACTACAAGCTGGGCGCGACCAATTCACTCAACGTCGGCGGCGTCCACCGCCACCCCGGCTGGAACCTCGAGTACGACGTGTACGCCTCGCAGTCTAAGGCCGACTACCCGGGCAACAACACCTTCACCTACACGGCGCGCAACGTTGGGTTCACTCTGCGGCGCAACAACCGCCTCTTCCCGGACGTCACGCAGACCGAGGGCGCGGACTGGACGAAGCTGGAGAGCTACACCGACAACCTCTACTCGAGCGCGCGGATGGCCGGCTGGGACGCCTACCAGGGCGCAGCGGTGAACTACCGCCGGGGCTTCACCGCGCCGGTCCCGGCCTACGTGAAGACGGGGCTGCGCTGGCGACGGCAGACGCGCAACCTCGACAACACGCCCTACAACACCGTCTACGTCGGTCCGGACGGCGTGATGGGCCCGAACCCGGCAACGGGCCGCAACGACGACAACCTCGCGCAGTTCGGCCTCGCCAACCGCCCTTTCCCCGACACCGAACTCGGACGTTACGGGGCCGTCCCCTTCCCAGCATTCCAAGCCGACGGGCGGGCTTTCAACTTAGACAAAGCCATCGCCGCCAATCCGACCCATTTCCGGCGCCAGCTGGCGACCGATCTGCAGACGGCGTTCACCGGCAACCAGCAGTTCGAGGAACAGATCCGCGCGGCCTACCTGATGGGCAACCTGCGGCTCGGGCAGTTCTCGATCCTCGGCGGCGTCCGGGTGGAATTCACCGAGACCGACGGCGAGGGCGCCCTGCAGGTCATCACCCCCGAGGAGCGCGCGCGCCGCGCCGCCTGGGGCACCGCCCCGCTCAACGACACCGAAATCACCCGCCGCGCGCGCGAGGAGTTTGGCCGGCGCCAGACCCGTTCCGGCGATTACCGGAGCGTCTTCCCGGGCGTGCACCTGCGGTACCAGTTCACGCCCAACCTCCTGACGCGCCTCAGCTACTCGACGAGCATCGGCCGGCCGAACGTGGGCCAGCTGATCCCGCGGACCACGGTCAATTACGAGAACCAGACGGTCTCCACTAGCAACCCGGGGCTGCTGCCGCAGACGGCAGACAACTTTGACCTCACCACGGAGCTCTACTTCGAACCCGCGGGAATGCTCACCGTCGGCGTCTTTCTCAAGGAGATCAAAAAGTTCATCTACACCGCCGGCGGCACGACGATCGCCTCGGGAACCGACAACGGCTTCGGCGGCGAGTACGCCGGTTACGCGCTCACTACCCAGTACAACGGCGGCTTCGCGAAGGTGAAGGGCATCGAGATCGGCTACAACCAGCAGTTTACCTTCCTGCCCGGTTGGATGAGCGGCTTCGGCGCCTACGCCAACCTCACCCGGATGCAGGCCGAGGGGAACTACGGCACCGGAAGCGCCATCGCCCTCGCGCCGAACCCCCGGGTGGCCGGTTTCAACCCATTCATCGCCAACGTCGGCGTCTCCTACATCCGCCGCCAAGTGAACTTGCGGGTGCAGTACAGCTACCTCGGCCGCTACCTCGTCGGCTTCAACGCCAATGAGTCCCGCGCCACCTACGCCGCGGCGCGGCCGACGGTGGACATCAAGACGATCTATAACGTCAGTCGGAACTACAGCGTGTACCTCGACGTCGTGAACGTGTTGATGAACCCGGACCGTGAGCGCCAGTTCGGATACGGGCGGCCGCAGGTCACCCACCTAATGGTGCCGCAGCTGTTCTTCGGCGTGAACGGCCGCTGGTAATGTCGGGGCGCCGGGCGCAGCTTCTCGCAGCTCTCCTCGCGGCGGCCCCCGTCGCGCCAGCCGCCGCGCTGGCCGCCCCGAATGTCCTCCTGATTTTAGCCGACGACCTGCGGCCCGACGCCCCCGGTTTTGCCGGAGGCCGCGAGGCGCGCACGCCCCACCTCGACGCGCTGGCCCGCGGCGGGACCGTTTTCCCGCGCGCGGCCTGCAGTTACCCCATCTGCCACGTCAGCCGCTCGGAGCTCCTCTCCGGTCAACTCGCGCTCGGCCGTCCCGGCCAGGGCGCCCCCGGCGGGCCTGTCGCCTTCGATCCCGCCAGCCCGCTCCTCCCGGCCCGGCTCGCCGACGCCGGCTGGCACACGATCCACTCTGGCAAGTGGCACGTGGCCGGGACACCGGCGCAACGCGGTTTCCGCGAAACCGCCGGAATGTTCAGCGGCGGGGGCGCAGCAGGGAAACCGGGTACCGTCGAACGCTCTCCCACCGGCCGCGAGGTGACCGGCTACCGCGGCTGGACCTTTAAGGACGCAGCCGGACGCGCCCAACCCGAGCTGGGCGTGGGCCTCACGCCGGAAACCGACCGGATCATCACGGCCCGCGCGGCCGAGGCGATCGGGCGTCTGCGGGACCGGCCTTTTTTCCTTCAGGTGAACCTCACCGCGCCGCACGACCCGCTACTCGAGCCGCCCGGCAGCCAGCGAGGCCCGGAATCGGAGTTGCCGGCGAACTTTCGCCCGGAACCCGCCTTCGCGACTGGGAACACGGAAGGTCGGGACGAACGCATCGTGCCCGCGCCGCGTACCGCGGCGGCCGTACGCGTGGAGCGGGAGCTGTACTTCCGCCTAGTGGAGGAAGTGGACCGCAACGTGGGCGAGCTGCTCGCAGCGCTCTCCGCCGCCGGAGTCCGCGAACGCACGCTGGTCCTCTTCTCAAGCGACAACGGGCTCGCCCTCGGCAGCCACGGGCTGATGGGCAAGCAGAACCAGTACGAGCACTCGTTCAACGTGCCCCTCATCCTAGCCGGCCCGGGCATTCCCGCCGGCCTCCGCTTCGCCGTACAATGTTACCTGCGGGACCTCTACCCGACCCTCTGCGACCTGCTCGGTCTGTCCACCCCGGCCGGACTCGACGGCCGCAGCCTACTGCCCGTGCTCCGCGGCGAGCGCACGGAGGTCCACGAGGCGGTCTTCGGCTACTTCACCGACACCCAGCGGATGATCCGCACCAAGGAAGGCTGGAAACTCATCTGGTATCCCGCAATCCAGCGCACGGAGCTGTTCGACCTCAACGTGGATCCGGATGAGCTCCACGACCTCACCAGTGAGCCCGCCCACGCCGCACGGCTCGCGGAGCTCCGCAACCGGCTCGCCGCCTGGCAACTCCAGCACCGCGATCCCGCCCCGCCCGCCTTTCGCCGCCCGTGATGCGCCGCCCCACCGTCTTCCTTTGGCTGCTCGCCACGTGGTCCGCCCCGGCCGCGGACGCGCCGCTCGATTACAATCGTGACGTTCGCCCGTTGCTCTCTGACCGCTGCTTCAAGTGCCACGGCCCGGACGCGGCTGCGCGCCGCGGGAAATTCCGCCTAGATGTCCGCGAGGAAGCCTTGGCTCCGCGCGACGGCATCGTCCGCCTCGCCCCCGGAAGGCCCGACGAGAGCGAGCTGATGCTGCGGATCCTCTCGCCCCACGCCGACGAGGTGATGCCCCCGCCTGAAGACGGCGGCCGGCCGCTGTCTCCCACCGAACAGACTCTCATCCGCCGTTGGATCGCAGAGGGCGCCCCCTACGCGCCGCACTGGTCCGTCGTGCGGCCGCGGAATGCCGCTCCACCTACGATCCGCGACCTCCATTGGCCCGTGCACGACCTCGATCGGTTCGTGCTTGCCCGGCTGGAGCACGAGGGCCTCTCCCCCGCGCCGGTCGCCGCCCCTGCGACGCTCCTCCGGCGGCTCAGCTTGGACCTGACCGGTCTGCCGCCCACGCCCACCGATCTGGACCGCTTCCTCGCCGATCCCTCGCCCGCGGCCTACGCGCGGGAGGTGGACCGCCTCTTGGCCTCACCAGCCTTCGGGGAACGGATGGCGGTCGACTGGCTCGACGCCGCGCGGTACGCGGACACCAACGGTTTTTTCCGGGACAACGCGCGGCAGGCTTGGCCTTGGCGGGACTGGGTTGTGGACGCCTTCAACCGCAACCTGCCCTTCGACCAGTTCACGCTCGAGCAGCTCGCGGGCGACCTCCTGCCCGAGCCCACGCAGGCCCAACGGATCGCCACCGGCTTCAACCGCAACCACGGCGTCAGCGGCGAGACGGGCATCATCGATGAGGAGTACCGGGTGGAGTACGTCGCCGACCGCGTGGAGACCACCGCCACCGTCTGGCTGGGCCTCACGCTCGGGTGCGCCCGTTGCCACGATCACAAGTACGACCCGATCTCGCAGCGGGAGTACTTCGGCCTGTTCGCCTACTTCAACGGCGGGGTGGAGCGCGGACTGGTGAGTCCGGACGACCCTCCGCCCGTGCTCGATGTGACCACGCCCGAGCAGAAGACTAGGTTGGCGGATCTTCGCCAGGCCCGCGCCGCCGCAGAACACGGGCTCCAGACGGTGCTGGAGCCGACGGAATCGGCGCGCGAGGCGTGGACGCGGCGGGCCGCGGCGGAGCTCGGGGCGCCCGCCGACACGCCCCTGGCCCGGCACGACTTCGAGCCCCCGGGGACGGAAATGGCATCAGGTGGCGCCGGCAGCGTGCACGGATACCTTAACCACGAGGGCGGGGTGGTCGGGGAAGCGGCGGTCTTCGATGGGACGCAGCACGTGGAATTCCCCGCGGACATCCCGCTTTCGGCGGACCAGCCCTGGTCCCTTAGCCTCTGGGTACGCCCCTCCAACTCCCTCGTCTGCCTGCTCGCCAAGATCGAGCCTGCGGGCGACCGGACCGGGGTGGAGGTCCTCTGGGCCAAGGGGCAGATTCAGGTCAACCTCGTCGCCCGCTGGGTCGCCAGCGCGCTGGAAGTGCAGACCCGCGACCCCGTCCGCCGCGGCGACTGGACGCACCTCGTGATCACCTATGACGCGAGCCGGCGTGCCGCCGGTGTGCGGGTCTACGCTGACGGGCGCGAGTCTCCGCTGCAGATCACGCGGGACAATCTTGCCGGACCGGCGGTCAACGCGCTCCCCCTGCGCCTCGGCCGCCGCGACAGTGGGCTGGGCTATTACGGGCAGCTGGACCAGTTCCGCCTGCTCGGCCGCGCGCTCTCCCCCGCGGAGGTGCGGACCTGGTACTGGGGCGAGCGTCTGGCACGTCCCCTCGCCGCCGCACCCGGCACGCGCGACGCCCGGGCCCGCGACCTGCTCGTGGACTGCTTTGTCGAACGCGAAGGCGCCCCCGCCCTGCGCGCCGCCCACGCGGCCGCCGCGGCGGCACGCGCGTCGGAGGAGGAGTTCCGGGCGCAGTTGCCCAAGGCCCTCGTGATGCAGGAAGCCGCGCAGCCGCGCCCTACCCGCGTTCTCCTCCGCGGCCAATACGACGCGCCCGGGGAGGAGGTTCGGCCGGGGGTGCCCGCCGTGCTGCCGCCGCTGCCCGGGGATGCGCCCGCCAACCGACTGGGCCTAGCGCGCTGGCTGGTCCGGCCGGATCATCCCCTGACCGCCCGGGTCGCGGTGAACCGGCTCTGGGCGCTCTGCTTCGGTGAGGGCTTGGTCCCAACCGCCAACGACTTCGGCTCTCAGGGCGCCCTCCCCACGCACCCCGAGCTGCTCGACTGGCTGGCGACCCGTTACGTGGCTTCCGGGTGGGACACGAAGGCGCTGCTGCGCCTACTCGTGACCAGCGCGACATACCGCCAGAGCTCCGTCGCGCCGCCCGCGCTGCGGCAGCGGGATCCAGCCAATCAGCTCCTCGCCCGCGCACCAAGCTTCCGGCTTCCGGCGGAGATGATCCGGGATCAGGCCCTCGCCGCGGCGGGCCTGCTCGTCGCGCGCCTAGGTGGACCGCCGGTGAAGCCCTACCAGCCGCCAGGGCTCTGGGAGGCCGTCTCATACAACGGCGAACTCTCCTACGAGATCGACCCGGGCGAGGGGCGCTGGCGGCGTTCGCTGTACACCTTCTGGAAGCGGACCGCCCCGCCGCCCGCGCTGCAAATCTTAGACGGTCCCACCCGCGAGACCTGCGTGGTTACCCGCCCGCGGACCAACACGCCCCTGCAGGCCCTGCTGCTGCTGAACGACGAGGGCTACGTCGAGGCCGCCCGTGCGCTCGCCGCGCGCGTGCTGACCCCGCCCGGAAGGGACGACCGCGCCCGTGGCACGGAGCTGTTCCGCCTCGTCGTCGCCCGCGCCCCCGGCCCAGAGGAACTCGCCGCGCTGGAGGGACTGCTCACCCGCCAGCAGCGCCGCTACCGGGACGATCCCGCCGCCGCCCGCCGTCTCGCCGGCGTGGGCGTCGCGCCGGCGGGGCGCGACCTCGATCCCACGGAGCTCGCCGCGTGGACCACCGTCGCCCAAACTGTCCTGAACCTCGACGAGGCGGTCACCCGCCGCTGAATGATGCCCGCCGCAACCCTGCCCCATCTGCCGCCCGGCAACCTCGCGCTGACCCGCCGGCAGCTCCTCGGCCGCACCGCGACGGGCATCGGATCCCTCGCGCTCGCCTCTCTCCTGCGTCCTGGATTGCTGGCCGGTGCACCCGTGGCGCCGCACTTCGCCCCCAAGGCGAAGCGGGTGATCTACCTCTTTATGCACGGCGGGCCTTCGCAGCTCGACCTGTTCGACCACAAGCCGGACCTGAGGCGCCGGCACGGCGAGGAGTTGCCCGCCTCGCTCCGCGGCACCCAGCGGCTCACGGGGATGACGAGCGGCCAGAAGGCCTTCCCCGTCACCGCCTCGCTCTTCCAATTCGCCCGCCACGGCCGCAGCGGCGCCTGGGTAAGCGAGCTCCTGCCGCACACCGCCGGCATCGTGGACGAACTGTGCTTCATCCGCTCGATGCACACCGAGGCGATCAACCACGATCCCGCCGTCACGCTCCTCCAGACCGGGCACCAGCAGCCGGGCCGGCCGAGCTTCGGCTCGTGGGCGAGCTATGGACTCGGGAGCGAGAACCGGGACCTACCCGCCTTCACCGTGCTCCTCTCGCGCGGCAGCGCCGCCCGGCCCGCGGATCCGCTCTACGCGCGCCTCTGGGGCTCCGGCTTCCTGCCCTCGAACCATCAAGGCGTCGGCTTCCGCAGCGCGGGTGATCCAGTCCTTTACCTTTCCAACCCGCCGGGTCTCGACGCCGCCACGCGCCGCGACCAACTCGACACCCTCGCAGCCCTGAACCGGAGCGCAGCAGAGCGGCAACTCGACCCCGAGATCGAAACCCGTGTCGCGCAATACGAGATGGCGTACCGAATGCAGGCATCGGTGCCGGGGCTGCTCGACTTGGGCGACGAACCCGCCCGGAGCTTCGACGCCTACGGGCCGCAGTCGCGCGTGCCCGGCACGTTTGCCGCGAACTGCCTCCTCGCCCGCCGCCTCGCTGAACGCGGGGTGCGATTCATCCAGCTCTACCACCGCGGCTGGGACCAGCATTACAACTTGCCCAGCGACCTGCGCCTGCAGGCGGGCGACGTGGACCAACCCGGGGCGGCGCTCGTGCGCGACCTGAAGCAGCGCGGCCTACTCGACGACACCCTGGTCATCTGGGGCGGGGAATTCGGCCGCACCACCTACAGCCAGGGCCGCCTCGAGGCGGCCAACTACGGCCGCGATCACCACGGCGGCTGCTTCACCCTCTGGCTGGCCGGCGGCGGCGTGAAACCCGGCTACATCCACGGCGAGACCGACGAGTTCTGCTACCAGGTGACCCGCGACCCAGTGCACGTCCACGACCTCAACGCGACGCTGCTCCACCTGCTTGGCCTCGACCACACGCGTCTCACGTACCGCTTCCAAGGCCGGGATTACCGCCTGACCGATGTCCACGGCCGCGTGATCCAGCCCATCCTCGCCTGAACTTTCCCGTATGTTCCCGTCCCGGCTCCTGCTTCCCTGCTCGCTCCTCCTGCTCTTGCCTGCCGCGCACGCCGGGGCCCCGGCCGCGGAACCGCCCCGCTTCACGCCGGAGCTCGAGGACTTCGTGCGCCACTTCAAGCCGGGCGGGCAGGATTTCGCCGGCCAAGCGCGCGCGCTGCCGCCGGAGGAGAGCGTGCGGCGGATGCAGGTGCCGGAGGGCTACGCGGCGGAGCTCGTCGCCAGCGAGCCCGCGGTGCGCCAGCCGATCGACCTGCGCTTCGACGCCCGCGGCCGGCTCTGGGTTGTCCAATACCTGCAGTACCCCTTCCCGGCCGGCCTGACGGTCACCGCCTACGACCAGTACATCCGCGCGGAATTCGACCGGGTGCCGCCCCCGCCGCCCCGCCACACCCGCGGCGCGGACCAGATCAGCATTTTGGAGGACCGCGACGGCGACGGGCGCTTCGAAATTGTGAAGACCTTCGTGGACGGCCTGAACCTCGCGACCAGCGTCCTCCCGGACGTGGACGGCGTCTGGGTGCTGATGTCACCCTACCTGCTGTTCTATCCGGATCGAAACGGCGACGATGTGCCCGACGGAGATCCCGAGGTTCACCTCGCCGGCTTCGGCCTCGAGGACACGCATTCGCTCGCGAGCAGCCTCCACTGGGGCCCGGATGGCTGGATCTACGGCGCGACCGGCAGCACCACCAACCTGGAGATCCAGGGCGTCCGCCTCCTCGGCCAAGGCATCTGGCGCTATCACCCGGGGACCCGGGCGTTCGAGGTCTTCGCCGAGGGCGGCGGCAACACCTTTAGCCTCGAGTTCGACCAGTATGGCCGCGCCTTCTCGGGCACCAACAACGGGGCCACCCGCGGCCTGCACTACGCGCAGGGCGCCACCTACGTAAAGGGCTGGACCAAGCACGGGCCAGCGATGAACCCGTTCATTTTCGGATTCTTCGAGCATATGGCCCACGAGGGCTACGGGCAGCGCTTCCCCCAGACCTTCATCCTCTATGAGGCCGGGCTCCTCCCAGAACTGAACGGGCAGGTCGTCGTCGGGATGTCCCTCACCAACCGCGTGCAGGCCAGCCAGCTCCTGCCCCAGACCTCGACCTTCCGCACGGTCGACCGCGCGGCGCTGATCACCACCGATGACCGGACATTCCGCCCGGTGGACATTGAGCAGGGGCCGGATGGGGCGATCTACCTCGCCGACTGGAGCGATCCGCGACTCAGCCACCTCAACCCCAAAGACACGTGGGACAAGGCGACCGGGCGGATCGTGCGCCTTGTTCCCAAGGGCGCCGCACTACCCCGACCGGAAGATCTGACCAAACTCGACAACGCCGCGCTGCTCGCCCGACTCAGCCACCCCAATCGTGAGCACCGCGAACAAGCCCGCCGCCTGCTCGCCCGGCGCCCCGGGGAACAGGGACCGCACCTGCGCGCCTTGGTCGAAGCCAATGCCCCGGCCGCGCTGGAGGCCTTCTGGGTGCTGAACCTGCGCCACGAACTTAAGGAGGCTGATCTGCGGGCCGCGTTGGCGCACCCGAACCCGCACGTCCGCCGCTGGGCAGTGCGCCTGCTCGGGGATCAGGGGGTGCAGCAGTCGGCCACCGCGGCGGCCCTCGCGGGTCGCGCCGCCGTCGAGCCGGACGTGGAAGTCCGCAGCCAGTTCGCCAGTTCGGCCCGCCGACTCCGCGCGGGGCAGGGTGTGCCGGTCGTCCGCGCGCTGCTGCGCCACGAGGCGGACGCCGGGGACCGGCACCTTCCGCTGCTGCTGTGGTGGGCGCTGGAAAGTCACGCCGAGGATGGACGCGAGGAACTGCTCGCGCTCGTTGCCGACCCGGCCAGCTGGCGCGCGCCCACGTTCCGCCGCGAGCTCGCCGAGCGTCTCGGCCGGCGCTTCACCGCGGACCAGGGTCCCCGGCGCCATTACACGCTGCGCCAGGGGGTATATTCCGAATGGATCATCGATCGCGCACCCGAGCACCTGCGGCGCAACTTGGAGTTCTGCGCCCGCCTCCTTGAGGCCGCGCCCGGACCGGAAGAGGCGTTGCTGCTCGCGCAGGGGATGGCCCGCGGGCTCGCAGGACCGCGCGTGACGACTCCTCCTCCCGCGTTGCTGCAGGCCATCGTCGCCGCGTGGAACCGGGCGCCCGACCACGTCGCCCTGACCGCCCTCGCCGCCCGTCTCGGCGTCGCGGAGGCGGAAAACCGCGCGGTCAGTCGGCTGCGCGATGCTCGCCTCACGGAAGCGGACCAGCAGATTCTCCTCGATCTTGTCTCCGCCCTAGCCCTGCCGGACGCCCTGCCGCTCCTCGCCGACCAACTCCGCACCGAACGCAATGAGGCGCGGCGCGCGCGGCGACTGACTGCCCTCGCCGGTTTCGACCAGCCGGCCGCAGCCGCCGCCGTGCTCGAAGCCTACGCCAACCTCGGACCGAGGCTCCAGACCACGGCACTCCGGAACCTGGCGGAGAAGCCCGCCTGGGCCCGGCTGATGCTGGAGCGGATGGCCGCGGGCACCTTTTCCCCCGGCGTGCTCGGCTCCGGCACGCTCGCGACGCTCCGCGCGCATCCGGACCCCGTCCTCCAACGGCTGCTCGAGCGCCAGCTGGGCACGGCGACCGGGGCGGCCGGGGCTGAGACCGCACTGCTCATCGACGCCGGCCGCACCGCCTACAACCT
>Ga0315899_10003557_pt1 | contig 16966 bp, 21 predicted proteins | sample LakEriMetagenome_2_FD_203518 | JGI IMG/M metagenome (GOLD analysis project Ga0315899, IMG submission 203518) | Freshwater fungal communities from buoy surface, Lake Erie, Ohio, United States - Buoy 4 MA112 | ecosystem: Environmental > Aquatic > Freshwater > Lake | place: USA: Lake Erie, Ohio... | reverse complement strand
TCTCGCGCCGCTGTCTTGCAGGGCCTTGCCGACGGCGAGTCGGAGGATGACGATGCCGAAAATGAGGTTGTGGGCTATCTCGAGGACGAAGAGAAGGAGGCTAAGAAGGAAAATTTGCAGCTTGGGCAGCCGTCCAAGAGTAGGGCTCTCACACAGCAGGACGATGCGCCGCCAGTGTCGCCTCTGTGTATCCGCATCCAGGTGCACCATGCTTCCCAACATGGGGAGCGGGGGAGAGTGCGTGCCCGCGTGTATGCGGTTTGCATGTGTGTGTGTGTGTGTGTGTGTATGTGGCGAGCTATGAGGCACGGGCGGAGCGATAAAATATCAACTAAATTATCAGCTGCTTTGAAATCTTGAGACTTCGCTATGGAAATTGCTGATAAAATGCCCACTAAATTATTATGCACGCGTAGGTGCACGCCGAGGGCATCACGGAGGCCCTGCTCTTCCATGTGGACCTGCTCGCGTCGGCGATCAGGCAAGCCGTGATGATCAAGGACCACAAGTCGTTCCTCAAGGTGCACCCCAACACCTTCCGAGGACAGGCGGCGATCGAGTGGCTCCGTGGCCACGCAGCGCGTGCGCTCTTCGGGTCCGAGGCTGAGAAGGAGAAGAACCAGCAGCTCTCACGCTCCGTGGCGCTGCTCCTGGGGCAGAAGTTGCTGGCCGTGGGAGTCTTTCGCCAGGTCAGGCCTCTTGCTCTTGAATGGATGGCTCTTTTCACACTAGAGCTATAGCAGGTCTCTTTTCCATCTATTGTGTGGCTCTTTTGACAATAATCTGGCCGTGCTTTTCTTGCGCCAGGTGACGGGCTCGCTGACGAAGCCGCTTGAGGACCCAAATGCCCTATTCCGCTTCCACGAGGACGAAAAGGAGGGCCCGCTCCTCAACTGCCGTTCAATCTGGTTCCAAAACGCCCGCGAGCCCTTGCTCGTCGTCTCCGAGGTAATGCGTCGCCCTCCTCGCAGCCGCCCCGCGCCGTCCTCTTGCGACGTGCGCGGCCTGCTGTTGTGATTTCCTGACCCTTTCCCCACCTCCACCCCGTGACGAAGCGAGTTATTGCGTGCGCACACGCAGCGATGTGCGCTTGTGAAGTGACACATGGGGAGGGGGAATGGTGTGATGCAGCTGCTGTACACGATGCTCAACCTGCGGCTCAAAATGCCGGAGAAGGATCTGCGGGAGTCGGAGGAGCTCAACAATTTCACTGCTGCTGCTGCCGAGTTGCAGCTTGTCAACATCAACGATCTCAGCCGTATCCAGGTGTGCAATATGAGTGCATGTGTATGTTTGTGTGCATGTGTGTGTGCGCCAGAGAGGGAAATAGGGAGAGGAATGGACATGAAAGGGCTCAGAACGTGCCGGTGCATATCCACCGAATACCGGACATGTACCGCGTGTAGGGCTGCGTGCATGGCTGGCCTGTTGACGTCGGTGTGCAAGTCTGTCTCTCCGACTTCATCTCTTTCTCTCTCACCTATGCCTCTCCCCTATCTCTCGCCCCCCCCCTACTCCCTCCCTTTCTCTCACGCACACTTTTCTCGAATGTACACTTTTGGGTCTCGTCCGCACATTTGCAGCTGCTAGCATTTTTCCTCAACGCCTACAACCTGATGGTGCTGCACGCGCACGTGGTGCGCGGAAGCCTTGACGGCTCCGACTTCAAGTCGCAGAAGATCCCCTTTACGCGTGACAACCAATACATGATTGCCGCTTACAACTACTCGCTCGGTACCCACTAATCACACACACCACTCACACAATCGCGCGCACACAATCAATACATGGTGGCCGCCTACAATTATTCACTCGGTTCCATCGCCAATCACCCACCTATGCCCACAAACAGCACGAGAGCGACGCGCGCTCACATGCATAGAGAGCGAAAGAGATGCTCCGCAGAAGCTTCAGTGAATTCGTGCTTTACTTCAGTAGTTTCTACTGGGAAACAAAAATGAGCCGTGCATCTACGCGGGCACTGACTCTTGAGACGGCGTTGTAGCGGAGATAGAGGAGCGCCTCTTTTGCCGCGTCCTGCGCGCCAAGTTCCCCAAAAAGTCGGACAAGTCTCGTGCGCCCGAGCCGCGCGTTCATTTCGCTCTTTCGCTGGGGTGTGTTTCCCCTTTCTTGTTCATGGATTTTGCTCTGGCTCGCACGCAAACATGCACACGCGTCTCCATATGGATCGTCGAAGGTATTTCGCATACACTTAATAGTGTATGCGTGTGTGTGTGTGCCACTTGCACACGTTTGTGCGCGCGCATGCACACACAGAGATTGACGCAAACATATGCGCACACGCCAGTTGCATATCGTCACCGCGCATTAGAATTTATCAGCCCGAGTCCCTGGATGAAGATCTGCAACTGGCCGCCATTGAGTATCTCATGGCAAACTCTCCCAAGAACCGTCTCTCTCGCCAGAATTCTGGAAACGGGTCTCACTCTCTCTTCTCATCCACCCTCTCTGTCCGTTTCTCTCTCTCACTCACTGACTCTTCTCTTACAAATTCTCTGTCCAACGACTCTCTGTCCGTCCCTCACACACTTTCACTCTCACTCTCTGCACATTCACTCTCTTGTACTTTTATGTCTCTCTTTCCCTTGTATGTGAGTCTCCTTGTGCCTCTCATCGTCCTTGTGTGAATCTCTTTCCCTTTCTCGAGTTCCCATGCCTTTCTCCCTCGTGCAGTAGTGCCTGCATGATGCATGCATACGCGTTGACTGAGTATACGTGAGGAGATGGTCGGCAGTTGACATGTTCTGGCGTGTGTTGCAGATCCGCGGGCAAGAAAGTGCCAGAGGTGGTGATGCCCAAGATCTTCAAGTGGTACAAGGATGACTTCGGCTTCAGCAAGCAGGAGATACTGGCATACTATGCCTCGTTCATGCAGCCCGACGTGCGGTCGGAGCTGACAGAAATAGCTCGCTCCAACAATTTCTTAATCAAATACGACAAGTATGATTGGAATCTAAATTTGACAAAGGCTTGCTCAGAGGCTGCACGCCAGCCTGTGCGCCAGCTAATCACCAACTCGCCGGCGTCTGCCTCCCCGGCGCGCCAGCAGCAGCCGGCACTGTCGCCTCCGCAGCAGCAGCGATACTCCAACCAGGGCGTTCCACCGCAGGTGTGATTCGTGTGTGTTTTTGTGTGTTAAACTCACGTACGTGTATACATAGTCCCCGACGCAGTTGTCTCGCGCACTCAGCACACCCTCGCTCACCCGCAACACCCTCCGCCCCCGCCAATGCTGCAATTCGGCAGGGTTACGGGCAGCCAATTGGCCAGCCCATGGGTATGCAGAGGGGACAGGCGGCGCCGCCGGGCCCACCGCAGCAGTCCCAGGGGTACCGGCAAGCACCGCAGGTAGTGACAAGTATGTGTGCCATCGTATGACGTGTCCCGTGTCACGTATGCGATGTGTGTGTGTTCTGTTTTGTATGGGATGCACTACGATATAGTGTCAGTGCGTGTGGTTTACTTGCATCAAAAAATGACTGAAACATGTGCTATGTGTCGCGTATAACATTGTGCTCCACTCAATTTGACCCGCTTGAAAAAGGCTGAGCAAAGTTGTCATGATTTTTGAACTCTGGCAGCCGGGCTACAATCCCCCGGGGGGGGGATCGTACCCCGTGCCTGGGCAGCAGGTGCGCCCTGCAACTCAACCAATCGCCGGCCTGCAGCAGGACGAGGTACACACACACACGTCAGTGCCAGTTGCTCGACTCTGCGCACCCGCGAGCAGCCCCCGCAATGCTGTGCAGAGATTCTTCTGTGTTTTGCTTTGTGCCCAAGGGTTTTATTTGTGGTGGGGGTTTGCTCTACCTGGGTCATCTGATGTCTCATGTGTCCTCCTTTCCTTGCCCCCTGCTACCCGCACATCCTCGCACCCTTGCTGTAATGCAGTCTGGCATGGACGGCTTCATGTGCTAGCAAACATTCACAGACTGGGGCGAAGGAGTCGGTCGTCAAGGTGCAATCTTCTCGGCGCTTCACTGAGAGGGAGAGAGGAGAGAGCTTGGTCATTGCTTGTGCGCAACGGATGGAGAGCGAGAGCGCGAGGAGCAATCAGACATTCATTCGTCGATAGACCCCGAGGCGTGGTCGATATACTTACTTTTCACGAGATTAGAAAACACAGCACTGGCTGCCCCCACCCTCCCCCCTTCCCTCCTCTCTCTCCCCCCCCCCTGCCAAGGCCGCTTGCTATTTCGGCTGCTTGCTATATCGTTGTTGTGGCTTGTGTGTTCGTCGCGGCTGCGCACTGATGGAAGAAGACATGCCGTGAGACGACCTGGCGGTGAGACTGCAGACCGCTGTCTTGAGCAGTCTGCATTTAATGTGCTTATGTGTGTGTGCACCTGACAGCCTAGGCATGCGGATACTCGAATTGCCACAATGATCATAGTAACAAACACTTTCGAATCGCGCCGTCGCCCGGTTCGCTACGATCCTCCATCTTGATATTGTTAGAGATATCTCTCGCGTCAAGCCCTGCATCCTCTTCCCTCTTCTTCGTTTCCCACTCTTTCTCCATATCAGACGCACATTGATACTGATACAACTGCAAAATACCGAATTTCCAAGTCTTTCCCACTAGACCCTTTGGCTCGGATTCTTTCCCCTGTTATTTCATCCACACCCACATTTATGATATCCTCTCCTCGAGGAGTCGCCTACGTTACGATTTCATTTTCAAGAACTCTTCACATACTGACCCCACGGCCGTGTCGCGAGGTCATCCACGAAACGCTTTCGCTGGCGCGACTCCACATGAATTTACGTATGTCCACTAATTTGGGCAAACGAGTGACTCCGCTGAACACAAACAAAACCATTTCGCTTTTTGGCACAATGCGCATGGAGCAGATGCTCCGTGAAACTCCTCCCCTACATCCGAAACTCCGTCGGCCGCAGGCAAGTCCCATCCAAGGGACTTGTCTGAAGGACACAGTCCCCACACTCAGTCTTCTCTCTGCTCCTTGGGCAGGCTCTGCTCAGGTTCTCGATCCGTGCCTGCCTCCCAATCACTTACTAAGCCGACCGCATCTTGAAATAATTATTTGTCTCCACTGGCTGCCAGCACATGCTCCTCTTTGAACTCTCTCTCTTCTTTGCCCCCACTCCCCTCGGCCTCCGCAGGCCCCCTGCCCGCAGCTTCATCGCAGCGACGACGTTTCATATACCGCCCGTCTCGGTCTGCTCCACCGTTGCGCTTGCGCGGGGCTAAGTATGATCCTCCGCTCCTGCTGCCGCTGCGCTCATCCCTTGGCACCTTCGCCTTAAAAGATGAAGTCTTGCCGTGAAGCCTTCCAGCAAGCTCTTTTTCCTTCTTTGCTACCTTATGTCGTGGGCGTGAAACTGGCTTGTTTGATCCCCCCAAACTGCAGTTGCTTGCAGCTTCCCCCGCCTCAAATGCCCGCGTGCTCGCTTCCACAGCTTCCCAATTAATGGCATACTTCTCGAGCTCGAACTTGAGGAGGCGCAAGGCATTCTTGTCACGACAGCCCAGGCAGCGCTCTTCCCATTTCTTTCTGCGTGGCAACCAGGATGGTCGCACCATACCCGGAAGCAGCTGCACGAACGACGAGCGAGGGAAGGTGGGAGGGAGAGGGGTTTCGCGAGTGTTGTTGTGCGTTAGTACGCGATTCAGATGACACCACTGGCGACCATGCAGAATGCAAATAGATGCAGAACGGGGTAAACGCACCTGTCGTACAGCCCAGACGAGACGTTCAGCCACCTCAGCCGCACTGACACTCCTCCCGACACTCCGGTGGTAGCTCACCCACCTGCATCTCTCATCCACGTCAGTTGCAATGGAGTTGATGCGAATTCTGCACTTTGCAAATGGTCTCGACACAGGAAATGCCACATTACACACCCATCTCACTGTTTTCACGCAGGGTTTTGGGGAACGAGAAGCCGGATAGCGAGCGACAAGGCACTCACGTTTCTTTGGATGGACAGGCGAACGCTGAGTAGTGGATTCTCCTCACGAGTCGATTCACAATCTGCGGAGGAGGGGGAGAAAGGAGCGGGGAGAGATGGAGCCATGCATGGGCTCCACGAGAGGTCAGGGTCGGCTGGCTGACACAGGGGAAGCCGCCTTACATGAAGAGCCCGCAAAGCCCATAGGCAGGCAGGCCCAGCGAAAAGCACACACCATCCAGAGAGCAAGAGAAGGGTTAACGCCAGATGGAAGGGCGCGTGGAGAGGGAAGCCGTATAAAGGAGGCGCACCTGGCGCATCTCAACTATGCCATGAACCGAACGCTGAGAACCTCCCCCCTTCTGATCACCGCCGTCATCTTCAATCACATTTCCCATTGCCTCACAACCTTGCCCCCCCCCCTCTGAGCCCTCCTCCGCACTGCAAGTGGTATCTGCATCCCTGACCACGCCCACCCCGAGCGCCCCTGCACCCGCATCTGTGTCCCTCCTCCCTGCGTAGGACGCGCCGCCGAGACGCATTCCTGCGCTGTGGCCTTCAGTGGACACTGACGCATCAACCGCTGCGGCATTTCGATCCCGTCAGGCATCTGAGCGGCCGAGTTTGCGCGCGAACTAGAGAGCGGTTGAGCCACTGGCGTTTAAGCAATTCACCAACTAAGGTTTCTTTCCCGGTGGAAGATGAGCGTCCCTTACGGGGATACACACTCTTGCCAACACAAGATACCATTCACAGACGTAGGACATGAAGGGACATCTACCCTACAGGCACAGATTGGAGCACAGAGTACCTTCCCAGTCAACGTGCAAGCGGAACTCGCGGCAGCGCAACTTGAAATCGGCGGTATTACGGCTGCCGCGACAGTCCCTGACCCTGAGAGACAAATGGCGTGGGACACGATAGGCATGCAAAAAAAACGGGTGTATGCCTGAAAGTGAGGGCACATACGCATCATCCAAAAGCTAGGCAGGACGGAGACACCAGGAGGGAACAACAATGGAGAGCGGGACGGTAGGCAGGCAGCAGGACAGGCGGCAGGGGTGAAGGGAGGCTGGGATGGGGTAAAGGAGGGAGGGGGCACAGGACACACCATTGCTTGCGGCGTGTCTTCCACTTGGACTTCATCATGCGTTGGAGAAGATTCTGAGAGGCCCACACAAGCCTCTCGCAGAGATCACGAACGTCGGTGCATTTGTCAACCATCTTGTGAAAGTCGTGCCACACATCACGATCTCTGCGAAAACACACACACACACACACACACACACACACACACACACACACACACACACAGTAGGACATTCAAACCAACACGCGCATGTCAGATTGTAGAAGCTACCTCGCGCACATGCAAAAAAATAACGCCGTGCGCGCTTTTCCACGCGCTCCTGTCGTTTGATACGGGCGGCACACTTACTGGCAGACGAAGGCCGTGTAATGAATTCGACGCACAAGGCTATGCAGCATTTTCCGCAATGGTTTTACAGCAGTTGCCTTCACGGTCTCAGCACCCGCCTGCTTTCCCAACAGCATGCCACGGTCCCCACTGATGCTGCCCTCGGATTCTTCATCAACGATTTTATCAAGGGCTTGCGTCCTGTTCCCTTCAGTCCCTTCGGCTTCCCCATGAGCCGCATTAACTCTTCTCTGGTCCAGTGCTGGCAGTTTGTGCGAGGCACCACCGCCATTCCCTCGTTTTCCACCATGGACCGACCGCTTCTTGGGTGGCATGGTCAACCTGCCCTTACGACGACGTAACGGTTTCTTTACCAGTGGCGCCGTTTCTCCGACCGCTGCGCCAGCACTTACTGAGCCCTCTCCAGATCCGATCTCCTCACTCTTGACGGCCACTAACTCCTGCTGGTCCTCCAGCGCACTGCTCTCTTCGACAGTCATGGACGCATCGAAACGCACAGGTGGCTTCTTGGCGTCATCCTTCACCACCACGTACATCCACCGGCCTTTGCGATACCGCCACGCGCGCGTGACTTGGGATGCAATTTCGCCTGCCTTTCCCGGGGTTTCGCCAGCTTGGTCGCGAGACGGGAGCTCGGGGACTTGACGCCGCGCGCAAGCCTTTGCAGGGGCGGCAGAGCTTTGTGCGGCAGAACTTTGTGGCTTCGGCGTTGCTGTGCCTGGCTTTGCACAAGAATCCGCACTTGGCGCACTTGTGGCGTGACCGCGGACTTTTTTCCTTTTTTCCTCGCTCTTACCCACGAACTTGGCATCCATCAACTTCGGGGATTTTGAATTCAAGACCCCGTCGGGGCTCTGAGAGGAAGGTGTTGATTGATGTTGATTGATGTTGATTGATGTTGACGACGGTGCACGCTCCAGCTTCTTGGTTGTGCCTGTCTGTCGTGCTGCTGACATCTGGCCCTTCTCCATCAAAAAACGCTGCAAAGCACGAATCCTCATCCAGCAATTCAGTGTACACACACACACACACACACACACACACACAAACACAACACACACAACACACATACACACACGACACACACAACACACACACACATCACCTGACCGCCGTAACATTACATCCCAATTTACTTCTCTCCACGTACAACCCAATTTACTTCTCTCCACGACACGCATACGCACACAAACACACAGGCACACACACACACACACACACACAGCAATCGATGTCTCACCACACCACACCGCACAGCACACACGTGACACCTGAGAGGCCAGGGCCCAGTCGATGGCATTGGTACTAAACTCCTTGATGAGGACATGCAGCTGCTCAGCCGTCTCACACTCTTGGCAGTTCTGCGTCCACTCTTTGTGGTGCTCTTCCAGCCACTTCGCCAGCAGCATATCGGGTTTTATCTGTGTGTGTGTGTGTGTGTGTGTGTGTGTGTTTGTATGAGTGAGTTGGGTGCGTGCGTGCGTGCGTGCGTGCGTGCGTGCGTGCGTGCGTGCTGGCAAATAGGACCAAATAGCATACGCACCTGGCGTGCCAGCCATATCCACTGCTTGCAGATGTCTGAGACCTTGGTCACCTTTTCCATGGCGGTATTGAACTTAGTCCAGACTTGGGGGTCAGAGTCTAGCACCCCCGTGTATGGAATGCGGTCTGCCAGGTCCGTGAGCCTCTTTGCTAACTTGTTGATAGCTGCTTGGTCCGCTGAGGGTTCCACCTTGCGCATCTCACGCGTGTCACGCTTCTCAATCCCGAGTGCTCTGACGGAGCACAGAGCGCTAGAAAGTCGCGGAGACGCATCGGCAGAGCCCTCAGAGTTCAAGTTCAGACCCACGGCAGACAACTTCTTGAGCTTGCGGTCGCCTGTGCACTCGGGCCCCTTGCTGCTGAGCTCATTTGACATCTGCGACGGCGATGTGTCCGGGGTGGCATCCTTGACTCCAACTGGGCGCCCAGCTTCGCCTTTTACTCCTATTTCGCGGCCTGCCTCGCCCTGTTTCTTGAAGAGTGAGCTCCGCGGCACGCGGACTAGGCCTCGCTCGTTCCTTGCACCGCCTGCTTTGGAAGCCAGGGGTTCAGCCTTCGGGGCAAGGCGCTTTGGAAATTTGTCCTCTTTGCGGAAAATACTCACGGATGATCTGCTTCGCTTGCGCGTTACCGCAGTCTTGGTAGCATCTTCGTCCTCCGACAGGTTTTCCGCGGCATCATCATCTGACGAAGCGTTTACATGCTCCTCATCATTCTCTTTGCTCTCGATGTCGGCGACCTCGTCGTCTTCCTCCTCAGGAGGTGTGTGAGTCTGGAGGTGCAACAAGAGCTTGTGCGGATCGAGAGCCTCGCCATCAGCCGCAGCCTCCGCCTCGGCCTGTGACGTCGTGCGTGAGGGCATGGACTTGTGAATTGAGATCACCGCTCTCTGCCGCTCCCTGCCCTTCGCCTCTGGCGCATTACTGATCGCCAAGAGCGCACTCGCAGTCTCACGATCCTGATCCCGCTGCTCTTCATCGTCACACGCAACTTGGTGTCCGCTCTCCTTTGCATCTGGCACAACCCGACCATCTACAGTGACCGGGCCTGCAAGCTTGGGGATTCGGGCTTGCTTCCGTCTCTTGCCCGCCGACGAATTGCTCTTGTGGTTTTTGGTGCTGACTGTCTTGGACTCCTTGCCCTCTCTTACACTTTCAGTCATGTGCATTGTTTCCAACTGCGCGTACTTAGCCAAGGTCATCAAGCCTGAAGCCTCACTCGTGTCCTCTCTCGTATCCTCATGGTCTCCTTCGAGGTCACTCTGGAGTAGCGAACTGAAGACCGGAAACTGCCTGTCCATTCGCGCGTTCGGATCCTCGCGTCGTGCGAGCACGGCAGAGAAGGGAACTTTCCCGCTCCAGGCGCCCAAATCTTGGTTAGCACCAAGTTGTGACGATTCCAGGCTGTCCGAGCGCGAAGTGACTGCCTGCTGCCGCATGGCTGCTATTCTTGGGTCAATAAAACTGCTGAGCGCTGGCACTCCGGCTACCAACTGCTCTAAATCCAAGTGCCCCAAATTGAGCAGCTGCCCCCGCAGACTCGTCGCATGCGCTTCAGCTTGATTGAGTTCTTTTGACTGACGCAGTAGAGCCATTAGGTGGGATTCTGTCGATGTGGCAGAAGAGGACACGGCTGTGAATGCGCTTCCGGGGTGCAAAATTCCATTCGGGACAGCCTGAGGCCTAGGGGCTGCCGCCTGCGTCCCAAAGTGTTGGGATCGCTGCAACTGCTGCGCCTGTAAGAGAAGCTGGGCAAGCTGCATAGATACTGATGGGTTGGCGGTTGGCTGGAACTGGCCCAGACGACCAAATGAAGGATTCTCACCAAAATAAGGCCCTGTGTCTACCTGCCTGCTGCCCCCAAGGAGCGAAAGGGAAGACTGCACCTGCTGCTGCAAGAGAAGCTCCAGTGAAGCACCATTCCTTTGAGCAGCGCTGTGGCTCGCAGAGAGGAGCTCTGCACCACCCAGCAGCCCTACGCCTGAGCCCACTTGCTGGGAGCGCGGGTGCGAATGGGTAGTGCCACTGTACAGCCCTGCACCGCGCCCCAGGCCAAGGGCGATGGAGCGAGCATACGCATCTTCCGCGCTCACCTGGAGGCCTTCCCTGGTCTGCACAAAAGCGCTTAGTCCGCTTCCGAAGGGCTTCCCAAAATTCGACGCGCATGGCTGACTTTCCCGCGGCCGCGACGTTCCAAGAGTCGGAATCGGCGTTCCAAAATCGTTCGGGCGCATGATGCTGGCGAGGTCAGGCGCCGGACCAGGGGCAGATTGCCGTAGGATGTCTGCAAAGCCCACAGCTGGATTCCGGGGCACCCCCGACCCGGGGGGCTGCACGCCGGACATTGCAAGGCCGGAGAGAATTGCACGGAACTGCCGCCGTGCCGGCAGCACGGCCCTAGACGAACAAGGATCTGGACGGCGTGCACGGGAATCACCCGCGCGCCATGCGGGACCTGCGCTGCCAGCTCTCAGTCAGCGCGCGCTGACCACCTGGGCACGGGAACAGATGGGGCGTCCGGTTCGTGTCCGCGCGCGCAACAACACACAGAGAGATGAGACGTGCGGGCTTGAGGCCGTGTGCGTGCGCGTTGGCCGCATCCAACGCGTTCTGCGAGCGCGCGTACGCTCGCCCTCCGCGGCGCGCTCTCCGAACAACTGTAGTGTGGCGCGGGCTGAAGACAAATGCACGCGCACCCCGCGCGCACACAGCTGGAGCGAGCAAGACTGACGCCTGCCCTGTACCCACCTCGTCTCGGCGCAGCCCGCTTCCCCACACGTACGCGTCACTCTTCCTTCCTTGATGTACCACCTGGATATCCGTCGTAAAATATGTAAAAAAACCTCGAACGATGCGATTCTTCGTCGTTCCACGCATACTGGTTTCATTGTGTTCGAACCAATGCTACAATGGCCTATAGAACCTGGCGGCGAGGGCACAAACGCGCAAATCAAGTTGTGCGTAAATGACATAGGGACGGAACTGCAGAAGATCGGGAAGATGCTCACTGACAGTGCAGTAGAGCATTCAACAGTGTGCGGTTGGGCGCTCGAGAACATAACGAAGTTGAGTTCTGTGCTCCAGCTGCAGATGCACGCGCTTTCGACCTCGGAGCAAGCTCTTGCCTTGCAGGTTCTGCAACACACGCAGCTCACTCGCAACACAACACACACTGCGTTGTTATTGGCGCTCGTGAACACGAACGATCACAGGGAATCTGCGTGCTTGTATATGCGTTGGGTAGGCACGCAGGCATGCGGTATAGCACAGGTGCATGCTGCAGGCATGCCTGTATGTCTATCCTCTCTGGGCATTGACGTGTATGGGAACACATACGTCCATGAATGCATGCGTGCACCAACGCACGCACTCTCCGCGTGCAGCTCCAGCGCACAAGAACGACTATTCCGGAACACGCTCTCCAGCGCCAAAGAGACGCCTCGCCTTGCACCCGTGCCGCGTGTGCGGGCAAAGGCGGGGCTGCAGAGCTAGGTATATGTATACATATTACATATATATATGTGTGTACATATATACATATATACATACAAAGGGGTATGTGTGTGTGTGTGTGTGTGTGCGTGTGTGTGTGTGTGTGTGTGTGTGTGTGTGTGTGTGTATCCATGTATGTGTGTGTGTGTGTGTGTGTGTGTGTGTGTGTACACGTGTATATATAGGGCTCATCGCTGAGGGATGCGAGGACTTTGGTGCGATGGAGGTCCCGGTGTTAAGGGTAAGTGGTGTGGAGGCGGAGGGGTTGGCGGGTGTCAGCAGTTTGTGGGAGGCAACTTGGAGGGGGAACGTTGTTGTTGAGGAGGAGGAATCCTTTCCGGCCCCACAGGCCAATCAGGCCGATCATTACAGTAGTGGGGGTGGCGTGGGGGGGTTAGGGGGGGGGGGGGGACATGCCGAGCGTCGGGGACGGGGTGCAAGTGTGTAATGGTGGCTTTATTTTTGAGGCAGCAGCGGCGCTAGAATGTGACCAACATGATGGGGGTGCGGATATGTGTTGGGAGAGAGAGAGAGAGAGAAGATTAGTGTGTGTGCGTGTGTGTATCTGTTCGCGAAAGTATCTGTGCGTTCGTATCTCTCTGTGTGTATCTGTGTGTGTACATAGCCTGAGTGCTTGTCGGTGTCTATCTTTGCGTCTGCCTTTGCCACACACACCCCTCTCTGTGTTTGTCTGTGTCCGTCTGCCCTTCACCTCCCCCCTCTCTCTTCCTCTCCTTCTCTCCCTCTCTTCTCTCCGGGGCCCCCCTCCCTTCCTGTACAGTAATCCAACGGTTAATTGATCAGTTTAGAGATTCCGAGGCTCGCGTGAGGGCACTCACTGTCTGTGTACCTTATACACCCCCCCCTGTACAGTAACCCAACGGTTGAATGCTCAGTTTAGAGACTCTGAGGCTCGCGTGAGGGCACTCACGGAGGAGGTTGCTGCTCTCAAGGTGCTTTTCTTTCCCTGCTTGTAGTGGTTTTTTGTCTGTCTGTCTCTCTCTCTCGCGCTCTCTCTCTCTCTCTCTCTCTCTCTCTGCCTGCCTGCCTGCCTGCCTGTCTGTCTTTCTGTTTATCTATGTATCTATCTATATATCTGTCCATGATTGCGCACATACATGCATACGTACAATCATCAAAAATAAATAGGTAAGACCTAAGTAACTGATAAATAAATACTTACCATCATCAATAATGTATTAGGAAATCCATTCAAACATTCTTACATCCATACACATTGCACTTTGCGTCCTTGCGCATCTTCCGCATGCATGCACGCCTACACTCACACACACACACACACACACACACACTACACACACCACACACATGCACACATGCTCACGCGCGCAATCTGTGGGGAAGCGTACACACACACACACACACACACACTCACTCACTCACACACAGGCGCAGCAGAAGCAGAGGGCAGCGGAGATGGCTGTTGAGCTGTCACCGCGTACTATATCCACCACCGACCTCGAGGTAGTTGAGTCCTAAACCCTAAACCTTCAACCCTAAACCTTTCACCCTAAACCCTAAACCCTAAACTCTGAACCCTGAAGCTTGAGGTAGTTTTGTATTTCTGTCACCTTGGCTTTTCTGTGTGCGGCACCGTGTGTGTGGTTTCTGCAGCGTGTGCCCCAACCGAATGGATAAAGCGGGCTATAGACGCATTCATTCACAACAAACGCCTCATCCGCAATTTCCGCACACCCCTTTCGCCCCGGTATGCGGAAATGAACCCATTCTTTCGCGGTGGGAACACAATTATCTGGATAATTGTGTTCCCTCCCCGCCTGAGGCGCTTACTGCGAATTCGTGGTATCTCAAGAGCTGTATTTCTTTTTTTTTAGTGTTGTTGTTTGCGCCCGAGTGTGCGCAACGGAAATGATAAAGGGGACGGTGCCTAAATAACCTCGAAATCTCGAGGTTCGTGACACACGGATGTGTCTGGGTGGACAAGCAAGGAAGTGAAGATGAATATGTTGGCACTTATGTGCGCGTGTGCCTCCCAACTTTATCAAATCCAATATGCAATCCATATTCAACGTTCTTGTGTCTGTGCGCGCGCATGTGTGTGTCTCTATCTGTGTTGAGAGAGAGGGAGAGAGAGAGAGGGAGAAATAGAGAGAGAGAGAGAGAAGTGGTAGATATAGTACGCGGTGACAGCTATACCGCCCTCTAAGCGGCCCGCTTGCTCCTGCTGGGTGCTGCTGCTGCTGCTGCTCTCTCGCGCGCGCTCTCTCTCTCTCTCTCTCTCTCTCTCGCTCTCTCTCTCGATCTCTCTGCAGATTCTGCGACAACGGGTGCTGGAGCTGCAGTTGGCGGTCCGGGACAGGGACACGGAAATCGAAAATCTCCACATGCTCCTGCTCGACCTCCGCCCGCTGCTTCAACGCCAGGTATATATATATGGTGAGAGAGAGAGAGTGAGTGAGCGAGAGGGAGAGAGAGAGAGAGAGAGAGAGAGAGAGAGAGAGAGAGAGAGAGAGAGTTGCGTCTGTGTGTGTATGTAACTGTGTAGCTCTAATCCAAAACGAAAAATAACAGGCACGCAAGGAAATAGTTGGCACCCTGCGGCGGGAGGTTTCGCAGGCCATGGCGCAGGCTGGGCGCGTGAAGGGCTCAGACGCGCATGCTGACACACCCACAGACGCACATGCAGAGACACACAGCGACCTGTACATAGGCACACCTGCAGGCACACCTATAGGCACACCTGGAGGCAGACTGCACGACAGAAACGCGAGGCGGGACGTAGACACCGAGCACTGGCTAGCTACAGGTATGGACACCGACACCGACACAGACACAGACACAGGCAGCAGCAAGTGCCACTCCCGGAAGCGGGTAGGATACCGGGAGGGAGGCGTAATAGGTGCAGGGAATGGGGAAGTAGGGAGGGTGGCGGAGGACGGGAAGGCGGAGCGGCTCGGGGGGCATACCTCACAGACCCTGCCCTTCTCCCCCTCCTCTCGTGCTGAAGCATCGCCGATCACTCCGGCCGCCAACAAGGACGTAGGCATGCCAGGGTACGTGGACTCTTTACCTCCCCCCCACACCCCCTCCATTCCGCCGCAAGGGTACGTTACCTTTGCTCTGTCCCGCGCCCCTCTGTCCCAATGCCACTGCCCCCCAGCCCTCTTGAATAGCCCCTAGATCCGCTCCAAGCAACCATACACTCCCTCTCCACCCCCGGCCCTTCTGTCATTCCAAAATTCAATTATGTAGTGGGTTCGTCACCTCCGCTCCCTCTTTCCCTCTCTGTTCCTCTCGCTCTCTTGCTCTCTCTCTCTTCCCCCCTGAACGTGGTGTTCTGATCACACAGTGATTGGGTGGTGATAAGCAAAGCCGGGCTGCGTCTGGGCAACATCAACGTGCGAGTCAAGCCGTATCAAAGTAAGTGCTTTTCCTGCCCCAACTCTCTTCCCGCCCATCCCTTGGTGTTTGTGTGTGCTGCGCGCGAGCGAGAGCTCTAGTGGGCACGTACGTGGAGAAGGGACATGATATTGCATGTATTCTAGGGATAGTTGATCTTCTTGAGGCCGATGTAGCGCTTGTAGGGATACTGTGGGGTAGGAATGAATGCTTGTGACAATGCTCTGGGGTTCTCAGTCGCACTTGGCGCCGCCTGGGCGGGCGCACTACTTGAGCCTGTTCCCCTCTAATGCCGGAACCCCTCCCGCCCTCCCATCACCTTATTTGACAGGCATAATCCTGCTGGCAGCTGCCGGGACCCTTTGCGCGTGGAGGGCACACACAGGCATGGTGGCCGCGGCTCGTCGCATTCTGTAGGCCTAGAACTTGCTGCCTCAATGCTTCTGGAGTCTGGACGTACGTCTTCTTCGAGATTCAGCATTACAAAACTAGTCCCTGGCACCAAGCTCCAAGCTCCCTAGCCCTCGCACCCAGCCTCTCTCAGTCCCTAGCCCTCGCACCCAGCCTCGCTCGCTCGATCTCTCGCTTTCTTTCGCTCCCTCTCCCGCTATCTCTCACTATCCTCTCCCTCCTCTCTCTCCCTTTCTCTCTGCCCCGCTTCCTGTCCTTTCTCTCCTCTCCCTCCTCTGTCCCTCCCTCGCTTCCTGTCTTCCGCAAACGCCGCGCACCCCACAGAGACAGTCGCCAGGAGATCCAAGGCGCAAACAGGCACCGGCCGGGCCTGCCGATCAAGTAGCAGAAAGCAGGATACGAGACTGGCTGATTGGGGTCCCAAGTTCACAAGCAATGTATGCGACGCAAATGGTGGACGGACGGTCAAGTATGGTTAAGGGAGATGGCTCTGAAAAGGAGTTTCAAGCGTTCTCAGGTGCGGCACTTGGGCACAGAGTCCACCCCGTGGTTTGGGGCGGGACCTCAGCACACTCCCTGACACCAGACTGCCGTGTTTCAACGTGGAGAAACATCCTGAGGCTGGGAGCAAGCGCGCACTACCACCCGACATATCGGGGGCCCTCCCCCTGAGACCCGCTGTGTTGTTCTTTCTGGCTTCCCCTCCCGACCCCTCACTCGGGCCCGGGCCTTCAAGTTTTATCGTGGTCGTATGCGTGGTTGATCT
>Ga0315899_10003556_pt1 | contig 16969 bp, 15 predicted proteins | sample LakEriMetagenome_2_FD_203518 | JGI IMG/M metagenome (GOLD analysis project Ga0315899, IMG submission 203518) | Freshwater fungal communities from buoy surface, Lake Erie, Ohio, United States - Buoy 4 MA112 | ecosystem: Environmental > Aquatic > Freshwater > Lake | place: USA: Lake Erie, Ohio... | reverse complement strand
GGCGGGAATATAGCCGCTGGTGCCATGGATCAGGAAGCCGAGTGAGGTCAGGAACAGCATCGTCCCGATGGACGCCGCCGTGCCGCTTTTTCCCTCGTCATAGCCCGAGCCGGTCAGGCGCGCTGGACCATAGGGTGTCATGACTTCGACCAGCTGGATTTCGATCTTTCCCTTGCGCCCGAAATGGCCGTTGCGCTGCGTCATGGCGACCTCGGCAAATGCGGGAGACCCTGCCGGGATAATGGTCTGGTGACCGAAGACGATCGGCTCCGCCACTTCCAACCGAATGCGCTCGCCCGGCAGATTGTCCTTGGACGAGATTTGCGCCGTCGTGCGCAACATGATCGGCGTGCCCGCCGGCAGAACATAGCGCGGGCCAGGAGCGGTCGCTGCTTCGGGCGCCGCGAAATAATAGATATTCTGCGCCTGCGCGGGCGCGCAGATGAAGATCGCCGTGGCGATGGCCCATGCGTTTGTTCGGATCATGCGGTGCTCCCTTTCCCCGCCTCATTGCCTAGACAGAGGGAATGAAGAAGCAGTGCCACAACAAGGTTAACGCGGCGCGACCAGCTTCCGCCCGCGGTCAGCGCAGGCGGGACTGTATTTTTGCGCGCTCCGGCACTAAGGGACCGCGCGACACCGTCCTGCCCCTCGCCCAAGGAAAGTCCAACTCAATGACCGACGTCCGTATCAAGCGCGCCCTCCTGTCCGTGTCCGACAAGGCCGGCCTCATCGAACTGGGCCAGGCGCTTGCGACCCATGGCGTGGAATTGGTGTCGACCGGCGGCACGGCCAAAGCACTGCGCGATGCGGGTCTTTCGGTGAAAGACATTTCCGACCTCACCGGCTTTCCCGAGATGATGGACGGCCGCGTCAAGACGCTGCATCCAAAGGTCCATGGCGGCCTGCTCGCCGTGCGCGACAACCCGGAGCATGTCGCCTCGATGCACGAGCATGAGATCGGCGCGATCGATCTGGTCGTCGTCAATCTCTACCCCTTCGCCGCCACCGTCGCCAAGGGCGCGGAGCGGGAGGAAATCATCGAGAATATCGACATTGGCGGTCCGTCGATGGTCCGTTCGGCGGCGAAGAACCATGAAAGCGTCGCCATCGTCACCGATCCGGCCGATTATGCCCGGCTGATCGCGGAGATGGGGGAGAAGGCGGGGGCGACCAGCTATGATTTCCGCCGGATGCTGGCAGCTAAGGCCTATGCGGCAACGGCCGCCTATGATTCGATGATCGCCAGCTGGTTCGCTTTCGCCGATCAGGGCGCGATATTCCCCGAAACGCTGGCGGTGTCGAGCAAGCTGGGCGCGACGCTGCGCTATGGCGAGAACCCGCATCAGTCGGCCGCGCTCTATTTGCCTGTCGGCCCCTCAGCAAAGGGTATCGCCCAGGCGCAGCAGGTCCAGGGCAAGGAACTCAGCTACAATAATTACAACGACGCCGACGCCGCGCTGGAGCTGGTCAGCGAATTCCGCGACGGCCCGCCGACCGTGGTGATCGTCAAGCACGCCAATCCGTGCGGCGTCGCCACCGGCGAGACGCTGATCGAGGCCTATGAAGCCGCGCTCGCCTGCGACAGCGTGTCGGCCTTCGGTGGCATCATCGCGGTCAACCGGCCGCTCGATGGCCCTACCGCCGAAGCGATCAGCGGCATCTTCACCGAAGTCGTCGCCGCGCCCGACGCCGACGAGGAGGCCAAGGCGATCTTTGCCAAGAAGAAGAATCTGCGCCTGCTGCTGACCGGCGACCTGCCCGATCCCGCCCGTGCTGGCCTGCAGATCAAGAGCATCGCCGGGGGCATGCTGGTGCAGAGCCGCGACAATGGCCGCGTCACCCGCGACCAGCTGAAAGTCGTGACCAAGCGCGCACCGACCGAGCAGGAACTTGGCGACTGCCTCTTCGCCTGGACTGTCGCCAAGCATGTGAAGTCGAACGCCATTGTCTATGCCAGGGATGGCAGCACGGCGGGCGTGGGCGCAGGCCAGATGAACCGCCTCGAATCCGCGCGCATCGCCGCCTGGAAGGCAAAGGATGCAGCGGAAAAGGCAGGCTGGACGGAGCCGCGCACTATCGGCTCCGCCGTCGCCTCCGACGCCTTCTTCCCCTTCGCTGACGGCCTGCTCGCGGCGGTGGAGGCCGGCGCAACAGCGGTGATTCAGCCCGGCGGATCGATTCGCGACGAGGAAGTGATCGCCGCCGCCGATGAGGCGGGCCTCGCGATGGTCTTCACCGGAATGCGCCATTTCCGCCACTGATCGCATCAGCCGCGCGCGAAATTGACGCTACGACCGGGCCGCCGTGGACGAACGGTCGGCCCGGTTTTGCGTTAAGGCATTGTACGGTCACGATATTCATTGTTCGCACCTGCAAAACCGCAGAAAACCGCCATTTTTTACCAAGTGGCCTCTTTTCATCGACACCCTGTCCACTTATTTAGGTCGGGACCCTGCTTCCACGGCAGATGTGGGGCACCACTTCTCGTTCGACAGGAGATATTTGGATGACCAAGAAGACCCTCGCGGTGCTGGCTGCCTCAATGGCTCTCGCCCTCCCCGGCCTCGCCAGCGCAGGCAGCAGCGACATGGACGTCATCGTCGACGGTAACACCGGCGCGCAAACCCGCTCCATCGCCGTGTCCGTGGCTGACCTGAACCTTGCCAGTGACAGCGGCCTGCGCCGCGCCGACTATCGGCTGGTCCGCGCCTCGAAGCAGGTGTGCGGCTATGTCAATGGCTCGATCCTGCCGGTGACGAACGACTATCGCAACTGCTATGGCAGCGCGATCCAGGGCGCCCGCGCGGATCTCAACACGCTGGCGCAGCGCCTAGGCTGACCGCCCGTCACTCCGCTCAATCGCCAGGGGCCGCTCCAGATCATGGGGCGGCCCTTTGCTTTGTCAGGCGCACTCCATGCTTACCAGCCATTAACCACTCCTTAGAGGATTTCCTTCATTCCCCGATTACGAACGACCGCCTGGGGATCCGCCTGAAATGCCGCATAGCTATAACAGCGTCGACGTTGCCATTATCGGCGCCGGCCCCGCCGGACTCACTGCCGCCTATCTCCTCACGAAGCAGGGCTACAGCGTCACGGTGATCGAGAAGGATCCGGTCTATGTTGGCGGCATCAGCCGAACCGTGGAACTCAATGGCTTCCGTTTCGACATTGGCGGGCATCGCTTCTTTTCCAAGTCGCAACAGGTGGTCGATCTCTGGAACGAGATCCTGCCGGACGATTTCATCCAGCGCCCGCGCATGAGCCGCATCTATTATGAAGGCAGCTATTACAGCTATCCGCTGCGCGCGTTCGAGGCGCTGTGGAACCTGGGCGTCTGGCGCTCGACCCTCTGCATGGCAAGCTTCGCGAAGGCGAAGCTGTTCCCAAACCGCAACGTCCGCTCCTTCCAGGACTGGACCGTCAACGCCTTCGGCCACAAGCTTTTCTCTATCTTCTTCAAGACATATACCGAAAAAGTGTGGGGCATGCCCTGCGACGAGATGTCGGCCGACTGGGCAGCGCAGCGGATCAAGGGCCTGTCGCTCTGGGGCGCGGTCAAGGATGGCCTCAAGCGCAGCCTCGGTCTCAACAAACGTCCCAATGACGGCATGGCGACCAAGACGCTGCTGGAAACGTTCCGCTATCCGCGCCTTGGCCCCGGCATGATGTGGGAAGCCGCGCGCGACCGGGTGGTCGAGGGCGGCAACCATGTGCTGATGGCGCACAGGTTCAATCGCCTGGAGGAGGATCAGGCAACCGGCCGCTGGCGGCTGATCGCGGACGGCCCCGAAGGCGAGGTGGCGATCGACGCCGGCCACGTTATTTCGTCCGCACCGATGCGCGAACTTGCGGCGCGCATCCATCCGCTTCCCGCGACGCTGCCGCAGGCAATGGATCTCAAATATCGCGATTTCCTGACCGTCGCCCTGATGGTGAAGGGAGAGGATATCTTTCCCGATAACTGGATCTACATCCACGATCCCAAGGTGCTGGTCGGCCGCATCCAGAATTTCCGCAGCTGGTCGCCTGAAATGGTGCCGGACCCCAGCCTCGCCTGCGTCGGCCTTGAATATTTCTGTTTCGAAGGGGATGGCCTCTGGGCCTCTTCCGACGCCGATCTGGTCGCGCTCGCGACGAAGGAGATGGCGGCGCTCGGCCTCTGCAACCCGGACGATGTCGTGGGCGGCGCAGTGGTGCGGCAGGAAAAGGCCTACCCAGTTTACGACGACGCCTATGCCGCCAATGTTCAGGCGATGCGGACCGAACTGGAAGCGCGCTATCCCACGCTTCATATGGTCGGGCGCAACGGCATGCACCGCTATAACAATCAGGATCACGCAATGATGACGGCGATGCTGACCGTGCGCAACATCGTGGCGGGCCACCGCGTCCATGACGTGTGGCAGGTCAATGAGGACGCCGAATATCATGAGGCGGGCGACGAAGGCCAGATCGGCGACGGGCAAGAGGCCGATACGCAGGCCGCGCTTGGCAGCGTCCGCGCCGTTCCGGCCCGATTGAAGGCCGCCTGATCCGATGGGCGCGCGGCCGATCGCCGCGGCGCGTAGCCTGACCGGCCTGGCAGCGCGGCCAATGCTGGCCCGCTACCTGCTGGTCAGCCTCTGTGCGCTGTGCGCGGACACCCTGCTCTTCCTCGCGCTTTCGGATCGGCTGCTGCCGCCCGGCGGGGCTGCCTGCGCTGGCTATCTGTTCGGCATCCTGGTCCATTGGGCGCTGTCCGTGCGCTTCGTCTTCCACGATCGGATATCGGGCCGCGCCAACCATGCCCAGCGCCTCAGCTTCGCACTCAGCGCGCTGCTCGGCCTCGGTGTCACGGTGGGCATCGTCAGCCTCGCCACCCAGACGGGCCTTCCCGCCGCGCCGGCCAAGGCTATCGCCGTGATCGCCAGCTTCACCCTCGTCTATCTGGTACGCAAGCATGTCGTCTTCGCTGCGTCCTGAAAGAGCCGCAGCGGCGGACCGGTTCCCCAACATGGCCCGGCTCGCCCTTCTTGCCTGGCTGATCTGCTGCGCGGCGATGACCATGCACTATGCCTGGCCATTCACGGACCTGCGCTTCTTCGACACGGATGACGCACTGCGGCTGGAACAGGTGCGCGCCCTTCTTGCCGGCCAGTCCTGGTTCGACGTGACGCAACATCGCGTCAATCCGCCCCTGGGCGGGCCGATGCATTGGTCGCGGATTGTCGACCTGCCGATCGCCGCGTTCATCCTGTTGGCACGGCCACTGGTCGGACCGTCCGGCGCGGAACTGTTCGCGACAATCGCGGTGCCACTACTGCTGCTGGGTGGCCTCGTCATCGCAACCTGGGTCGCCGGCAGGCGCATCGGCGGTAGCCGTTCCACCGCGTTGCTGGGCGTCCTGCTACTGCTCACCGCTCCTTCCATCCTGGTCCAGTTCCAACCGTTCCGCATCGACCATCATGGCTGGCAAATCATGCTGGGGGCCATCGCCACCTGCGGTCTGTTCGATACCCGGCCGCGACGTGGCGGGACGCTGATCGGCGTCGCGCTCGCAGCGTGGCTCTGCATTTCCAGCGAAGCGCTGCCCTATGTCGCCCTGTTCCTGTCGGCGCTCGGCATTCAGCACCTTCTGTCTGCGCGTGATAGCGGCCGGCTGGTTGGCGCGGCGGCAACGCTGGGCGTTGCGAGCCTGCTGTTGTCGCTCGCGACGCGCGGCGTGACGCCATTGCGCAGCGTGCAATGCGACGCGCTGTCGGTGCCCTATCTCTTCCCCCTGCTGGCGCTGGCGATCTCTCTCCCTCTCGCCCATGCTGTCCTCGGCGCATCGGACTGGCGCCGCCGCCTGACCGCCGCCGGCCTTGGCGCAGGCAGCGCCCTTGTGGCGCTCGCGCTGTCCGGCGGCCCCTGCCTGTCGGGCGACCCGTTCCAGAGCCTCGGCCCACTTGCCTACCGCGTCTGGTACATGGCCATCATGGAAGGGCGGCCGGTCTGGGAACAGGATGTGTCGCGCATGGGCGTCATCATCATCCCCTCCGTCTTCGGTCTTGCCGCGACGCTAGCCGCCGCCTTCGCCCACCGCCAGGATCGCCCTGCCCTTCTACGCTGGCTGCTGCTCGCGTTGCTGCTGGCCGGATCGACCGGCGTGGCGGCCCTGGTGATGCGCGCGCTGTCCATGGCGCACTGGCTGGCGATTCCTGGCACGGCCTGGCTCATCCTCACCCTCTTCGCCCGGGTGCAGGCATCCTCGTCCGCCATCGCCCGCGTGCTGGGATCGGTCAGCCTCGCGCTGCTCACCCCGTTCGGACTCAGCATCCTGTGGGTCGGCGCGGTCACACTGTTCGAAACGCCAGAGGAAGCAGCCGCCGAGCAGAAGATTCTCGCCTGCCAGCCCGGCATGGCGATGCGCGACGTCGCGGCGCTGCCGCCGTCGATGCTGTTCTCGCCACTCGACATCGGCCCCACGATCCTGGTGCGCACCGGCCACCGGATCGTGGCCACCGGCCATCATCGCAACGCTGTCGGTATCACCACCGTCATTCGCGGCTTCACCGCCCCGCCTGCGCAGGCACGGACGATCGTGGCCAGCGTCAATGGCGGGAAGGGCGCGGATTATCTGCTGACCTGCGACGATCTTGGGGAATATCGCGGTTATGTGAAGCTCGCGCCTAACGGCCTCGCCGCTCGTCTCGCCCGCGGACAGGTTCCCGCCTGGCTCCAGCCCCTTCCGGGCAAGGGCCCGCTGCACATCTATCGTGTCAAGCGGGACTGAAGCGCATCGCCACACCGTTCATGCAGTAGCGCAGACCGGTGGGCTTGGGCCCATCGTCGAACACATGGCCCAGATGGCCGCCGCAACGCGCGCAATGCACTTCCGTTCGGGCATAGCCCAGCGCAAAGTCCCTGCTCGTCCCCACCGCCTTGGGCAGGGGTTGCCAGAAGCTCGGCCATCCGGTGCCGCTGTCGAACTTGGTGGTCGAACTGAACAGCGGCTGGTCGCACCCTGCGCAGTGGAACAGGCCCTTGCGATGCTCTTCGTTGAGCGGGCTGCTACCTGGATATTCCGTCGCTTCCTGCCGCAGCACCTTATACGCCCAAGGGCTGAGCTTCTTCCGCCATTCGGCATCGCTCAGCTTGTAGGGATAGGCCGCTTCCGCCTCGCCGGGCAGCATCTGCCAGAGGGCAAGGCCAGCAACGCCGCCACCAAGGGCCGTCAGGAAATGCCTACGGTTCATCGGCGTCTCCTACGCGCTTCAGCCTGTCGCCGGCCTGAACAGGTTCTTCCACCACCGCCCGCCCGACTGCATCACATGCCGGCGGAACAGCAACACGCCGACGCGGATGATGAGCGCCACGAAAGCCGCCTGCCACAGCAGCGCCAGCAGGTGTGGCCACAGCGCGGCGTCCTGGCCGGCGCGCGCGATCATGGCGAAGGGCGAACTCCATGGGAAAATGCACGCCGCCACCTCCGCCGGCGATCCCATATGGTCGACGGCGTAGCTCGCGAAGAAGAAGATCAGCATCTGTCCCATGGTGATGGGCATGTTGAGCGTCTGCACCTCGCGCACCGTCGCCGCCTGCGCACCGATCCCCAGGAACAGCGATCCGAGCAGCGTATAGGCCATTGCGAAATAGAGGACGGCCAGGATCAGGAATGCAGGCCAGCCCACCGCGGGCGCGGGCAGCGCGGCGGGCTGCCCTCCCAGCGCCGCGAACACGACGAAGGCCGTCCCGCCCCAGAAGGCGATACCCACGAAGCTCATCGCCAGCATCGCCATCAGCTTCCCGAGGAAGATCGCGTCGATGGGCACCGCAGCAGCAAGTATCTCGATGATCTTGTTGGTCTTTTCTTCGACCAAATTGGACAGGATCATGCCCGCCAGCAAGATGGTGAGGAAGAACATCACCACCTGCGCGATCCGGCCGATCAGCAATCGCCCCTGCGACTGCGCACCCTGGCTGGTCGCTACCTCCTGCCGCTCCACCGGTACGAATCGCAGCGTCCGTTCGGCAAGCGCGGCGGTGGCCATCAGGCTGACGTCGCCCTGCAGCCGGTCGATATCCTCCGCCTTGCCGGTCAGCACCGGCCGGGCGAGCGAGCCGGTCAGGATCGCCACCGCCTGCGCGTCGGGCCGGGCAAGCTGCGCGCGCGGATCGGCGGTGGGCGGCATCAGCCGGATGCGCGCCAGCGCCTTGTCCCCCATCCGCTCCGCCAGCCGTTCGCGAGCGCGGCCGATCGCCACATTGTCCTGCGCCGACAGGGCGACGCCCAACACAGGGCGCAGGTCGGTGCTCGATATCCGTTCCCCCAGGCCCCCAAAAGCGAACCCGATCAGGATGGGCAATAACGGTCCCAAAAGGAACAGGATGAAGGTGCGCGACAGTACCACCGCGCTGAAATCCCGCCGCGCGATGACGAAGGCGGCGCGCGCCAATTCCCTCATGCCGCCGCCTCCTCGTTCCCTGCCGCGTCCATCGCCCGCGCCGCATCCGCGCCCGCGATCGCAACGAAGGCGTCGTGCAGCCCCGGTCGTTCGATCGACAGGCTTTCTATCCCCGCATGCCCCTCGATCAGTTCGCGCAGCAGCGGTTCGATCCCGCCATCGGGCAGGGCGAAATGCCAGCTGCCGTCCTGCGCCAGCGTGTCGACGGGCAGCGCGCGCCGCCACGCCCCGTCGCTCGCCCGGGTGCGCAGCCGCACCTGCGATCTCAGCCGGTCGCGTGCCTGCGCAGGCGTACCCTCGAAGCGGATGCGCCCGCCCGCGACGATGGCGATGCGCTCGCACAATCGCTCCGCATGAGCGATGACATGGGTGGAAAAGAGGATCGTTACCCCCGCCCGTGCTCGGTCGCGGATCAGCGCCTCCAGCTTTTCCTGGTTGATCGCATCCAGCCCGGAAAAGGGTTCGTCCAGCACGATGAGCCTGGGATCGTGGACGAGCGTGCCGAACAGCTGCACCGTCTGCGCCATGCCCTTGGACAGCTGGCGGATCGGCTTGTCGATCGCGCCGCCCAGTCCATGTCCTTCGAGCATAGCCTTCGCCCGGCGCCGCCCTTCCGCCAGTGGCAGCCCACGCAGCGCACCCATGAAGGCGATCGCCTCGAATGCCTTCATGGATGGATAGAGGCCCCGCTCTTCGGGCAGATAGCCGACCTGACGCGCCATGCGCAGCGGCCGCGCGTCCCCCAGCAGGGTCCTGTGCCCCTCGTCCGGATCGACGATGCCCAACAGCGTGCGCAGCAGCGTCGTCTTGCCCGCGCCATTGGGGCCAAGCACGCCATAGATCGACCCCACCGGCACTGCGATGTCGATGCCGTCCACCGCCCGGAAAGCGCCGAACGACTTGACAAGGCCATGGCCTTCCACGGCATAGCCGGAATATGGGGCGGGCGTGAGGGCCGGTGTGTCAGCGATCATGCCGCCCTGATAATGTGGACCCATGGCCATGCCTACAGAAACCTTGGAGCAGCGCCTGAAGGCGCAGGCCAGTGCGCTCGGCTTCGCAGCCTGCCGCATCGCGCGCGCCGACGCCGCTCCGCTTGCGGGGGAAAGGCTGCGCGCCTGGCTTCAGGCCGGCCATCATGGCGACATGCTGTGGATGGAAGAACGCGCCGAACAGCGGGCCTCTCCCAAGGGCCTGTGGCCCGACGTGCGCAGCGTTATCATGTTGGGCATGAGCTATGCGCCGGGCCGCGATCCGCTGGCGCTGGCGGACGTGCCCGACCGGGGGCGCATCTCCGTCTATGCGCAGGGCAAGGATTATCACGATACGGTGAAGAAGGGGCTGAAGGGTCTCGCCCGCTGGCTGGTCGAGCAGCAGCCCGGCAGCCTCAAGGTTTTCGTGGACACCGCCCCCGTCATGGAAAAACCGCTGGCGCAGGGGGCCGGGCTGGGCTGGCAGGGCAAGCACAGCAATCTCGTCAACCGCGACCATGGCAGCTGGCTGTTCCTGGGCGCAATCTACACCGAATTGGCGCTGACCCCCGACGCGCCGGAGCAGGACCATTGCGGCAGCTGCACCGCGTGCCAAACGGCCTGCCCGACCAACGCCTTCCCTGCGCCCTACATGGTCGATGCGCGCCGCTGCATCTCTTACCTCACCATCGAACATAAGGGGCCGATCCCGCACGATCTGCGCCCCGGCATCGGCAACCGCATCTATGGCTGCGACGATTGCCTGGCGGTCTGCCCCTGGAACAAGTTCGCCCAAACCGCCGCCGCCAACCGCGCCTTCATTGGCCGGGCGGAGCTTGCCGCGCCCGCGCTCGCCGATCTGCTCGACCTTGATGACGCGGGGTTCCGCGAGATTTTCTCCGGCTCCCCGATCAAGCGCATCGGCCGCGACCGCATGGTCCGCAACGCCGCCATCGCCGCGGGCAACAGCGGCGATCCGGCTCTTCTCCCCCACCTGCGCGCGCTGGCGGACGATCCTGCTCCGGTGGTGGCCGAAGCGGCGCAATGGGCGATCGAACGGCTGACGGACCGGTGAGGCAATGTGCCGGCGTCCCGTCAGCTTGGCCATGAGCCGGGGTTACGGGAAAGATCGGCCACAACGCCAGGAACTGTACCTGGTTCGGTTGCCGCGCCGACTCACTTCGCCTGCCATGTCGCCGCGCACCCGGCCGGGTCGACATCCGCGCCCGCCGGCGTGCGTGCATCGACATGGGTGACGACCGGCTCCTTCCCCTTGGCCGGGGCATAGAGATAGGCGTCCAGTACGCAGCGTCCGTTGGCGAACTGCAGCTTGCGCACCGTCGTCTCCCTGATGTCCAGCCGGGGCGTGCCGAACAGGCGGGTCAACTCCCTGGCGTCGGACCCGAGCAACGGCCCCTGACGGGTGAAGGCGCTGGCGGGCGGACCGGCGGGCGGCGGCGTATAGCTGGCAGGCGGCACCACCGCCGATCCGCAGGCAGCAAGCAGCGGCAGCGCCAGAACCGGCGCGAGGCGGCGGACGGCACGGAAGGTCATGACGGCGATTTTCGTCCCAGCAGCATGTGCACGGCCATAGCCGCGCTGAAGATCGGCGCAAGCAGGTTGACCAGCGGTACGAGGAAGAGAAGCGCCGAAACGAGGCCGATCAGCCACCGGCTGCCACGTCCGATGGGCGGCAAGGCGGGATGACGCGGCTCGACCAGGTCGGCCATGTCCCGGCCCAGCAGATAGGCGTTGAGCGCCAGGAACAGTCCGACCGTGCCCACACCCGTCACCAGCAGCAGGATATAGGCGGGCAGCGCGAGAAGGTTCCAGCCGATGGCCCGGCCAAGCGAGGCGAGCGCAAGGCACAGGCTGCGCGCCCATCCCATCTGTCGCGCGGCGGCATGGGGATAGTCGGCGCGCTCGACCGCTTCGACGATGTCGTCGGCAAACAGGCTCATCACCGCCATCGCCGTCGCGCGGAACAACAGCCATCCAGCTCCCACGACGACCAGCACCGTCGCCGCCCCTTCGGCCAGCGCGCCGCCGCCGATGTTCAGCCAGACGCGCAGCGCATGGAGCCCCGCCCAAAGCGCGGTCGCCAGCAGCCCGAACAGCAAAAGCGTCAGGATCAGCGTCTTTGCCAGCAGCCGCAGCGCCGCGCCGTGGAAAATGGATGGAAAGGCTTTGAGGGCGGCGGTGAACACCATCGCGCGACTATCCCCCCGCCCGCGCACCCCGTCAATCAGCGCCGTTGCACGCAGCGGCGCGGACAGGTAGGAACGGCGAAATTTTATTCCAGCCATCTGTACAAGGATTTCGCGTGACCGCTTCCGTTCCCGCCACACTCGACGTGGTCGCCATCGGCAATGCCATCGTCGACGTGCTCGCCCGCAGCGACGACGCCTTTCTGGCACAGCATGCGCTGACCAAGGGCGGCATGCAGCTGATCGACGCCACCATGGCGGAAACCCTTTACGCCGACATGCCCCAGGCGAAGGAAATCAGCGGTGGATCGGCCGCGAACACGCTTGCTGGCCTTGCGGCGCTGGGTAAGAAGTGCGGCTTCATCGGCCAGGTCAATGACGACCAGTTGGGCACGGTGTTCGCGCATGACGTGCGCGCGCTCGGCATCCGCTTCGACACGCCGGCCATGCAGGGCGACGTGCCCACCGCCCGCTGCCTGATCCTCGTCACGCCCGATGCGCAACGGACGATGAACACCTTCCTGGGCGCGTCGCAATTCCTGCCGGAAGCCGCGCTCGACCTCGACATGATCCGGTCTGCCGGCATCCTCTATCTCGAAGGCTATCTCTGGGACCCTGAACAGCCCCGCGCTGCGATGCGGGCGGCGATCGACGCTGCCAAGCAGGCGGGCCGCAAGGTCGCCTTCACCCTGTCGGACAATTTCGTGATCGACCGGCACCGGGCCGACTTCATCGACCTGATCGACCAGGGCCTGATCGACATCCTTTTCTCCAACGAAGGCGAAATCCGTTCGCTGGCCCAGCGCGACGATGTCGAGGCCGCGCTCGCCTGCTTCGCCAACAAGGTGCCGGTGCTGGTATCGACCTGCGGCGAACGCGGCGCGGTGGCGATCGTGGACGGCGTCCGCTACGAAGCGCCCGCCGCGTCGGTGGATCGCATCATTGACACCACCGGCGCGGGCGATCTGTTCGCGGCCGGCTTCCTGGCAGCGCATATCGAAGGCCGGGGCGTCGGCGACTGCCTGGCGCTCGGTGCGGCGGCGGCGGCGGAAGTAATCTCGCACTGGGGCGCGCGGCCGGAAGACGACCTTGGCGTCATCCGCGATCGCCTGTTCGCCTGAGCTTAAGAACGGAGGGCGGCTGTCCTACGCCGCCTTCTGCCGCCTGAAGAGGGTGCGATCCTCCGGACCGAAGCCCCAGCGCCAGATGACCACGCCATAGGCGCCTAGGATCGCCCAGATCCCGACCGCCAGTTCCACCCACTCGAAGCGCGGCGGCAGCGCGACGAAGGCGGCGCCGACGATACAGGCGACCCCGGCCGCGCTCAGCAGCGGCCAGCGCCAGGCATTGATCGGCGCGTCCAGCAGGCGGGACAGGAGCCGCGCCTTGACGAATGCCCCCAACCCCAGCGCGATGCACAGCGCCAGAGCCGGGGCCGCGGCGATCCACAGCACCGGCAATTCCATCTGCCGCGCCACCAGGATCAGGACGAAGCTGAACCCGGCCTGGAAGGCGATCATGACCAGCGAGATCATCAGGTTGCGATGGCGGGCGATATAGACCAGCGCCGATTCGCTCACCACCGCCGTCGCCGCCACCACTTCGGCCAGCAACAGGAAGGCGAGCGCGCCGGTGCCGCCGACGAAATGCGGTCCGACAAGGCCCATCACCGCCTCCCCCGGTATCCCGAGCGCGAGCGCGATCCCGGCCTGCGCGGCGATGATCCAGAACCCCACCTGGCTCACCTGCCGGGCGATGGCGGCCAGATTGTTTTCGGCGAGGTTGCGGGTGATGACCGGGCCGAGGATGGGATCGAAGCTGGTTTTGAGCTTCTGCGGCAGCGACGCGACCTGCTGCGCGACATAGTAGATGCCGATCGCCGCCGGCCCGACGAACAGCCCCAGGATCGCCATGTCGAGCCGCCGCGATCCCCATTCGACGCCATCGGCGGCGGCAAGCGGCAGGTTGCGCCGCGCCAACCGCCACAGGCGACGTGCGTCCGGCCGCCATCCGCGCGGCAGCCCATAATGGCGGGCCACGGGAATGAGCGAGGCAACCAGCGCGGCGATCATTGAAACGGCGTAGGAGAGGATCAGACCGTCCCGCGTCGAATAGAAGGCGAAGGCGAAGGCGCCGATGCTGATGGCCCATGGCTCGATGATGGAGCGCGCGCGCACGGTCGCGCCAACGTCGAACCGGTATGCGCAGGCCGCAAGCGCGACATCCGATCCGGCGACCGCGATCACCACCAGCGCCAGCAGGCGATCAAGGCCGTTGATGCCGCTGTTCGGGAACATGGCTTGGGGAAAAGCAATGAGGATGCCCGCGCCGATCAGCGTCGCCAGGAAGGTGACGGCCATAGCGTCCGTTACGACATGCGCGTGCGGCCTTTCGGTCTGCGCGAGTGCCCCGGCAAGGCCGCGCTTGAGGCCCAGCGTCGCGATCTGCGCGACGAATTCGACCACCAGCACCGCATAGGCGAACCGGCCGAGCGCGTCCGCGCCATACCAGCGGCCGGCGATGAACAGGAAGGGCAGGCGCGCCGCCAGCCGCAGCAGGAATCCGAACACATTGGTCCGGCCGCCCTTCGCCAACGCCGCGATATCGCCGCCATCGTCGGGCAATGTGCGATCCGTCGCCGTAAGGGGCTGCTGGGCCTGGGTCATGGCTGCGGGTTGGTTCTAGGCAAGTTCGGCTTGGCGCGCGATGGATTATTCGGGCCGCAACGGCCGGGCAAGCAGCGCGTCGATCACCTGGGCCAGCGATGCCGCTTCGGTAAGCAATGCGCATACTGCCTCCGCCACGGGCATTTCCACACCGGCGGCGCGAGCCGCATCGCGCAGCACGGGCGCGGTATGCGCCCCTTCCGCAACGGTGCGGCGGTTGGCCAGCAGCGCGGTTGCGCTGCCGCCCTCGCCCAGGCCCTTGCCCAGCGAGAAGTTGCGCGAATTGGTGGAGGAGCAGGTGAGCACGAGATCGCCAAGGCCTGAAAGGCCACCCAACGTTTCCGCTCGCGCGCCACGCGCCAGGCCGAATCGGGTCATTTCCGCAAAACCGCGGCTGATGAGCGCGGCGCGCGCGTTGAGGCCAAGGCCCGCGCCTTCCGCGACCCCGCATGCGATGGCCAGAACATTCTTGACCGCGCCGCCGATCTCCGCGCCGATGACGTCGTCCGACAGATAGGGCCGAAAGGACGGGCGGGCGATGCGGGCGGCGAGGCGCTGACCCAACGCCTTATCCTCGCAGGCGAGCGTGATCGCGGTGGGCAGACCCTTCGCCACCTCATGCGCGAAGGTGGGGCCGGACAGCACGGCAATAGGCGAACCCGGCTGCGCCTCCTGCGCCACCTCCGACATCAGGAGACCGGTGCCCGCTTCTATCCCCTTCGAACAGAGCAGGAGCGGCACCCCGGCGGGCGCCTGCGCCAGCACCTTACGCAGATGTTGCGCCGGGCTGACGACCAGCAACAGGTCGCAGGCGGCAAGATCGGCCATGGCACCGGTCGCGCGGATGGATGTCGAAAGCGGGATGCCGGGCAGATAGAGCGGGTTTTGCTGCGTCCCGTTTATGGCGTCGACCACCTCAGGCTCCAAGGCCCACAGCAGGACGCCCTGCCCATCGCCGGCCATCAATTGCGCCAGAGCCGTGCCCCATGCGCCCGCGCCGATGACTCCCGCCCTCATGCTTTCACTCCCGCTCCGCGCGCCTTTTCCGCCGCCGGGTCGAGCGGCCAGCGTGGCCGGGCGGGAACGGTCAGGTCATCCACCAGCCCGGCCGCAAAGCGTTCCGCACCCGCCCAGGCGATCATGGCCGCATTGTCCGTGCAAAGCCAGAGCGGCGGAGCGACGAAGGGAAGGTCGTAACCCGCCGCGAGCCGTTCCAGCGCCGCGCGGATCGGCCCGTTAGCCGCAACTCCGCCCGCCACGACCAGTGCGGTGACACCTTCTGCCCGCGCCAGCGCGCGGCGGGTCCGGTCGACCAGGCAGTCGATCACGGCCTGCTGAAAGGAAGCGGCGATATCCTGCATCGCATATTGTCCGGACTGGGCAGCGCGCATCACTGCGCTCTTCAGGCCAGCGAAGGAGAAATGCGGTTCGGCGGTCCCGACCAGCGGGCGCGGCAGCGGGACCGCCTTCGGATTGCCTTCCTTTGCCGCCTTCTCCACCTGCGGTCCGCCGGGATAGCCAAGGCCGAGCAGCTTGGCCGTCTTGTCGAACGCCTCGCCCGCGGCATCGTCGATCGTCGTCGCCAACCGGGCATAGTCGCCCGGACCTTTCACCAGCAGCAACTGGCAATGGCCGCCCGACACCAGCAGCAGCAGATAGGGGAATTGAAGGGTCGGATCGGCCAGCCGGGGGGAAAGGGCGTGACCCTCCAGATGATTGACCGCGACCAGCGGCTTTCCGGCCGCATGGGCGAGCGCCTTTCCGGTGACCAGGCCGACCATCACCCCGCCGATCAGGCCGGGGCCCGCCGTCGCCGCGATCACATCCACATCGGCCAGCGTCATCTCCGCATCCGCCAGGGCAGCCTCGACCAATGGCGTGAGCGCCTCGACATGGGCGCGAGCGGCGATTTCCGGCACGACGCCGCCATAGGGGCGGTGCGCTTCTTCCTGGGTCGCCAGACGATGGGCGAGGACGCGGCCATCAGCCGTTACCAGCGCAGCGGCGGTTTCATCGCAGCTCGATTCCAGGCCAAGGATGATGGTCATTGCCGCTTCCATCTAGTGCCGCTGGACATTAGAGCAAGCCGCATATGCTTTTCACCCACAGACCGTTGCGCCTGGGCACCAGGGGATCGCCTTTGGCACTGGCGCAGGCGCGCATGGCAGCGCAGGCCCTGGTCGACGCCCATGGATGGACGGACACCGCCATCGAAATCGTCCCCGTGCAGACCAGCGGCGACAGGATCCAGGATCGTGCCCTTGCGGACATCGGCGGCAAGGCGCTGTGGACCAAGGAACTGGATCGTGCACTGGGGGCGGGCGAGATCGACTTTGCCGTGCACAGCATGAAGGATGTGGAGACGATCCGGCCGGACGCCTTCCGCATCGCCGCGATGTTGCCGCGCGCCGACATGCGCGACAGGCTGATCGGTGCGGAGACGTTCGGCGATCTGCCGGCCCATCCCCTGATCGGCACCAGTTCGCCCCGCCGCGCGGCGCAGGTGATGCGGCTGCGTCCCGATGCGACCATCACCCTGTTCCGCGGCAATGTCGCCACCCGCCTTGCCAAGCTTGCGGCGGGCGAAGTGCATGCAACGCTGCTGGCGGCGGCGGGCCTCGACCGGCTGGACCAGCAGGGGATCGGCGTTGCCATGCCCGTAGAGACGATGCTGCCGGCCCCGTCGCAGGGCG
>Ga0315899_10003554_pt1 | contig 16973 bp, 14 predicted proteins | sample LakEriMetagenome_2_FD_203518 | JGI IMG/M metagenome (GOLD analysis project Ga0315899, IMG submission 203518) | Freshwater fungal communities from buoy surface, Lake Erie, Ohio, United States - Buoy 4 MA112 | ecosystem: Environmental > Aquatic > Freshwater > Lake | place: USA: Lake Erie, Ohio... | reverse complement strand
GCACGGTTATGCGCTTTTTGCCACCGCTTGCTGCATTAGCAACTGGTGAAGTCGCATTTGATGGTGATCCTCGTTCCTACGAAAGACCTTTGGGACCAGTTATAAAGGCGTTGGAAGAGCTTGGGGTTTCGGTAGATCACGATAATCGTTATAGCTTGCCATTAACTTTGCGCGGAACTGGGTCAATTCCTGGCGGTGCATTAACAATTGATGCAAGCGCGTCTAGCCAATTCTTATCTGCATTGCTTCTGGTTGCACCAAGTTTTGATAAGGGAATCGTGGCAAAGCACCAAGGCGGATTACTGCCTTCAATGCCACACATCGAGATGACCGTTGAAATGTTGCGTGAGTTTGGCGCAACTGTCGACGTTGATTCTGTAAATCAAAGTTGGAGCGTTAAGCCAGGTGCATTACATGGAAAAGAATTAGTTATCGAGCCAGATTTATCTAACGCTGCGCCATTCTTATCACTAGCTATGGTCTGTGGTGGAAGCGTGACAATTGCTGATTGGCCCAAGGCGACAACTCAGCCTGGCGATCAACTGCGATCAATTCTTACCGCAATGGGTGCAACTGTTTCTTTCAGTGATGCCGGTTTAGCGCTAAAGGGCAATGGCACGATTCACGGAATCGATATTGATCTGCATGATGTCGGCGAGTTAACTCCTTCTATTGCAGCGTTGGCAGCCCTTGCTGATTCACCATCACATTTGCGCGGAATTGGGCACTTACGTCTGCATGAAACTGATCGTCTTGCTGCGTTAACCCGCGAAATTAATGCTTTAGGTGGAAATGTTGTTGAAGAAGAAACCGCGCTTCACATTACTCCGGCGCCACTGCATGCTGGTGTTTTCCATACCTACGATGATCATCGTTTAGCGACAGCAGGTGCTGTTTTGGGACTTGTTGTTCAAGGAATTGAAGTTGAAAACATTGCGACAACCCGCAAGACGCTTCCTGATTTTCCAGGACTTTGGAGCTCACTTTTAGTATGAGTCCACGCGAATATGATGAATCAGATGCGCGAGTTCGCCCATCTCGTAGCACTCGTCCGCGAAGCAAGGATCGTCCATCACATAGTGATGCAATTTCAGCATTAGTCACAACGGTAGATCGTGGTCGACAAACTTGCATTACTGAAGATGGAACCATTGTTACCGCAATGCGTGCTCGCGAACTTGGGCCAAAATCTGTCGTAACTGGTGACAACGTTTCATTGGTCGGAGATGTGACCGGTTCTGAAGGATCTCTTGCTCGAATTGTCGCAGTACAAGAACGTCGCAATTCTTTAAGTAGAACTGTTGATGATGCCGCGCAAGTTGAGCGCACGATTGTTTCCAATATCGATCAGTTAGTAATCGTTGTTGCAGCAGCTAATCCCGAACCACGTCGAGGTTTAATCGATCGCTTCTTAGTGTCAGCTTTTACCGAAGGTATCGTTCCTAAAATTGTTGTTACTAAAACCGATATCAGCCAAGTCCCTGCATTTCTTGCTGAGTATGCAGATTTAGATGTAGAGATAATTCATACGGCAATTAAGAGCCAATCACGTGAAAAAGATTTAGAAAAGCTGCACCAAGTTCTAGAAGGCAAAATTTCAGTTCTGGTTGGACATTCTGGTGTTGGTAAATCAACATTGATTAATGCGTTGGTCCCAGAAAGTAATCGAGCAACTGGGGATGTAAATGAAGCGACCGGTCGAGGTCGCCACACATCATCTAGTGCGATTGCCCTGCCGTTAGTAGACAGTGATGGCTGGATTATTGATACTCCTGGTATCCGCGCATTTGGTTTATCCCACATCGATAATCAACGAATAGTTGATGCCTTTAGTGATCTTTCAGAGGTAGCTGCAAACTGTTTATCAAACTGTTCTCATGCCGAAAGTTCCTGCAAATTAGATGCGTGGGCATCACCTGATGGGACCCCAAATCCTCACAGAGTTGCACGCCTGGCAAGCCTTCGCTCATTACTAGCTGTTAAGGACGCACCTGTAACTCCTGTGGAATAGACTGACTCCATTATGAGCAGCGCTAATGGATCAGCACAGATTCTTGATGATCTGGCCCTTGCTCACGCTTTAGCCGATCTTGCAGATGCAATTACTTTAGATCGCTACCAATCACAAGATTTAGTGATCACCACAAAACCTGATAACACACCTGTCACAGATGCAGATCGCGCAGTTGAAACTGCAATCCGAGAAGCGTTAGGCACACATCGTTCTGGTGACGGCTTAGTTGGTGAAGAGTTTGGAAGCGATAAAGGAAGTTCAGGTCGTTATTGGGTTATTGATCCCATTGATGGAACAAAAAACTTTATGCGCGGAGTTCCAACATGGGCAACTTTGATCGCACTTGTTCAAGTCGATGCTTCAGGTAATGAAGAAGTTGTTGTTGGAATCGCAAGCGCACCAGCATTGGCTAGACGTTGGGCTGCAGCCAAGGGACACGGCGCAACAGTGCGCTTTAATGCAGGCACCGATGATTTATCAGAGGAATCAAATAGCGCCTCATTAGACAAGAAGATTTCTGTTTCAAAGGTTTCAACTCTTTCTGATGCATCGATTTCATACTCAGATTTTGTTGGTTGGGGAGATCGCTTAGAACCTTTCCAAAAAATGCTTGCTAATGCTTGGCGAACACGTGGTATCGGTGATTTCTGGTCGCATATGTTGGTGGCAGAAGGCGCAGTTGACGTGGCAGTCGAGCCATCACTGGCGCTATGGGACATGGCAGCACTGGACATCATCGTGCGCGAAGCTGGTGGAACCTTTACAAATACTGCAGGCCACAATGGACCTTTTGGTGGAAGCGGTGTTTCAACAAATGGCGTACTGCACAATGCAGTGATCAATGGTTTGAATCCGTAGAAGACAAAGAAGAAGAGAGCAACGATGAGCACTGAGGCAGCCAAGACACAGGTGAGCAATACACCGCTTGAACCGACGACTTTGTCAGTTCAGGGAATGACCTGTTCTTCGTGCGTTAACTCTGTAGAAAAAGCGCTCAATAACGTTGCAGGCGTCAGCGCAACTATTAACTTTGCAACAGAAACCGCGCACATTTTGGCCCCTGCTGAAATCACTGCCAAAGATTTAATCAAGATCGTAGAAAAGGCTGGATATTCAGCATCGCTTTTGGTTGATGCTCAATCAGTGGCTTTACACAGTAAGAAATCAGCACGTGCATTTTTCTTTGCAGCGATCTTTGCAATCCCGGCGGTAGCACTTTCTATGGTGATGAGCTGGCACCACCAAGTAGATATGTGGATCCATGATGCTTTGGATGCTGCAAGTTTGCCTCATCCTTTGTATTCGCCAACGGCTTGGGTTGTTATTGCCTTGAGCGCACCAGTTGTTTTACTAGTTGCCTACCCAATTCATAAAGCAGCATTTAGAAATCTGAAGCATCCAACAATGGATAACTTGATTTCGATGGGTTCACTAGCAGCATTTGGTTGGTCTATTTATGCAAACTCAACCGGTGCCGGCGATGTGTACACCGAAGTTGCAGCAGGAGTTATCTTCTTTGTCATTCTTGGTCGTTACTTAGAAACTCGCGCAAAAGCTAAGGCCAGCAGCGCTCTGTCATCACTTCTAGCTCTTGGTAGTAAAGAGGTAACAATCGTTCGTGGGGGATTCCCGTTGATTGTTCCAATAGAGCAGTTACAAATTGGCGATGAGTTTGAAGTTCGCCCCGGAGATCGCATTGCAACTGATGGCATAGTTGTTAAGGGTGAAAGCGCCGTTGATAACTCAATGCTTACCGGTGAAACCAAACCTGTCGATGTGAGCCCTGGTTCTTCTGTCATTGGTGCATCGGTAAACCACAATGGACGTTTGATTGTTCGCGCTACACGTGTTGGTAGCGATACAGAGCTTGCTCGAATCACTGCAATGGTGATCAGTGCGCAAGGAACAAAGGCACCGATTCAGCGCCTTGCAGATCGAATCAGTGCTGTGTTTGTTCCTATTGTTACTGTGCTTGCAATCGCAACCTTTGCTGGTTGGTACTACACGGGATCAACACTGACGGAATCAATCTCGATTGCCATTACTGTGCTTGTAATTGCTTGCCCATGCGCACTTGGTTTAGCTACACCGGTCGCACTTCTTGTTGCATCCGGCCGTGGAGCTGCTCGAGGAATTGTTCTGCGTGAGCCAAGAGTTCTAGAAGTTGCGCGCAAAGTAGATGTAGTTCTCTTTGATAAGACCGGCACACTTACCGAAGGTGTGATGTTGGTTCAGGATGCGACGATTTCGACCGCTGCAGGTGCGGTTCTGGGTCGCTCCTTTGCAGAGATTGTTACTCCAGAAAACATTATTGCTTCGGCACAAGCAATTGAATCCTTGAACAACCACCCTGTCGCGCAATCAATTACCCGTTACGCACTTGCACATGGCGCTGCTAAATCAGGTATCCCAAACGCTGCGCGACCAACGTATGCCGTCTCTGATTTTTCTGTGACCCCTGGCTCGGGCGCAGCGGGCCGCGTTTCAATATTGTCACAATCACCAGTTGTTCTCATCGGTTCTCCTGCAGCTGTTGCACATAGCTCAACTGAGTTTCACCCAGAGATTAAATCTGCCGTCGAACGTGGACAATCTGCGGGCTTAACGGTTGCAGTACTTGCTTGGGATGGCGTGGCAATTGCAGTCTTTGCTATTGGTGATCAGCTAAAAAGCGATGCTGCACAAACAGTTTCGGCACTTGTCGACATGGGAATTACACCGTGGCTAGTAACTGGTGATAGCTCTGAAGTTGCTGCATCAGTTGCAACCACAGTAGGAATAAATGCAGCGCACGTTGTTTCACATGCTTTGCCTGAAACTAAGCTTGAAATTGTTGAACGTTTGAAGAGTGAAGGCCACACGGTTCTAATGATTGGTGATGGCATTAATGATGCCGCCGCACTGACTGCTGCGAATCTTTCGATGGCAATGGGTACCGGTACAGATACGGCGATAAACAGCGCAGACATCACTTTGATGAATACGGGACTTGGAAGCGTTGTTTCAGCATTAAAGCTTTCTACAAAGACACTAAAGATCATTCGCCTAAATATGGGTTGGGCATTTATTTATAACGTTATTGGTATTCCAATTGCTGCGGCTGGTTTGTTATCACCGCTGTATGCAGCCGCCGCCATGGCTGCCAGCAGCGTGTTAGTTGTTACTAACTCTCTTCGCATCAAGTAAAGCTGTCGAGCAAAGCAAAAAGGGCCCTCATAAAGAGAACCCTTTTTTCACTTAACAAAAGTGTTACTAGTAGCGGGGGCAGGATTTGAACCTACGACCTCTGGGTTATGAGCCCAGCGAGCTACCGAGCTGCTCCACCCCGCGTCGGTAGCGCAATCTTATGCGCACCAATAGATAAAGACCAAATCCATGCAATTGCTCGCATGAATCTGGCCTTTATCTTTTAGTTATTACTTTTACTGCTACTACTTATTCTGCGCATTGATTGCTGCATCAAGTGCAGACTTCAAACGCTTTTGTGCTCTGTCATATGCTGCAAAATCGCCCTTTGCAAGTGCGGCGAGACCATCTGCATATGCCTGCTTTGCACTAGCTAATGAGTTAGCAAGTGAAGAGTTTGTAGTTGTACCACCGGTAGTGCCACCAGTAGTTCCACCAGTAGTTCCACCTGCAGCGGTACCGGAGTTTCCACCGAATACCTGATCAAGAGCGCCCTTTAATGTGTCGTCATATCCAATTTGATCTCCGAAGGAAACAAGTACCTTCTGAAGCAAAGGATAAGCAGCGGTGTTTGAAGTCGCCCTTACATATACAGGTTGGACATATAAGAGACCTCCACCGACCGGAAGCGTCAATAGATTTCCAAGTACAACATCAGAGCCACCACGACGAAGTAGTGACAAAGAGTTTGCAACTTCTGGTTTTGCTTCGAAGTTAGAAGCTACCTGGGAAGGACCTGCAATATTTGTATTACGAGGCAATTGCAGAACTGTCATCTTTCCGTAATCAGGACCCGAATCAGAGTTCACAACTGCAAAGGCTGAAAGGTTTTCACGACCACCACGTGGAACAAATGGCGTGGTCAACGAGAATGCAGGCTTCTGTGATCCTGGCATTTGAAGCGTTAAGTAATAAGGAGGTTGCGCAGATGCGTTAGCTCCAAATGTTGATGGATCACGAGGTACGCGCCAGAAATCCTGTCCACCGTAGAAAGCTTCTGCTGTCCTCACGTGATACGAACTAAGAATGTCACGTTGAACTCTGAAGAGATCTTCTGGGTAGCGGATGTGCTCTAGCAGTTGGGCTGGCATCTCACTCTTTGGCGTAATGGTGTTTGGGAAGGCTTTAGCCCAAGTCTTTAGAACTGGATCCTTTTCATCCCACTCGTACAAGGTGACAGTTCCGTTGTATGCATCAACCGTTGCCTTAACTGAGTTACGGATGTAGTTAACTGTTTGATTTCGCTGAGTAGCGATAGTCGTAGAGTTTGGAATATCTGTAATTACATTTGATAGAACGCTCTGGCGTGAATAAGGGTAGCCAGCACTTGTCGTGAAGCCATCAATAATCCACATAATTTTTCCATCAACCAGAGCTGGGTATGGATCTCCATCAATAGTCAACCAAGGAGCAACCTTTGCAACTCGATCACGTGGATTACGTTCAAAGAGAATCTTTGAATCCTTGTTAATGAGATTAGAGAGAAGAATTCTCTGCTCTTGATACTTCAAGGCGAAGATAGCTTTGTTAAGCAATGAACCAACTGGAACTCCACCAGAACCTGTATAGGTGTAGTTACGTTGTCCATTAGGTGATGTGTCATCTGGGTAATCAAACTCAACAGGTGTATCAGTCTTTACTCCACCAATAATTGAGTAATTTGGAACGTTCTCGCCGAAGTAAACACGTGGTTCAAAATTACCGAGTGCACCAGTTGGTGGAAGATCTCCAACTGTAAACTTTGGCTTTCCATCTACATCTCGATCATTTCCGTATGCTGCGACAAGTCCAAAACCATGTGTGTATACAAGGTGATCATTGATCCAGTTACGTGACGGGTTTCCTTCAATATTCAATTCGCGAACGGCAATAACTACATCTCGCTTTACACCATCAACTGTGTAGCGATCGATGTCCAGTGATTCTGGGAAGCTGTAATACGGGCGAATCTGCTGCAGTTGTCTAAAGGTTGCAGACAAAACATTTGGATCCATCAAACGAATATTGGCAATTGTTGCCGCATCATCTGCAAGCTGGCCAGTGTTTGTGGCAACTGTGGCCTGGTAATCCTTCACAGTTACATCGTCGATGCCATATGCAGCGCGGGTTGCGTCAATATTTCGCTGAATAAATGGAGCTTCCTTTGAAGACTCACTTGGCTTTACCTGGAACTGCTGAATCGCACCTGGGTAGAGACCCGCGATTAATACCGAGGAAACAACCAATAGCGCTGTTCCTGCCGCAGGCAAAACCCAAGAGCGGCGGACAATATTTGCAAAGAATAGAAGTGAACAGACAATTGCGATTCCGGCAAGGATCGCCTTTGCAGGTAAAACTGCATTGACATCTGTGTATGTAAGACCCGTAATCAAACGGCTCTCTTTTAACGCTAGCGCGTAGCGATCAAACCAGTAAGCAACCGCCTTAAGCAGAACAACTATTCCTAGAAGTACTGAAAGTTGAACGCGAGCTGCAACTGTTGTGCGATCCTCTTGAACTTGAAGACGAATTCCACCGTAAAGGTAGTGCACGGCAACTGAAGCAAGGATTGCAAGAATCGCAGTTGAGATTCCCCATGAAATCAAGGTCTGCCAGAACGGTAGACGGAATGCAAAGAATGAAATGTCCATGTTGAACTGTGGATCTGTAACACCAAATGGAGTTGAGTTTCTAAACAACAACCACGTACTCCACATTTGTGATCCGGCAGTACCTGCAAAGTAGAACAGTGCAATGCTCAAACCGATAACTAACGGACGACGAATAGGTTCAACTTGTGAACGGTAACGCTCAAGGTTATCTGCCTCTACCGTCATCGGCACATAGAGCGGGCGTCGCTTGTATGCCAACAAAACATTGAAGATCACAATGACAGAAGTCAACAAACCTGACACTACAAAGAGTGTTGCCTTTGTTGTCAGAATTGTTAACCAGGTGTTTGTGAAGTTAACGGATTTAAACCATAACCAATCAGCGTAGAAACCGCTCAGTGCAGTGAAGAGAACACCGATAGCTACAAGAATTGCAACTGTTATTGCTAGTGGGCTCTTGCGGCCTTTGATTTGGAAGGATGGGCGCTGAAACTGGGGGTTATTCGTCATGGGGCAAAGTTAGCGCAACGCGAATTACGCCACCAATTAGGAGCCACCATCAAGTGGTCATATTGGTTAATACTTCCTGAGAATCAACGCCCTGAGCGCTCCAAATAGTTGATTGCTTGGGTCAAGGTGGCAACGGTTACCACCTTGATGCCAGCAGGGACATTACTGATCTCTTCGGCGTTGTCTACTGGCGCGAAGAAAACGGTAGCTCCCACTTTTTGGGCAGACATAATCTTTTCATTGATGCCCCCGATTGGGCCAACAATGCCGCGAGCCGTGATTGTTCCAGTGCCGGCGATGTGTCGCTTTTGGAGCAAGTCCTTTTCAGTTAGCAACTCCACTAAACCAATTGAAAAAACAAGTCCACCGCTAGGGCCACCGGTTTCACCAGTCTTAAAAATAATTTTCTCTGCATCAAGCTGATTTGCACGGTCAATGCCTTCTGATTTTGTTTCACCCATAATCTCTGGATGTGATTGCAAATAGTTAACTGCAGCAATAATCGCAGTATCTTGCGATTTAACCATGTCCTCTTTGGCTTGCTTGCTCTCTTCTTCGCTTGAAGTGCCTGGGGGATAGATAGCAGATTTTGGATATACGGCGCGATCGCCACTAATCCATGAATACACCAGCTCTGGTCCAAAAATCCATGTATCTGGATTAGTCACTCTGATTGACATTAAATCAATGCGACCTGAAGCCGGATAGTTTGTTAACCCTTTAAAAGTGATAACACCTTTAAAAATATTTTGTGCCTCACCCGGCAAAACAATTGCAAATGGAAGCGGTGCAAGGGTTGCTAATGCAAAGAAGATTCCTAGCGTTGCGGTGACTAATCGAGGAAGTTTAGAAAATCGCATCATTTTCAGGTCAATTGATTTCGCGCTAGTTAATGCTTGACCTAGTTGGAAGAACCAGCATCGTTATCAGCATCACGAGCTTGGGAATCGCGCAGAGAATCCTGAAAGCGCTGAAACTGTCCAACAGAGCGTTGTGTTTCTTGCTGAAATTTTCCTTGAAACTTTGTAACCCACAGTACGTAGCCGAGAGCGCCAATAAGTCCAGCCGCGGGAACTACCCACCAGATTAAAGCAGCAAAGGCGTTGGACATGAGCCCAGCCTACTGGTTGTCACTGCCCGACGCTGACCGGGTCGGGAAAGCGCCAACGAGGTGTAAATCACCGAGGAATAGAAAAGAGTGCGAAGTTGTTCTAACACTGGGAGGATTGATCCATGACACCTTTTGGCTTCACACCAGGAAACTCGGATGACTCAAACGAGCCAGTTGATTTTGCTGCGATGATGCAACAGATGCAACAACAGATTCAAGAACAATTCTCAAAGCTTGGAATAAATGCGACAGGTCTTGGTGGCTCGACTGAAGCCTTGCCAAAAAATCTTGTGCGCGATACCGCTAAGAAGTTTGCAACCGCTCAAGGTTCATCACCTATTGGAGCAAATGATGTTTCCGATGTTGAACAAGCCATTTCTATTGCAGAGCTATGGCTCAATGATGCAACTTTTTTCCCACAGTCTCCTAATTCAGGCAGTGTCGCCTTAGCCCGAACTGATTGGGTTGATACAACTTTGGCGGGTTGGCAAACAACCGTCGAACCGTTAGCCATTGGTTTGTCATCTGCAATTGGTGAATTGCTGAATCAAGCACAAGGCGAGGTTGACCAACAGGAGAATCCCTTTGGTCCCGATAATCCATTTGGCCAGGGCAATATGCAGATTCCAATTGGAATGATCTCGGCGCTCTTGAACTCTTTTATTGGCTCACTTGTTGCAACCCAGCTGGGCCAAGCTATTGGTGGCTTAGCTGGCAAGGTTACTGGCGCTCACGATGTTGGCTTACCGCTGATTGATGGGGCGTATCCAACTCTTGTGCCACAAAACATTAAGGAATGGGCAACTGATCTTGATATTCCAATGGAGGAAATTCGCATCTTCCATGCGCTGCGCGAAGCAGCAATTGCGCGTTTGTTTGCCCATAACCCTTGGTTAGTTTCATACATCCGCACCGCAATCACTGATTACGGCAAGGGAATCAACATTGATATGGAAGCGATTCAAGAACAAGCACAGCAAGCACTTGAATCAGGTAACGGTTTTGATCCATCAAATCCAGAGAGCTTTACTATTGCGCTCAATGATGGAATTTTCACACCGCAAGAAACTCCAGCCCAACGCGCAGCGCTGACAAAATTAGAAACAGCTCTTGCATTAATTGATGGTTGGAGCGAAGAAGTTGTCACACTTGCTGCAGGAGATCGACTTCCTAACATTGGCGCATTGCAAGAAACTCTTCGCAGGCGTCGCGCAACATCTGCGCCAGCGCAACAACTCTTTTCAACGCTATTTGGTTTGCAAGTTTCACCGCGACTAGCCCGCGAAGCATCAGCTTTTTGGAAGCAGGTTCGTGAATTAAAGGATGTTGAAGCCCGAGATCGTGTCTGGAGTGGAATTCTTCCAACTGCAGATGATCTTTTGACACCTGAGAGCTTCCTGAAGAGTTTAGAAGTTCCAGATGATCTGTCGGGGCTGCTCTAGTTAATTCATTACTCTGTACCAACACATCAATCTTGGTGGCAACTGTGCCCACAAATAGAAAAGCGAACTCCCCGGTCACTTGCTCTAAGTCAGCCTTCCCCTTGCTGACGTAGAACTGTTATCCGAGGAGTTCGTAGTCGTAAAGTAAGTGTTTCTGAGCGGTTAATCAAATGAGAACCACGTTGACAAAGGGCATTTTTCTCCGATAGCGAAGATTTTTTTAGCCGAACTTTGAAAAAGAAATCGCGGGATCAATTACCCAATCTCTCAAGGTTTACTTGAGAGATGACTTACTATTTTTCGGTGAGCAAGATATTTGTGGCCGACAAATCAGAGATCAGTGAGATGGCTCTATGACCATCCACGAAAACTCCCATGCATTTGTAGAGCAGACCTTGGATGGCGAGACTTTGCCAGGAATCTCAGAGGGCGAGATTGTCGTTATTAGATCAACTCGGCGAAAGAAAAACATTTCCGCATATCGCCAAGGTGGCCGCATCGTGGTTTCGATTCCAGCCCGCATGAGCAAGGCTGATGAGCGAGAAATGATCCCTCAAATGGTGGCCAAGATTCGAGCGCAAGAGGCTGCGGCCACCATGAGCGAAGAATCGCTGCATATTCGAGTCGATGAGCTGCTGACTGAGCTGGCCCCCGAGATCACATTGAGGCCATCGGCCATTAATTGGCGCGGAATGCGCGAGCGCTGGGGCTCATGCACCGGCACCGACCGGACCATCAGGATTTCAGACCGCCTCAAGGGCGCTCCGGACTATGTCGTGGACTATGTCCTTTTCCATGAGGCGATCCACCTGCAGTACTTCGACCACGGACCCGAATTCAAGTCCCTTTTGGCCAGATTCCCGCTTGAGGACCAGGCTGAGGCGTATTTGAGCGGGTATGAGGCGGCCGAGAACGCTCTGACCGCCCCAGAGGCTCTAAAAAAACTCCTAAATAAAGGGGGTTAGTTAGGTTCATTTGAGCGTGTTGGCGAGTAATCTCGTACACAACGCCTGCCCCATACGGGGAGCATCCCAATGGGATCGCACGCGTCGATAGGAGGAAAAGAATGACAGCAGAGACATACAAAGGTGACGCTTACTGCGTTAAGTGCAAAGAGAAGCGTGAATTCGAGGGAACCGTAAAGGTCTCAGACTCTGGTCGTCGCATGGCACAAGGCATCTGCCCAGTGTGTGGCACCAAGGTCAATCGCATCCTTGGCAAAGCACAGTAATTAAATTTCGTTTTAGGTAAGTGAGCTCGATTTCACTTACGAACGTCTAGCGTTACAGAAGGCCCTCGCACTGTTTAGGTGCGGGGGTCTTTTGCTTTCCGTTTCCCTGTGTCTGCACCGCAACCTGTTTCCAACTCCGTGCATTTCCAAGGTTTCTCTCGGCAACCAAAGTGTGAGGCCCTCCACAGATTTAAGGGGCTCTAAGAGTTAAGGCGCTCGCCATCACCATTGTTGGGCCATGACTACATTTATCGAAAAACATTCACATACTCAAGGAGTACTGGAATTAGATCAAGAAGTTCTCCAGACCCAACCAGAAAGAGCTCGCCGGAAGTACATACGAGGATCTCGACCGGCGCGTGTGACCAAAATTTCAATCGAACAGTGCGACGCAGAGATTTCCTCCGAAACCAAACCCCGTTTGAAAACCGGAGTGCATATAAGTGTGGCAATCGCCGAGATAGAACAATCTCTCATTATTGCGACTGCTCATCGCGCAATTACGATTCATCATCCTGGAGCTCGCGCAATTATTGCAAAATTTGATGGAGAACATAACGCTATCCAAATTAGCGATGAAGTAAACGCTCCGATCGAAGTAGTTGAAAATGTCATTGTTGAATTATTAGATGCTCAGCTGGTTGATATCAATAAATCGAAAGTCAGATTACACAATCGTTTTCAATCATCTATCGCACAAAGAGCAGCACATACGGAAGATCAAAGTAATGATGCTTCCTATCGACAACTTCAACAAAGAATGGCTTCTGAGCTCAGTCAGACAACATGGGTCAAAGGCGTAATTGATGGTGGCGTAGAACTTTTATCGGCACGACAAAGTTTTGGAGTTGAAATCTATGGCAGCAACCGAGTTGCAACACTTATCTATAACGGTTTACTTGCAAGTGGTGTCACAAACACCCGATTTTCAATCACTTCACGACGTATGCAATCTTCGATCGGTGACTTGGATTTAGGAACTGGAATCCTAAGAACTACTGATTATGGCTTGAATTACGTGGCACGAATGGAGGAGTTAGCCCGCGAATGGTCACTTTTCCCAACACCCTCAAAAAATGTAAAAGGGAGCATTGACGCTGCGATTCCCGAAAGAAATTTGCGTGTTGTTGTCGGACAGTATCCAGCCGAACTCATTGATCAACTTATGCGCGATGACATGGATCATTTCTTTGTTGCTCAGATTGTTGGCGGCGCAGCTTTGTGTGGACCACTTGTTGTGCCCGCTAAATCACCCTGCAAAAGCTGCATAGAGATAGGTGTAAGTGAGCGATATGGAATGGAGGATTTAGAACCTGTAAATTCAGATTTTGATGAGCTTCCGGTGTCAGTCGGCTATCAAGTTGCTGGAGTTGCGACTCAAGCTGTTCTTCAATTAATCGACACAGGATCCAGCGAGTTCATCGGATCACAGTTGACCTTTGATTACTTATCGCCAGCACCTGGTGCCCTTACCCGTTTTGCCCGCCATCCCAAGTGTCCGTGCCAGTGGCAATGAATCTGCCCATGTCAGTGGAAATGAATATGAAGTATCCACAGAAAATTGTGCTTTCTCCAGTGCGATTTCAGTACCAAAGAAGATGACAACTGCATCCGTCACTAAGTATCGGTGGAACCAACTGCATCCGTCACCAAGTACATCTCTAACCAACTACATAATCAGAAAGAGGAAAAATGAGTAAATTACTAGAACGAGCCTTTATCGCCGAATTAACTTTTCGCCAAAGACTGACCACAATCCAACACAACTTCTTTGCTCGACTCAAAGATGATCGTGGCGATGTACCGGGGTGGGTACTTGTAGTTTTGATGACAACCGGACTTGTCACGGCAATTTGGACTATTGCAGCACCACGTTTAACCGCCATTTTGAAGAATTCTCTTGATTCCATGAACGGCATTCGTTAAGTGTTCAAACGTATGCGGGCTTACTTGTCGCACGAGGATGGAAATGTAGAAAGTGCATTAGTGCTAATTCCCATGCTTTTTCTATTCCTCATTGGAGCACAAGTAATTTCTGCAACAAATTTACGGAACGCAGATTTAGCAATGGCTCAAGGCGAAGCTGCCGAGCGGGCTATTTCGCAAGAGTTTCATAGTGACGATGAGATAGTGGAGATCGGTGGCGGTGTTGAAAAGATACGTGTCCTTATCACGCACCGTTCGCACAGTGTTCTGCAGTTAGTTCCGGGGTTGATTGAAATATTTGGTGGTGCCCCAAAGACCCAGGTTGTTGGTATTTCTGTGATTGAGCCAATTAATGAGTGAGAGGTTCAGCCAATCAATGAATGAGAGATTTCACCAGTTAATGATAAAAGGCTTGAGGCAATTTAAAAATCAGACAGCGCCTTTGTGGATAAAAATCACTATGCGTGTTCGCCGAGAAGATGGCGGTGCAATTGTGGAATTTGTGGCATTAGCGATTCCACTTTTTCTTCCTATCTTTTTGTATCTCAATAGCTTTTCCTCAGTAAGCGCGAATGAAGTTATTGCTCGTTCGATGGCTCGCGAAGTTCTTAGAGTGTATGTAATTAGTGAGAATGATGGAGCAGCACGGAATCTGTCGAGTGATGCTACTAATTTGTTGGCAAGACAATGGAATTTAAGTCGGAGTGAAATAGCAACATTGCGAACCCATTTAGATTGCTCACACCTTCCCTGTTTAAGTGCGAATGGTCGAATCAAACTAACAATTTCATTCATTGATGACCAAACTCAACGAGAGGTATCAGCAAGTGCGCAAGAGCACCTCAGTCCGTGGCTATAGCCTGATTCAGAAGCTGAGATCAGAGGCGGGATCTATATCGGTGATTGTGATTGGCCTGTTTGTAATTACCGTTGCTTCCCTGATGGTGATGACGGATGTGTCATCCATAATTGTTGCCAAGCGTTCTTTGGTGCAGGCAACTGAAGCTGCCGCTCAAAGAGGAGTTCACGCTTTAGATAAAAGCAAGTATTACCAGGGTAAAGGAAATATGTTCACTATTCCTAAGGCAATAGCAACGCAAAGAGAACACTCCGTTATCCCTATCGATTGCAATCGAGGAGGGATAGAAGTTTTACTAGAGCTTAATTCGTGGAGCAATGATGAGAGCAACATGAAGTGGAATGCATTGAAAGGTATTGAATTAACAAGTTTTGATTGTGATGGAGCATCTTTAGAGATAAGCACTCGATCTGAGATGAAACTTCCCTTCCAGGTTCCATTTTCTAAGACAAATTCTGTATTTTTGACGGCTACCGCAGGTACAACCAATAAGGTTCAAGAGGGTTTCTACTTGTTTGGCATTCGGATTAATTGAGAAATTTCTTCAAGTTAACGGATCACTCAGCGGTCTGTCGCCTGAATTCAAGCATTCGCATGCACATCACTGGTTGGCTATCCTTAACCCATGGCCGCACGCGAATATCAATTAGAGATAGATGCGATTGATGCGACCCTTGTTTCAATTGAAAAGGTTTTAGATCTACCCAAACTGCGTAAACAAGCAGCCGAACTTGAGGTAGAGGCGGGCGTTCCAAATCTTTGGGATGACCCAGAGGCGGCACAAAAAATCACTAGCCGCTTATCCCGTGTCCAATCTGAGATTGCGAAGTTATCTGGTCTGCGTCAACGTGTGGAAGATCTACCTATCCTTTTTGAATTAGCAGCAGGTGAGCCTGGTGGCATAGAAGATGCTGAGAAAGAATTGGATGCGGTTAAGAAATCTGTCAGCGAATTAGAAGTTCAAACACTATTAAATGGCGAGTATGACGATCGCGATGCTTTGATAACCATTCGTTCTGAAGCTGGTGGAGTAGAAGCTGCAGACTGGGCAGAAATGATCATGCGCATGTATTTGCGGTACTGCGAACGTCACTCTTTCAAGGTTGATGTTTTGGAAACTTCATATGCAGAAGAGGCTGGAATCAAATCAACAACATTTAAAGTCTCAGCTCCCTATGCATACGGAACTTTGTCGGTAGAGCAAGGAACGCACCGTTTAGTTCGAATTTCACCTTTTGATAGCCAAAGTCGCCGTCACACATCTTTTGCTGGCGTTGAAGTTGTTCCAGTTGTTGAACAAAGTGATCACATAGAAATTGATGAAAAAGAGATTCGCGTTGATGTGTATCGCTCATCTGGTCCTGGTGGACAAGGCGTGAATACAACTGACTCTGCAGTGCGTTTAACCCATATTCCAACTGGGATTGTGGTCTCTTGCCAGAATGAACGTTCGCAGATTCAAAACAAAGCAACAGCTATGGCTGTATTGCAATCAAAGCTTTTGGAACGCCGCCGCCAAGAAGAGCAGGTAAAGATCAATGCATTGAAGGGCGATAACTCGGGTTCTTGGGGTAATCAAATGCGTTCTTATGTATTGGCGCCGTATCAAATGGTGAAGGATTTGCGCACTGATTATGAAACAGGAAATACATCGGCAGTATTAAATGGTGAAATCGATGAATTTATCGAAGCCGGAATTCGCTGGCGCCGTAGTTCGTAATTTCTAGCCCGTGTGCTGATCTATTTTTCTCAGCAAGCAACTCTTTGAAATCCTGGGTCTGGCCACTGCTTATCAGCTAACTGGAGTCGAACCGCTGGGACAAAGATACGATTTCTCAGAGTTCTTACCCTCAAAAAATATGTGTAAATCCTCTTTCTGTTCAATCTCACACTTTTCTTACGCTCACGACCCCACGACATCCAAGGAATTCCGCCTGCCTTCCATAAACTAAGCGCAGGTCGAAGGTGGTTCCCCTAAATCCACCCCGCAGATGCAATGGGAGATTCAATGATTCGCTTTGAGAATGTCACCAAGATTTATCCAGGTCAGGAGCGCCCAGCTCTTGATTCTGTAAATCTTGAAATCGTTAAGGGCGAGTTTGT
>Ga0315899_10003553_pt1 | contig 16974 bp, 10 predicted proteins | sample LakEriMetagenome_2_FD_203518 | JGI IMG/M metagenome (GOLD analysis project Ga0315899, IMG submission 203518) | Freshwater fungal communities from buoy surface, Lake Erie, Ohio, United States - Buoy 4 MA112 | ecosystem: Environmental > Aquatic > Freshwater > Lake | place: USA: Lake Erie, Ohio... | reverse complement strand
TTACCATCTAGGGCTTGGCGTGGTGCATTGCCAATAACAACTGGTAGTAGATCTCGAAAAGTAGGTGACTCACTCCATCCGCCCGGTGCATAGGTGTGGTAGCCGCCCAAGGTGATGAGACCTGCGCCGTTGTTGACTTGGTCTGCGATCAATTGTGCACCAGCGGCATCGATAGCACGATAATCAACGTCACCTAGGATGATGCAATCGTAGGCAGCGCCAGAGAGTTGTTCGGTTAGATCAATAGGCCAGTTTTGAACAGGAGGTTTTCTAATTGGTCGAGTAGCCAGAGTAAAGTCTTTGCTTTCGGCGATGGAGCTACGCATGAACTTCATTTCAAAGCGAGCCTCTCCCTCCAGAAACAGGATTCGCGCCCCTCCCTCACGGACGTTTAAATACGAAGTTTGTTGATTGTTTTGTTCTGTAACTTCGCCGGCTACTGGGTCTACGCGAACGAGTAGTTCATAGGGTCCTGGATCTGGAGCGATTAATCCGAGCTGAAATGGAATGGTCTCATCATCACGTACAGGATTAAGAATCACGCGATTAAGCTCTGTCGGTTCTTTGGCTTCCGTTTTCAGATAAAGTCGAACGGCAACGGGTCTATTCGCGACGCCTCTGCATCGAACTGAACCTACCAGATTGAATTGATTCTTAGTAAAAACATCGAGCTGCTCGGCGATGCCGGTAATGCTAAGATCTTTGGAGTTTTCGCTCTGTGCACGGGGGCCAATCCCAACGATGTACATAGGTACATCTATTTGTAATAGCTTGCGAGATATCGATAGAGGATCGGCTGCCGCAGGTACTTGGGTTTGAGCACCGTCTCCCATCCAGATCACAGCTGAAAGTGGAGACTCTAGGTTTGCGTTGAGTAGCTGGCTCAGAGGTCCACCAACGTCGGTCAATGGCTCTTTTGCTTCATCGGGAATGGACGTTGTGGGACTTATGTCTGTTGATCCGAGGGAACGTAAGTTTTTGCCATAAAGAAATGTTTGCCATCGGCTACTTTTACCAACCGACTCTCGTTCATTCCATATTCTATCTACGGTTTCTTTTTGTACTTGCCATCGATTTCGTTTACCATCTCCTGAGGCCAATTGCATGCTCGTCGATTCGTCCATCAGGATGGCGACAGTACCTACGGGAGTAGATTGGCGAGTGAAGGTAATCCCTGGTTTTAGCAATACAAGAAGCAGAACTAAGCAGGTTAGTAAGCGTAGCGTCCATAACCAAATGGACTGCCAACGCGTAATTCTGCCGGATTCGTTTAGCAGCGTCAGCAACAGCAAGAATGCGACGGCGAAAACGAAGATTAAGGTCAAGCTGCCGAAAATTGGGCTGATGGACCAATCCATTATGCCCTCCTGCTTGATGAAGCGAGGCTGCTCGACGACTGATAAAAACGACTCGCCATGGCTTGTTCGGCCATAAAGAGCAGGACGACGATCACTAAGATGTAGGGAGTGAGTTCACGTCCGCTACGGCCTTCGCCGAGTGAAAACTCGATGCTCTCGCGGTCCCTAGCCAGTCGAAAGTTGGAATCACCGAGGCCGGTTTGCAATAGATCTTCCGAGATGCGATCCAGGTTGATTTCGGAGCGATCAACATTCACGCTAAAACCCCGTAAAACAATTCCTTGGGGCCGTAAGCCTTTGAGTCGGTAGAAACCAGGCAGCTTGGAAAAGTTTACTTCCATAGCAGAGTCGCTTGCCTCTACAGCGGATTGTTCCCCTTTGGGATCGAATAGCATGTACTTAGTCGGATACCGCGATGGATCGTTTTCCAATAGGACTCGCTGGTCGACAAAGTAATTGGTTTGTTGCGAGTTGGGGGAGGCGAGATACCGAAGTGAACCTTCAAATAGGCCAAAGGGCCATTCTGGGGAGGAGGACGTTCGAAAGAGCTCGCTCCAGGGTTGATCAGCGGAATCGGGATAGGGAACCGCCCAAGTTAAGATTCGTCCCTGTCCACGATATTCTTCGATAATGGCCGGCATGTTACTTTGGGTGAAATTCATTAGCGGGAACGCACTTTCCGAAAGTTCCTCGATGTCCCAGTGCCGAAAGACAGGGTAGTTGGCCCAGGGGACTTCATCCACGGGCATTTCGAATATACCCCACATCGGATGATTTGGGTTAGCGGGGGCGAGTGTGATACCTCGGTCCGTATCTGGGCGACGAGTTAAGCGTTTAATGGTTCCCGGAAGAAGTTTCTTAATGGGACTGTTATTCCATTCCTCGGCAGATCGATACCCAGGGCCGAGAATAACCATGAGTCCTCCCCCTTGGTTTATCCATTCGTTCAATCGATCGCAGGTGTCTGCATCGATCGAGGCGGGATCGTAGAGAACGATCGAGGTAAGGTCATTAAGCCGAGCTGAAGCGAGACCGGCATAAGTTTCCACACGAACGGATTTGGCTGCACCCTCGACCAAGTTAGACTCAGGATCGATCGCGATGGCAATGAGATCACCAAAGTCTTGTTCGGTAGCAACAACAAGCGATTGGCCGAGGGGCATAGTTTCGATAGATAGCGAGATTTTGTTATCGATCATTAGTGGGTCTGGTCTAGCGATGCGAACTTCTGCATTATTAAGTCCTTCCATTAGATCGCGCCATTCAAACTTAAGTTTGATAGAACCTTCACCTTGAACGCTTACCAACTGACGATCACGGACGATAAGGTCTGGCGGGGTTAGAGTGCTCGTAGAGACAGCAGATTCGCGGTTTGCGCCCTCGACGGCAAATTCAACGGTCATTTGTTCAGGAGCCGACGTGACATCGACTCCAACGCCAGCCACCTCGACTTCGATCGAAAGAGCGCCCCCGGCGGTACCTGTTTTCTGGTTCATGTCTATGTTACTGAGTCCCCAGTTTTTAATTTCTGGTTTCGGGACGCTAAGATCGACGATTTGGAGGAGGATTTGATCCGATTTGTCCGTTCCTGATTCTGGCGAAAGAAGCTTGGAGATAGTGGGGGTTTCCACCCCTTTCCATGATGCGGAATTAAGATCTGTTAGGACATAGATCTCACGTCGCTGAAGTTCGGATTTTTTGATGGCTTCGATGGACGAGGCGATTCTCTGAATCATCGATGACGAGCGGCCTTCGACATCGGTTTTCTCTAGTTGACGGTTTGCGGAGGTCCGATCATTCAGTAACCGCACCGCTCCGTCGCTATTGCAGATTGCTATCTGGCTCCCTATTGGTAAGCGATCCATTAACCATGACGCCGTTTCTTTCGCTAACTGCATTCTGGATTTGTTTTGATAGAGATAGTCCATGGATGGGGATGTATCAATCACGATAGCCGCCGCAATCGGTCCGCTCATAATCGGCATTGCGGCTCCGGCACCACCGAAGCTCGCAAGAGTGAACCACGCGCCGCCGATCAGCCATAGAACGAGGGATGCCACCGACGAGATTAATACAACCAGTCTGGAACGCTGTGACATCACGGCGGTAATAGCGATTGCGGTAGCGATTATGGCTAACAAGCACACCAAGCCGATCAAGACAGCGGTCGCCCATTGTGTGCTCGGTACACGAGGTGACGCAAACGCGATGGCGGCTAAAGCAACCAACAGAACGCGAAGCAACATCAGTAGCCAGCGACGAACAGACCAACCTTTTTGCGATTCGACAGCAGTTTGGCGAACGAACCGAACGGCTGGAAAGACGATCACCTTCGGTTGTTTTCGACCGAGCAAATGCAACAAGACGGGGGCGACTGCGAGCAAGCCACCTGCGAGTAAAGAAAGGTGGAGGAAGCTCATCCGCTTACCCGCATCGAGCTGGTCCTTATCGAGCTGGCCTGCGTCGAACGGGCTTTAATGGACTGACGCTCGACGCTGTTCACCAGTCCGAGAAACCGAATTGCATTAGGGTTATCTTTCAGTTCTGTTAAGCCAAAAACGATCAAGCGAATAACTGTTGGCACTATGATCATCAGGCAGTCCTATCTCCTCAGATCGAATCCAAGTATGCTATGGTGTGATTGGTTGAGCCGTTATCCATTACGTTCTCGTTATTGTCGGACCCAGAGGCAAGCTGTCAATAAGTCGCTGTAAGCTGTCCTCAAGGTCTAAAGCCATCGAGCATTCTGGATAGTAGTTCCATGGGCAGTCCGACGACGTTCGTTGCGGATCCCTGCTTTAAATGCACCCAGGGCGGTCCGTCTTGAAAGCCGAATGCCCCAGCTTTACCGATCCATTGGTCGGTATCTAAATAGGTTTCGATTTCGTCGTCTGTGATAGGATCCATCCATAAGCGGGATGCATCGACACTGACAGATCTGTTTGCCGTCCGCTTGTCCCACAAACATACTCCACTATAAACGGAATGCTCCCGCCCTCTTAAGCGGCGTAACATTTCTCGTGCATGATTGCGAGACTCAGGTTTACCTAGAATGATTCCGACGCATTCAGCGACTGTATCTGCGGCGAGAACAATTCCTGCGTCAATCTTTTCGATAACGTTGGCAGCCTTTTGATAGGCCAATCTCGCGACCAATTCTGGTGGCGTCTCCCGTGAGCAAATTCCGCATTCCGCTGTAGGATCAGGTTCGACAACGCGAAAGTGGTAGCCATACGTGGTGAGCAGTTCGCTTCGGCGCGGAGAGCTGCTAGCAAGTATCAGTTCGCGAGGGTCTGTGATATGACCTGAGGGAGGAGCGAACATGGGTATCTCCGAGTTGAGGCACTAATGTGGGATAATCAAAGTTAGTGAGCACAATAAAAAACCCACGTGATCCGCTGTCGGTCACGTGGGTGTCGGTTTAAGAATTTGGCGACTAAGGGACCCCTTAAGCGTTGAAGAGAAACGCGATTAAGAATCCGATTTGTTACCAACTTGATGCTGGAGTTAGCGAATGCTTTCGGTATCGCCCGTTTCGGCATCTTTCTTAACAAACTTTGTGTTTGCTTCTACGGAAAGATTGGAGGCGACCCATTGCACATAGGCAAAGTCTCGATCACTGAGGCGGTTTAATGCTACGGTGGTATATTTGCCATTTTCTTTGAGCAGCTTGACTCGATCGGTGTAGATTACTGCTAGTCTTGCTTTGACGCTGTAGGTGCCCGTGTTGTCAACCCAGGTCTGGAACTCCGCACCGCGGAACTGTTGCGGAGGAGTGAACTGTCCCAATCCAAAGAGCTTATCGAGGGGATCAACATCGTCCTTTTTGGGAGCTGATTCCTTTTTAGTAGGTACGGCCGGGGATTTCGGGGCCTCCCTCTTCTCATCAGGCTTGACTGGGAACAAGTTGTCTAAGTACTTGTCGTCATTTACTGGGGGCTGTGCAGGCTCTTGAGGTACAGCCGACTCAGTAGGAGGGGCGACATCGGTGCTAACAGGTTTGCCAAACAGATCATCCACAGATTCGGTTGGTTTAGCTGGTTCCGTTTTTGGCTCAGCGGGCTTCGTTTCTGGTGTGCCGAACAAATCGTCGATGGACTCGTTTTGAGCTGGAGCAGGTTCGGTCTTGGCTGGAGCTGGCTCTGACGCTTCTGTCCCGAATAAATCGTCAATAGCCGAGTTCTTTTCTGGCGATGGGGTTGCAGGAGTTTCGGTGTTGCCGGATCCAAGAATGTCATCGAACGCATCTTTTGGTTCAGCTTTGGGAGCTTCTTGGGCTGGAGGTGTTGTCTCGGTTCCGAACAAATCATCGATCGCTGGCTCTTTCGCTGGCTCCATCTCTTTGGCTGGTTCTGCAGCAGCCTCTGCCGGTTTTGCCGAGTCACCGAACAAGTCGTCGACGGTTTCTGTTTTGGGAGTGGGTTCTACTTCTGGGGTAACGGGAGCTGGAACGGCGGGAGTTGAATCTGCTGGCGGCGTTACAGCTGGAGTGACAGGATCATCACCAAAGAGAGCATCAACCGGATCCTTGCCCGCAGGAGCTGGCTCTGTTGCAGGAGCTGGCTCGATGGCTGCAGGAGCTGGCTCGATGGCTGCAGGAGCTGGCTCGATTGCAGGAGCTGGCTCAATGGTTGCAGGAGCTGGCTCGATTGGAGTTGCTGGAATGGACGCTGGCTCAGTCGGTTGAGCGGCGGGTGCCGATTCTGCTGCAGGAGGAGTGACAGCAGCGGGTGGAGTCACTGGAGCAGGAGCTGCTTCAGCGGGAGCTGCTGGGGGAACTACGGGGGCAGTAGGCTCTGTCACTGGGGGGGCTTCCGCAGCAGGGGAAGCAGATTCCGTGGGGGCTGTTTCTGCTTGCGCTGCAGGAGCGGTCGGCAAAGCATCGCACGGTGTTGCTGTCGGAGCAACGGTGCATTGTGCCGCAGGTTCACATGCAACGATTGGTTCGCAGCTTGGTACGACTACACATTGAGATTCGCATGCAGGGACTTCGACGCAAGCCGCTGGCGGGCAGTTGTTTCGTTTGAGAAGCCTTTCGATGCACCTCCCTGCGAGAACAGGATTGAAGGTGGTAAGTGTGCACAAGGTTGCGACTGTTGCCAAACGAACCCAGTACGTGAACGGCTTAGACATGGAACCTGACTCCTGATTGCAAATTAGGTAACGTTGGGCCTTAAAGGCGGCACAACCTCTATAACTAGGTTAAATGGTACTTCATCGAGTTCAGAGTCGCAACAAATTTGTAACGATCAGCGACACTGTTCCGTTTACGCAAAATGGTTGTTCGGCTGGGAAATTCTAGGAATACCGCGGATGTTGACAGAAAGGGCTGAAACAACGAGACACTTCGCGATAAAATCCGACTTTGCCGGTTTTGCTGCGATTTGTCCCGCAAAGCGGCGCGTTGTTTGACCTTGTCCTGCGGAAGCAAATGTTTCGATCCGTCGTTAAATCCTTGGTGGGCAGCTGGTCGCTGGAGCGAAAATCGCTGGTTTTCCTTGGTCTCGCGATCGTTGTGTCGATGGTTTTGGCATTGTTCGCCATTCAGTTCGTTGCGCAGCAGTTAGTGATGGAGACTGCTCGTCAGTCGGCCAGGGATTATGCAAACGCCTACATCGGATGGAAGCATCTGTATGCGATTGGGAAACTGGATCCGGTTGGCGTGGACGGGGTAGATGATTCGTCGTTTCCGGTAGCAGACAAATCGAAATTGCTAGAGCATCTTCGGGCATCGATGTTGCAATCTCAATTCGTGCCCTATCTCCTCCGCCTGGACGATAACCTCGAGCATGCACTTTTAAAAGGGGATGTGGCTACAGGGACTGATTTGCCCCGTCTCGAAAACATCCATGCCAAACTAGCTGAGCGAGATAGCATCGCCAACGAGGAGCGTCAGCTCGCCAACGCACGAGTCGCATCGGGTGCCGACGCAAGCGAGTCGGCAACCTCTGCTGCGTCGATCACCACGCAAGAAAAACAGCCCGCGACAGCTTCTTTGACTTTCTCCAGTCCAGCTCAGGCATTTGTTTTTGAAGAAGCAGGCCCGTATGACGGTTATTACTACTATTATCATCCCCTCACGTTTCGGAGCGAGTGTCGGGAGTGTCATATGCGACTCGTCCCGGCGGCAGATGGTTCGATTTCCTCGATAGATCCATTTCGCGTGCTTCGAGTTCAGATGCCAGACAGCTATGCTCGTTTTTGGAGTATATGGAGCTATTCCATTTTGACTTCCATTGCAATCGGAACGGTCGCGATTTCTCTGTTCTTCATCCATATCATTCTGAAGCGACTCGTGATTCGTCCTGTTATTCATATGAAGGAAGTGAGCGAGCGGATTACTCAGGGAGATACGACACTTAGGTTTCATCTCGATACAGACGACGAATTTCATGATCTCTCTGAATCGTTTAACGCAATGCTTCGACACTTGACCAATATTCAAAACGAACTCCAGGATGTGAATATTCGAATGAATGGACAAGTGGACGAATTGGCCCGCATTAACCTGGAATTGTTTGAGGCGAATCGACTCAAAGGTGAGTTTCTGGCCAATATGAGTCATGAGCTTCGGACTCCACTTAACAGCATCCTCGGTTTTAGCGAAGTGTTACAAGGATTCGAAACGTTGACTGACAAACAGCGGCGCTTTGTCAACAACATACAACTGAGCGGTCGAAAGTTACTCGAGATGATTAATGACATCTTGGACTTGGCAAAAGTCGAGGCGGGCAAGATGCAGGTAAAGACGTCTGAGTTTGATCTAGTGGGGCTTATTCATTCCCAGTGCGATTTGGTTCGTCCCTTGGCAGAACAAAAAAATATTGACGTTCGCGTTGATGCCGACTCAGAGTCGATCATGGTTTACCAGGATCAGAGCAAAGTACAGCAGATTCTTACGAACTTACTTTCCAATGCCATTAAGTTTACGCCGGAGGGAGGTCTCATCACAGTGCATTGTCTGAACCGAGAGGAGGATGTGATCATGTCGGTTTCGGATACTGGCGTTGGGATCGCTATCGAGGACCACGATATCATTTTTGAAAAGTTTCGGCAGGCGCGTCGGGTCACTGGTGCCGATGGTCTGACCCGCGAACATTCAGGAACTGGACTGGGACTTTCGATTGTTCGAGAGTTATGCACCCTACTCGGAGGGGATATTGGTTTATCGAGTCAAGTTGGATTTGGTAGTACTTTCCGGGTGAAATTACCTTTGCGTTATTCCAGCAATGAATAACGATCAGACGATTCACGGTCGATCGCTTCGCGATTCATGTTTTAGGAGTTATGATATAGGGTCCATCATCCTTTTTTATTGGGTTAGGGATTCCGGTTGTGCACGAAAAAGGGCCAGCCATTAAGAAAAGCGTCAGCATGCACAACTCGAAAAATCATAAATCGTCTTTTGCTACAGAGTCGCCACAAAACATGGTTCGATTCGGAGCAATTGGTAAGAGAAGCGGGATTTACGTCTTCTTTTTAGGGGTTGTTCTTGCTTTGTCATGGAATAGTTCCACTTACGGGGATGCCCCCCCATCTGAACCGAATCCAGCACCTGAGGTGCTGTTGAACGATCTCAATGACCAGCAATACAAGGTTCGCCGCGAAGCTTTCTTGAAATTGTGTGATAACAAGCTCCCAATCGATGATTATTTGGTAAAGGAGTCGGAATCCAGTGATTTCAACCGGTCTAGGGTTGCTGCTTGGTTGATCAAATTACGCAAGTCGCCAGGGGACCCGGCTCGAAAGTTTGAGATGCTAGCGGAATACCAATCCATGTTAGCAGGAGACAATTCGCCACTATTTCAGCGAATTGTTGATGGTCGTTGGAACGAAGTGCTTGAGTTACTAAGAACTGTACCCCACGATGCCTTGCGAGACCTATTGGAACGAGAGACCCGCAAGAATCTACTTGAGAGCCGATTCGTAAGCCGTTTGATCGACCAAGCGTGGCGGAGCGGTAATGAGTGGGCTGTTCCGCAGATTGTTGATATCTTCGCCTCGAATGAGAATCGCGTTCACATCAATCTATGGTGGCGTGAATTGGGGATGCCTGAAGAGTGGATAGTTACTGAACCCAATGATCCAAAGATTACGGTGATGCGGCTTGCCTCACAGGGCAAATATGACGAAGCGCTCAAGCTAGCTTCTGCAGGCAGGATGAAAGCCGAGATTGAACGCATAGCCATAGAGTCTGGAAATTGGGAGGCTTACCTCAAAGGAACCACTCAAAGCAGCGTGATTCCCTCCAGTGGACTTCAATCCAAGATGAAGTCATGGGCGTTGGCCTTTGCGAATAATGACGAATCGCAAGCGGATCAGTTGTGGGAGGAAATTAAGAAGTTGCGCACAACCGGCCCTAAACGTGGGCACGCGACACTCGCATTGATCATGGATGACCCTGTTTATTTCGAGGAGGTCGTTGGCACCCTGAACGAGGTAGACGCCTTTAATGCGTTGTATTACACAGGGCGCGTCAAAGACGCCTTTAGGAAGGTTGGACTAAATGAGTTGAATCCTGTGGCGTTGGGGGAATGGCTCAAAAGCCGCAGTGATCTTTTTGATCGGTCGGATAACGGAGATCCGATGATGGGTAATCGAGATTTGCTTGAGATGTGTTCTATCGCTTTTCACAACCTCGGTATTCCCGGTTTGGAGGAGATGTTTGATAAGGCTTGGATGGAGTTCGTGGCAACGAAAGTCTCGGGTGACGGCCCAGGTGCCATGATGCCTTTACTTGAAAACTGGGTTCGGTTTAATCAACGCGATAAAGCGGTTAAGTACCTGATCGATTATTCTAAGAAAAATGCAAATTCTGTCATAATTTGGCTCCGCGCATCGACGTCGCCGACAGATATGGATGGGCGACGAGAAGGGTATTCGCAGTGTATTGATCGCGTGTTTGGAGGTAATCTAGCGGAACCGATTTTGATTTTGCAGCATCTCTTTATGCTTCAGCAAGAGGGGAATGCGGCCGCGAAACTAGAAGGTTCTTTACAGGTTTTGAACGATTTGTATCACGGTCGGAAGCCAAAGGGTTGGGATGGATCCAAAGAACTTAGCAATCTAAAGAGGCTGGTTCTCACGCAAAGTCTGGGCGAGGCAGAGTTTGCAAAATCACTTGCCGAGCTTTTTGATTTATTCGGTAATACTCGCGAAGCCTTCAAGACGTTGCAAGAGTCGGTCGGAGTTGCGACCGGTAGTTCCGAGGAGTACTTTTGGTTGTTGGCATCGTTTCAGGAAAAATTAGGTTTTCCAAGAGCAGCAAGCGACACGATGCTCGAACTCGTTAACACATCGAGCAATCTAGAGACGTTTGTGAGAGCGTTAGATCTGCTCGAGACAACAGGACGGTATGCGGATATCGACCGTTTGCGATTCAGATGGCTTTCTTGTGTGTCGCGTAGGAATGAACCAACTATCGCTTTCTTCTTGGATGATAGCAAGATTTATCACAGACCTGAAATCGAAATGGTGTACGACCGCTGGGAGAGAGTGGCGTGGTCGGTCGAGCAAAGTGACTCCGAGATTCGTTATCGTATTGCGAAAAATGATCTGACCAAGGCCCCTAGAGCCAAGCGGTCTGCGATGCACAGCTTGATTCATAACGCGCCGACTTTAGCTGTGGCTGAAGATTTGCGGTCGCGAATGGTTTTTCAGGCGTTAATTGGTCCTTTTGCGTTGGATGCAGTTTATCGCAAGGATGCCGCTGGTGTCACGAAATGGCTAGACGCCGCTGCAAGATTAGAGCCCGGGCATATCCAAATCCCCATCGACATCATTCCAGAGGCTGACAAGAGCTTTGACAAGGCCACGGTCGATAAGTGGTTTGATTTGTTCTGGAACAAGATGAAGCAGCAGATCGATGAGTTTCCAAACGATGCCATGACTCTTAACAATGTTGCTTGGATGGCCTCGCAATGCAACCGAAGGCTCGACGAGGCACTTGTCTTTTCGCGTCGCGCAGTCGAGCTTCGTCCAGATCCGACTTACATGGATACGTTAGCTGATCTTGAGTTCCGAGTAGGTAACATCGAGAAAGCGATCGAGCTTTCTCAGAAATGCCGCGAAATAGAACCACGCGATGAGCAGCACAGGAAACAACTGAAACGCTTTTTTGGCTCCATTAAGCCCTGATTGTAGGCATGCTCGAAGCGGTTATTCTTTTTCCTGTAGCTGTTAACCAGGATATGCCACACGAGCCGACGACTAATTTGATCCTATCCTTTACACAAGAATCCGCATGCAAGATCTGGAAAACAACTCAGTCTTTCGAGGCGACCGCCAAGAACTCGATCGAAGACTTCGAACCGAAGCAGAATGCTTGGCAATTGAGTTACCAGACGAATTTTGGAAACCGATTGGTGATTATTGCCTGATGCTATGGGATTGGAACACAAAAATAAATCTAACCCGGCATACCACGCCTGAGTCCTTCGTTCGTCGAGATCTTTTGGATTCGTGGCACGTTTCAAAATGCATTGCAGAAAACGAAGAAGTGCTCGACGTCGGGACCGGCAGTGGCGTGCCTGGAATCATGCTTGCTGTCATCAGGCCCGATCTTCAAGTGACATTGTGCGATAGCATTGCTAAGAAAGCGAACGTCGTTGAGGAAATCACAAAAAAGCTAAAACTCCAAGTCCCAGTGTACGCGGAAAGCGTCCAAAAAGTATTAGAGGACTTTCGATACGATTCGCTGACATCTCGCGCGGTCGGGCCAATCGTGAAATTGTGCCGATGGTTGGATCCTTATTGGCATACCTTCGGTCGCATGCTGGCAATCAAGGGGCCGAAATGGTCAGAAGAAAAGACTGAGGCGGAAGCACGCGGAGCCTTGAAACGCGTTAATTTGAAGTGTTTAGTTTCTTATAGAATGCCAGGTACGGAATCCGATAGTTCGATCTTGCAACTCAAGCGTATGTAAGCGAACGAGAATGTAGTTCGCTATTCAAAGATACGTCTTGCTATTCGTAACTTTGCGCTTCTCGCTCTGGGATTGCGCTCGACTTCTGATTCGGTTGGTAAGATCGGTTTGCGGGTTAGAATTTCCAGCAAGGGATGATCTCGCATGCCATGCTTTACAATTCGGTCTTCGAGCGAATGAAAAGAAATGACGACCAGTATTCCACCTGGCTTTAAACACTCGGGTAGCCGCGCCATGGAATCAGTAAGGTGATCTAGCTCGCGATTCACAGCGATTCGGAGCGCTTGGAAGGTTCTTGTGGCGCTGTCGATCCTACCATGGATTTTGCCAGGGACAACGCGATGAATCAAATCGCAAAGTTGCTCTGCCGTTGTTATCGGATCGGTCAGTCGGCGCTCGATGATAGCGCGTGCAATGCGTCGACTAAAGCGTTCCTCTCCATACTGATAAATGACGTCCGCCAATTCTCGATCGGTGGCTTTCGTCAACAACTCAGCGGCAGAAATACCTTGAGTTGGATCAAATCTTAAATCGAGTGGACCACCAACCTTGAAGGAAAAACCTCGTTCTCGATCCTCCAACTGATCGCTTGAAAGCCCGAGATCAAGAAGAATAGCGTCAGCCTGTCCAATTGCCCCGTCACGGATGTACTCTGGTATGTCACGATAGCTCGAATTAACAAGCTTGACTGAACAGTCCCTTCTGAGTTGCGAAAGCTTTGTTTCTGAACGGGCAATCGCTGCGGGGTCGCGATCAAATCCAACCAAACAATCGCCTTGACGGAGACGTGGGATCAGTTGCGAGGCATGTCCTGCTCCCCCAAGCGTCCCGTCGATCCAGACCCTTTCGCCGGAAGCACCGGACTCTGCGATCGCCTTCGTAACTTCCTCAAGAAGAACGGGAATGTGAACGGTCTGGTGGCTCAAACTAGTCTCGAACTACGATCGGAGTAAAAAAAGAAAAACCGATCGGTTCGCTAGTCGCCCACAATTCTAAACTTAGGAATTCCTTTCGCGTTCGCTGTTCCGACGACCGACTCTGGATGAAAAATCGGTGCCAAACAATACGAGGGGGCGGTGGGAAAGGATTCATCAACTGCTTCTTAATGAATCGAGGTAAGAGTCCGTGGCCGCGAAACTCTTTGCCAACTTTCCGGGTACCACCCTTGATCGTTTAGGTATGAGGTGATTTCACGAAGACCGATCGGTTTAATGATCTCATCTATGCCCCTTACCATACTCGATCCTTTCGTCTCGTCATATGGTTATTCGCGAGCGGAAATCGGAATTTGCGGCAAGAGGTACTATAAGTATAATGCATGCAATGGTGGTGATTCGTCCTAAATCTAAGACATGCGGCAGCTTAAATAAACGCTAATTCTGTACTGGGGATAGTAGGCTGTCTAATGGCTTGCTGGTTCTGGAGTACTTTGGATTTTTATCTGTCGGAGGCTTGGGCCAAACGGGCTCTGTTTTATCGTCAAACAATCATCAAACAATGGATGGCACCTATTGGATCGCGGCACCTATTGGATCGCGGCACCTATTGGATCGCGATGGCTAGATCGCGATTTAGAGGAAATTAGGAGGATTACTTCCGATGTCGACAAAGATGTGCAGCTAATGGTTTGAGGAAAACCAAAGATCAAAAACAATGGATGGCACCTATTGGAGAGGGGTGGTTTACAAAGGGGCGGGTTTGGCTGAATATGGACTGTTCCCCAGGAGCCTTTTACGTGAAGAGGAAGTTCATTGAAAATCTCGTTTCTTATCCCGGCCTTCAACGAAGAACCAACTATCGGAAAAGTCCTCCACAAAGTCCTAATGCTGCCATTCGACGACCGAGAGATTATCGTCGTCGATGATGCGTCGACCGATAGCACCTCGCAAATCGTGGAAGACTTTCAATCAAGATTCGATTGCATAAAACTGATTCGTCAATCAACCAACGGGGGAAAAACGAGCGCGATCGATGTCGCAATCCAACACGCCTCCGGTGATGTGATCATCATCCAGGATGCAGATCTCGAATACGATCCGAATGAAATTCCCGACATTGTCGCTCCCATCATGGCCGACGTGGCCGACGTGGTTTACGGTAGTCGATTCCTGGTGAAACGTGCCTCGCGAGTTCTCTACTTCTATCACTACCTCGCGAACAAAGGACTCACTTTCTTTTCCAACATTTTGACCAATCGGAATATGTCCGATATCGAAACATGCTACAAAGCCTTTCGAAAAGAAGTCATCAAACCAATTAAACTGACGAGCAGCGGTTTTGGAATGGAGGTCGAAATCACAGCCATGGTCTGCAAGACGCGCGCACGTACCTACGAGGTTCCGATATCCTATTACGGTCGAACTTATGAAGAGGGGAAGAAAATCGGTCTCAAGGATGGAATCGCTGCGATCTGGTATATTTTCTACTACAACTTAATCCACCCGCTCACTTCGCCCGGCAAACGATACATCGAAACGGTCAATGAGCATTTACAATCGCGATCCTCATGAAGCTACCTAACAATTTTCGACAGTTCTTCCCAACGGAAGCCGTCAAACAGGTTTCCCAGTTTATCAATAATCCAAAGCTAACGGATGCTCTCAGGGACGCGGCTGAAAAAGCAGGATTCAAAGATGCATTCTCGAACTCCAATCTGCAACCCATACAGCAAGTTTTTGAAAACGCTTCGCGTTGGATGGAGAACTTTACGAAACAGTTTACGGATGAACAGACGTCCGACTTGCTGAAAAGTGGCATCAATGGAACGGGAGAGCTCTTCTCTCCCCGTTGGCTTGGTGTACCGTTGTCGTCTCAGCAGTCAATGCTTCTGGCCGGTTCCATTCGCGGGGCCGTCGATGCTTCCTACTTAACTCAGGAGTTGAGCCGATTCATCTGCAGTAGAACGGGGGCGCAAGAGGTCCAATTCGTGAATTCGTTGGGAGCGGCTTTGTCGACTATTGCTGCCTCTACACTCCAACTGGGCGGCAGCTCAAAATGGATCTTGCCGAGACAAAACTGTATGCGGTTAGCACGTTTTGGCGAATCAGCAGCTGGCAATGTTCGTGATGTTCTGGATGATGCCGGTGTCGAGGTCGCCGAGGTTGGGACAAATCAAGACTGCGATCTGGAGGAATTGCTCCGTGGGATTGGTGACGACCTAGCTTTTGCGGTTTCACTCTCTTTGGATAGTCAATCGACGTCACCACAAGACGATTCAGGAGCCTTGTCTACTCGCACCGCATTGCTCTCCGCAAAAGAAAAGAAACGTCTGCAAATCGTGGAAATTGTTCTCGACGGTACGCTACTAGACTTACGTAGCAAGATCGGTTTCGGCACCTGGATTAATCCGCTTTGGCAAGATGGCGTCGATGTTGCCATCGTGCCTTGTGAATATTTGATTGGATCAACCGAAGGATGCATGATCCTCTTCCGCGACCATTCTGCCCTAGCTGGTGCGACAGCCTCCCGCATTTCGAGGAACGGTGCCGAATTATCCGCAACCTCAAAGCTTTTGCTTTTTTCCCTTCTTCGATCGTCAACGACCATAGAAGACTGGCAGCAAACGGAACTCGGACAAATTCTTACCACAAGCCCCGAGAACTTGCTTCATCGGGCACAGCGCATGGCCAAGCAACTGGAAGCTAGCCCTCTCGTGCGATCGGTCGAGGCAATCTCCAAATCGTGTCGGCTCGGTTTGGGAGCATGGGCTAACACAAAACTGGAGAGTGGATGCGTCAGGATCTATCCGAAATCAGGTAACGCAAAAGACTTAGCTGCCACCTTGCTCAACGGGCCTCAGCCTCTATGGTGCAATGTTGACCACGACTACGTCGAAATCGTTTTACGAACCCTCAGTCCAGACGATGATTTAGCGATCATTCAACGCTTTTGCGAGATCCGCCCAGAGTCGGATGTTCGAACGGAAAGTGAGTCATGAACAAAAACCGCATACGTGGCGTCCTCATAGGCGAGTCGGAAATGCTCGGTTTCATGTTCTTTCTTTCCTAGCAACTGACGAACCGGCGCATTCTGTTTGACCAAAATGGCATCCGGTTCGTACTCGGTCAATACATCGTACCAGCGGTTGTCGGCGTTGAAGAAGACATCATGTTTGGGCAAAACATCCTCACGATAGGCCACTTCGTATCTACCGTCCAAGCTAACTCTAATGTTGGGATAACAATTCCAACTCACATAGGCCCCCGCAGCAAAAGGGGTGATAAGGTTGCCTTGGAATTCGCTGCGCTTTAGAAAATCGACCGCTTCCACCGGGTACACCATACTCGATTCCACACCCGTACTAGGGAGTTTGCTCTTCCAAGCGGTATGAAGTGTAAAAAAGAAAAGGGATGCTAGACCTACGATCCAAGCCGAACGCATAACCGTGGTTCGATAGGAGTAAAGTAAGGCTAGTGAAGTCCGCCCGAATTCCGTGGCAGTCAACCATCCAGGCATATAGACCATCCACGCAATCGCGAACAAAGATCCGTGCCTTATGTGTTTCAACGCCATATAGGCAGCGAGACAGCAAAACAGCCAACCTCTCAACCTGTGCCATTGTCGCGTTTTCGCCGCATAGCCTAGCCCGATCGCCATCAATGCGAAGGACGTCAGGCTTATAACCGTATCCGGCATGTGCCACAGTGGTTGCCACTCGAGCATCGTCGGGCGAGGCATCAGGATTGCATGCCA
>Ga0315899_10003549_pt1 | contig 16980 bp, 16 predicted proteins | sample LakEriMetagenome_2_FD_203518 | JGI IMG/M metagenome (GOLD analysis project Ga0315899, IMG submission 203518) | Freshwater fungal communities from buoy surface, Lake Erie, Ohio, United States - Buoy 4 MA112 | ecosystem: Environmental > Aquatic > Freshwater > Lake | place: USA: Lake Erie, Ohio... | reverse complement strand
GAGTGTCAGTTGGCTCGACATCCAGACCTTTCTGCAACGCCTCAACACGGCGGATCCGGGGAAGAACTATCGTCTGCCCACGGAGGCCGAGTGGGAGTACGCGGCGCGCGCCGGCACGACCGGTGACTACGGCATTGCCGGCAATATCTGCACCTTCGCCTGGGTGTTCGATTCCGGGTGCGATGCCGATGCCACGCGGCGTGTGGCGCAGGGGCTGGCCAACGCGTGGGGGCTGTTCGACATGCACGGCAACGTGTGGGAGTGGGTGCAGGATTGGTACGGTCCCTATCCCAGCATCGCGCAGACCGACCCCACGGGCCCCACCACCGGGTCGAGCCGGGTGCTGCGTGGCGGGTCGTGGTTCGGCGACGCCATCATCGCGCGCTCAGCCTACCGCGGCGAAAGCGCCCCCTCGGCGCGTCTCTCCTACGACGGGTTCCGGCTGGTCAGGAATCCGTAGCCGTGTGCCGCTTCCGCGGACGCCCACCCTTCTTCCCGTTCTCTCGTGCCGCCACCGTCTTGGCCTTGGACCGCACGCTACCACCAGCGGAGCCTGCCGCCTGCATCAGCACCCACGGGCCAAGCGCTTCGCGAATGATAGCCGGCACGCTGTATTGAACATCGAGACGTTCCCAGTTGAGGCCACCGCCACTTCCAAGGAGCTCGATGTCGGACAGCTCGGCGGTGGAGGCGCCGGTGAGTTCGGGAAACAGCGCGAGGGGGAGCGCGATCTCCACACCGTTCATCAGCACCAGGCGAATGGTGCCGGTGCGGCGATCGAATTGCGCTGATTGCGCATGCGGGCGCGTCTTGCGGTGATACCGGGCCCGCGCGCGGGCGGCGGGGAGTTGCGCCAGAATCTCTTCGTCAGTAGGCGATACTCTAGCCATGGTAGGCTCTCCAGCAGGCGAGAAGGAATGCATGATGCGCCTCGACGACTCGGAACGCCTTGACGGCATCGGCATCGCGCATGCCAACGGCGTCCCCGATTGACGGTCCGGTGCTGGCGTCTCCGAGCCAGATGACGAGTTCTTCGCCTGCAGTCCGAAAGACGTGCACGTGGGCCGGCCCATGCTCGCGCGGCGGGACGTAGATCACGATCCGAAATCCGTGGTGTCGCAGGACCGTAGGCAACGGAAGTATAACCGAACGCTTGGGTTTATGCCAATCGGCGCCGACGATCCGTTCCGCGCCGTTTCCCAACGTCCGCCCCACCGTCATCGCCCCGTCACCACCGGGCAACAGAAAGGCCCACCGTTCGTCGATGGGCCCTCCTCACTCACCTATCGGTACGCGTCCATGCGCGCAGCGCACGCTCACCCGCCGTTGAGCTCCAACGTCCAGGTCACCGGCATGTGCGGATCGAGGCTGTCGCGCACGCTGCAGTACTTCGTGACCGCCAGCTCGATGGCGCGCTCGGCATGCTGCCGCTCCACCTCGGCGCCAATGATGCGGTAGTGCAGCTTGATTGCCGTCACACGGCCCGGCACGCCGGCAAACCGCTCGCCCTCCACATCCACACTCAGCGCCTGCACCGGCGTGCGACGCTTGGCGAGAATGTCCACCACGTCCACGCCCGTGCACCCCGCCAACGCGCACAGCAGCGTGTCCACGGGCGAGGGGCCGGTCTCGCCACTCGCGTCCATGCGAATGGCCGGCCCGCCGCTCTGACGCTGGCCGTCGAAGCGATGCTCGCCCGCCCACGTGACCGAGACCTTGGCCGGCGGCTTGCCCACGACGGGCATGGCGGTGGTGTTCTTCAGCGATTCACTGCTCATGTTGAGGCCCTCATGGCTGCTCTCCCTTGCGAATAGGCGCCCGCACGGCGTTCCCCCACTCGGTCCACGAGCCGTCGTAGTTGCGCACGTTCGTGTACCCCAGCAGATAGGTGAGCACGAACCACGTGTGGCTCGAACGCTCGCCGATACGGCAATACGTTACCACGGAATCGGCCGAACGCAGCCCCAACTCGCCTTCGTAGAGCGCCCGCAGTGCCTCGGCACGCTTGAAGGAGCCGTCGGCCTCGGCTGCCTTGGCCCACGGCATGCTGCGGGCGCCGGGAATGTGCCCGCCCCGCAACGTGCCCTCCTGCGGGTAATCGGGCATGTGCAGCTTCTCGCCGGTGTACTCCTGCGGTGACCGCACATCCACCATGGGCAATCCCGCCTGCATGTGCGCTTTCGTGTCGGCGAAGTAGGCGCGAATGCGCATATCGTCGCGCGCGTGCGCCACGTACGGCGACGGCGCGAACGACGGCCGCTCCTGCGTGGTCGGCCGCCCCTCGGCCAGCCACTTCGCGCGCCCGCCGTCGAGCACGATCGTATTGTCGAAGCCGAAGAGCTGGAACACCCAGAAGGCGTACGTGGCCCACCAGTTGTTCTTGTCGCCGTAGAACACCACGGTGGTGCCGTCGTCTATCCCCAGCCGGCGCAGCAGCGCCTCGAAGCCCTCACGCTGCAGGTAGTCGCGCTCCACCTGGTCGTTGAGGTCCACGTGCCAGTCCAGCTTCTGGGCACCGGGGATGTGCTCCACGTCGTACAGCAGCACGTCCTCGTTGCACTCCAGCAGGCGGAGCGACGGGTTGGACAGGTTGGCCGCCAGCCAGTCGGTGCTGACGAGACGCGCGGGATGGGCGTAGCCCTTGGAGACGATGGCCGGGTCGGGGAGACCGGGCAATGCGGAGACGGGAGACATATTCGAACGCTAAGGTGTGCGTGCGGAAAAACCAGCGCGGAAAGGGTACGCCTGCGGCGGGCACGACAAGGGAGGGTGCAGGGGGCAGGGGATCAGGGGGCAGGCGGAAGACCTGCTCCCTGCCCCCTGACCCCCTGCCCCCTGCTCCCTCCCTTGTCACAAAGCGGCGCGCCAAAGGCGCGCCGCGCACCATCACGATAACTTGGACGTATGCAGACCCCCGGTACCGCCCCGATCGTGGACACCGGCGCCGCCATTGCGTACCGGCTGTTCGATGTGGGCTACTCCATCAACCTCGAGCGCGCCCTCGACCTGCTCGCCACCAGCGGTCCGGAACGGGTGCGCCCCGTGCGCGGTGAGGGGCAGGCCCTGCAGATCTCCAACCCGCCCATTACCGTGCTACTGGGCGCGGAGTCGCTGCTGGTGGGCGACGCGGCACACGAGGTGGAGCTGTCGGCGCGCATCTTCGATTTCGGCGTGGTGTCGCTGCGCGTGAAGGTGCGGGCGCCGGCGAACTGCTCGTGGGACGCCTTCACGCACTTCGGCCGCCGCCTGCATCAGCACCCCGCGATCACCGCCATTACGTCACAGCAGCTGCGCCTGCTGACGGATCGCATCAGGCCGGCAGTGGAGCGGCCGCAGCTTGCCGATGTGCACGAGGACTACACGGTATTTCGCGTGGCGCGGGTTACCGGAACCGATGGCGTGCCCTACAGCGCCGACGCGCTGCTGCAGCTGGACGTGGTGCCGGTGCTGCTCAACGAGACGCGGCCCCTCAGCCCGGACGCGAAGCGTGAGCTGCTCCCCCACCGCTTCAGCTACTACGGCGATGACCTCGCCATCGTGACGTGGGACAGCGCGCTGGTGGTGGAACCGGGCGAGCAGGACACCGATCTGCAGTACATCCTCGAGTTTGCCAACGCGCAGCTGCTCGAGCTGCGCTTCTACGACGCCCTGCTCGACGCCGAATTGCCGAAGTTGTACGACGATATCGAGGCGGCGCGCGCGCGGCACGCGGTGTTTCCGGGGCGGCGCTTCGCGGCGCTGCTGCAGCGGTTGCAGGCACAGGTGGCCGACAGCACCGAGCTGGTGGAGCGGGTGGAGAACGCGCTCAAGGTGACGGACGATGTGTACCTCGCCCGCGTGTACTCGGCCGCGCTCGAACTCTTCCGCGGGCGCGCGTGGCGCGCGGGGATCGACCGCAAGCTGGCCATCCTGCGCGACACCTACGCCATGCTGAACGGCGAGGCCCAGGCGGCGCGCAGTGAAACGCTGGAAATCGCCATCGTGCTGCTGATCGTCCTCGAAGTCATCATGGGGCTGGCGCGACACTGACGCGGTGGCACACGCCGTGCCCACCGCTCCATAGGTTAACGCCCCGCAGCCCACCGTCTCGCTGTTCTCCCCTGCCTGATGCCGACCCATCGCATTCCGTACCTCCTGCTCACTGCCGGCGTAGCCGTGGCTCTCGTTGCGGGGCGCGGCCTCGCGCAGCCGAAGGTGGCACCGCCGGTCGATCTCACCGTCACGCGGTGCGATGCGTGTGCCGAGTGGAACGAGCCGCAACGCCCCTTCCGTGTGCACGGCAACACCTACTACGTGGGGACACGCGGGCTGAGCGCCATTCTCGTGACCTCACCGGCTGGCCACGTGCTCATCGATGGCGCCCTCCCCGAGTCGGCGCCGCTCATTGCCGCGAGCGTGCGGGCGCTGGGCTTTCGTCTCGAAGACGTGAAGGTGCTGCTCAATTCCCACGCGCACTTCGACCATGCGGGCGGTCTGGCGGCGCTCCAGAAAGCGTCGGGGGCGCAGGTGGTGCTGCATCCGTGGAGCGCGAAGGTACTGCGCATGGGTACGTCGCTGCCGGACGACCCCCAGTTCGGGGTGTACCTGCCGTTTCCCGGTGTGCGGGCCGACCGCGAGGTGCGTGACGGTGAAGTGGTGCAGGTGGGTGCGCTCGCGCTCACGGCGCACTTCACGGGGGGGCACACCCCCGGCGGCACCACGTGGACGTGGCGCTCGTGCGAGGCGGACACGTGCTGGGACATGGTGTACGTCGACAGCCAATCGGCCATCGCCGACGACACCTTCCGGTTCTCGCGCAACAGTCGGTATCCATCGGTCCTCGCGGACTTCGCGAAGGCCCACGGGCTCTTCGAGCGCATGCCGTGCGACGTGGTGCTCACGCCGCACCCGGGCCTCTCCGAACTGTTCGAGCGGCTGGCGAAGCGCGAGGCCGGCAGCACGACGGCGTTTCGCGACCCTGCCGGCTGCCGGGAGTACGGCGCCTGGGCCCGGGACCGGCTGGCCGACCGATTGAAGAAGGAGGCCGGGGGGACGCGGTAACGCTTCGTTCATACTCCCCCTCGTGCCGGGCGCGCCGTGTAGATTGCGGAAGCAGACGCCTCCTTCTCCTTCCGTTCCCATGGACCTCGACCGCGATACGCTGGCGTCCGCCATAGTCGGGACGGGCGGGGCCTGGCTGCTTGGCTCGGCGCTCTACCAGTCCCGTGCCGGGCGACTGAACGCCGCGCAGCTCCAGGGTCTCGTCTTGGCGGGAGTCGGGTTCCTCATGAGCGCCGGCGCCGCGCGCTGGCTGCAGCACACCGGCCCCCGGGGCATCGCGGTGTCGCTGCTGGGAACCATCTTCGCCATGCGCGGCATGTATCTGCTGGTGCGGGAGCGTGCGGCCAGGCGGGGCGCGCACCCCGGCGCGCCGCCGCCGCGCGGGGCCGTTCGCCCACCCGAGCCCCCCACGTCAGACTAAGTCCGCGCCCCGCGCCGATTCGAGAGGAACTGCAGGTTGGCTGTCTTGCCGGTGATGGAGCCCTATTCCCGCCACGTGCTGGTGTGCACTGGCGGCTACTGCACGGAGAACCGTGCGGGACGCGCCGTGTACTCCCGGTTGGCGTCGCTGCTGCAGCAGCATGGCCTGCTCTTCGGCCCCCAGCGCATCAAGCGCAGCGAAGCCCCCTGCCTGGGCGTCTGCAGCGGCGGGACCATCGTGGCCATCTACCCCGAAGGCGTCTGGTACCACGGCGTGACCCCTGAACTCATGGAGCGCATCGTGGTCGAACATCTCAAGCACGGGCGCGTGCTCGAGGAGCATGTGTTCCACCGGCTGGAGTTGTCTGCTCCTCCACCGATGGACCCTCCAGAGTAGGTACGTGCCGCGTGGAGGTCGGAACTGACAACGGAAGAAAAGGGAAAAGGGAGAAACGAGATGCCTGTCCCGTTTCTCCCTTTCCCCTTTTCTCCCGATCTCTGTTCCTCTCACGCCCCTTCAACTCCGGTTCAACGGACCGACGCAATCTCCTGCAGCGCCGCAATCCGCTCCTCCGTCGGCGGATGCGTGCTGAACCACTTGCTGACCCCGCGCAGGCTGAACGCGGCCAGCGGGTTCACGATCGCCAGCGGCGCGGCATTCGGGCTCACCTGCATCGGGATGCGGCGGGCGCCCATCTCGAGCCGGCCCAGCGCACTCGCCAGCGCCAGCGGCCGGCCGCAGATCTCCGCGCCCACCGCGTCGGCCTTGAACTCGCGCTGCCGGCTGATGGCGAACTGGATGACCATGGCAATGATCGGCCCAATGATCATGATGGCGATCGCCACGATCGGGTTCGCGCTCTCCTCGTCGTCACGGCCGCCGAAGAACATGGCAAACTGCGCGATGTTGCCGATGGCACCCGCCATGGTGGCCGCGATCGTCTGCAGCAGCATGTCGCGGTTCTTGATGTGCGCCAGCTCGTGCGCAATGACCCCCTCGAGCTCCTCGCGGTTCATCATGCGCATGAGCCCCTCGGTTACGCACACCACCGAGTTTTCCGGGTTGCGCCCGGTGGCAAAGGCGTTGGGCTGGTCGTGCGGCGCGATGGCCACGATGGGCATGGGCAGCCCCGCGCGCTGACGCAGCCGGTCGACCATGGCGTACAGCTCGGGCGCCTGCTGCGCGTCCACGATCTGCGCGTTGTACGAGCGCAGGACCATCTTGGACGAGCCCCAGTACATGAACAGGTTCATGCCCGCGGCCATGACCAGCCCCATGATGGCGCCAGTTCCGCCGCCCAGCATCTGGCCGATCAGCATGACAAGGCCGGTCAGGCCGGCCATGAGAACGAAAACCTTGATGTTGTTCATCGTGTGTCGAAGGTTGCGGTGTTGCGTAGCTTCTCGGGGAACGCGACCGGCGGACGCGAAAAAGGCGAGCCTTCGCACGAACGACCGCGGCCGCCGGGGGCGGTCATGGTGCCTCGTGTGAAGGTCTCGCCTGGTGCATGCTCCACCCGACCGGACCGTGCCGCCCGCACCCCAAGGTGCCGGCGACAGTCTTGACGACCCGGCCGCACGAACGGCGTACCGCCCGCCCGCGTGGCTACTCCCCTTCCAACTCCGAATTGTCGGTCCCGCGGTCCTGCATCTGCAGAAGTCTAGCGATGGCCTCGGAGCTGCGCAGCCCCCGGACCCCCTCCACGAGCTCCGTTGGGGCACCTGCAACGCCCCGGCGCGCGAGCTCCTCGGCCACCGCCTTCAGATGCCGTGGCCATACGTACCGCGCCAGGGCGAAGAAGTTCCGGCGGGCCTCCGGTTCCTCGGCCAGAAACTGCGCCAGCGGGCGGCCCCCCTTGCGAGCGTTGCAGCCCCTGCAGGCCGTTACTAGGTTGCCCGGGGACCCATCGCCCCCCCGCATCCGCGGCTGGACGTGGTCTGCGCTCAGAGCGTCCGGCTCGAAGACGAGGCCGCAGTACACGCAGCGGCCACCGTCGCGGGCAAACAGTGCTGAGCGCTTCATCGCCGTCCTTCCCCCGTCTCCCGTGAACCTGCCCGATCGCGGTCGGCGCCTCGTGCTCGAGCGCCTGACCAAGTTCTTCGACACGGAAGAGAGTGTCGAGACGGTGGACGATCTGCCGCCCCGCCTGACCTTCAAAGCCCTCGAGGCCTTTCGTATGTCGCGTTCCCGTGAACGAATTCTGACCAACCTGGAAGAGATGTACCGCGAAGCCTTCGAACGCGCCAAGGAGACGGGCGACCCGGCGCAGATGGCCGCGCTCGATTTCTCCTATCGCCGGGAGCAGCTGTACTTCGAGATCCTGCTGGACGTGCGCGACGCCATGGAGAAGCGCTAAGGGATGTCGGCCGCGCCCGCGTCCACCGGCGGCGAATCGCTGGCGGGCTGGACGCCGCGCCCCCGCCCCGAACGCGTGGTGCTCACGGGGCGCTACACGATACTCGAGCCGCTCGACCCGCCACGCCATGCGGACACGCTCCTGGCGGCATCGGTTGCGCCCGGCGCCGAGGAACGGTTTCGCTACCTCTGGGACACGCCGCCCGCGGACATGGCGGCATTCATGGCCTGGGCGCACCGCGCGGCGGGGACCGACGATCCGCTCTTTTTCGCCGTCATCAATCGGGAAACGGGGCGCGCCGAGGGGCGACAGGCACTCATGCGCATCGACGCCGCCCATGGCGTGGCCGAGATTGGCCACATTCTGTGGGGACCGGCCGTGGCGCGCACGCGGGTGGCGACCGAGGCCTTCGCGCTCATGGCCGGCTACGTCTTCGATACGCTGGGCTATCGCCGCTTCGAGTGGAAGTGCGACAACCGCAACGCGCCTTCCAAGCGCGCCGCGCTGCGCTTCGGCTTCACGGCCGAAGGGGTCTTCCGCAAGCATCTGGTCATCAAGGGGCAGAACCGCGACACCGCCTGGTTTGCCATCACCGACGACGACTGGCCCGTCGTACGCGGCGCGCTCGCGGCGTGGCTCGCCCCCGACAACTTCGACGCCAACGGCGCGCAGCGGCGGGGACTGTCGGCTATTCGTGCTGCCGCGCGGTAACCGGCGAGACCGCGTGCATCACGGAAACCCCGCCGGCGCACGCCGCTTCTTCGTGGCCTGCTCGAAAGCGTACGCCAGCCCCACGAGCCGCGGCTCGGCGCAGGCCCCGGCGGTGAAGGTCACCCCGAACGGCGCCGGCCTGGCGTCGAAACCGGCGGGATAGGGGGTCGTGACCGGCAGCAGCGCGTACGGCACGGTGATGCTCGGATAACCCGGGCGCGCCGCAATGTTGGCGCTGCTGGCGCCGGGGAAGAGCAGGGCGTCCAGGCGCTCGCCCTTCAGCACGACATCCAGCCCCTCCGTCGCGGTGAGCCGCAGGTCCTTCCGGCGGTCGGCCTCGTACTTCTCGCGGTCGAGCCGCAGGTCGATCTCGTCGGAGATGTCGAGATTGGCCTGGCCGTACTTGATGGCGCCGGCACGCTGATGCGCGATGTTCCACTGCCGCAGCGCGGTGAGCGATGGCAGCGGCGCCTTGTCGCCCAGGGTGGTCAGCCACGTGTTGAAGTCGCGCTTCATGCCGTACTTGAGGACGCTCGAGCAATTCGCATCCTGTCCGCGGGCGTTGTCGAGGCCACTGCACGGATTCCAGTCGAGCAGATTGTCGTCGGCCTTCGGGGCAACAATGCTGGGAATCACCACCGGATCCACGATCGTCGCGCCCTGCGCGCGCAGCACCGCGATCACCTCATTCATCACGACCCGCTGCGCCGGCGTGAGGCCACCGCGCGGACGCGTGCTGCCCCCCGACACCACGCTGTCGTAGAAGAACGCGCGCGGAATGCCGATACGGGCGCCCTTGAGTGCGGCCGCATCGAGAAACGTCGTGTAGTCACGATTGGCGGGCGGCGTGCACGTCGTGGTGGCCGCATCGTTCGGATCGGGGGTGGCCCCTTCCATGGCCCCCAGCATGATGGCCGCGTCGGAGACCGTGCGCGTCATGGGGCCGGGGGTGTCCTGATCGGCCGTGATGGGAATGACCCCGTGCCGGCTGATGCGCCCCACGGTGGGCTTGATCCCCACCAGCATGTTGGCGTGCGCAGGTGAGAGGATGGAGCCCGAGGTTTCCGTGCCCACGTTGCCGGCCCAGAAGCTCACGTTGGTGCCGATGCCGCTGGAGGAACCGCCGGTGCCCAGCACGGCGCGACCGTCGTCGAAGCCGGGGCGCGGATCGGGGCGCGGATCCCACGGGTTGAGTCCCTGTCCGTTCACGGCGTTGTAGTTGCCGGGCATGCCGCTGGCCACCCAGTTGGCCAGTTCCGTGAGCTGCGCCTTGGCGATGATGATGGCCCCGGCGTCGCGCAACTGCCGCGTGAGCGTGGCATCGTAGGGCGGTACGAGATCCGCGAAGGCGAGCGCGCCACCGGTGGTGCGCAGGTCGCGGGTGAGGATGTTGTCCTTGAGCGCCACCGGAATGCCGTGTAGCGGGCCACGCACCTTGCCCTGCGCGCGTTCACGATCGAGGGCGTCGGCGTCGGCGAGCGCACGCGGATTCACCGTGATGGTGGCGCGCAGTGTCTGGTCGTAGGTGGCGATGCGCACGAGATACTGCTCGACGAGCTGCCGCGATGTCACGCGCTTCGCGCGCAGCGCGGCCTGCAGGTCGGCCATGCTGGCTTCCACCACGGAAAACGGCGCGGTGGTTCGGGGCTGGGCGCCCAGCGGGGTACCGACGGTGCTGATGACACACCCCAGCAGCACGGGCACAACACGCGTGATAGCGGCACGATGCATGGCTACTTCCTCGTGGAACGCGAAGGGGACAGCGAACCGACATAGGCCGCGAGGGCCACCATGTCGTCGATCGTGAGCGAATCCACCACCGCGTACATGGAAGCTGCGGTGGAATCGCGACGGGTGCGGGTGCGGAAATTGATCAGCTGGCGCAACAGGTTGGACGGCGAGCGCCCGGCAATGGGTGGGACCTCGCCCACCCCGCGCAGCTGTGGCCCGTGACAGGCAGCGCAGCTGGTGGCGGCACCGGCCGGGCCGCGGTTCGCCAGCCGTCGGCCCCGCGCCACGCTTCCCACGGGCACATACGTCGTGTACCGCACCCACGGGTCGCGCAGTTCATGGCGTTCGAAGGATTCCGGCACTTCGATGAGTCGGCCGGCGAGGGGTTCCGTTCCCGTGCCGGCGTAGGCATAGAGCAGGCCGGCGATGCGCGTGGTGGGCACCTGCGCCACCTCCCGCACCACATTGCGCCGCGTCAGCGGCAGGCGCGCGTAGTAGCGGGCGGCGGCCCGGATGTCGTCGTCGCTGGGGAAGCCGCGTGCCACGGTGTGCATGGGACCGGTGGCGGCCGCCGGGTTCGCGCTCTGTCGCGTGCCGTCGCGAAAGGCCCGTACCTGGCGCACGGCGTACTCCACGGGCAGGCCGGCCAGCGTCCCGTTTTCCGGGCGCCCCTGTCCGTCCGGAAGATGACAGAAGCCGCAGGCGCGTCCCTCCGGGCGCACGCCGTATTGGACCGGCGCCGGCATGGGAGGATGCTGCCACGGAAACCAGTCGGGAATGTCGAACGCATTCGCGACCTGTGGTCGCGTGTATCGGCGAGGGGAGTTGGGCACCCGATGCCGCGTGATGCTGTCCACGACCGCCGGAGGCGACCCCTTGGGGGGCGGAGGCGACGTGGGAAAGGCCCACGCCGGCACCACGAAGGGCGGCGCTCCGCCTTGTGCCCCGAGCGGCGACGCCACGGTCACCGCGAGCAGTACGGCAAGCCGCTCGCCGCGCCTCACTGGGGCGGCTCGAGCACGCGCTCACTCAGCTGCATCGCCATGGCGCGGGCGTCGGCCGTGCTGTCGTTACTCAGCACCATGATCACCAGCCGCTCGGCGGGATAGCGCACCCACGCGCCACGCATGCCGTCGTCGGTACCGTACACGGCTTGGCGCACCCGGCCGTTCACGGTGTCGATGCGGAACGGCGCGGGCGGCGTGTAGCTGTCACGTGCCCCCGGGCGCACCGGGAAGCGTCCCAGTTCGAAGCGATAGAGATCGTCCACATTCGCGGTCCAGTCGCCGCTCACGCTGTCGTACCGGGTGCGCTGCATGCCCCCGGTGCCCAGCACGCGCCGAATCACCGCGGGGGTGATGCGGCCGCTGCTGTCGGGGGTGAGCGAGGCGCTGAGCACGCCGCCCATGCGCCCGAGGCGGAAGAGCGGGACCGCCGTTTCCGGCGTGAAGCGCGGGGGCAGGGCCACACCGTAGGCGCGGTTGAGCAGCACCTTGCCATCGCGCGCCACCAGCACGGCCAGCCCGCCGCGTACGCCGTTACCGTAGCTGCCGAAGAGCGCATCGAGAAACGCCCCATCGAGCCGCGACGTTGACGCCGCGCGCGAAAGGACCCGTCGCGCCCCCAGGTCGAAGCGGTCGCCGGGAAGCAGCGTGAGGAACGGCCGCCCCGGATCGGTGAGCTCGCGGGCGTTGTACACGAACCCCTTGCCGCGGCCCATGAGTTCGGCCGTGTCCCCGCGCACCACCCACGCCGTGCCTTCGTCTTCGGAGATGGCCAGCAGATCGCGACGACGCACGATGAGCGAATCGTGCAGGTCGGGGAGCCGCTCGCGCGCCACCACATGCTGATCGATGGCGGTATTGCGCAGGTAGCCGAAGCCCGTGAGATACTCCGGGTGATTCATGATGCGATTGTCGTTCGACGGCGCCCCGCGAATGAGATAGCTGGCGAGAATGCTGGCCCCCGCCGAGGAGCCGCCCACCACGCCACCGCGCGCCAGCACCGCCGCGAAGGCCCGCTCGCTCTTCGTGCCGCTGTAGGCGTTCACCAGGCGGTAGTGACGCCCGCCGCCAAACCACACGCCGCGCGCGCCGGCGATCCTGGCCACGAAGCTGTCGGCATCGGCCACCGCCTTGCTGGTGGTGTGATACACCACCACGTTTTTCGCGCCCGCGGCGCGCAGCCCGCGGCCCACGGTGCTGACGTCGATGGAGTCCCCACCGGCGGTGGGCACTTCCACGATGAGCGCGTCCGGGCCACCGGCCAGTTCGATGAACTTGGCAAAGATCTCGGGGCCCTGTTGACCGCCGCCGACGACGAGGACGGAGCCGTTCTCCGGCCCCACGCGAGGAGCCGCCGATGGACGGGGGGACGGCGAAGGCTTCTGGCAGGCGGCCAGGGCAGTCAGGGAGACAAGAAGCGCGTTGCGCATGAGAGGCCGGAAAAAGGAGATCCCGGGATTCTACGTGCCGTTGTCTCCCGCCGCTGGCCACGGCGCCACCCCTGACCCTTCACACACGACCCCCAACCCGGAACGGGTCGGCCGTCAGTCGATCGCGCCAGTCTTGCCGGCAACGTCGCACGACAGTCGAACGCCCCCATCCCTCCTCGAACGCCCCGCACGACTGACCGCGCCCCCGTTCAGGGTACGGGGGCGTAGGTGCAGGGTGGTGGGTGTGTAGGGCGTCGGAATGACACCATGGACGAAGCCGTGGTGTCACGCTCACGGTTTGCTGCTGCCATCGTGGGTCATGCAAGACTTCCGGAAGCTCCTCGTATGGCGGCAGGCGCACGATCTGGCGGTGGCCACGATCCGAATAACGGCACGCGTTCCCAGGGGCAACGCGGAGCTGGTGTCACAAGTGCGCCGGGCTACCGCCTCGATCGGTGCGAACATCGCCGAAGGCGCACAGCGCACGACCAGTTCGCAGTTCGCGCACTTCCTTGGCATTGCCCTCGCGTCGTTGGCCGAGGCCCACAATCACATACTGCTGCTGCGCGACGCCCAATTGATGAACCCCGCGCACGCCCAAGATCTGCTGGCGAAGATCGATCGGTTGCGCCCCATGCTGCTCAACCTTCAGTCACGGGTCCGCACTGCCGCCACCGTCACCGGCGCATCCCGACGCCCCCACACCCACCCACAGCCCTCCACACACGACCCCCAACCCTGAACGGGCGTGCCGTCAGTCGGCAACGCGTTCACCTTGCGCCATCACCGCCATGTTCTCTCTCGTCTGCGCCTCCCGCAGCGCCGTCTGCACGATGCGCGTGACCATCACGGCCAGCACGATCGCCGCGCTCACCCCCATCCAGAGCATCCACGACGGAATCGCGCCCGCCCCCGGCGTTTGCGCGCCGGCCTGCCCCACGGCGGCATAGGTGGCGATGGTGGGAATCATCCCCAGCATCGCCAGCAGGAAATGGGGCAGCGACACCGACGTGACGCCCATGGCGTAGTTCGTCAGCACGAATGGCGCGATCCCCGACAGGCGCAGCAGGAACATGAGCTTGAGCCCTTCCTGTCCAATCACGCGGTCGACGATCTGCAGCGTCTGATTCCTGGCGATCTGCGCCGAGACCCACCCGCGCAGCACCGTGCGCCCCAGCGTGAAGGCTATCGCGGCGCCGATCGTGGACCCCATGAACACCAGCATTGAGCCGCGCGCCAGCCCGAAGACCGCCCCGCCGGCAATGGTCAGCAGGAACGCCGGCATCATGCACACCGTGGCCAGCACATAGCCCGCCACGAAGGCCGCCGGCGCCCACGCGCCCAGCGAATTCACCCAGTCCGTGAACGCCGGCATGTACGGCGAGGCCAGTTTGCTGGCCCCGAGGCCAAGCCCGATCGGCACCATCATGCCGGCCAGTTTCGTGGCCCGGGAACCGATGTCGCGGAGGGTGAGCGGCATCCCGGAATATAGTGGAGCCATGAAAGAAGCCGCGGAGAACGCTGATGCGGTTCTCCGCGGCCTCCGTTCCTCCGGGCGCTCCGTGCGAGCGGTTCAACCCCACCGCCCGCTCACACGGAGTCAGGGGTTACTGCATCGCGTTCGCCGGCCGCTTGAAGCCACCGTCGAGGGCGTTGAGGAACAACTTGTACGTACCGTGCGCCTGCGAACGGAACAGGATCTCGGGGCCGTACAGCCAGATCGACCCCTTACCCACGGTGGCTTCGGCCATGGCCACCCCGTCCTTGAGCAATTCCTGCCCCCACGCCCAGCCGGAGAGCAGCGGCGCGGTGTTGTCGAAGGTGGCGAGTACCTTCACGCCCTTGGCTGCCGCATCGGCGCCCAGCTTCATTACCGGGCTGTTGTCGAACATCACCGCCGGCCGTGGCGCCATCCCCGCCGCAATGGTGGCACTCGTGTCGAGCTTCACCTCGAGCACGGAGCCGGGGATGTAGTACTTCTCCCCCGGATACGGCCGGCCGTTGGCGTCGGCGAGGTGATTCTCGATGGGCAGCCCCATGGCCTTGCCCAGGCCAATGGACGACCCGATGGCCACGATGCGGCCGCCTGCCTCCACGAACGCCTTGAGTGCCGGCACCGACTTGTCACCGGAAATGCGCCCCAGCTCCTTGCGATACTCCGCCGGGATGAGCGTCGTGTCGGGGGAGCCACCGAAACCGCGACCGGCGCCGGCCTCGCTGAACATGCCATCGGTGAACACCAGCACGTCGTACTTGGCCTTGAGATTTCCCGCGTCGACTTCCTGTGGATACACCGTGGTGTAGCCGAACTCGAACTTCTCGAGAATGAGGCGCGTCCAGCCGCTCGGCATGTTGCCGCCGTAGCGATCGATGAGCCCGATGCGCAGCGGCTGCACGGCCTGCGCGCCGCTGGGCTTGGTGTTGGCTGCGGCGAAGTTCACGCCGAGGTCCTTGGCCGCGAGGGCCACGACCCGGTCGGCCGCGCCGCCGGCGGGGATGAACCACGAGCCGGCCGGCCACGTGGCATTGCCGTCCTTGAACTCGGTGGGCAGCCGCTGCGCCTTGACCTTCACCCGCGCGAGACGGTTGGCCACCGTGTTGCCATCGTTCACGCCGGCGTGAATGAAGTAGCCGGCCTTCCCCTTCGCCACCGTGCCCGCGGGCATGGCGGTGATACCGGTGACCTTCTCGAACTGCCCCGTGAGACCACCATCCAGCACGCGCTCGAAGTCGACGCCCATCTGGAAGGCGAGCGTCCACCCGGCGTTGTCGTACGGCGGGATTGGCGGGCCACCCGGATAGCGGAAGTCATTCGGATGATCCTGCGGCTCGAACATGTCGAGCACGTGCGAGCGGAACGCCTGGTCGGTCTTGATGACCCACGAGCCGGCCGGGAACTGCTTGCCGTTGGCGCTGAAGGGCGCCGTGGCCTTGTGCACGTCGATGCCCGAGTACTGCAGCGCGCGCACGAACTTGGTGGCGGTGGGGAAGTCCTGCTGCGCCGCGCTCAACACGTACGCGCGCGGATCGCGGTTCTCGGGCTTCTTGAGCTCCGCCATGTAGCGATCGTTCGCCACGGCGTTCATCACGTTGGGCGCCACACCGCCGCCGCGCGGACCACCGGCGCGATTCTCCGCCGCCACCGTGCCGCGGTCTGCCTGGATCTTCGCCGCCATGGCGGCCACCCGCTTGGGCGAGATCGTCCAGGTGTCCTTCTGCCCGGCCTTGATCTGGTCCTGCCCCATGACCCAGCGGTTGAACAGGAACGTTTCGCGGTAGCGCGAGGCCAGGTCCAGGAAGGCGTAGTTGGCGCTCACCGAGTAGTCGATGGACTGACGGAAGTGCCACACCTGCGGCTCGATGGGCATGGGCAGCCCCGCCGAGCGCACCTGCCGCTCGGGCACCAGCGCGATGCGCATGGGCGTGGGATTGCCGATCGTTTCGGTGAGGATGCCGATCTGGTTGTGGTAGTAGCCGGTGGTGCGAAGCCCGCCGTTCCACCACGTGCTGTAGTTCGAGCCGGCGCGGAAGGTGAGCCCCGGCTTGTGCTCGAGCACGAAGCGATGGTTGAGCGCCGCGCCCACGAGATCGAGCCCGGTGATCATGGCCGGGTGGAACCAGAAGTTGGCCGGGTCCCGGTACGGCGGCGCCGCCATGACGGTGCCCGTGGGGCCGGTCTGGTGGTGGTTGTACATGATCTGCGGGTGCCACTCGATGAACAGCTGCGAGGACATGTTGCGCGTTTCGGCCAGCGCATTCATGTAGGAGTCACGGTTGTTGTCGTGGCCCGCATACTTCTCGTACAGCCGCGGAATGGTGGCCGTGGTGCGCTTGAGCTTGTCGCTCTCCTTCATGTACCAGTTGGTGACCAGCTCCATGCCGTCCGGATTGGCGTGCGTCATGAGGATGACCACGTCGTTCAGGATGCGCACGGTTTCGTCGTCGGTGCGGCTGGAGAGCTGCCAGAGCGTCTCCATGAGCTGCTGCGCCCCGAGGACTTCGGTGGCGTGCAGCCCCCCGTCGATCCAGAAGATCACCTTGCCTTCCTTCGCCATGGCGGCCGCCGCGGCGGAGTCCACGCCGTCGGCCTTGGCGAGCTTCGTGGAGATCTCCTTGTAGCGGGCGAGCTTCCGGTGATTCTCGGGGCTCGTGACGATGGCCATGATCTGCGGGCGGCCTTCTTCGGTGAGGCCGATCGTGTCGAGGGCCACGCGGTCGCTTTCCTTCGCGACGGTGATGAACCACTGGTGCAGCTTGGTGTAGTTGGGCAGCTCGTAGTCGGCGCCG
>Ga0315899_10003548_pt1 | contig 16985 bp, 18 predicted proteins | sample LakEriMetagenome_2_FD_203518 | JGI IMG/M metagenome (GOLD analysis project Ga0315899, IMG submission 203518) | Freshwater fungal communities from buoy surface, Lake Erie, Ohio, United States - Buoy 4 MA112 | ecosystem: Environmental > Aquatic > Freshwater > Lake | place: USA: Lake Erie, Ohio... | reverse complement strand
AGAACAGCAATGCCCGACTGGTCAGATGATAGCGCAGCACCGGGCCGTCCGGTTCCCGTTCGATTCTGAGTACGCCGCCGTCGAAGATCGACATCTTGTCCTGCGCGGCCTGATCCTTCTTGCTGAAGGTCAGCGTGTCGCCGCGGCGCTCGTAACTGGTCCCGCTTTGGTTGAACAAGGGGCCGAGTTTGGCCAGGGCCTCATCGGCCGACTGATCGGGCGTGAGCGCCAGGCTGCCCTTTATGTGCCAGATCCACTCCAGGAAACGCGCGGTCACATCATCCCCTCTTTGCAAGCGAGACTGCGCCGTCATTCGGCCGGTACCGCCGTTTCGGGCCGACCGTAACGTTCCTTGATGGTTTTCCACCCTTCGGTGAAGGGATAGGTCATCTGCTCACGGATCGACATGCGGCGGCCGCCCTCCAGACCCAGCAGTTCGGCCTCGCCATCGACGCACGTCCCGAAGATGCGGTCGATGAAGATGTAGGTGTTGGAATAATTGCTCCGCGTCGCTTCGAAGTCCTGGGAATGATGCAGGCTGTGATGTTCGGTGGTGTTGAACAGAAAGCGCCACCAGCGGGGCGTGTTGAACCGGACGTTGATGTGCTGATAGATGCCGATGGTCAGGCCAAAGGTGCCCGCGAGCAGCGCGGCCCTTGGCAGGAAGTCGAAAAATCCGCCGATGCCAAGGCCGATCAGGAAAAGCTCGATCGGATTGCCGACCGCACCTTTGTTTATGTTCAGCTGGGTGATGTAATGATGCACCGAATGGGGCAGCCACAGCGGATACCAGTTGTGCATGCCCCGGTGCATCCAATATTGCCCGAAATCGAAGATGAAGGAGATCAGGAACGCCTGCAACAGCAGCGGCAGGCCTGTGAACCAGGCCAGCTTGTCCCAGTCGAAATTATGCAGGACAGCCTCGATCACTGCGCCGCTGCCGATATAATATTCGACCAGGTCCAGGATGGTGTAGCCCAGGCCCACATAGAAGAGGTCGGTAACCAGTTCCTTCCATGTCAGCCGCCAGCTTTCATAACGCGGATTGACCCATTCCAGCGCCAGCAGCAATATCTTGAAGCCGATGCCGATGCCGATCGCGGTCGACGCCTTGGCGATGGAATTTGGAGCATAGTACCAGAAGGCAACCAGCGCGAAGAGCGCCGTGGGCTGGAACCAGGTAAAGACGAACTGCTTGATCGGGCCGCCTTGAACCCGGCCAATATTGTCCCACCCGATGGTGACCGGCGCCTGTGCGCCTATCACTCTCTTGCCTACGCGAACGCCGTCCATAACGCTGTCCCCGAATGTTGCCTTGCCCGTGCTGGCGCTGTCCGCCATGCGCACGGCGCAGAAAACTGATGCTCCCCGACCAACGAACATCTTGTCAGACCACCATCCGCAAGACGCCGACCGCGCGCCAGATGGGTTTAGGGTATATGCCCCATAGATGGTGCCTATGACTTTGCCCGCGCGACGGCAGATCCGGGCTGGCAGTGCTGGCTGATGCCGCCTCCGGGCGGGAAGAATTCATCGGACAGATTGACTACAACAGATGTTTGGTATTAACTCGCCGCAAGGAGAGATGCCGATGTTTACCTATGTTCCCCCGGTCGACGATTATCGCTTCCTGCTGGCCGATACGCTGCGTTTCGACAAGGCGATGGCGGATCTGGGCCGCGAGGTGGATGCCGACCTGGCCGTCGCGGTGCTGGAGGAGGCAGGCCGCATGTGCGCGGAGCAACTGCATCCTCTCAACCGGCACGGCGACGAGGAGGGCAGCCGCCTCATCGACGGCGAAGTCAGGACGCCGGTCGGCTTTGCCGACGCATGGCGCGCCTTTGCGGAGGCGGGCTGGGCTTCGCTTTCCGCAGATCCGGCCTATGGCGGACAGGGCCTGCCCTTCATTCTGCAACTCTGGCTCGACGAGATGCTGTCGGCGACCAATTTGTCCTTTGGGTTGTTCCCTGGCCTGACGCGGGGCGCGTGCGAAGCAATCATGGCGCATGCCAGCGACGATCTGAAAGCGACCTATCTGCCCCGCATGGTGAGCGGTGAATGGACCGGCGCCATGGCGCTGACGGAGAGCGGCGCGGGCACCGACCTGGCTTTGCTCAAGACCAGGGCCGCGCCGGCAGGTGACGGTAGCTATGCGGTGACCGGGCAGAAAATCTTCATCTCCTCGGGCGATCATGATTTTGGCGGCAACATCGTCCACCTCGTGCTCGCTCGGTTGCCCAACGCGCCGGCGGGGGTGAAGGGGATCAGCCTGTTCCTCGTTCCCAAATATCTTCCCGATGCGCAGGGGCAGTTTACCGTGCGCAACGGCATGTCGGTCGGCGCGCTCGAAAAGAAGATGGGTATCCATGCCCAACCGACCTGCGTCATGAATTATGACGGCGCGACCGGCTGGCTGGTGGGCGAACCGCATAGAGGCCTTGCCGCCATGTTCACGATGATGAACGCGGAACGGCTGATGGTCGGCGTTCAGGGACTGGGCATCGCCGGCGCGGCCTATCAGCAGGCATCCGCCTACGCCAAGGACAGGCTGCAGGGCCGCAGCGCGGACGGCGACCGTGCGCCCGTGCCCATCATCGAACATGCCGATGTGCGGCGCATGCTGCTCAACATCCGCGCGTTCGTGGAAGGCGGGCGGGCGCTGGCGGGCTGGACCGCGCTGCAACTCGACCGGGCGCATCATCATCCCGACGCGGCGGAGCGGGCGAAGGCCGATGCGCTGGTCGCCTTGCTGACTCCGGTCGTGAAGGCGGCCTTCACCGACTTCGGTTTCGAAAGCGCGGTGCAGGCGCAGCAAGTGTTCGGCGGCCATGGCTACATTCGGGAATGGGGCATGGAACAATATGTCCGCGATGCCCGCATCGCCCAGATTTACGAGGGCACGAACGGCGTTCAGGCGATGGATCTTGTCGGGCGGAAACTGCCGATGGCCGGCGGCAGCGTCGTCAACAGCTTCTTCGATCTCATTCAGGCGGATCTGGCGGACCATGGCGCTGTTCCCGTCGCGTCGCGGACGGCTGAAGCGCTGGACCGGCTGCGGCAGGTGACGGAAGGTTTGCAAGGCGCGTCAGTGGACGCAGCCGGTGCGGCGGCGGTGGACTATCTCCGCCTGTTCGCCCTTGTCGTCATGGGCTGGATGTGGACGCGCATGGCCGTGGCCGCCAGTGGAGAGGAGGAACTGCATCGCGCCAAGCGCATCGTCGCCGCTTATTATGCTGATCGCGTGCTGCCGCAGGCGGAGGGTCTGGCGACGGCGATCCGCGCCGGCGAGCAGGCGATGATGGCACTGCCCGCCGAAGCGTTCTGAACATGCGCGCCGGGGCGCCGCAGCGTTCCGACGCGACCCTGCCTTTCCTTGCCTATCGCACCGGCGTCCAGGTTTGCGTCTTGCAGAAGAAGGCGATGCAGCCCTGGACCTTCAACGTGCCGTTGGCGTTGCGGCTGACCTTCGAGGTGTAGCTCTTGCCGCTTTCGGGATCGTAGATGGTGCCTTTCCAGAGGTCGCCCGCATCCGTGAAGCCGGTGAGGAGCGCCAGGCCCACGAGCGGCTTTGACCGCAGCGCCGGGTCGGGGTTTTTGATGTCCGTCTGCGGTCGGCCCGGCGTCGGCTTGACGATCTTCTCGATCCGACCGCACAGATGCTGGCCGCATGGCGCGACCGCCACGATCGCCTTCCCATCCACCGTGGCCCAACGCCCGGTGACGGGCTGTGCCGCCTGTGCCGGGAAGGTGGAAAGGGCAACGAGCCCAAGGGCGGCAATGGCGGCGGGACGAATGAAACGCATGCGATCCTCTCTTCTTTCCTTTTACGTCAGCGTAAAATAGCCGCAGAAAGCCTTCGGTTCCAGCGGATTGTACGGTTTGGAAGAAGGGGCCACCGGACGCTACGGCAAGCGTCCGGCCGCGATCTGTGCCGTCAGAAGGCCTTGTTGATCGAGCAGGCCGCCGGGCCCAGGATGACGACGAACAAGGTCGGCAAAATGAACAGGATCAGCGGTACCGTCATGATCGCGGGCAGGCGCGCCGCCTTTTCCTCGGCGCGCATCATCCGCTCATGCCGGAATTCGGCCGACAGGACGCGCAGGGCAGAGGCCAGCGGCGTGCCATATTTCTCGGTCTGGATCATGGTCGTGACCACGCCCTTGACCGCATCCAGCTTCACGCGGTTCGCCAGATTCTCGAAAGCCATGCGCCGTTCGGTAAGGAAGCTCAGCTCAATCGCGGTAAGCTGGCACTCGTCGCCCAGTTCGGGGTAGGCCTTGCCCAGCTCGCGGGCGACGCGGCTGAAGGCGGCGTCGACCGTCAGGCCGGCCTCGGCGCAGATGACCAGCAGGTCGAGCGCATCCGGCAACCCTTTGCGGATCGCCGCGGCGCGCTTCTGCACCTTGTTGTTGATATAGATGTCGGGGGCCTTGTAGGCGAGCAACAGCGCAGCCGCGAAGGCGAAGAAGCGCTTCATCGGTCCCCATTCGGGTTCGATACCGACGCCGTAAAGCAACACGGCGGCCGCCCCGCCGATCAGGATCGGCAGGATCATGCGACCGAAGATGACGGCGACCGCAAGGTCCTTGGATCGGATGCCCGCCTGGGCCAGGCGGGTTTGCACGTCCTTGAGCTGGTCGTCCTGAAGCACCTTGAGGCTCGACAGGAAGGACCGCATCTGGTCCGTGGTCTGGTTCGTCTTGACCAACTTGGCGCGGCGCTTGGCCGTGGAGGCGGTGATGCCGGCCTTGAGCTGTTCGCGCCGGTCGTTCAGCGCTTTCACCCGCTTGGCCATCGGATCGCGCACGGTCATGATGGCGTAGAGCGCGAACAATATGGCCAGGCTCGCCATCGCTGCGAGTAGCGTGCCGACATCGGTCGCAGTCAGGCCGAACAGGGTGCCGGCGGGGGCAGGGGCGTCCATGATGCTATTTCCCCCTCAAATCTCGAAATTGACCATCTGGGCCATGATGAAGGCGCCAATGCCCATCCAGCACATGCCGCCTATGCCGACGATCTGCATCGTGCCCAGCCCGAACAGGCCGTTCGGGTCCGGCGTGAAGAAGGGCGTCATATAGTTGAAATTGATGTAGGAGATGAGGCCGAACACAAGGAACGGCAGGGCGCCGATGATATAGGCCGATGCCTTTGATTCCGAGGACATGGCGCGGATCTTCAGCTTCATCTGGGCACGCTGGCGCAGCACCGTTGCCAGGTTGGACAGCGTTTCGGCAAGGTTGCCGCCGGTTTCGCGCTGGATCGACAGCGTGATGACGAAGAACTGGAATTCCGGGGTGCCCAGCCTGTCGGCCGTTTCCTGAAGCGCCTGTTCCATCGTGCGCCCTATCTTGATCCGCTCGGTGATGAGCTTGAATTCCTCGCCCACAGGCCCCGGGATTTCGCTCGACACGATGCCCAGCGATTCTGTGATCGGCAGGCCCGAGCGCAGGCCGCGCGTCAGCAATTCAAGCGCGTCGGGAAATTTGGCGGTGAAGAGGTTGACGCGCTTGGTGATGAGGCGGCCGACCCACCAGTGCGGCTGGCCAAGGCCGGCCGCAAGGCCTACCATCATCGCGAAGAGGAAGGGAAAGCCACGCAGGGTGAGGAAGCCGGCGATCAGCAGGAAAACGACCGCGCAACCGGTCATATACTGGCTCAGCGTCCACTTCCGCCCGGTCATCTGCAGCCGCTTGGCCAGATTTTCCGGGTTGGGAACGAGTGACACCAGCATCTTGGCATCGCCGCCCGTGTTGCGATTGGAGATCACCCGGCGCATGCGCGCTTCAAGCAGCGCCTCGGCGGATTCGCCATGCCGGCCGCGGATCATCGCCACGCGCCGCTTCTGTGCCTTGTTGGGGGATGGGCCGGCCAAGGCGACGATAGCGACACCCAAGAGGGTCGCCACCAGCACCATGATCAGAATGAAATTGCCGTCCATTGCCTCAGCCAGTCCCTCTATGTGAAGCCCGCCGCCCGATGGCGGCAGGCCGTCAGCCTTCCTGCGCCACCTTGCCCTTGCGGCGCGACGGGATCATCGACTTGAAATCGATCTTGCCCAGCAACGACTGGTTCTTGCCGCCGTGCTTCTTCGTGGATGCGCCGTCATCGGCATCGCCCGCGCCGATCGCGGCATCCAGCAGACCAGCGAAGGCCGCGCCGACCTTGCTGCCCTTGGCGGTTTCGGCGATCGTCTTGCCCAGCTTCGCGGCTTGCGAGGCGACGCGCAGGTCGAAGGGGATGAGGATGTCCACCTTGCGCTCGATCGATTGTTCGAAATCCTTGCGGCTGATTTCGGGTGCGCCCGGGTGAACGCGGTTGGCGATCACGATCACGCGGCTCTGCGGTGCATTGGTCTTGATCCAGGAGAGGATGCGGATCGTGTCGCGTGCTGCCGCCAGCGTCAGTTCCGTCACGACCAGCGCGACATTGACGTCGGCCATCAGGTGCGGATGCTGGATCAGCATGTTACGCGGCAGGTCGATGACGCTGCATTCGAAGGCCTGATGGAATTCTTCCAGCAGCTGATAGAATGCGCCGCCATCGGTCATCACCGGCTGGCTGATCGGCGCTTCGGCCGACAGGATAGCGAGCGTGTCGCTGGCCCGCACCATCGCCCGTTCGATGAACAAGCCATCGATCCGGCTGGGATTTTCGATCGCGTCGGTCAGGCCGCGCCCCGGCTCCAGATCGAGCGCGAGGGCGTTCGTCCCGAAATGCACGTCGAGGTCGAGCAGGGCGGTCGGCCGCTGCTTCTTTTCCGACAGCAGCCAGGCGAGCGACGTTGCGACGCTCGACGCGCCCACGCCGCCCCGCGCACCGATCACGGCCATGGTGCAGTGGGGACGGTCCGGTCCCGTATCGCGCGGGGCCATGAACACGGCCTGCGCCTGCGCCAGCGCATCGCGCAGCTGGTCCGCACCGAAGGGCTTAAGCAGATAATCCTGAATGCCGCTGGCGACGAGATCGCGATAGAGGCGCACGTCGTTGACCTGCCCGGCGGCGATCACCACCGTTCCGGGTTCGCACACTTCGGCCAGGCTGTTGATGTCGTTCAGCGGGTCGCCGCTTTCGGACATGTCGATGAACAGGATTTGCGGCGAAGCGGTGATCGAGAGGCTCTGCACCGCGTTGCGCATGCCGCCCTTGTTCACCTTTTCCGGTGCCCAGCCCATCTCGGCCGCGACCGCGCGCAGCATGTCGAAGCTGTGATCGTCACAGACGAAGGCGTGGAAGGGATCGCGCTGACCGGCCATGCCGGGTTTCCAGGGTGCGTTCATGTCACTGGCCTCCCGCGTTGATTTGCTTGAGGTCGCCCGCGCCGGTCGGGGCCTTGTCACGATAGGCGGAGATCGCCCGGTTCGACGTTGCGGTGCGCAGGTCGCTGTCGGTGCCCTGGCCCCGGACTAGATCCTCCGGGTCGGCGACCATGGCGGCAAAGTTGCTGTTCACGCCGCAACCGAAGTTGGACGAAGTCGGCAGGCTCATGTTGGTTTCCTGTTTCGACCGCCAGTCGGGGCAGCCGGGCACGCGCGCGGTAGAGCGGCGCACGATCACGCGGATGCTGCCTGCCGCCGCGGGACCAGCGATGGCGGAGCTGTCTTCCGATACCAGCAGGCCATGGCGCGCCACGATGGCGGCGACATCTTCGCGCACGGCTGGGCTGTAGTAGCCGCCTTCGGTGACGATCGCGACATTGTCGCCATAGCCAAGGCCGATCGACACGAACCAGTCGTTGAGACGGAGCGCTTCGGCCGCCGACAGGCCGCCGCTTGCGCCCGCCAGCACGTCGAACGTGTAGGCGGATTGGCTGACGACCGGCTGATGCACCGAATCGAGGCTGCGATTTTCGCGCGGCGGGGCTGCTTGCACCGATATCGGCAGGGCGGCGAGGGCAAGAGCCCCCAGAGCCTTGAGCGACAGACGGGCGGGGGTATGGCGGATCATATCTTTATCCTTCCGTCAGAAGCTGAAGCCGGGGGCGACGGCGCCGGACTTGGCCGGCCTTGCGGCAGAGGCCTGAGGAGCCGGCGATACGGGCACCGGTACCGGGGCGCGGGTCGGGCCGACCGGACGGCCGCCGCTGACGCCGTCGTTCGTCTGTTGGCTGATCAGCCCCTGCAATTCCGTCGCGTTGCGGAAACCGTCGGTCGGCAGGCGCACATCCGCCGCGTTCATCGGCTTCACCAGATAGGGGGTGACGACGATGACCAGTTCGGATTCGTTGCGCTGGAACTGGCGCGACTTGAACAGGCTGCCCAGGATCGGGATGTCTCCCAGCCCCGGAACCTTGGAGATATTGTTGCTTGTCTGGTTGTTCAGGAGGCCTGCGATCATGAAGGCCTGGCCCGAACCCAGTTCCACCGTGGTTTCGGCGGTACGGCTGCGCAGCGCCGGAACGCTGGCGCTGACGCTGAAATCAAGGCTGGACACGGTCGGCCGGACGCGAAGCGATATGCGGCCATCGGCCAGCACCGTGGGCGTGAAGGCCAGCTGGACGCCATATTGCTTGAATTCGATGCTGTTGCCCGACGAAGGTCCGTTGTTTACCGTATAGGGATATTCGCCGCCTGCCAGGAAGCTTGCCGTCTCGCCGGAAAGCGAGGTCAGGTTGGGCTGGGCGAGGGTGGTGGCGAGGCCGCTCGATTCTGCAAGGTCGAGAGCGGCGGCAAGGTCCATGCCCAGCAGTTTTGCAACGAAACCAAGGGACGTCGTTCCATCCGTGGGGCTGTTAAAGACCCAGGAACGCGAAATGTCATCGGTCGGCGCACCCCCCCCGCTATTGGTCTGGAAAGGGCGGTTCGCCCGGTTGATATATCCGCTGAAGCTGCCGGTTCCCGTGCCGAGCCCGGTGATGTTCATGCCAATCTTGTGGCCCAGATCGCGGTTCACTTCGGCAATCTTGACCTGCAGCATGACCTGCAGCGGCGTCGCCATCCGCAGGCGGCTGACCACGGTCACTTCCTTGCCGACGAAGGCCTGCGTCAACCGTTCGGCTTCGGCGGCGTCCTCGGGGGCCTTGATCGTGCCGGTCAGGAGGATCATGCCATTCATCTTGTTCACGGCGATGTTCGCTTCCGGCATCGCCAGACGCAGCATGTCATCTATGCTGGTCAGATTGTTGCCGACCCGAACGGTGCCGGAAAACAGCACCTTGCCATTCTTTGCAGTGGCAAAGACCGTGGTTTCCCCCGCTTTTTTCGCGATCAGGTAGAGCTGGTTCTGCGAGCGGACATGGACGTCCACGACTTCGGGGTTGGCGATCACCACGTCGGACATGGGAGCCGACAGGTTGATTACCCGGCTACCGCCCGCCGACATCAGGATGGCATTATCCTGCATCGTGGACGGTTCGGCGTTGACGGCCGCGGCGGGGGCCATGACGGCGGCGGCGGCCAGGCCCAGCGCGATCGCCGGACGGGCGACGCGCGCGGCGTGCATATGCAAGCTCTTCATCTTTACTTACCCCCGACCGGAACATCGGTCACATTGGTGCCGCGTGCGACGCGGATCACCGGTCCCTTGAAGGCGACCGTGCCAGCTGGCGCGCCGTTTGCGCCCGCCATGGCGGTCGCGGCAGGTTCGGCCTTGGCCGGGACCGAGCTGCGCTGGTAGCGCGATACGTCCGCACCGGTCGAATAGGTGGAGCCGCGATCGACCGGACGCGACGCCAGCTTGGCGATGATCGCCTTTTCCGCATTCGGATTGGCGCTGCCGGGCAGATCGACGTCCGTCCCGGCGATCGCCGCGTCGAGATCGGAGGCGTTGTCCGCGATGGAACGGAGCGACATGGACAGCGATCCGATGGTCTGTGCGACTGCGATCTTTTCCGCGATCTTGGGAGTCACCTCGACGGTGACGTTGGAATAGGTCTGGACCACCGGCTTGCCGTCCGGGCCCATGGCGTCCATGCGCTGGTCGGTGGCGAGCACGCGCAGGTTGCGCAGGATGGTTTCGGACACCTTGAGCGGATCGCCGTCGCCGCCGCCCGACACGCTCTGCGTCAGGACGAGGTCGACGCGGTCGCCCGGAAACACGAAGCCCGCGACGGAGCTTTGCGCCGATACCGGAACCGTCACGGCACGCATGCCGGGGCCAAGGGCGGCGGCAAGGAAGCCGCGCTCGCCCGGCTTCACCAGCGCACCCTGCGTCAGCGGCTGCCCAGCGGTGATGGCGGTGCGCACGACGCTGCCCGCGATCTTGGCCGGGTCGGCCTGGCCGCGCAGATAATAGGCCTGCTCGACCAGATCCTTGGGCCAGGGCTGGAAGCGGAAGCTTTCCGCATCGATGATGGTGCCCACGGGCAGGGCCTTGGTCGCGACCATTACATGCGGCTGATCCGCGTCCGCGGGCATGGCTGCGGCATTGACCTGGGGGGCACTCGACGAACTCAGCATGCTGCGCGCAAGCAACGCTGTCGTGACCGCTACGATTAGCGCTCCCACCAACAGCACGATCTTCTTAGCATCCATGACGAAATTCGCCTCCCTCAAATGGGTGCACTGCCCCAAACACCCCGGTCATCACGCAAAATGGTTAAGATATTGTTCGCCAAGTACCCAAAGGGCTGCGATCGAGATGGCGACGCCATAGGGAATCTCTGCTTGTCCCTGTCTTTTCCGCAGTTTGTGGTCGATGACCGTCACGATGGTCACCACGCCGCCCAGCAGCGCCATCAGGACAAGCAACGACACCAGGATCTGCCAGGGGAACCATAAGGCGAGCGCGCCAAGCAGCTTGACGTCGCCGCCGCCCATCAGGCCCAACGCGAAGAGCCCCGCGAAAATCGCGAACACGACGATACCCGCGCCCAACTGCGCCACGACGTCCGGCCACAGCGGGAGGCCGCAGGCGATCCACCACAGCGGCGCCAGCGCCGCCACGATCAGGTTCAACCGATTGGAAATGATGCGGGACCGAAGGTCCGTGATCGCCGCGACGATCAGCAGCGTGCCCAGAGCGCAGATCAGCGCCAGCCTGAAAAAATCCCCGTACATGGGCCTGCGCACTAGACCTTTTGGCTTACCAAACCTTTACCAAGAATCGATATTTTCCGCCCGTCTCCGAGGATCGCACGGCAAAACACCCCAGATATTTGTCAAATAGATAGGGGTTCGCTTTCCAACCTTGGCGGTGCCGGCCGGTCCCAGATCGGCGGCGCGGCATGAGCTACGCGCGCATGGATCACGCCCGCTGGGTCGAAGAAAACAATGCTGCCGCGAACCAGGTCTACGCTAAGCGCCGCGGCTGGAAACCCGCGCCTGAGAAGCTGACCCGCTTCCAGGCGAAGGTGATGGACATTCTCGGCATGGTCGGGGGCGGCATCTACAATGCCCCGATCAACTGGGAAAAGGTTGAATGGAGCGCGGGCGGACGAGGCCTTTTCGTTCCTTGGCGCGATGGGCGCATGTCGACCTTCGACTTCTACGCTCTGACCAATCTCGTGCTGCTCTGCCACGAGGCGCGCATCCGGTGCGAGATCAGAGCGAAGTCGGCCGGGCATTTCGAACTGTCCTTCTTCCAGCGCTCGCACGAGGGCGGCATGGTCGCGCGCCATCCGAACATCGACGAGGCCGTCGCAGCGTTTCGCGAATATCTGCCCGCCGACCACCCCATCATCTATCGGGCGGATGACGCCCCGGAGTTCATGGCATGACCTATAGCGTCCTCAAATTCGCCACCAAGCTGCCGCTGGCGCGCATTAAGCATGGTGAAAACCCGCGTCGCTATTTCGACGCGGCAAAGCATGCCGAGCTGGTTGAGTCCGTGCGCCTGCGCGGTATCCTCCAGCCGCTGCTCGTCCGCCCCGAGAAGGAGGGCGACGACTATCGCATCGTCGCGGGTGAACGGCGCTACCGTGCTGCACTGGAGGTCTACGGCGAGGCCGGAGAGGTTCCCGTCACCATCCGTGAGATGACCGATCAGGAGGCCCTTGAGGCGGCGATCGACGAAAACGACATCCGCGAGGATGCGTCGGAGACGGAGCAGGCCGACGCAGCGGTCCGCGTGCTTGCTGCCGTCCAGAACGACCGCGCGGAGGCGGCGAAGCGGCTGGGCTGGTCCACGGCGAAGCTTGACCGGCGTCTTGCCCTGGCGAACCTATCGGGGGACGTGAAGGCGGCTCTGGACGAACGGCGCATCAAGGTCGGCCATGCCGAACTGCTTGCCGCCGTCCCGGCCGACAAGCAGGATCAGGCCCTGCAGACGATCCTCTCGCACGGGCTGGACGTAAACAAGACGCGCGACCTGCTCATGCGCGTGACGCAGAGTCTCGCCGCGGCGACGTTCGACAAGGCCGAATGCCTGACTTGCCCGTTCAACTCGGCCTCGCAACGCGCCCTGTTCGAGACGCACGTCGATGATGGGTTCTGCACCAATCCGGGGTGCTTCAAGCTCAAGACGGAAGGGGCCGCCGCGAAGGCTCCGGTGCCCGCGCCGGCCTCTCCGAAGAAGGCGGCAGAGGCACCGGCCGCGCCAGCCGACGCGACGGCCGCCAAAACGCCGGCGGGGGCGGCGAGGGGCGATGCCAAGGCCGCGACGACGCCGGCCGGGAAGGCGACGACCGACGTAAAGGCGGCCGTCGCTCCCTCTTCCGCCACGCCGAAGCCGTCCAGTTACGAGAAGGCCATCGCCCTCGCGACGGCGATCCGTCAGGAGGCGTGGCGCAAGGCCCTACATCAGGCCGTGGAAGGCGACCCCGAGTTCGCCGCCGCGTTCGACGCCACCCTGCGCGACACGTGGCAGGTGGACCGGACGTTCCTTTCGCGGTTCGGGAAGGACGAACTGAAGTTCATCGCCGGCGAGTGTGGGCTGATCGATCACATGGGCACGAAGGCCTTTGCCAAGCTGCTCGAATCGAGCCTCAACAAGATCATCGACGGCATGCTGAACGCCAAGGGCTTCTGCTGGGCCGGGCGACTGCCCAGCGCGATCACGCTCGACGGCAGATACAGCCCGCCGCCTGCCGGCGCAGGCCTCGGCGTCCATCACGCTCACCCCGATAAGGATTGATCCCCATGCTTTTCACCAATCTGTTGCCGCTGCTGTCCCGCTATTCGCTCAACATGGATGTGATGGCCGCGCCTGATGGCGCGATCACGCTCACGATTATCCCCCGAAAGGCGGACAGCAAAGCCAAGGCCGAACATGGCGAGGCCCGGCCGATCTCCATCACCGCCACAGCCGAAGAGATCGACGCGGAAATGATGAAGGGGTGGGAGGGGGCACTGGGCAGGCTGTTCGTGGCGCGCAAGGCGCTGGCCGATCAGATTGCCGAGCAACACGCGGCGGCCGAAGCGGCGAAGGTGGAAGCTGCCAAGGCCGCCAAGCCGAAGAACAAGGCGCTGCCCGCTCCCTCGAAACCGCCCGAGAATAAGGCGCTGCCTGCGCCTGCGGCGACAGAGCCGAAGCCGGGCGAACCCGTGAGCCTGTGGGCTGAATAATCCCTCCATCCCCTTCAACCAAGAGGCAACCATGCAAGTCAACGAACTCACGCGTGTCTACCGTTATGACGGGATCGACCTTCCCCTGCCGCCCCACCTTGCCGATGATCCCACAGCGCTGCGCGCCTATCACGCCACCCTCTATCCGGCGATCCTCAATGCCGAGATCGTCGACGCCGGCGTGACAAACGGCGTGCACGTGACGGAATATCGCCGGGCCGTCGGCACCAAGGGCTGATCGTGGCCGCGCGCAAGAGCGCGGCCGTTCCCCCGGCCGCGCGTCTCACCCTCTCCGAATGGATCGAGCAAGACGATGGCGACACGCCCTATCTCACCCAACCCGTCTGCGACGACAAGACACAGCAGCTCCACGCGCTCATCATCACGCCGGGTGCCGACGTCGGCGAAAAGCTCCAGCCGCCCCCGGGCCTGCTCCTCGCCCCGCTCGGTTGATCTCGCTGGTCGCAGGATCACGCTGGCGGCGGAGGTGCCGACACTGTTCGACACGCCGTTAGCGCCCCACCACAGGGCGCTGGGGCGGTGGGTCGCCGCGCGGGACACGGACGCGCAGCGTTTCACGCGAGACGAGGCGCGCAAGCACATCGAACGTGTTTTCAATGACGCGGTGATGGACATCCTCAAGCCGCTCGAGATCGCAGGCTATCGCGTGGCCGCGCTCCTGGGCGACAATGAACGTCCGCCTGCTCTTGCCGTCATCTGTGACAGCATCGGGCAGCTTGATCTCAAATGGATCGAGAAGAGCAACGTGCTGCGGAACACCGCGCTCGAACAGGTTGCGCCGGTTGCATGGCAGGCGACCGCCTACAAGGAGCTTTCGGACCGTCTCGGCATCGCGCTCCCGGTGTTCGGCTACGGCGATCTGTTTGACGAAGTCTCGCTCTGGTTCTGGGAAGGCGCGACGGACGACGAGGCGGCCAAGCGGTTCCTCGTCGATATGCACGGCGCTGATCCGGAGGATTTGGGCGATTACACCCTCCCGTCTGAGATGAACGCGCGCCGGCCGGACTGGATGCTGCCGGAGAAGGCCGTCGCGTTGAAGCATCTGCCAAAGGGCTTGGCAGCAAAGATACGAGCGTTTCGCCGCGCCTTCGACGTGCTCAAAAACACTCAGACGGACGGCAGCGCCTGGCGCTTCGATTTCGACGAGATCAGGGAATATCTCCCTCATCTCGAAGACGCTGCCACGCTGCCGCCCATGACGATCGTCCCCTTCGACGAGTTCGCGCGCGAGATCGACGAGGTTTGCCGCACCGGCATGGAATACGGGTTCATGGACGTGGCCGGCCTCTGCCCCATCACCGACGCGGCGTCGATCGACGCCTGGTTCGCCTCCTTCAAACTCGGCGTCGATTTCCTCCTGCGCGCGCAGGAGCTGATCGACCTTAATCCCAAGGACATGCTCCATGGTTGACCACTCGACCTATTTCGAACCGACTGCCGGCGGGCTGACGCTTACCAATGCGATCCTCCTCTACCGGCAGGACGCATCGCGCACCGCCCGCCCGGAGGCCGGCGCGGCTTTCGCGAGTATCCACGATGTGTCCCAAAAAGGCGGGAAGCCGACTATCGGGACGGGCGCGCCGATGTCGGAGGCCCACCTGCGGCAATGGGTCAAGATGCTCGGCCAGCATGTGAAGCCGGAAATACTGCCCGAGCGCGTGCTGGTCGCGCATGCGGACCTGATCGCGTGGTGGGTGCCGGCACATTCGCGGACCGCCTATTTCCATCTGTCCCAGCCGCCGAAGGACGCCAAGGCACTGGGGCAAAGGACAACAGTGCGCGTGCCCTATCCCCCGCACCTGTTCGTCGCTACGAGAGGCGGGCTGGCCGTCTATGCCCTGCCGAAGGACGAGCGGCCCACGGCCGAGACGCAGCTGCTCCATTCCCCGATCCTCAACGTCTTTCTCGATGGGCAACTCTGCTGGGGGAACATCGCCAAGCCCCGCACCCTGACGGTCGCAGCCATCCCCGAATATGAGCGGGCCGTGTTCGATTCCTGGTCCACACACCCGAACCACGGGCAGGAGTCTACCGTCAAGGGCAAGGGCGGGCTGACCCGGCTGTGGGATGATCTCGCGGCAACGCAGGCGAAGCGGTTTCCGGTGGCCCGGCTCAAGCCGTTCATGGCCTACACAGGCCATGCACGAGCCACCCTGACGTTCGGCGTTCTCGTCGCCGGGATCGGCCGCGCATGAGCCTCCTCGCCGATAACCCCACCGATCTTGCCGTATTGGAAGAAGTGCCGTGCTGGGCCGTGCCGCCCTCGGGTCGTTCCGCCGCGTTGGACGCGCTGCGTGCCAGGCGGGCAGGGCATGGCTTTGCTGTGGGCCGCGATGGGGTGATGCTGATCCTGCGGCGCCCGTGGCTGGTGCTTGACGTGCTGATCCATCCACCATCGGCTGCGTATCTGCCGTATGGCAGCGTCGGCGACCAGCGCGCGGATCTGGTCTGCGGCCTGATCCCGGCCGAGCACTACGACAGCATCGTCTCCCATTTGCGGGCAGCATTGCCCAACGAGGCGGCGGCGTTCGTGCTGTGGAACGAAGACAGCCGGGAATTCAGGGTCGAATTCCCCACGATCGAGCACGCCACGTCCTCGCGGCTCGTATACCGCCCGCCCAGCTGCCCGCCCAGCTGCCCGGCCGGATGGCATATCGTGTGCGACATCCACAGCCACGGGCGGGGTGGAGCCTTTTTCAGCAGCACGGACGACGAGGACGACGCACACTCGACCAAGATCGCTGTGGTGTTCGGCAAGCTGGATCGCGCCACGCCCTCTGCGGTCGCCCGCATCTGCGCCGCGGGCATGTTCCTGCCGTTGCCGCGCATCCCTTTCGCCGGAGTTCCCTATGGTGGCTGAACGTCATTACCTTCCGCCCGCCCTGGGCAGTCGAACCATCAACGTCGCCCTTATTGGGTGCGGCGGCAACGGAGCGCAAATGTTGATGGGTCTCGCGTCTCTCGAAACCGCGCTCAACGCCATCTCCCCGCGCTCCCTGCACGTCACGGTCATTGACGACGACACGGTGAGCGAGGCGAACCTCGGCCGCCAGCCGTTCTACCGCTGCGATTTGGGCAACTCGAAGGCGCACACCCTGACGGAGCGCGTCAACCTGGCGCATGGGCTCGCCTGGAAATCGGTGCATGGACGCGCGCCCGGCGCGTTCAAGCTCGACAGCCAGGACATCGTCATCACCTGCGTCGACACCGCGTCGGCGCGCCGCGCGATCGGCTCGGCGATCGACGATGGGGGCAGGGGGCCGGAATACTGGCTCGACCTGGGGAATCGGGCGACGGACGGCCAGTTCATCCTCGGCAAGCTGCGAGGGCAAACGCGGCTCCCGACCGTGCTCGAATATTTCCCCGAGTTGGCCGACGAGAGCGTGCCGGAGGACGACGCGCCCAGCTGCTCGGTCGCGGAAGCGCTGGAGCGTCAATCGCTGTTCGTGAATCGGGTGATGTCGAGCCACGCGCTCGCACTCCTGTTCGACCTGCTGGGGCGCGGGTCCATCGGCCACGCCGGCG
>Ga0315899_10003547_pt1 | contig 16987 bp, 18 predicted proteins | sample LakEriMetagenome_2_FD_203518 | JGI IMG/M metagenome (GOLD analysis project Ga0315899, IMG submission 203518) | Freshwater fungal communities from buoy surface, Lake Erie, Ohio, United States - Buoy 4 MA112 | ecosystem: Environmental > Aquatic > Freshwater > Lake | place: USA: Lake Erie, Ohio... | reverse complement strand
TTCCGTCTTGGTGATAATCTTTGCCGTTCTTGACTATCTTTTTGCTTTGGCAGTGTGGACATTCCATGCCTTTCTCCTTGTCTCTGCCTCTTTATTTTACTTCTCACGTCTTAACTGACCAGTGCCCTGTTCTCCCGCGTTGATTGATGGATTTAAAGAGTTTAGAAGAGTAAATTTACTTAGAGTACAATCTTACAAATTATTTGCGATGTCATAGCCTAGTTTTAGAATTAGTAATGACACAATAATTAAAAATAATTTTCTTACAAATTGACTCCCATTTTTAATTGCTAATTTTGTACCTACAAAAGCTCCCAAAATATTGCAAATTGCCATTGGTACTCCTAAGAAATAAATAATATTATTTGTAGAGGCAAAGTATAGAATTGCTGCAAGATTGGTAGCAAAGTTAATCACCTTTGCTGATGCAGAAGCTGCTAGAAAGCTGTAACCGAATATCCCGACAAATGCAAAAATCAAAAAACTTCCTGTTCCCGGTCCAAAAAATCCATCGTAAAAACCAATTACACAACCGATCGCTACACTATATAACCATTGCTGTGATTGGCTTAGTTTTGAAATTTGCAATAGTCCAAAATCTTTTTTATTAAAGGTATAGATTGCTACGGCAATTAATAAACCTAAAATCACGGGACGCATCAAACTAGGATTAAGTAAACTCGTAACTCTTGCACCTAAGAAAGAAAAAATAAAAGCCGTCACCATTGCGGGAATTGTATTTTGCCACTCAATCTTTTGCTGTTTAGCATATTGCTGTACAGCGATGGTAGTTCCTGCGATCGAAACAAATTTACTAGTGCCAAGAATGGAGGCGATCGCAGTTTGCGGCAACATAATTAAAAGCGCAGGTAGTTGAATTAGTCCACCGCCACCGACCACCGCATCAACTAAGCCCGCAACAAAGGCAAATCCACAAAGAGTCAGAATTTCGATCATTTATTGATTTTATTCCCGTAATACAGCGCTTTGCACCTAATTCTTCTAAGAAGTAGCGACGCACAGTGCCGCTACTTGTCAAGGCTCATTTTGATTAATTTTTAAAAAAGATTGATTTTTTTTACAGCAGGTGACATACTAAATTTCACATTGTACGGTATCTACATGATTTTACCGTAGATTAAGGATTAACAAACAACTGCGACGTATCAAAATACAGGTTTCCCATAGCTTTGTAGGGCGTGATTAGGTCGTGATTCATTAGACTATAAAGACCACTATGCAACATTTGTCCTCAAACCCTTCTTACAACCGTTCTAAAAATAACCTCATTAGTAAAGCTGTTCCTCATCTGCAAAATGGCTTTAATGGGTTAGTTCCTTGGCTGTTTCCGATCTTTCTCATCACTCTTTGGCAATTGGCGGTGCAGTTTGGCTGGTTGTCCACGCGCATTCTGCCTGCACCAACTACGGTTATCAGTGCGGCTATAAAACTCGGACAATCAGGAGAGCTAGCTACCCACTTTAAAATCAGTGCTTCACGAGCCTTAACAGGATTTGCGATCGGTGGCAGTATAGGTTTTATTTTTGGGCTTGTGAATGGATTATTCCGAGTCTCTGAAAAGATATTTGATACAACTCTGCAAATGTGGAGAAATATCCCTAATCTTGCTTTAATTCCTCTAGTAATTCTCTGGTTTGGCATTGGCGAAGAAGCAAAGTTATTCCTAGTTTCTAGCGGTGTCCTCTTTCCCATTTATATCAATACATTTCACGGTATCCGCAGCATTGATAGCGGCTTAATCGAAATGGGCAAGGTCTATGGGCTGAATCCCGTTGAACTGTTCTGGAACATTATTCTCCCAGGAGCATTACCTTCGATTTTAGTTGGTGTGCGCTTCTCTCTAGGGATTATGTGGCTATCATTGATTGTCGCCGAAACGATCGCCGCCGATTCAGGAATTGGCTACATGGCAACCAGTGCTAGAGAGTTTATGCAAACTGATGTGGTTGTATTCAGCATCTTGATATATGCGTCCTTTGGCAAACTCGCGGACGTTATCGTTAGAACTTTGGAAGGAGTATGTCTTAACTGGCATCCTAACTATCAAAAAGTAAAAGCTGTCTAGAAATGTTGGGTGCAGTCAGTTCGTAATTCGTAATTCGTAATTCATAATTCGTAATTTTTGCAAAACCTAGAAAGGGAGACATTATGACAAACTCTATAAGAGGCGTAAATCTCAATATCGATAATCTCTGGAAAAGCTTTGGAAGTACCCATGTTCTTCAAGGATTGAATATTGAAATTAAAGCAGGTGAATTTGTCGCCATCGTCGGGCGAAGTGGCTGCGGTAAAAGCACTCTTTTGAGAGCGATCGCAGGTTTGTCTACACCAAATGGCGGTTCGCTCTGGGTTGATGATAAACCAGTAAAAGGAATTAACCCGATCGCTAGAGTCATGTTCCAAGAGCCGAGACTATTGCCTTGGAAAAAAGTTTATCAAAATGTAGCTTTGGGCTTAGCCAAAGAATCTCGTAGCCGTGCCAGATGGGCTTTAGCTCAAGTTGGTCTAAGCGATCGCGCATCGGAGTTTCCTTCAATTCTATCTGGTGGTCAAAAACAAAGAGTTGCCCTCGCTCGCGCCTTGGTGAGCGAACCTCGATTAATGCTTTTAGATGAGCCTCTCGGCGCATTGGATGCTCTGACACGAATTGAGATGCAGAATTTATTAGAAAATCTTTGGCTAGAGCAGAAGTTTACCACCCTACTGATTACCCATGATGTCGAAGAAGCCGTGGCTCTGAGCGATCGCTTAATTTTGATTGAACATGGTCAGATTGGACTAGATTTAAAAATAGATCTGCCCCGTCCCCGTCCCCATGGTAGTGGTGAATTTGCTGCCCTCGTGGACAAGATTCGTACCAGAGTGATGAATCCTGAAGGTGTTTCTCATTTTGCTGCTCAAGCCGCCTAATATTCCTTTCCCCAAAAAAAAAATTCATGACTCGTATTTTAATAATTGGTGGTAGTCCCCTTCATCCTTGCCCCAACCACACTTTTCTAGACTATGCTAAGCATCTATTAGCAAATCAATTAGAATCTCCACAAATTAAAATTGATACTTTATTAGTACGCAATCTATTAGCTGAAGACTTAGCTTTTGGGCGTTACTCTAGCCCTGCTTTGTTCTATCCCAAAAAACTGATTGCAGAGGCAGACGCAATAATTATAGGCAGTCCCATTGCCAAGTCCGCCTATACAGGGCTACTAAAGTCATTCCTCGATCTATTACCAAGCGGGATTTTTGCCCATAAAGTCATTCTCCCCCTTGCCACTAGTCATACAATTGCCCATATTTCCGCATTAGGATATTCTCTAAAGCCTGTGTTAAAAGAACTTGGTGCAACCCAAATCCTGCCCAGTGTTTTTGCGGTAGATAATCAATTACAGGATGCTGAACATTCCAACCTCGAAATTGCGATTCGGTTACAGGCTACTTTGCAAGATTTGCTTCAGGCGATCGCAACTAATAAAGGTACTAAACCAAATAATTCATCTTCTCTTCTAGACGAGATTTACGCTGTTCATTAAAGGTTCATTAAAGGTTCAAAATTTTATGACTACAGCCACCATTTCTTCCGTTGATTTGCTTCACGATCGCTATGGTATTTCTTTCCCTGATGGCTTTCTATGGAATGATCAGATCAGCAATTTGTTAACCCACCGATCTATACGTTCTTATTTGTCTAAACCTTTACCCAAAGGCACTTTAGAAACTTTGATTGCGGCGGCTCAATCTGCGGCTAGTTCTTCTAATTTACAATTATGGAGCGTCGTAGCTGTTGAAGATCCTGTCCGCAAAGAGCGTTTGTCGGTATTAGCCCGCAATCAAGCCCATATCCGCCAAGTCCCTCTGTTTTTAGTTTGGCTTGCGGATCTATCACGGGCGCGAAATATTGCTGACGCTCACAACTCTACATCCGAAGGCTTGGATTATTTAGAGACTTTTCTAACTGGAGCGATCGATGCGACCTTAGCAGCCCAAAATGCTGTAATTGCTGCCGAATCCCTTGGTTTAGGAACAGTCTATGTCGGCGCGATTCGCAATAATCCTGAAGCCGTGGCAAAGGAACTGAATCTTCCTCCCTTAGTATTTCCCGTATTTGGACTCAGTGTCGGCTATCCCGATCCTGAAAATATTCCTGCCGTCAAGCCGCGCTTAGGTCAATCGGCTATTCTTCATCGTGAAGGATATTCTGTGGAAAATCAAGCTGATGCGATCGCTGAATATGATCGGATTATGACTGATTTCTATCAACAACAACAAACAGGTGTTAATAGTGATTGGTCAACCCATTCGACGGCAAGAATTGCTAATGCTGCGGCTCTCGGTGGACGCGATCGCTTAACAGAAGTTCTGCACAATCTTGGCTTTGAGATCCGATAAGTATCTAGTTAAGAACTGATTCTCTTTGGCACTTTATCTATCTGTTCTAATTATTTAAAAGTCTTGCTTTTAATGCATACACATGTGATAATTGTTTGATACTACGGTATTATCATGTATTTACCGTATATTAGATTTAATTTACTCAGAAAGCTTGTGGATTCAACATGAAGAATATATTTAGAGTTAGTCATCGATGTTGAAAATATTTTTTTGAAGTTCAGTAATTCAATCTTTTCCACCTGAATTCATTTTTGTGTTCATCTTTGTATTTGTTCAATCTCTATGTGAGGAGAAATAATAATGTTCAAGGCTTCGCAAACAATTGCGCTATCTTTTCCATCGCTTTTATTAGCAGCGATCGCTAGTACATCGTCTGTTAGCGCCAATGAGATTAATCCTACTGTTGAAAAAATTTCTAATTCATCTAATCAACTGGTCAATATTACTAATACCAACGTTGATGGAAATAGAAAATTGATAGATGAAGTTACCAATGTCTCAGAACTAGGTTTGAAAACTCCTTTGCCAATTTCGGCACAACAGGAACTCTCATCTACACCAGTTCCCTTTGAGCAGCTATCTAATTCACAAGTTGGTTTGTCTTCTCAAAGCTCTGATCTTGCTCAAGTTACTTCTGTCTCTCAACTTACCGATGTCCGACCAAATGATTGGGCTTTTACTGCTTTACAATCCTTGGTGGAGCGTTATGGAGTCATTGCTGGCTACCCCGACAGTACCTATCGCGGCAAACAAGCTCTTACTCGGTATGAGTTTGCAGCAGGTTTGAATACAGCTCTGGACAAAATCAATGAAGTTATCTCGGCTGGACTTGCGGACAAAGTAAGTAAAGAAGATCTTGCCACTCTCCAGAAATTGCAAGAGGAGTTTGCTTCTGAGCTTGCTACACTCCGAGGACGTGTAGATTCATTGGATGCAAAAACTGCTAAACTTGAAGCCCAACAGTTTTCAACTACTACAAAACTATCAGGTGCAGCTAATTTTCTATTAGCTGGTTTATCTACTAATAGCGTTAGAACTGGTTCTACTAATCCCAGAAATACTAATCTAGTTTTTGCTTATTCCGTAAACCTGCGTCTCAATACCAGTTTTACAGGAAAAGATTTATTAACTATCAACTTGGGTACAAATAACGCTCCTGCGATCGCTGCTATTACAGGAACAAATTTATCTAACTTTGCCCTTGATGGTTCTACTGCTACCACAGCGCCAAACTCTTTCTCGCTAGGTCAGCTATTCTATCGTTTTCCCGTAGGTGATAAAGCTACTGTTTGGCTCTCAGCAAGATCACTACAGCCATTTGACTATTTCCCTCTAATTAGTCCCCTCAGAGAAGGAACTTCCGTTCCTAATACTAGTTATGGACTATTTAATCCTGTTATCTTCCGTCCTGGATTTACCAATACTGGAGTCGGCGCGGCTTACCGCTTCAGCGATGCTATCCAACTACATGCGGGTTACTTTGCTAGTGACGTGCAAGCATCTAATCCTGCGGCTGGTAGTCGGAGACCAGGTACTCCTGCGAGTACTCCTGATCCAGCTACTGGTAATGGATTATTTGGTGGTAGCCAAACGATCGCTGCTCAGCTTACCGTAACTCCATCTGATACTTTTAAGTTCTCTCTCAACTACATCCGCAAATATTGGACTGGTACAAACGGTATTGATAGAGCGGGAGAAACCAACTTCTCTGGTCCTACGGGTACAAATCTGGCGGTGCGTCCCTTTGGTGATGTAACTACTCTTGCTGATACTTTTGGTGGTCAGTTTGATTGGCGGATTTTTCCTAAAGTTGGCTTTGGTGGCTGGTTCTCAACCACAGCAGCAACTAACCTCACTCCTGGACCTGCCAAAGCGAATATTCTCAATGCGGCTTTGAGTCTTGGCTTCTATGACCTATTCAAGGAAGGTAATCACGGCGGTATTCTGGTTGGTATTTCTCCCTATGTAAATAGCAGTGATGGTGCTAGAGATACTCTGACTCCTTGGCATCTTGAAACTTTCTACACCCATAGATTCAATCGCAATATCAGCATCACTCCAGGCGTTTTTGTAATTCTCAATCCTGATGCTGGCACACCAGAGCCAATCTATGGTCTGTCTCTCCGTACTACTTTCGTTTTCTAAAATCAGTAATGAAAAGTAGGGGTAATTCATGAATTATCCCTACTTTTTAGTGATACTTAATTTACGTTAAAACTAGAAAATTAAAATGACCAAAAAATTAGAAGGAAAAGTTTCGATTATTACAGGGGCTTCCGCAGGCATCGGTGCGGCTACAGCGATCGCCTTAGCAGAGGAAGGTGCATACGTAGCGATCGCTGCTAGACGTGCCGATAAATTAAATGAAGTTGCTCAAAAAATTGAAGCATCGGGCGGCAAAGTTCTCCAAGTAATTACCGATGTTACCGATGAGGCGCAAGTTCAAAATTTGATTGCCAAAACTAAAGAGACTTTTGGGCGTATCGATATTTTGGTGAACAATGCAGGGATTGCGATCTTGGGACAAATTGCCTATGCAAATACCGATGATTGGCGCAAAACGATTAATGTCAATATTTTCGGCGTGCTATATGCCACTCATGCAGTTATACCAACACTATTGGAACAAAAATCTGGACATATTGTCAATGTTTCCTCCGTAGCAGGTCGCACCGTCCGCGCAGGTATTGGCATTTATAATTTGACAAAATGGGGCGTGAATGCATTTTCCGAAGCCTTGCGTTTAGAACTAACACCGCAAAATATTCGCGTCACGGTAGTTGAACCAGGAATGGTAAATACGGAAATCGATGAGCATAAGTTAGGCGTAAACCAAATTTCTGATCCCGTCGCCTATGAAAAGAGTCAAGCACTCCGCAAATCGATTACGTCATTAGAATCAGAAGATATTGCTAATGCGATCGTTTATGCCGTCACGCAACCAGAGCGAGTCGATGTAAATGAGATTATGATTCGTCCGACGACGCAGTTTTGGTAATTCGTAATTCGTAATTGATAATTCGTAATTGATGATTGATAATGCAAAAAAAGTTTTTCCTTTTGCCTTTTGCCTTTCTCCTTGTTTGCATTCTTTTCTTTCTTTTGCTTTTAGCGATCGCGCCGCCAGCTTTTGCTGCTAACTCTTGTCCTGAAGGGATGTTATTCATTAGTGGTGGCACTTTTCGGATGGGCGCGGATAGCTTGAAATTTCCTGAAGAAAGATCAGCACCTAATGTCAGTGTGAGCAGTTTTTGTATTGATGCTCATGAAATCACGAATGCTGAATTTGCTAAATTTGTGAAGGCGACTGGTTACAAAACTGTTGCAGAGATTCCCCTATCAAAAGAAGAATTTCCCGATCTACCTGACGAGCAACGCTTAGCAGGTTCTTTGGTATTTCAACCACCTAAGGAAGATGCTCAGCAATTGCCATTTCTGAGTTGGTGGGCTTGGACAGTCGATGCCAATTGGCAACATCCTTTTGGGAAAGATAGTTCTATTAAGGGGAAAGATAATTATCCTGTTGTACATATTGCCTATAAAGATGCGGATGCCTATGCGAAGTGGATTGGCAAGTCTATTCCGACGGAAGCGCAATGGGAATATGCAGCGCGAGGGGGCTTAGATGGGGAGACCTATGCTTGGGGCGATCAATATTCAGAAAAGAAAGCAAATACTTGGCAGGGGATTTTTCCATTTTTTAATACTAAAGCTGATGGATATAAGGGTTTAGCGCCTGTCGGTTCGTTCCCTCCTAATGGCTATGGACTATATGATATAACGGGCAATGTTTGGGAATGGACTGCTGATTTTTTCCAAGATGGACATGACCATCAAGCGCATCAACATAATCTGATCGCTGGCGATCTCCATAAAAGTTTTGACCCGAAAAAGCCCGATGAGTCAGTGTTGCACGTCATCAAGGGTGGCTCGTATCTCTGCGCTCCCAATTATTGTAGTCGTTATCGTCCTGCGGCGCGGGAGTCAGAATCGCCCGATACAGGAACTACACATATCGGGTTTCGGTTAGTCAAAAATATTAAAAACTAGATGTCTTCGTGAAGACCGACTTTGCTTCAATCATCGTGATAACAATGATTGATAGTCTTTCATTTAGACAATAATGACAAAAGTTACAAATTCTTCAAAGAGAGATTTTTGGAAAAACTCTCTTAAATTTATTTTGCAATGGGAAACTAAAAAAGCGATCGCCCAAAAAATTAGTTTTTTAACAGCGATCGCCTTGATGTTTTCCAGCCTCCTCCCATTACCAGCCTTTGCTGACTATGGCGATGTTTTGCCATTACCGCAACCACCTTTTAAGGGCAAAATTGGCATAACTTACAAGGAATCTCAACCTGATTTCCCTAAACCAATTAAAGCTCCCGCAAAAGCCCCAAATGTGTTGCTAGTTCTCCTTGATGACGTAGGTTTTGGACAAACTAGCGCTTTCGGTGGATTGATTGAAACTCCGAACTTAGACCGCTTAGCGGCGAGGGGATTACGTTATAACCAATTTCACACTACAGCCCTCTGCTCTCCCACTAGAGCCGCCTTGCTGACAGGACGCAATCACCATTCCGTCAGTACAGGCGTGATTACAGAACTTGCATCGGGCTACCCAGGGTATACCGCCATTCTCCCTCGCAGTGCCGCCACGATCGCTGAAGTATTGCGTGATAGTGGCTACAATACGGCTGCTTTTGGTAAATGGCACAATACTCCTGATTATGAAACTAGCGCCGTTGGTCCCTTCGATCGCTGGCCGACTAGTTTGGGATTTGATTATTTCTATGGATTTTTGGGCGGTGATACCAATCAATGGAGTCCTAACTTGGTGAAGAATACCCAACATATTCAGAAGCCTCTAGATGATCCCAATTATCACCTCACTCCCGATCTCGCTGACCATGCGATTAAATGGATTCGTACCCAGCAATCGATCGCTCCAGATAAGCCCTTCTTTACTTACCTTGCGACTGGGGCAACCCATGCGCCCCACCATGCACCGAAGGAATGGATTGAAAAATACAAAGGTAAGTTTGATCAAGGTTGGGATAAATTACGGGCTGACATTTTTGAACGTCAGCTTAATCTGGGCATCATTCCTGCGGATACGAAACTCACTCCCCGTCCTGCGGAAATTCCCGCTTGGGATTCCCTCACACCTACCGAGCAGAAAGTTTACGCGCACCAATTTGAAGTGTTTGCAGGGTTCCTGAGCCATACCGATGCTGAAGTTGGTCGTGTGATTGAGGCGATCGCGCAGCTAGGTGAATTGGATAATACTCTTGTCTTCTTCATCGCTGGTGACAATGGTGCGAGTGCGGAAGGTGGTTTGACAGGTAGTGTTAATGAGTTCAAAGTCTTTAATGGCGTTGAAGAAAGCCCTCAAGAAATTCTCGCTGCCCTAGATGATTTAGGTAGCCCCAAGACCTTTAATCATTTCCATGCAGCTTGGGCTTGGGCAGTCGATAGCCCCTTCCAATGGACTAAGCAAATTGCTTCGCACTTTGGCGGTACTCGCAATGGTTTAGTCGTCGCATGGGGCGATCGCATTAAGGATAAAGGTGCTATTCGTAGTCAGTTCCATCATGTGATTGATATTGCACCAACGATTTTGGAAGCAGCAGGAATTGAAGAACCAGAAGTAGTTAATGGTGCAAAACAGCAACCGATTGAGGGAACCAGTCTTGTGTATTCCTTTGACGATCCTGCGGTGGCTTCCAAACATAAAACCCAGTACTTTGAGATGTTTGGCAACCGTGCCATTTATGACAATGGTTGGGTAGCGGCAGCGCGTCATGGTCGTTTACCTTGGGAGCGATTCTCTAAAACCACCTTCGATCAGGATAATTGGGAACTATACAATGTTGCTCAAGACTTTAGCGAATCTCAGGATTTAGCCAAAGATAATCCCCAAAAGTTGGCAGAATTGCAAAATCTCTTTCTGAAGGAAGCGAAGAAATATAAGGTTCTGCCCTTAGACGATCGCACGATTCAGCGCTTTGATATTAATACTCGTCCCAGTGTCACAAATGGTCGCAATAGCTTTAGTTATTACACATCGGTTGTTGGTATTCCCGAAGGTAGCGCTCCTAACACCAAAAATCGTTCCTTCAGTATCACTGCGGATGTGGATGTTGCCAAAGATGGTACGGAAGGCGTGTTAGTGACTCAAGGCGGACGTTTTGCGGGTTGGAGTTTCTTTCTAAAGGATGGTAAACCCACCTATGCCTATAACTTCCTGAATAGCGATCGCACGATCATTCAATCCTCTGAACCCGTAGCGATCGGGAAGTCTAAAGTTAGATTTGACTTTGCCTATGATGGCGGCGGAATTGGTGCAGGTGGCACTGGCAAACTATTTATCAATGATAAGCAGGTTGCTGAAGGTCGCATCGAGAAAACCGTTGGCTTCCGCATTGGCTTAGATGAAACCTTTGATGTTGGTCAAGATACGGGTAGCGCTGTGGTTGATAGTTATCAAGTTCCGTTTAAGTTCACTGGCAATTTGGAACAGGTCAAGCTGGATTTGTTGTAAACACCTCAAAAGCTCAATAATTTGCGATCGCCCCTATGAAATCAATTTTTGGGTTCTGTAGGGGCGATTTCTCATGTTTACTTCAGTTACATCTTGATTGAGTTAGAAGTGCTTTGAGCTATATCTGCTTCGGCTAAATTTTTAGCACTTAAAAAATTAGGCAAAATGTTATATTTAAAGATATTGATTGGGCTAAGTTGACCTATGACCATTGCAACCGAAAGACCAATACAACAGCAGTTACTAAGTTTTGGTGATTTTATCGCCCGATATGGTGACAGTAACCGCTACGAGTTGATTGATGGAGAGGTGTTTGATTTGGAACCAACAGGCTACCACGAAGAAGTTTCAGCTTTTATTACCACAAAGGTCTGCGCCCAAATTGATGCGATCGGTTTAAATTGGTTTGTCCTTCAGCGAGGACTACTACGTCCTTCTAACTTAGGTATGACGGCATTTCGACCTGATGTGATGGTTATTGATCGCAATGAACTTGAGAAAGAACTACTTTGGCATGACCAATCAATCCTAACTTTGGGTAGTTCGATTAAGTTTGTGGTGGAAGTGGTTAGTAGCAACTGGCAAAATGATTATGCGCGTAAAGTCGAAGACTACGCAATTTTGGGTATTCCTGAATATTGGATTGCGGATTATGCTGGTTTGGGTGGGACTCGACATATTGGAAAACCGAAACAACCGACCCTTTCTATTTGTACGTTAGTGAATGGAGAATATGAAATTCAGCAGGTTCGAGGCAGTCAACCGATTACTTCTCTTACATTCCCAAATTTGAAACTGACAGCCGAACAAGTTTTAAAGGGTGGCAGATAATCCGTGCAGATCTCTGAGCGATCGCCCAACCTTATCGGTTGTGGATGGGATAGGCAGATTATTTTTCAGCACAGGTTTATGAATATTATGCTACATTTTGCTAAATAAAACTTTGTTCAGCTACATTACCCTACAAAAATCTTGTTATTACACTTATTTGTTACTTTATCTCACAAGTTGTATGATATTGATCTTGTATAAGTATTTATCCTGTAATCTGCAAGATAATACATAGTCAGGCTTCCATCTCATCACAAAAAATTGTCTAGATTATTCAGAGATATATCATGAGTTCATCAGAGCCATCTAACTTATCCACGAGTAAAACAACTGAATTGGAAATCAGTCGGTTAGAGGCGGAAGTTAATAAATTAAAAGCTGAAGAAGAAGAAATTAGGCTTAGGACAATAGAAGTTAAGAATCGACAAAGCTCACCTTGGTGGAGAACACAAACTTTCCTCCAGATTGTTCTCACAAGCCTTGCCAGTGTAACCATACTTGCATTCTATATTAACTATGCATTAGAACCTGTCCGTAATAGTAAAATTATAGAATCTAAAATTGAAAATCTAGAAATCAAACATAAGAATTTGGAGGATCTAGACAAACTAATAAAGGAAAAGAAGCAAATACAAGAACAGCTACAAAAAGATAATGATCGACTGAAAGCAGAATGGAATAATCTTAAACAAGAGAATGCTGATTTGATTGCTAAGAATCAACAATTGGGGCGAGAGAAAGAAGCTACCCAAGCGATGATGAATGCACAAAGAATTCAGTCTACTATCAATGCACTAGATAGTCGTGCACAGACGGCAAGCAAAAAAGGTATTGTCTATATTCAAGTACCCTTGGAGTCTGTAAAATCTGAAGCAGGAAGACTCCAAGACTTTCTCCGCAAGCAAGGTTATGTTGCCCCTGGAATTGAGGTTGTTGGAATCAATGTATCTCCTGAAAACTCACAGATACGTTACTTTTATAAAGAACAAGAAGAAAGTGCCAAACAACTAAGTGGTATGCTTGATGAGTTTGGACTCAAAGGTTTTAATCCAACACCCATTCAGGGTTACGAAGGAAAGGTAAGTCGGGAGCTTCTAGAAATTTGGTATGGGAGGACTTATCGATAAAAAGCCTAACAACGCCCATGCACACCGACCGATGAAAGTTGATTGGTATCATGCAAAGGTGATCTGCGGCGGGTGATGGGCAACGTTATACCTAACCGAAAATCTTGTCAAAGTTATCTATTTTTAGCCAAGATTCTGCCCTCAAAAATGACTTGCTTCGTTGATGAGTTCCGAGAAATTATCGGCGATCGGAAAGACAAATAATAGTTAGTTGATTGAGAAATTATGTCAGGTTACGGTTACGATCCTCCAACTTTCACCCAGTGCGATCGCTGTGTCCTCAATCTGTTGCGCTCTCACCTCATGCAGAAGGAGAAAAGTGAACTAGAATGCAGCCAAATACAACAACTTTTAGCACAATTTCGGGCTGCACTGAATCATGGGGGGATAATCAGCTTGTCAAGGGTTGGAAATGTACAGTTCATGACGCAACGCGCAGAGCAAATCTTGAGCCAATATTTTCCATCCTGTTATAGCTCGACCTCATTGCCACACAACTTAAAGAAATGGTTCGAGCATCAAATTTCTCAACTTAAAATTAGCAGTGATGACCCCTGCCTCTGTTCCACTTTGCATATTGAGCAGGATGAAAAAGAGTTGAATATTCGTTTCATCCCTGAACAAGTGCAAGGACATTATCTTCTGCTATTGGAGGAAAAAAGACAATCCATTTTCTCGATCGCTGATCTAGAATTGCTTGGACTCACAAAACGGGAATCTGAGGTACTGTTTTGGATTTCTAAAGACAAGAGCAATTCTGAGATTGCAACAGTTCTGGGATGCAGTGAGAGTACTGTAGGAAAACATCTTGAGCATATTTACAACAAACTGAGGACTCACACCCGTACAGGTGCTGTCATAGTTGCTTTAGAAAGATTAGGAATGCTTCGCCAGTAGCCAGTAGTGTTGCGGGATCGTCATCTTTCTATACGGTAACCGTCGTATTGCTTCCAGAGCAAAGAAATATGAAACTATAGGTGTAGGTCTTACAGCTTAAATTCAAGGAGGTGAGAGTCGTGGTTATCTTCAAACTACTCATGAATTCGTTGGCTAGATCCCTATTTGTGTCAGTTTTAGGAGCAGCATCAGTCGTATTCTCAGAAAGTGCGCTTGCCGACATTAAGTGTCCTGTCAGAACGCCATGGGGAAGTACAGAAGAACTTTGTCCGCATGTTCATACCCCTGAACCTAAGTTCAGAGGTAGAAGTCCAGAAATATTTGACTGTACTCAAAGTTTCTCCCCAGAAGCTTTTCATGGAAGGACAGGTAAAGTTGCCTTTTACAATGACTGGGCTGTGTCAACTGAAGTTGTACTTTACCACCCAAACAGCGGTAGTATTTACAATACTTATACTGTTGCTCCTCGGCAAAATTTGGTTCTTGGCAACATTGTTGTTGGAGATGATTGGGGTGTGTGCGTTAAATATAACGGATCTGCATTTCGCTCAGGTTTTGTAAATAATCTAGGAACTATTTCGATTTACAACCCAAATTACCAAGGTAGTCCTCTGTTTATGATTCAGAATGATCGCATTAGGTAAGTGCGATCGCCAATCTTGTAGGTGCGTTAATCAAATGTAAAGCGCCTTATTTGTTGCAAATGTTAAGTGTAAGGTCTTCCAAGCTAAAATAGATGGGTCAAGTCGCAACAAGGTCAAATGTATGGCGGTTCGTCAACGGCGCTACAGCAAAGAAGAATTAGCTCGGCGTGGGCAAGAACTTTATGAAGCTAGCATTCGGCAGCAAGTAGAATCTGGTAATACAGGCAAAATCGTAGCGATCGACATTGAAACTGGAGCCTTTGAAGTCGCCGATCATGTTTTGCCAGCGACTAACCAATTATTCAAGCGATACCCTGGCGCTCAACCTTGGGGCATCCGCATAGGACATCGTGCTGTTTATCACTTTGGCTCACGGAGCTTGGTGAAACCCAAAAGCTTGCATGACCTTGCAAGTCGTGACGGAATTTCTATCGATCAATTTATATCTAGTGCGATCGCAGAAAAACTCTCTGCTTTAATGACAGAGAATTACCTCAAAGAAAGAGCCAAAAGAGGTAGTCGGTTAAAGTATGAAGCGATTTTAGCTAAAGTTCCCGATGTGGAGCCAGAACAATATGACAGGATACCGTCTAACACTGCGACCCATCAAAAGTGATCTGTAAAAGTTAAGATTTATTTGTAGCGGCTCAACTAGACCGTTAGATCTTCATTAAATAGGATAGATGAAAGTGTCAGAATCTCTGTGGCAGAAACAAGGTGAAACTACAAGCCACAAAAATGCCTGTAAAGAATTTGGTCTTACTGAGGATGAAATATTTCAAGGGATGAAATCAGGCAAATTACAATATCGAGAAAATTATGCTCATGGAAACCCATATTTTCGGCTACTGCGAAATGAAGTTAAATCACTAGCCCAAGAACTTCGTGGAGCCGAACAAGTAGAAAAACAAGAAAACAAACATAAGTTACAAAAGATTAACCAAGAAATAAATAGTCTTAAGAGAAAAATCGCATCTTTGGAAAAGCAGAAAATTGAATTAATTGAAAGCCAAAACTAGACAATTTATCGTTGGTTTTTCATTGTGTTTAGTTGATGTTTGCATTGATCGCAAAGACAAATAATTTTGAAGCGATCGCCTGTTGTGATTTTGCATAGAAAAATAGGCGATTGACAAATCTTATACTGTTAACTACAGTTAACATATGATTGAAGTTCGCCAGACAGAAATATTCGTAAACTGGTTTACCAACCTAAAAGACAAAAAAGCTAAGGCTCGTATCCAAGCACGTATCGATCGCATGGAAATGGGAAACTTTGGTGATGTCGCCCCAGTTGGTCAAGGAGTAAGCGAAATGCGAATATTCTATGGCTCTGGCTATAGAGTATATTTTGTACAGAGAGGTTCTACCGTTGTGATACTTCTGTGTGGAGGCGATAAAAGCACTCAGGATTCTGACATAAAAAAAGCTAAGGAACTAGTTAAACAATTAGAGGATTGAATTATGGCTATCACTACTACTCGCTGGGATTCAGCCGAACATCTAAAAACAGAAGAAGATATTCAATTATATTTGGAAGCTTGCCTTGAGGAAGCAGGAGACGATCCGAACGCGATTATCCATGCATTTAGTGTCATCGCTCGCGCCAAAAATATGAGTAAGCTAGCAAAAGACGCAGGGTTAACAAGAGAGGGGCTATACAAAGCATTATCTCCTGATGGTAATCCTACCTTTGCGACAGTAACTAAAGTTGCTAAGGCGCTTGGATTTAAACTTACTGTTCAGCCAGTTATCCAATCTTGTGGGTGAGTTGATCGCACATTCTACTCGTGAGTTCTAAACTTTCAACAAATCTAGCAATTGACGCATATCATCAAAAACTAACTTTGCACCTGCGGCAATCAACGCCTCATGATGGGAAGAATGGCGATCGCTTGGCGCATAACCCAACACTCGCATCCCTGCGGCAGATCCCGCCTTTACACCCGCTACCGAATCCTCAATCACCACACAACTCTCTGGCGCATAGCCCATCTGACTTGCAGCATGGAGATAAACATCAGGAAAAGGCTTCGGGCGATCGACATGGTGACAGCTATATAACTTTCCATTGAAATGATCTAACAATCCTGTTAATCCTAAAACTAAGTCGATATGCCGAGGACTACTATTGGAAGCAACACATTTTGGTAGAGTAAGCTCCTTTAATACATCAGCAATTCCCGCCGTTGCTTGTAGTTCCTGTTTTAACGCAGCAATTTCTCTCTCTTTGCTTAGCGCTAACCATTCAGTAGGAACTGGTCTATCGAAGATTAGCTCAATCATCTCCAAACAGCTTGCAAAGGACAGTCCTACAAACTTTTGACTGACTTCTTCATAGCTAATCGCAAAACCTGCTTCCGTCAAAGTTTCTGCAAAAACACGATTGACGATGATTTCGCTATCAACCAGTACACCATCACAATCAAAAATCACCAATTCCAAATTCGACATAAAGTTAATGAGTAGTTACTTTTTGCTGTGAATAGCTTAGGGGACAACGGGAATTTGTGCTGATTTTGTTTCGCGGGCAATCC
>Ga0315899_10003545_pt1 | contig 16996 bp, 16 predicted proteins | sample LakEriMetagenome_2_FD_203518 | JGI IMG/M metagenome (GOLD analysis project Ga0315899, IMG submission 203518) | Freshwater fungal communities from buoy surface, Lake Erie, Ohio, United States - Buoy 4 MA112 | ecosystem: Environmental > Aquatic > Freshwater > Lake | place: USA: Lake Erie, Ohio... | reverse complement strand
TCTACTTGAATCGACTCCGCATTGGTATGCCTCTTCAATCCGATCCTACGGCCATTTTTGGCACGCGCAAAAATGCACAGCGCGTTTATCTTTCCGACATCCAGTCAGACAATCCATACAATACGTACAAGTTCAAAGGACTGCCACCGGGGCCGATTAATCTTCCCGAGGCGGCCTATATCGAAGCTGTGTTAAAAGCTTCGACGCATCGCTATATATATATGTGTGCTCAGCCCGGGGGAACCGGTAGACACAATTTTGCCCTGAGTCTGTCGGAACATGAGAGCAACCGACGTTCATATATCCGCTGGCTTAATTCCCGAAGCATCGAATAGCCCAACTAAGCAGATTGTTAATAAGTCGAGTTTCGCTATCTTTGCTTTCCGATGATTGCAAGAGGCAAAATCCTCCTAAGACTAAAAATCTTTTTTGCGCTAATGGTTTTGGTAGCCGTTGCGTCGGGCGTTCTATTATTTACCAGTCAAAACCAACAGAGCAACTATTTATCGAAAGTAAGTCTGTCATCCCGTCAAAAAGCCCTTGCCGAGGAGTTGGGGCGACGAATGATCAAGATTAAGGATTTATCCGCTCAAGGACTTGACTACACTGAAGAGATCAATGACTTTAAGTTAGGATTAAATAAATGGGAGAATGCCCAAAAGGCGCTTATCACCGGAAGTGACCAATATGGCACTACGGCGAATAACTCGAATGCTGCCCAAGCCATGCTTCAGGAATCTTCCGTTCATTTTGTTCATGCACGCGATTATCTGAGCGCATTCATCAGTACTCCCGATCAAATGACCGCAGGCAAGACCGATTCCACTGAGGTCGCACTAGACACCTACATCAGCAGTATCAATAACGTCACGGGGAAATTTCTTTCGGAAAGTGACATGCTCAATAAGGTGATGTTGACAGCCGTAATTGGTGTTAGTGCAGGCGCTATTATGTTATTTGTGTTAGCCCTTATGCTCCTCATAAGACCGGTATCCAAGACGTTTGATGCCATGGATGAGGAGTTGGAAAAATCAGAGATCGCAATCAAGGAAGCCCTGAATGCGAAGACTGAGTTTTTATCCAACATGAGTCACGAGGTGCGAACGCCGCTGAATGGGGTGATCGGTATGAGCGAGCTTCTGCTTCAAAGTAAACTTGCGGAGGAGCAGCGCGCATTCGCGAAGACGATACACAACAGCGCACTTCAACTTTTGGATTTGCTTAACAATGTACTGGACGTTGCTAAAATGCAATCCTCGAAATCGGAAATAACCAAAGAGCGTTTCTCCTTGAGCGATTGTGTCGAACAGGTCGTTGATCTATTGAAGCCTTTGGCCATGAGCAAGAAAGTCGAATTAATGAGCGACTTTCAGAACAATGTACCTCTCGAAGTAATCGGCGATGAAAACAGAGTTCGTCAAATCCTGATTAACCTGGTGAACAACGCCATCAAATTCACCGACAAGGGAGAAGTTGTCATTCACACGGAAGTCATCAATACCGATCAGGAATTTACACAATTGCAGTTCAGTGTTATTGACACCGGCATTGGTATTGAGCGTGATAAGTTGGATCGAATTTTCGACTCTTTCTATCAGGTCGACTCCAGCTCTCACAAGAAATATAGCGGCTCGGGTTTAGGCCTTTCGATATGTCAAAGTCTGGCTCAGGAACTTGGCAGCAAGATTAACGTGCAAAGCACCGTGGGAAAAGGGTCAACATTTTCATTCAGCGTGGTAGTTGAAACAACCGGCGAAACTCATCTTCATAAAATTCAAGCCCTCCACGGCATGAAGGCGCTCGTCATTGATGACAACACAACCAATCTCAAGATACTTGTCAAGCAACTCTCCGGATGGGGTATTCAAGCCACTCCTTTTAATAGTCCTCAGTTGGTCACCGATATCATGTCGAATCTCGACAAATTCGATTTTGTTATTCTTGATATGCAGATGCCGGAGATGGATGGCCAGTTGGTGGCTGAAAAAATCCGGTCGAAATACAGTCGCACAGAGTTACCGATTATCGTTTTATCCTCACTTGGTGAGCACCTGTTACCGGACACGACCAACGCATACAACGCTTATCTGACCAAGCCTGCAAAACAGTTCAAGTTACTCGACACCATTATCGATGTCATGAAGGTTAGTCCCTCGCAACAGGCTCGACTTTCAATGACTTCAGGCAACACCGATGTACTGGCAACACGATCAAACTTGCGCATTCTCTTAGCGCAAGACAATGAGCTATCGCGTGCCGTGACCACCAAGACACTTAAACTTTTAGGGCATCGCCATATTACTGTATCCAATGTAAAAGATGTGGTTGAGAAATCCAGAAGAGAGGATTTCGATTTGATCCTTATGGACATCAACGAGCAAGAAAGTGTTGGCATGGACACCACTCGCAACCTGAAGCGATCGATTGATTCGGATGACATGCCGGTGATTATCGGAATGACCAACAAGGGTAAAAAAGACACAGCTCAATTCATGCAAGCCGGGATGGACGACTTAGTTGAGACGCCAACGCGACCTGAAGCATTGCAGGAAAAAATAAACCGTTGGCTCATTACCGAATAAACGTGTTTGCGCGTTTCCATCTGCACCGGAATTATCACACTGCGCATGGTAGGCTCATCTGCCTTCAAATTCTGTTCTTCGTTTTCATTTTCACACATCTTCGAAACGCATCTGCGCAATGCGACACCTTGCGGGCGCATAACAAAAAATTATGGGCATTAGGCATTGGCATCGTTCCAACTGCATCGAGTTATATTCTGCTCAACGAACTTTGGTACAAAGATTATCCACGCACACAGCTACATTCATTCAACGATAATGGAGAGTGGTTACAGATGGATAAAGCTGGACATGCGTTCAGCGCATACCAACTCTGCAAGCTTTACACCTCGCTCTATCGTTGGTCTTCGATAGACAGTTCATCATCGCTCATGTTAGGGTGTGCAAGCAGTATGCTCTACCTCACAAGCATAGAACTCTTGGATGGACGAAGTGCGCAATGGGGATTTTCATGGGGTGACATGCTTGCTAATACGAGTGGAAATTTTTTGTTTTTCGCGCAACAAAAATGTTGGAACGAACAACGCATCGCACTCAAGTTTTCCTATCAACCATCAGTGTATGCGAAAGAAAATACTGAACTGTTAGGCCGTAATTTTCAACAACGCATCATCAAAGACTACAATGCACAAACGTATTGGGCATCATTCAACATACATCGCTTTCTGGCTTCTGACGCGGCTTTCCCGCGTTGGTTGAATCTTGCAATTGGTTATGGTGGAACTAAAATGACGACCGCAAAAAACGTTGTTGATGATGTTAATAATTTTCAACGCGAGCGTGAATTCTACTTTTCATTTGATGCAGATTTGGAACGTGTTCGATGGAAGAAAAAATGGATGCAGCGAACTGCGAAAGTTTTAAGCTTCATAAAAATTCCGGGACCAACTTTAGAAATTCGTGAAGGTGGAAATTTGAAACTACACGGATTGTTTTTTTGAAACTGACCTGAGCATAAAACAGAAGAAGAAAATTGAAATGGGTGTTTATCGTGTAACAGAGATTTCGAGCTCATCTCCCTTAAGCTGGGAAGATGCGACTACGAAAGTGGTGGAAGATGCAAACCTCCGATTTAATTCGATTACTTCAGTTTATGTTCAAGACCAAACCGCAAGAGTTGTGAATGGGAAGGTGAATGAGTTTTGCGTCACGGCCAAGGTTACTTATGAAATTGTAAATCACAAATCAACCGTTACAAATATGAAAACAAAGTCAAAATCACACGCTGCCCCTAAGGCCGTGAAGAAGGCTGCTGCCAAGAAGGCTGCTCCTAAGAAGAAAGCTGCTGCTAAGAAAGCTGCTCCTAAGAAGAAGGCTGCTGCTCCTAAGAAGGCTGCTGCTAAGAAGGCTGCTCCAAAGAAGGCTGCTGCTAAGAAGGCTGCTCCGAAGAAAGCTGCTGCTCCTAAGAAGGCTGCTGCTAAGAAGGCTGCTCCTAAGAAAGCTGCTGCTCCTAAGAAGGCTGCTGCTAAGAAGTAATAGACTTCGTAACGAAATGAAAACCCCGCATTGCGGGGTTTTTTGTTTTACGGTATTTAGTTCAACGTTAGGGCACACCCTACTTCGTCAATTTGAGAAAGGCAGGAAGATGATCCGAGTATCCGCCCTTATATGCGTCGCCTGCATAAGACCTGCTCGGACGAGCTACGCCTTCCTTATCCCGGAAAAGTAATTTCTCCTCACGCATGACTCCGGCAGAGGATGCATCTACATGCCATCCCGAAGACTGCATCAATCCTACTGAGGTAATCATTTGATCTAAAGCCCCCCATTCTCCCTTGTAGAAATAGGAGCCGTTACCTCCTGCGTGCATCGCATACATTTGGTTATAAAGCGTTGACGTTGGTTGTTCCTTTGCACCGAGCACTTCATAAACGCTTTTATCATTGGGGTGATCATTCAAGTCGCCCATAATGACAATCTTCGCTTTGGCGTTTTCCGCAAGCACTGCATCCACCTTGGTCTTAAGTAACGTGGCTACGGCGATACGGTTTGGCTCGCTTTCCATCTGACCACCACTCCGGCTTGGCCAGTGATTAACGAAAAAGTGAACGGTTTCCTTTCCCAATTCACCTTGCGCATGGAGAATATCACGAGTATTGGGGTCCTTAGGGTCGGGCAATGCGATGGTATAATACTCGAATCGCATGTTCTTGAATTGCGAAGGATCATACAGGGCTGCAACATCGATACCACGCTCGTCAGGACTATCAGCATGAATGATTTCGTAAGGACCTTTTTTCGGTGTTTGATTCAGTTGCGGTTGCTGCACGAGATCAGCAAGTACTGCACGGTTCTCGATTTCACATAAACCGATAAATACCGGCAGTTCACCCGGAAGCATATCCATGACCTCAGCTATACGCGACAACTTCTCATTATAGCGAACAGCGTTCCATTGCAGTTTACCACCGGGTGTAAAGTCTTCATCCATCGTGCGTGGGTCATCAATGGTATCAAAAAGGTTCTCCACATTATAAAATGCTATGGTAGCCTCGCTACTTGCTGAAGCAGCCTTATGCTGGGCAGAAGCGCAAGAGTAGAGACTAAGCACGACTGCCACTAGGGGCATAAAAAATCGGTGATTGTTCATTGGGTAATTTTCGGCAAAGATGACCTTGATTCGATAATTTCAAAAAAACGAAACTATTTCACTGCCGCTCACGTAACAACATAAAAACTGAACGGCAATGAATAAAAGCAAACTCTATACTGTCCTTTTGGGCATAATCACCTTCGGTCATGGGGTGATGGCACAAAGCCAACCACAACCCAAAACCATTCATTTGAATGCTATGATGCAGTCCGCTTCAGAAACCGGAGCTGCCTATAGGCTTCAGCTAACCCCCATAGACGAAACGAAATACAAAGGCATCATCGTCGATGGAATGGAAAACCGCAAAGTAGAGGGCCTCTATATAGAGCGTAACGGACGCTATATAGAAGACGGACACTTCAAATATTTCTTCCCCAACGGACAGGTCGAGAGTGAAGGTGATTTCCAGGCCGGTGTAAAAGTTGGTCATTGGAAGCGCTTCGATTTCTTGGGCAATCAAAAACCCGACAGGTACTATCCGCCTTCCAGTGCGAGTGCCCGACGAAAATCAATGAACATTGACATATCAACCGATAATTAGAAGAACGCATGAACTGCCTAATTTTGGCAGGCCATGCAAAACGTAAATTCCTGCCGAACCTATCTTTTGATGGCACTGACTTTGTCGGTGCTATCGGCATTTGTAGGATGCACCGGATATAGCGAAGAAGAAAACGCACGCGTCTTCTACTACAACGAAAGCAATGGCATCACCTCACTCGACCCGGCCTTCTCCCGAGACATTGAGGCAATGTGGGTCACCAATCAGTTGTTCGACGGTTTGGTTGAGTTAGACAGTGCAATGGCGGTTGTTCCGTGCATTGCCAAGAACTGGGAAATTTCAGAAGATGGCCTGCACTACATCTTTCATTTGCGCAATGATGTGCTCTTTCATCCGTGTCCGTTGTTTGCTGATTCGGCTAATCGCCGTGTGACCGCCTCCGACTTCGTTTACAGTTTCAATCGTTTGCTTGACCCGCAACTTGCTTCGCCCGCAACATGGATCTTTAGTAGTGTCGATCGCTCAAGCAACGGTGGTTTCATTGCGCATAACGACAGCACCTTAGAAATTATCCTTCGCGAACCCTTTCGACCATTTCTCTCCATTCTCACCATGCAATATTGCAATGTGGTTCCGCGCGAGGTGGTTGAGTATTACGGTCCTGACTTTCGATCACATCCCATCGGCTGCGGCCCATTCAAATTTGCTTTCTGGTATGAGCAGGTCGCACTTGTTTTTCATAAACACACGGCGTATTGGATGAAAGACATTCGCGGCACGCGCCTACCCTATCTGGATGCTGTCAAAATCGATTTTGTTAAAGACATGTCGGTGGAGTTCCAGGGGCTGCTGCAAGGCAAGTACGATTTCATGAGCGGGATTCATAGTGCCTTTAAAGATGAGCTGCTGGACGCCGACGGCAATTTGCATCCGATGCACAGCGAGCGCATTCGATTTCAGCGAACCCCATTTATAAAAACGGATTACCTGGGAATCCTCATGGACTCTTCGGCTTCCATTAATCAAAACTCACCACTGAATGATGTGCGCGTGCGGCGTGCCATTTCATACGCAATCAACAAAGAGGAGATGGTTGCCTACTTGCGCAACAATACCGTATTCCCCGCTGAATCCGGATTTGTTCCTCCGATGCTCAACAATGGAGCAGATGAAAAATACTACACTTACAATCCGGTAGTCGCCAAACAACTCCTGGCTGAGGCGGGATATCCCAACGGCAATGGCATGCCTGAAGTAGTTATTTCAACCACTAGCGACTACACTGATTTAATGGAGTACATCCAACACGAACTGGAGAAGATTGGAATTCCTGTGCGCATCAATGTGCTTCAGGGACCTGCCCTGCGCGAGCAATCCGCCAAAGCTCAACTCGCTGTTTTTAGAAAATCTTGGTTGGCCGACTACGCCGATGCAGAAAATTTCCTGACTGTTTTTTATTCTCCAAACTTCTGCCCCAACGGCCCCAATTACACGCACTATAAAAACGAGCGCTTTGATGCGTTGTACAGACAATGCCGCACGGAGCGAAACGATTCGTTGCGAAAATCAATCATCCATGAGATGAATGATGTTCTCATGCAAGATGCGCCGGTGATACCCCTTTATTACGATCAGGTTTCTCACTTCGTTCGAAGCAATGTAAGCGGACTTCAAACTAATCCCGTGAACATGCTAGATTTGCGGCCTGTGCGGAAAAATTAATCCCGACAACCAAGACTATGGCACTCAAAATCGACATGCACACGCATATCATGCCCAAGCATGTCCCCGATTGGTCGAGCAAATTCGGATACGGTACGTTCATTCACCTGGACCATCATAGGCCGGGGTATGCGCGCATGATGCAAGGCGACAAGTTCTTTCGGGAAATTGAGGCCAACTGTTGGGACGAGCAGTTGCGTATCGATGAGTATGCGCGTTACAACACACAGGTGCAAGTGGTTTGTACCATACCGGTGTTGTTTGCCTATTGGGCTCAGCCGACCGATGGCCTCACCATTGCTCGTTTTCTAAACGACCACATTGCGGACATTGCGGCGCGCCTTCCAAAGCATTACGTTGGTCTCGGCACAGTGCCTTTGCAAGATGTTGATTTGGCCATACAAGAATTGGAACGATGCAAATCGATTGGGATGAAAGGCATTCAAATCGGCAGCAACGTCAATCAGAAAAACTTGAGCGAAACGATTTTTGAACCGTTTTGGCAAGCCGTTGAATCCCTCGATATGGCCGTGCTTGTCCATCCTTGGGAAATGATGGGCCAGGACGACATGAAAAAATATTGGCTTCCGTGGCTGGTTGGTATGCCGGCGGAAACGACACGCGCCATTTGCTCTCTGATATTCTCCGGCGTGATGGAACGATACCCCAACATCCGATTCAACTTTGCTCATGCCGGCGGATCTTTTCTGCCAACGATTGGACGTATTGAACACGGCTTCAATTGTAGACCCGATTTGGTGGCTATTGACAACCCCATCAATCCACGTGAATACATCGGAAAGTTTTGGGTTGACAGCGCTACACACGATCCCATGCTATTCAAGTATATACTGGATTTGCAAGGTGCTGATCGCGTAACCTTAGGAACTGATTACCCTTTCCCGCTAGGTGATTTGGAAGTCGGAAAATTCATCACCGACATGAACTTACCACAGCACGTGATTGATGCTGTCTTCTGCGACTCCACGCTATCATGGCTGAAGCTGGACCGCAATCAATTCGTTTAATCGTTTTCCAACTTGGCAGCAACAAAGAGAAGTTGCTGACTGGAATAACGCGCATAGGCCTCGTAAATCTGAGACCGCTGCTTTCGAATCGCCTTAGCATTGAGCACCAAAACAGGAATTTTGGCGACCGTATCTTGACGAAAGCCCATAATCTCCGTGCGAACCCAACCGTTGTCTGCGGAATCTTGAGCCAATATGCTCTGACCAATCTGTAATAACAATGAATCAGGGAAGAACAATGGATCAACCGCGGGACGAATGGAATCAAGGCCCATGGAGGGATGCCAACGAAAAAACGTAGACGCTTGATCAATGCACCGATCGGCGATCGTCAACTCTTCACAGGTATAAGTCGCTTGCACGGGCTCTCCTTTATCGGGAGCAATATTCACTCTCACAAAGCAATTTCCGCTGCGCTGATTTTCATTCAACTCATTGTAAAAAGCCAATGCACAAACCGATGTGATTTGCTCCGGCGTAAAGTCAGCCGCGATTTTCGCGCTTTCAATACTGAGCGAGAACACGTTTCCCGTGGACTCCTCCAGCAATTTGGCGGTAGCATCTGCAGAGCCAACAAGTGCTGCTGCCTTCATTGCCGGTTCCACTAGCGACCGATCATCACAACTCGTCAACGATGCACTAAGTAAAACGACCATTAAATAGCCTATACCCTTTGAGTAAAACTGTTGCACTGTTACCATGTAAATCGTCCATTAAATGTTTTCTCATTGCCCACCGCATCAATCACCTTCAACTCGAACTGATGTTCCCCGGGGGTGATATAGCGGTTGTCGAAGTAGTAGGTCAATCGGCTATTCTTCGCATCGTACTCCATTAGCGCCCATTTACCATCAATCTTCGGGATAATCTGATCAATGCCCGAAAGCCAATCCGAAATCTTCATGTTGAAACTCTTGCGTCCTTTCATCGTTGGCGAAAAATCCACGGAGCTGATTGCAGGAGCCACGGAATCTATCATTATCGCAAAATGCCCGAGGTACATAGGCTCTGCGGTAATCCATCCGTTTTCGTAATGACCGCCTTCACTGATTGTTTTCTCCTTGTCGGGATCCCAACGAACGATGACCGCTTTGTTTTCCTTACCGGGCTTGACGTTCGTTGCACGCAATGCAAGTGAATAAGCGTTATGCACCGGTTCATACGGCGAGGCAATGGTGTATGTCGATCCGACAGCATTGGTGACCTTTTTCGATGATGCAATTGTCAGATCCAAATCTTCATAAAGCGTGTACGCTTTCATGGAGATGCGCACCTCTTCCGTCTCGATTGTATTGTCCCTTTCCCAATCCCATCGCGCAAGTGCATTCTTCGCAGGAGGAACCTTGCCTCCCGCATCCGACAGGGCCTGCACCGAGAACTTCACCCGACTTTCATTGCCCATGATATCAATGATCCGGTACTCGCAGGCATGTTGTTTTCCATCGCGAAAACTGACGATTCCGTCATTGACCAGGTTGTCATAAATATCCAACGGGTTACCAGGCAATCGGTACGAGCCATGGATAGAACTTCTATCCTTTTTAAAGCGCTCATAGATGGTATGCGCGTTCATGGCTCGGTTGGTCGTGAAATCCAAACGATCCATACGTTGACCATACACCTGTAAACCGTCTACAAAAAACTCGATGCGATAAATACCGCAACGGTTGCTGTTCCCATCGAGCATGTCAATGGTGGTAATGGCGAAACCGAAATCACCATACACCTTGGGTAGTGTTGTAGTCTTCAATCCACCACCCTTCGTCTCCAGCGCAATCGGCACTCTGCCCGCATTCACCCACGAACTATCGGACATGGGTACAATCCACACCGAGCTGATACTGGGTGGAATTTTATCCTTTACCTGTAATCCGAAGAGCAACGGGTTAAGCACCTTCTCAGTGGCGGTTTCCCGAATTTCGAAATGCAGATGAGGGCCACCGCTTCCTCCCGAATTACCTGATAAACCTATGAGCTCACCCTTCGTTACAGGCAATTGTCCGGGCTGCAGGTATAAATCGACACTGAACGACTCCAACTCATATTGCTGCGTCTTCAAATAGTCATCAATCTTCGATGCATAGCGCTGCAAGTGACCGTAGACTGTAGTGTATCCGTTGGGATGATCGATATACAACGCATAGCCGTATCCGACGGGCGCCACCTTGATGCGGCTGACAAACCCATCGCCTGCAGATACGACATTAAGTCCTTCGCGTTGTTCGGTTTTGATGTCGATACCCGCATGAAAGTGGTTAGTGCGAAGCTCGCCAAAATTGCCGGAAAGGTTCAACGGGATTTCCAGGGGTGACCGGAAAAAATCCTGCGGATAAGCGGGGGCTTGCGCCGATAACTGCGTACCAAATCGGACCGAACTTATCAGGGTCACAACAATCAAAAACCAATACTTTAGAAAACACCGTTGCATAAGACGCCCAAATTGCAACGGGTAGTCGAATAAGGGATTTTGCAGAACCAATAAATATCAACACCGAGAAAAGGAAAAAACCGCGTTGACACATCACCAAGTCTTCTTAAATTTGACACTGATTATTACTGATCCCTTTTCATTTCATCCCCATGAATGAACTTTTGATAGCACGGATAGAAGCAAAAATCACCCAACTAGGTGAAGCCAAGCGCAATTTGGAGCAGCAGACTGTGCGTCTGCGCGAGGAGAACGCATCCATGCACTTAATCAACAAAGAACTTCAGAGGCAGGTAGATGAATTGAACATGAAGCTCAGTGAGCAATTGCATACCGGTTCAAAGACGGTTGAGCGCGACGAACAGCTGCGCGGAACCACCCGACACAGGATCAATGAATTGGTGAAGGAAATAGACGAGTGTATTACGCTACTCAACAAATAAGCAAGAACGCATGAGCGAAATTTCGATCAAAGTGAACATTGCAGGCCGCACCTACCCACTGACTTTGGGCAGCGCGGAAGAAACCAATATCCGTCAAGCGGAAACGGCCATTGAAGAGAGCATTCAGACTTTTCAAAAAAGCTACGCAGTAAAAGATAAACAAGACCTGTTGGCCATGGCATCCTTGCAGATGGCAGCCGGTGCGATTAAAAACCGTGAACCACGCATCGAAAAAGTGGTCGAAAAAGTGGTTGAACGCATTGAAGTTCCGGTCGATTTGTCCCCTGCCCTGCTCCATCTCGAAAGTCGTCTGGACCAATACCTGGCGTAATCTTCCCTGTTTCCGGGTTTTCATCCTGTGTCGCCTCTCGGGCAAAGTGCCCGGGAATTAAATTTATCATATAACAACAGCTATGAGCGACATGATTACAGTACTCGTTGCATCGTTGGCCGGAGTCGCCGTTGGCGGCGGATTCACCTGGGTAGTCTTCAACAATATTTTGAAGAATAAAAAGGAAGGAATTCTGGCTGAAGCAACGAAAGAAGGAGAAACACTTAAGGAAAAAAAGATTCTGCAAGCCAAGGAAAAATTCCTGGAAATGAAGAATCAGCATGAGAATGAAGTCCGCGACCGCAACAAAAAATTGCAGCAAGGCGAAGACAAAATCAAGAGCCGTGAGCGCGAGCTTTCCCAACAAATGGAGAATTACAAGCGCAAAGAGAAGGAAATCGAGCAGCAGCGCGAAAACCTGAACAAGCAGCACGAAACCACCCAACGTAAGCAAGCCGAACTCGACAAGAACAATCAGAAGGCGGTGTCACTGTTGCAAGAAACCGCTAAAATGAGTGCTGAAGATGCCAAGAAGCAATTGATGGCGCAGTTGACCGAGGATGCCCGCAACGCTGCGGCTTCACAAATTCAAGGCATTGTTGACGAGGCAAAACTCAAGGCCAACCAAGAAGCCAAGAAAATCGTTATCCAATCGATTCAGCGCACTGCCGTTGAACACGCCGTTGAGAACAGCGTTTCCGTATTCAACATTGAAAACGACGAAATCAAAGGACGCATCATCGGTCGCGAAGGACGTAACATCCGCGCACTCGAGGCTGCAACCGGCGTTGAAATCATCGTCGACGACACCCCTGAAGCTATCGTGTTGTCGTGCTTCGATCCGGTGCGTCGTGAGATAGCTCGTTTGTCTTTGCACCAGTTGGTAACTGACGGACGTATCCACCCAGCACGTATTGAAGAAGTGGTTGCCAAAGTGACCAAAAACATCAACGACGAGATTGTCGAAATCGGTAAGCGTACGACAATCGAGCTCGGTATTCACGGCCTGCACAGCGAATTGATTCGCATGGTAGGACGTATGAAGTATCGCTCATCTTACGGACAGAACCTCCTCCAGCACTCACGCGAAGTGGCCAACCTGTGTGCTACAATGGCAAGCGAACTCGGATTGAATGCCAAGACTGCCAAGCGCGCGGGATTGTTGCACGATATCGGTAAAGTGCCGGATGACGAGAGCGAATTGCCACACGCAATTCTCGGTATGAAGCTCGCCGAGAAATTCGGAGAGAAGCCTGATGTGTGCAATGCTATCGGTGCTCACCACGACGAAATTGAAATGACCACCCTGCTATCGCCGATTATTCAGGTGTGCGACGCCATCAGCGGCGCTCGTCCGGGTGCTCGTCGCGAAGTGGTGGAAGCCTATATCCAGCGTTTGCGTGATCTGGAGAACATGGCACTCGAAAACAATGGTGTTTCGAAAGCGTTTGCCATCCAGGCCGGTCGCGAATTGCGCGTTATGGTTGAAGCTGAAAAAGTATCCGACGAACAGGCGGATGCATTGGCCATTAGCCTTGCCAGTAAGATTGAGACGGAAATGACCTATCCCGGTCAGGTTCGTGTAACGGTGATTCGCGAGAAGCGCGCCGTAGGAATCGCTCGATAAACCGTCCGCGGTTAATAGTTGAAGGTTGGAGGTTGCTGAATTGAGAAAGACACACTCTTTCTTAGCAGCAACGTTCAACCTTCTTTTTTTACCCAAAGCGACCACCTCTCGTGAGCACCAAAGAACAAATGGCCACAAGCTTCAGCTGGAACACCCTCACGGTGGTGTTGCAGGTGTTTATTCAATTGGCCTATACAGGCTTGCTTGCACGACTGGTGAGTAAGGATTCGTTCATGCTCATGGGCATTGTTTTGGGCATTATGGGATTTGCCGAAATTTTCTCCCAAGTAGGTGTTGGCCCGGCACTCGTTCAACGCAAAGAAGTCCAGCAACAGCACATCAACGGCGCATTCTACACGGCACTTCTCCTTGGGCTGGCATTCACGTTGTTGTTCGTTGGACTTGCTCCGGCCTTTGCCTCATTTTACCAACTCCCTGAACTGAAGTCCATCATCATGGTGGTCTGCAGCAGTTTTACCATTTCCGCTATCGCCGTAGTGCCGCGCAGCATGATGATGAAGCACATGCGATTCAAAACCATGTTCAAAGCCAGTATGATTTCGATTATTGGTGGCAATCTGGTCGTTGGTCTGATCTTGGCCTATCTCAACTGGAATGTGTGGGCCTACGTATGGGCATTGTTCGCGCAAAATGCATTGATGACTTTGGCGCTGTGGTATTACGAACCGGTTCGAATTGCCGGTGGATGGGAATGGAAATACACGCGTGAACTCATTCGTTATGGAGCCGGAAGCACGCTGTTTAACGCGTTCAATTATCTTGCAACAAAACTCGACGTGCTGCTGGTGCCGCGTGTTCTGCGCGGACCGGATAATCAACTCAGCGCGGTTGGCCGCGATATGGCCTCGTATTTCGAACGTGCGAGCTATGCCATGACGCAGCCCATCACTATCATGGGTAAACTCAGCGATAGCGTGTTGTTCAGTGCTATGTCGCGCATGCAAGATGATCATGAGCGTTTACAAAAAACCATGACACTCGCTACCAATTTGCTTGCGTGTGTGCTCTTGCCGACCACTGCCTTTATCGCCTTTTATGCCGATGAGCTCATCGGCCTGTGGCTCGGACGCGAATACCTGGAAACGGCCATTATTTTGAAAGCGCTTTTTCCGGCTGTGGTGTTTCGATCACTGAGCAAACTGGGCGACTCTCTGCTGCGTGCGAAAGACCGTGTTTTCCAAGGTGCCTTATATAAAGCGGCCTTCCTTGTTTTCATTGCACTGGGTATCTATTTCGGCTCATCTCAAGGAACTGAAGGCATAGCCCTGGGGATTGTAGCTGCAACGTTCCTGCATTACTTGATGAATATGCACTTGAGTACACGTCTTATCGGCCTTAGCCCAGCAAAGCTCCTGCAGGCTCTTTTGCCGGGAATAGCGCTGGGTGTTCTCACTTTCGTCGGTGCTTGGGGGCTGCATGTGATTGCCACATTGATGGTTCTGCCCGAAGCACTCACGCTTCTTTTTGCTCTTGTGTTTGTGCCTGTTTTTCCGTTTGCCGGGGTTTGGTTATTCCCGAATCTGCTGGGGCCTCGCTCAATGAATCCGTTGGCCTATCTGCCCGGCCGCATTTCACAAATCGCGATCATCCGTAACCTTGTGGCACGATTAAAGTAAAAACAGCCGGTATGAGGATTCTCCCATTCATCATTCTGTTTACCTGCTGCTTATCCCATAAGTCGTTGCAGGCCCAATGCCGCATCTCTGTTGACGCACCCGATACCCTGGCGTTTCTCATCTCCATCAATGATGTGCAAATCAACACTTATCCCGTTGTTTCGCTCGAGCTTAATCTGAACACCTCCGGTAAAACCAATTTCAAGGCGGAATTTCCCGAACACCCGATGCTCAATTTTTCGCAAGTCATCACCATCAAAAAAGGTGCAGCGGTGTCTTACTCCATCGACCGTTCCAAGGGCGCGCTGAAATTCATTCTCACCAGCGAATCGCTGCAGGCTGTTGCGGAAAAGCCCGCACAGGAAGGCGTTTCTTCAGAAATGCTATCCGATACGCTTCCGCAGGAGCAAGTTCACAACGGTTGTTTTCCCATCACCGATGATTCAGCCTACCAAGACATGATTACGGCATGCGATGAACAACATTTCGAGGCCAAAAAACTCAGCCTGATGGCGGAGTTCGCCGGAAGAAGTTGCTTACGTACCGATCACTTAAGGTATATGATGAGCAAGCTTTCCCAAGAAGACAATAAACTGGCCTTATTAATCGCCGCCAAAGACCACATCTACGACCCTGAGCGGCTTCTGGAGGTGTCAGCGGATTTCTTCCTTGCGCGCAACAAGTCTAAAGTTATTGAAATTGTTGACGGCGACAGAGAGCCTTAAGAATGTGTAAATTCGTGCGCGAAATTCAACGCACGTATTCATGAGCAAAATCCACAACTTTAGTGCAGGTCCCTGCATTCTCCCACAAGAAGTTATTGAACAAAGCGCAGCCGCTATCCGCGAATTCGATGGCATGGGCTTGTCGCTGATTGAAATCTCCCACCGTTCGAAAAACTTTGAGCGCGTGATGGACGAAGCCCGTCAGCTCGTGAAGGACATTCTCAACCTCGAGCAACGTCACGAAGTGTTGTTTCTGCAAGGCGGCGCAACACTCGGCTTCTACACAGCGGCATTGAATTACCTCAAGCCCGGCGGCAAGGCTGCTTATGCCAATACCGGTGTTTGGGCTGCGTCTGCTATAAAAGAGGCGAAATTGGTGGGTGATGTGGATGTCATTGCCGATTCATCGGATAAGAACCACAGCTACATTCCTTCGTTTGAAGTGCCTGCGGGTTACGACTACTTCCACTTTACATCGAACAATACGATTTACGGAACGCAATACCAGAGCTACCCGAAGTGCGATGTGCCGATGGTGTGCGACATGAGCTCCGATATTTTCTCGAAGAAATTCGACGCGAATCAATTCGCTATGATTTATGCCGGTGCGCAGAAGAACATGGGTCCGGCGGGAACGGTGCTCTACATCATCGATAAGGAGCAATTGGGTAAAACCGGTCGCAAACTTCCGACCTACATGGATTTGCAGGCGCATATCGACAAAGACTCCATGTACAATACGCCTCCTGTTTTTGCAGTCTATGCGAGCATGCTCACCTTGCGCTGGATTAAAAATAACGGCGGCTTGGAAGGCATGGAAAATCGCAACCGCGCCAAGAAAGATTTGTTCTACAATGAGCTCGATCGTAACTCACTCTTCCACGGTCACAGCGAACCCGCTTCACGTTCGTGGATGAACCCAACCTTCCGCCTCAACGATGACTCGATGGCCGCAGAGTTCGACAAACTCTGGAAAGAAGCAGGCATCAGCGGCATCGCCGGTCACCGCTCTGTAGGCGGCTATCGCGCAAGCATGTACAATGCGCTGCCCATCGAAAGCGTGCAAGTGCTGGTTGACGTGATGATGGAGCTTGAGAGAAGCAAAGGCTAAGGACGACCCCCTGCCCTCGACAAGAGACTGAGGTAAGGACGCACTGCCGTGCGTCCCGGACAAAAGAGATAGACATAGCACAACCCCTGCTAGAAGCAGGGGTAAGGACGCACTGCAGTGCGTCCCACTAGAGCAAGGACGCACTGCAGTGCGTCCAGGACCACAGAGACACATATAGCACAGACATAGATACAAAAGCCTACCCCTTATGAAAATCCTCGCCAACGACGGCATCGACTCTACCGGCAAGAAAGCCCTTGAAGCCAT
>Ga0315899_10003544_pt1 | contig 16996 bp, 14 predicted proteins | sample LakEriMetagenome_2_FD_203518 | JGI IMG/M metagenome (GOLD analysis project Ga0315899, IMG submission 203518) | Freshwater fungal communities from buoy surface, Lake Erie, Ohio, United States - Buoy 4 MA112 | ecosystem: Environmental > Aquatic > Freshwater > Lake | place: USA: Lake Erie, Ohio... | reverse complement strand
AGCTTGGCAAGGCCCGCGATCGCCTTGCGGGCGATCGCGCTCTTGTCGCCATCCTTCGCCGGCAGGTCGTACAGCAGCACCTCGACCTGGGCGTTGACGAGGTGCGCCGCGATCTGGGCGCCCATCACGCCGGCGCCGAGCACGGCGACCTTGCGGACGATGAATGCGGTCATGGGGACTCCGTGGAATGTCGGGGGTGTGTCGGGGTCAGCGGCGGCGGCCCGCGCTCACTGCTCGCGGACCCAGGTCTGCGTGCGGCCGACGAGCGCGATGCCGACGAAGCCGCGCACGTCGAGCTTGCGGCCGGCGTCGGCGAGCTTGACCTTCGCCTTGTAGACCTTGCCGTTGTTCGGATCGAGGATCTCGCCCCCGTTCCACTCGTCGCCGTCCTTCTTCAGGCCGGTGAGGATCGTCATGCCCTGCACCGGCTTGCCCTTGCGGTCGTCGCTGCACTTCTCGCAGACCGCGTCGGCCTTGTCGGTCAGGATCTTCTCGATGCGTCCGACGAGCGCCCCGCCCTGCTCGACGATCCGGATCAGCGCCTTGGGCTGCTTGGTCTCGTCGTCGATGTTCTTCCACAGCCCGATCGGGGTGTCGAGCGATTGGGCGACGCCCGCGGCCGGCGCGAGCAGGCCGGCGAGCATCGCGCCGAAGGCGGCGGAACGCAGGATCGTGCGCATCGTGATCTCCTCTGTCTGGGTGGGTCGGTGTCGTCGTCGGTCAGAACAGCTCGGGCTCGAGCGCCATCAGCGTCGCCGCGCCGGTGCGGGCGCTGCGCATCAGGCCCGCGGTCTCGGGCTGCAGCTTCGCGAAGTAGAAGCGCGCGGTCGCGAGCTTGGCGGTGTAGAACGGCTCGACGGCATCGCCGTCGGCCTGCACCCGGTCGAGCGCGACCTTCGCCATCTTCGCCCAGAAATACGACATGACGAGGTGGCCGGCCACGCGCAGGTAGTCGACCGCGGCCGCGCCGACCTCGTCGGCGTTGCCCATGCCCTTCATGCCGAGCTCCATCGAGAACTTGGTGAACTTGTCGCCGAGCTCGGCGAGCGGGTTCACGAACTCGGCCATGTCGTCGTTCGTGCCGTGCTCCTCGACGAAGTCGGTCACGAGCTTGCCGAACGCGCGCAGCTTCGCCCCGCCGTCGCCGAGCACCTTGCGCCCGAGCAGGTCGAGCGACTGGATGGTGTTGGTGCCCTCGTAGATCATGTTGATCCGCGCATCGCGCACGTACTGCTCCATCCCCCACTCGCGGATGTAGCCGTGCCCGCCGTGGACCTGCAGCGCGAGGTTGGTCGTCAGGAACGCGTTGTCGGTGATGAACGCCTTCACGATCGGCGTCAGCAGCGACAGCATGTCGTGGGCGGCGCGTCGCTCGTCCGCGTCGGGGTGCGACTCGGCGACGTCGGCCTGCAGCGCGAGCCAGTACGCGAAGCAGCGCGCACCTTCCGTGTAGGCCTTCTGGGTCAGCAGCATCCGGCGCACGTCCGGGTGCACGATGATCGGGTCGGCGGGCTTGTCCGGCGCCTTCGGGCCGGTCAGCGAGCGCGACTGCAGGCGGTCCTTCGCGTAGGCGAGCGAGTTCTGGTAGGCGACCTCCATCAGTCCGAGCGACTGCATGCCGACGCCGATGCGCGCGGCGTTCATCATCACGAACATCGCGTTCAGGCCCTTGTTGGGCTCGCCGACCAGCCAGCCGGTCGCGCCCAGCAGGTTCATCTCGCAGGTCGCGTTGCCGTGGATGCCCATCTTCTCCTCGATGCGGCCGCACTTGATGCCGTTGCGCGCGCCGAGCGAGCCGTCCGCGTTCGGGACGAACTTCGGGACGATGAACAGCGAGATGCCCTTCGTGCCCTGCGGCGCGTCGGGAAGGCGCGCGAGCACCAGGTGGACGATGTTGTCCGCCATGTCGTGCTCGCCCGACGAGATGAAGATCTTCGTGCCGGTGATCGCGAAGCTGCCGTCCGGGTTCGGCTCGGCCTTGCTGCGCAGCATGCCGAGGTCGGTGCCGCAGTGCGGCTCGGTCAGGCACATCGTGCCGGTCCACTCGCCCGACACGAAGCGAGGCAGGTAGAGCGCCTTCTGCGCATCGGTGCCGTGCGCCTTCAGGCAGTCGTAGGCGCCGTGCGTGAGGCCCGGGTACATCGTCCAGGCCTGGTTGGCCGAGTTCATCATCTCCTGGAACGCCATGCCGACCGCGTGCGGCAGGCCCTGGCCGCCGTACTCCGGCGTGCAGGTCAGCGTCGGCCAGCCGCCCTCCTTGAACTGCCGCCAGGCCTCCTTGAAGCCCTTCGGCGTCTTCACGACGCCGTCGCCGGCGTAGGTGCAGCCTTCCTCGTCGCCGGAGCGGTTGATCGGGAACAGCACCTCGGCGCAGAACTTGCCGCCTTCCTCGAGGACCTGGTCGGCGAGCTCGCGGTTGAGCTCGGCGTGCGGGGGCAGCTCGCGCAGCGCGTCGATCGTGCCGTGGACTTCGTGCATCACGAACTGCATGTCGCGAAGCGGGGGCGTGTACTGGGCCATCGTCTGGACTCCTGGGATGGTCTCGGGGTGTCGAGGGTGAGGAACGGGGTCAGGCCGCCGAGGCACGCGCGGTGCGCGTCGCCCGGCGGGTGGAGGGGGTGGCGACCGGCACGCGATGCGCGTCGATCAGCCGGTCGAAGGCGCGTCGGGCACGGGCCGGCGCGTCGGGGCTGTCCATCAGGCGCGCGTCGTGGTGCAGCACCAGGATCACGCCGTACAGGTCGAAGACCAGCTCGCCCGGATCGGTGTCGGCCCGCAGCTCTCCGGTGTCGATCGCCTGCCGGATCGCGCGGACCAGCTCGCGCTGCCACGAGCGCACCATGCCGACCAGCTCGTCGCGCACCGAGCCCGGGCGGTCGTCGTACTCGGTCGCGCCGGAGATCCAGATGCAGGCGCTCGCCGCCTCGACCGCGGTGCGGTCGAGCCAGTTGCCGAAGATCGCGCGCAGCCGGGCGAGGCCGCGCGGCGCCTCGAGGCCGGGCTTGAGCACGTCGTCGACGAAGCGCTGCTCGTAGGCCTTCAGCACCGCGATCTGCAGGTCCTCGCGCGACCCGAAGTGCGCGAACACGCCGCTCTTCGACATGCCCATCCGCTCGGCGAGCGCGCCGATCGTCAGGCCCTCGAGGCCGTCGCGCGCGGCGAGCTCGCAGGCGGCGGCGACGATCGCGGAGCGGGTCTGTTCACCTTTGCGCATTCGGGTCCGGGGCGGGGGGGCGCGGAAAACGAACGGTCGTTCGAAATACGAACGTTCGTACTATTTCCGCGGACGTCCGGATTGTCAACCGGAAAGGGACGGCCGGCGGGCGATTAGAGGCGGGCGCCTATTGGTGCGGTGCAGCGAGCCGCGGCGGCCGTCGCGAGACGGTCGCTCAGAACGCCCAGGTCGACACGCCACCGCCGCGCTCGATCCGCCGCACCACGATGTCGTCCTGCACGTAGGCGGTACCGTCAGGCGCGAAGCACAGCCCGTTGATCTTCACGAAGCGCGCGCGCTCGGCAGGGCCGTCGATCACTTCGCCGCCCATGGACGAGCCCGGCCGCACGCGCATGCCGGTCCATTGCTGGACGCTGCCGCGCGCCTCGTCCACGCGCAGCAGCGCAGGCACGTCCTGCTCCATGCGCCGGCTGGCGATGTGGATGCGACCCTGCGGGTCGACGGCCAGCGCCTGCACGCCGTCGAGCTGCGTGCCGGCCGGACTCTGGCCCAGCTTGTGGCCCAGCAGCACGCGGCGCACCGTGCCGTCGGGCCGGATGCGCCACATGGTGGTGGTGAGCTGGCTGGTGGTCAGGATGTCGCCGCCGGCGACGAGCTCGCCGCGCGTCGCGTCCCAGGCCAGGTGTTGCAGCGTCACGCGCTCGGCCGGCGGCGTGCCCTGCACACACACCCGCTCCGGCGCGAGCACGGTGCTGACGCGGCCGTCGGGCGCCACGCGGCGCAGCGCGCAGCCGCCCTGGTCGGCCACCCAGGCGTTGCCTTCGCCGTCGACGGCCACGGCCACGACCTTGTCGAAGCGGGCGTCATCGGCCGGGCCGTCGACCCGCCCCGCCGCGGCGGCGCTCTCTTCTTCCTTGCAGATGCGCGGCGCACCGGCCAGGCGGTGCACCCGGCCGTCGGCGCCGATGCGCAGCATGCCGCGCGAGGTGGGCACGACGAACTGGCCGTCGCGGTCCAAGGCGAAGCGCGTGCTGTTCACCCCCGACGCGGCGAAGGGCGTGTCGCATTGGAGTCGCCCGGCCGCCCCGCCCGCCGTGCTGCGGGTGAGCAGCGGCGTCACCGCGCCGTCCGCGGCCACGCGCCACCAGCCGACGAAGTGGGCGTGGTACTGCGCATCCAGCCCGCCACGCGCCGACAGCACGATGCCGCCGTCGGCCGTGCACTGCATGCCCACGGGCCTGACGAACAGCGCGGTGCGCAGCGGGTCGAGGTAGGGGTTCGAGATCACCATCGTCGGCGGGCCCGCTTCGCTGGTGAACTTCCTGCCGCCCGCCGAGCCACCCAGTTGGGCGCTGCGCGGCGCGTCGGCCAGGCGCTGCGTGGCGGCGGGCGCTTCGGTGCGGGGCGACGGCATCTGTGCCGGGCTGCTGGCCGCAATGGCGCAGGCCAGGGCGGCCAGGACGGCAGGGACCGCGCGCCGGCGCGCCGGCCGTGCCCGAATCGCCGGCACCGCATGCAGGTGGTGACCCGCCTGGCAGGCTGGCGCTGGCGAGAGGGGGGCGTGCTGCGGCATGGGGTCGGCGCCGTGTCGTGCTGCGATGACCGACGATTGTCGGGGTCGCCGGCAGATCGCGCCACCGCCCTGGAGCGCCAGGCTGTCGCGAAGGCTCAGCCGGACGGGAGCGCCACCCGAACGTAGACGTCGCGCCTCGCCAGCGCCCGGAGCAGCAGGTGCAGCTCGGTCGAATGCACCTCGCGCTCGTCGATCCGCGCCAGCTCCGCCGCGATCGTGCGGGGCAGCCGCCCGTGCCGGTCGACGATCGCGGCGCGGATCGCGTGCAGTGCCTCCTCCGACACCGCGATCGCGGCGCCGCCGGCAGCGAACGACGCGCCGCGCCGACCGCAGTCCGGCAGGGGCAGGTAGCCGTAGGCGAGCCGCAGCTCCGGCCGAGTCGGCGCGTCGGGATCCATGCGTGAAGGGTCGTCGACGAGTGGCTCACCCGGTGCGCCTGATCGGGGGCGGGAGGCCCGCCCCGTGGCCTGCCGCGTTCCACGTTCGGCACGAAGCGGGGCTGTACGGCGCGCCTCGGCCGGTCCACCATGGTCGCCCGACGCCCGCGGCGCGCACCGCACCGCACCCCTCGCACCGGAGCCCCGATGCCTACCGCCAAGCCCGCCCTCCGCCCTCGCGCCGCCGCCGCCGTGCGCCTCGCCCTCGCGGCGGGCGTCGCGGCCGGCCTCGCCCCGATGCCGGCCGCCGCCCAGGACGACGGCCGCTGGACCTGGCGCGCGTCGATCTACGGCTACCTGCCGAGCGTCGGCGGCACCACCTCGTTCCCAGGCGCCGGCTCGGGGGGCGGCTCGGGAGGCGGCTCGGCGAGCATCGACACCGCCACGCTGCTCGACAAGCTCGAGGGCGCGTTCATGGGCGCGCTCGAGGTGCACAACGGCCGATGGGGCGCGTTCACCGACCTGCTGTACGTGAACTTCGGCGCGGCGAACTCGGCGTACCGCGAGTTCTCGATCGGCGGCACGCCGATCCCGGCCGACGCGTCCGCGAGCGCCCGCATCGACCTGAAGGGCTCGATCTGGACGCTCGGCGCGGCCTGGCGCGTCGTCTCGACCCCGCGCTCGACGGTCGACGCGGTCGCGGGCATCCGCCGGCTGGGCATCGATCAGTCGTTCTCCTGGACGCTGTCGGGGAATCTCGGCCCGATCTCGCCGGCCGACCGCAGCGGCGCGCGCGCCGCCGACCTCGAGCACTGGGACGCGTTCGTCGGCGTGCGGGGACGCGCGGCGTTCGGCGCCGACGGCCGCTGGTTCGTGCCGTACCACCTGGACGTCGGCACCGGCGAGTCGCGCTTCGTCTGGCAGGCGATGCTTGGCGCCGGCCGCGCGTTCGACTGGGGCGAGGTGCTGGTCGCGTGGCGGCACATCGACTACACGATGAAGTCGGACGAGGCGATCCGGTCGTTGAGCTTCAGCGGGCCGATGGTGGCGGCGTCGTTCGTCTGGTGAGGCGCCCGGCCGGGCCGGTCCGCCCCGCGCACGGCGCGCCGGGGCCGACCTTGGCGCACGCGCGAGCGGCGACTTAGACTCCGCGGATCGACCGGCGCCGCACCGCGCGTGCCGGCCCCGTCCGGAGGAGACCGCCCGATGCCCGCGCTGCGCGACGTCCACACCCAGCTCGACCTCGTCCTCGGCGCGCTGCGCCGCTTCCCCGACCGCGAGGCGTTCCGCCAGGACGACCGCGCGTGGCGCTACCGCGAGGTCGCCGACCTGCTCGGGCGCTGGGGCGCGGTGCTGAAACGCGTGGGCGTCGGCCCGGGCCGCGGCGTCGGGCTGCTGTCGCCGAACCGGCCCGAGGTGTGGCTCGGGCAGGTCGCGCCCTCGCTGGTCGGCGGGCGCTACACCGCGCTGCACCCGCTCGGATCGCTCGACGACCACCTGTACATGGTCCGCGAGGCCGAGCTGCGCGTGCTGCTGGTCGACCCGGCCTACGCCGGGCGCGCCGCGGAACTGCTCGAGCACTCGGGCGTGGTCGAGCACGTGCTGACCTTCGGCCCGTGCGACGTCGGCCGCGACGTCAACGCGATGGTCGAGGCCGAGGCCTCGTACACGCTGCCGTCGAGCGCGGGCACGGCCGAGCAGGCGAGCTGGCTGCTCTACACCGGCGGCACCACCGGCGTGCCGAAGGCCGCGATGCTGACCGAGGGCGGCCTCGGGCAGATGATCCTCAACGTGACCACCGGCTGGGACCTGCCGTCGGATCGCCGCTACCTCGCGGTCGCGCCGATCTCGCACGCGGCCGGCATGATGATCGTGCCGACGCTGATGCGCGGCGGCACGGTGGTGCTCCAGAAGGGCTGGGACGCGCAGCGCTGGATGGACCTGGTCGCGCGCGAGCGGATCACGATGAGCCTGCTGGTGCCGACGATGATCTACGCGCTGCTCGACGCGCCGGGCCTCGCGCAGGCCGACCTGTCGTCGCTCGAGACGATCATGTACGGCGCCTCGCCGATGTCGCCGAGCCGGCTGGTCGAGGGGATCGAGCGCATCGGCCCGGTGTTCTCGCAGCTCTACGGCCAGACCGAGTGCGCCGGCATCGTCAGCTGCCTGTGGCGCCACCAGCACGTCGTCGGCGACCTGCACCGGCTCACCTCCTGCGGGCAGGCGATGCCGGGCGCACGCGTCGCGATCCTCGACGACGAAGGCCGCGAGGTGCCGGCCGGCGAGCCGGGCGAGATCTGCGTGCAGTCGGCGACGGTGATGCAGGGCTACTTCAAGCAGCCGGAGCTCTCGGCCGAGACGCTCGCCGGCGGCTGGCTGCACACCGGCGACGTCGGCACGCAGGACGCCGAAGGCTTCCTGCACATCGTCGACCGCAAGAAGGACATGATCGTCAGCGGCGGCTTCAACGTGTTCCCGCGCGAGATCGAGGACGTGCTGACGCAGGACCCGGCGGTGTCCGCGGCGGCGGTGATCGGCGTGCCCGACGACAAGTGGGGCGAGGCGGTGAAGGCGCTGGTCGTCGCACGGCCCGGCGCGACGGTCGACGTGCAGGCGCTCGTCGAGCGCGTGCGCGCGGCCAAGGGCGCGATCCAGGCGCCGAAGACGGTCGAGGTCGTGCCCTCGCTGCCGCTGACGCCGGTCGGCAAGCCCGACAAGAAGGTGCTGCGGGCGAAGTACTGGGAAGGACGGACGCGGCGGGTCAACTGACCGCGCCCGCCGCGCCGGCGAGGGTCCGCGCTCAGCGCGGCCCGGCCGCCAGCAGCGACACCAGCTCCGGCACCAGCGCCTTCGGCCCGCCGCGCTCCACGCCCACGCCGTAGGTCGCGAGCACCGCGTCGGCGATCGCGTGCGCGGCCCCGGAGCGGCCGGCCATCTCGCCGTAGTAGCTCATGTCCTTGACCGCGTTGGCCATGAAGAACTGCAGGTTCGACGGATCGCGCGCGGTCATGTAGGGCTTCAGGCGATCGAGCGCGGCGCCGTAGCCGCCGCCCTTCGCGAGCACGTCGACCAACACCTCGGGTGCGATCCCGGCCTGCTCGGCGAGCGCCGCGGCTTCGGCGATCAGCGCGACCGTGCCGAGCGACACGTAGTTGTGGACCAGCTTCATCCGGTGCCCTGCACCGACCGGGCCGACGTGCGCGATGTTCTCGGCGAAGCACGCGAGCAGCGGCCGGATCTCGGCGAAGAGCGCGTCGTCGGCGCCGACCAGCAGGTTGAGCGTGCCTTCGTGCGCGTGCTTCGGCGTGCGCGTCATCGGCGCGTCGGCGAAGCGCCCGCCCGCATCGGTCACCGCCTTCGCCATGCGCAGCGTCGAGTCGGGCACCGCGGTCGAGCAGTCGATCACCACCGCGCCGCGCCGCAGCCCCTCCAGCACGCCGTCCGGTCCGGTCAGCACCGCCTCGACCTCGGGCGTGCCGGTCACGCAGAGGATCACGACGTCGCGGTCGGCGGCGAGCGCGGCCGGCGTCGCCCGCACCTCGGCGCCCATCGAGCGCAGCTCGTCGAGCGGCTGGTTGCCCGGGTGGTCCAGCACCGCGAGCGGATGGCCGTGCTTCGCGACGTTGCGCGCGATCCCGTGCCCCATCAGCCCGATGCCCACGATGCCGATCCGCTGCCTCATGTCGCCCCTCCGCCATTGCGTGCGCACCGCCTCCGGGAGCCGATCCCCCGTGCGGGCGCGGAGGGCGCCAGTAGACCCGATCCCGCGGCGCTCGCGCAAACGCGACGTCCGCCGGGCCGTCCGCGAACCCCGCCGTGGCATCATGCGGCCCCCCACACGCCGAGCCCGACCATGATCCGCACGCCCGTCCGCATCCTGTCCACCGTGCTGCTCGGGATCGCGCTCGCCGCCCCGGTCCTGGTCCGGGCCGCGCCGCCCGCCGACACGATCGAGCGCGTGACCCGGACCGGCACCCTGATCGTCGGCTACCGCGCGGACTCCGCACCGTTCTCGTTCGACGGCCCCGACGGTCGCCCCGCCGGCTACTCGGTCGCGCTGTGCCGGCAGGTCGCCGAGTCGCTGAAGACGCGGCTGAAGCTGCCGAGGCTCGAGGTCAAGTGGGTGCCGGTGACCGTCGCGTCGCGGATCGCGTCGGTCGAGAACGGCACGGTCGACCTCGAGTGCGGCAGCACGACCCGGACGCTGTCGCGGATGGAGCGGGTCGACTTCAGCCTGCCGATCTTCATCGAGGGCAGCAGCTTCATCACGCTCGCTTCGTCGGGGCTGAAGAACGGACGCGACCTCGCGGGCAAGCGCGTCGGCGTGATCCCCGGCACGACGACCGAGACGATGCTGAAGGCCGCGCAGGGGAAGGACGGCTTCAGCGGCGTGCTCGTGCCGGTGAAGACGCACGACGAGGGCGTCGCCGCGCTCGCCGACGGCCGGATCGACGCCTACGTCAGCGACCGCACGATCCTCGTCGGGATGGCGCGCGCGTCGGGCCGCGCCGGCACGGCCTGGCAGCTGTCCGACGACTTCTTCTCGCTCGAGACCTACGGGCTGATGATGCGGCGCGACGCCCGCTTCCGCGTCGAGGTCGACCGCGCACTCTCGGACCTCTATCGGAGCGGCCGCGTGATCGACCTGTTCGGCGCCGCGTTCGGCACGAACGTGCCGCTGCCGCCCGCCCTGCAGGCCATGTACCTGCAGAACGCGCTGCCGGAGTGAGCCGGGCGGCCGGCCGGTGAGCCCCGGGCGCCGCGGCCGCCCTCGGACTACGCCGCGAACTCGGTCAGCAGCCGCCCGGCGAGCGGCGCGTCCTCGCGCAGGCCGCGCGCGTCGGCGACCTGCCGGCCGTTGACCCAGACGCCGTGCACGCCGAGCGCGTCGGTGGTCAGCCGCGGCGCGCCGCCGGGCAGGTCGAACACGCGCCGCTTCGGACCGCGCCCGACGCTCGCCGGGTCGAACAGCAGCAGGTCCGCCGCGAGCCCGGGTGCGATCCGGCCCCGGTCGGTCATGCCGAACACCGACGCGGGCTGCGCGGTGAGCCGGCGCACCGCGTCGGCCATGCCCATCGTGCCGCGCTCGCGCGCCCAGTGCCCCATCAGGTGCAGCCCGAAGCCGGCGTCGTTGAAGAAGGTCAGGTGCGCGCCGGCGTCGGACAGCGACACCAGCGCGTGCGGGTGCACCAGCATCCGGCCGACCGCGTCCTCGTCGCTGTTCAGCAGCATCGCGGTGAACACCGTGCGCAGGTCCTCGGCGAGCGCGAGGTCGAGGAAGACGTCGAGCGGATCGCGCCCCGACTCTCGAGCGACGTCGGCGATCGTGCGCTGCTCGAGCGCCGCGTGCGCGGGCTCGGCGACCTCGGTCACCTGCACCTTGTCCCACTCGCCGTTGAAGAGGCGGAACGTCGCCGGCGCCGACAGCTCGGCGCGCACCGCGTCGCGGAACGACGGGTCGGCCAGCGTCGCGCGCAGCGCGGCGCCCGAGGCGCCGAGCGCGGGCCGCCAGCTCGCGAGCCCCTCGACCGGATACGGCGAGGCGAGCGTGAAGTCCATCGACAGCGGGCAGCACGAGACCTGGCCGATCAGCCTGCGGCCCCGCTCGTTCGCCGCCGAGATCGCGTCGAGGTCGCGGAACACCGCCTGCGGGTTGGTGCCGTTGTGCAGCAGCGCGGCGATCATCACGGGCCGGCCCGAGCGCGCCGACATCTCCTCGAGGAAGGGCACCGGCATCTGGCCGCCCTTGGTCACCATGTAGACGCCCCGCCCGCCCTCGCCCATCGCGCAGGTGAGCGCCATCATCTCGGCGTCGCTCGCGAGCCGCGACGGCATCGGCGTGCCGCCCTCGCCGTTGTGCGCGGGGCTGGTGCTCGACGCGAAGCCCACCGCGCCGGCGGCCATCGCGTCGCGGACCACGCGGGCCATCGCGGCGATCTCGTCGTCGGTGGCCGCGCGCTCGGTCGCGTCGGCGCCCATCACCCATGTCCGCACCGACGAGTGCCCGACGTAGGCGGCGAGGTTCACCGCGCTGCCCTTGCCGCGCAGCAGCGCGAGGTACTCGGGGAAGGTCTCGAAGCCCCAGTCGATGCCCCGGCGCAGCACCTCGAGCGACATGCCCTCGACCTGCACGAGGTTGCGCATCGTGATCTCGCGATCGGCGGGCCGGCAGGGCGCGATGGTGAAGCCGCAGTTGCCGATCACCGCGGTGGTCACGCCCAGCGCCGGCGACGGGCGCACGAACGGGTCCCAGGTGACCTGCGCATCGAAGTGGGTGTGGCTGTCGACGATGCCGGGCATCAGCGCGAGGCCGTCGGCGTCGACGACGCGCGCGCCGTCGGGCCGCAGGTCGCGGCCGACCTCGGCGATCGCGCCGTCGCGCACGCGCACGTCGCGCACCTCGGGCTCGGCACCCGTGCCGTCGAAGACCTGCGCGTGGCGCACGAGGAAGGAGGCGGTATCGGTCATCGTTCGGCTCATCGCAGTCCATTGCGGGCGGCCAGCTCCGCGAAGAGGCCGGAGTGGTCGAGGTCGGCGAAGCCGTGCGCGACGGCGTCGGCGTAGAGCGCCTCGAACAGCGCGGTGACCGGCGCCTGCAGCCCGATCTCGGACGCCGTCGCCAGCGCGTTGCGCATGTCCTTCAGCTGCACGGTCATCCGCGCGCGCGGCGCGAAGTCGCGCTCCACCATCCGCTGGCCGTGGACCTGCAGCACGCGGCTGTCGGCGAAGCCGCCGGAGATCGCCTCGCGCACCTTCGCCGGGTCGGCGCCGCCCTTCTCGCAGAGCAGCAGCGCCTCGGCGACCGCGCCGATCGTGATGCCGACGATCATCTGGTTGGCGAGCTTGGCGAGCTGGCCCGCGCCGTGCGGGCCGACGTGCGTGACGCGGCCGAGCGTCGCGAGCGCGGGCCGCGCGCGCTCGACGTCGGGCGCGTCGCCGCCCGCCATGATCGCGAGCGTGCCCGCCTCGGCGCCGAGCGTGCCGCCCGAGACCGGCGCGTCGACGTGCGCGACGCCGAGCGCCGCGAGCCGCGCGGCGTGATCGCGCGCCTCGGCGGGCCGGATCGACGCCATGTCGACGACCAGCATGCCGGGCCGCATCGCGCCGGCCGCGCCGCTCGATGCATCGAACAGCACCGAGGCCGTCACCGCGCCGTCGGCGAGGATCGAGATCACCAGCTCGGCGCCGTCGACCGCGGCGCGCGCCGCGTCGTGCACCGTCGCGCCGACGGCCGCGAGCGGTTCGGCCCGATCTCGCGAGCGGTTCCACGCGTGCACCGCGTGGCCGGCCTCGCACAGCCGGCGGGCCATCGGCAGGCCCATCATGCCGATTCCCAGGAACGCGATCCTCATGCTGCGCCGTCTCCGTCTCGGGTCGTCCGGGTCGCGGCGATGCCGCGGGCGCCACGGTGGCGGGCGGGCCCGGGCATGTCAAGCGCGGGCTCGGTGCGAATGAACCGTGTGCCCGCGGCCGGTTTCCAGGGCACCGACCCGGCACGTCGGGCACCCTGGCCGCCCGTCGCCCCCGCATGGCCGTCCCGCGCGGGCCGCGCGTCTCGTCGGTGTGAGGCATTCCTGCATGCCGCGAGACCATCCGGCGGACGACGACGACGGGGCCGGTCGGGCACGGGCGGCAGGACGACCGGGGGTCGCAGGGGTCGCGCCCGGCGCGCCGCTCCGGGCTCAGTCGAACGCGAGCGAGCCGTCGTCGAGGTCGGCGGCGGGCAGGTCCTCGCGGTCGACGTGGAAATCCTGGGTGTGCAGCCACGGCGCGCGGTCGCCCTGCCTCGGCAGCCGGTCCATGCCGCGCTGCAGGTAGCCGGGATTGAAGTTCTCCTCGTCGACCCACGGCCGCAGCGGCATGTCGCGCTCGGCCTCGCGCAGGCGCGGCTCGACGCGGGTCGCCCCGCTCGCCTCCATGTGCGCGAGCAGACGGCAGACGAAGTCGGCGACGATGTCGACCCGCAGCGTCCAGCTCGCGCGGAAGTAGCCGAACACCCAGGCCATGTTCGGCACGCCGGTGAACATCAGCCCGCGCCAGCCGACGGTGCGCGAGAAGTCGACCGGCCGGCCGTCGACGTCGAACGGGATGTCGCCCATCACGCTGAGCTCGAAGCCGGTCGCGGTCACGATCACGTCGGCCTCGAGCACCTCGCCCGAGCGCAGCTCGATGCCGCCCGGGACGAAGCGCTCGATCACGTCGGTGACCACCGAGGCGGTGCCGGCGCGCACCGCGGCGAACAGGTCGCCGTCGGGCACGAACGCGATCCGCTGCTGCCACGGGCGGTAGCGCGGCGTGAAGTGCCGGTCGACGTCGACGTCCGGGCCGGCCTGCGCGCGCACGTTGGCGAGCAGGTCGCGCGCGAGCCCGTCGGGATCCTCCTTCGAGCGGCGCTGCAGGTGCTTCTGGTCGAACAGGATCTTGCGGCGGACGATCTCGTGGATCCACTCGGGCGGCAGGTCCAGCTCGCGCAGCGTGTCGGCGAGCGCGTTCGCGTTGCGGCCGGTGATGAACCAGGTCGGCGAGCGCTGCAGCATCGTCACGTGCGCGCAGCGCCCGGCGATCGCCGGCACCAGCGTCGCGGCGGTGGCGCCCGAGCCGATCACGACGACGCGCTTGCCCGCGAGGTCCAGCTCGTCGGGCCAGTGCTGCGGATGGACGACGCGGCCCCTGAAGTCGGCCATGCCCGGCCAGGACGGCGTGTACGAACCCTCGTGCCGGTAGTAGCCCTGGCACATCCACAGGAAGCGCGCCGACAGCTCGAAGCGCTCGCCGGTGTCGAGGCGGTGCACGGCCACCGTCCACAGACGCCGCGCCTGCGACCAGCTCGCGCGCTCGATCGCGTGGCGATAGCGGATCCGCGGCGCGAGGCCGCCCTCCTCGATCACCTCGCCGAGATAGCTCAGGATCTCTTCGGCCGTCGCGATCGGCTTGCCCATCCAGGGCTTGAACCGGTAGCCGAAGGTGTAGAGGTCGCTGTCGGAGCGGATGCCGGGATAGCGGTGCGTGACCCAGGTGCCGCCGAAGGTGTCCTTCGACTCGAGCACCAGGAAGCGCGTGCCCGGCCGCTGCGTGTGCAGGTGCCAGGCCGCGCCGATGCCGGAGATGCCGGCGCCGACGACGAGCACGTCGAGCGGGGCCGAGTCCGTGTCCGATCCGGCCCGCGATGCCGGGCCGGCGTGCGCGCGGGACCGCTCGGCGGTCGCGTCGGTGGTCATGGTGGATCCTCCCGTGTCGACGGATCCTCGCACGCCCCCGCGGGCGTGCGCCATCGGCGGGGCCGCGTTCCGGCATCGCCTACACTGGCGCCTGTCCGCTTCCTCCCCCGCCTTCCGGCCCCGGAGCCCGCCGTGTCCCTGACCCTCGACCGCCTGAACGCCGCGTCGCCCGCCGAGTTCGCCGGGCTGCTCGCCGGCACTTACGAGCACTCGCCGTGGATCGTCGAGCGGGCCGCGTCGATGCGGCCGTTCGCGAGCCTCGCGCAGCTCAAGCTCGCGCTGGTTCGGGTGGTGCGCGAGGCGAGCGACGCGGAGCGGCTCGCGCTGCTGCGCGCCCACCCGGAGCTCGCCGGCCGCGCGATGGTCGCGAAGTCGCTGACCGCCGAGTCGACCGACGAGCAGTCGCGCGCGGGGCTCACGCAGTGCACGCCGCAGGAGTTCGAGGCGCTGCAGCGGCTCAACGCCGCGTGGAACGCGAAGTTCGGCTTCCCGTTCATGCTCGCGGTGCGCGGTCCCCGCGGCACCGGGCTGACGCGCGCGCAGATCCTCGCCGAATTCGAGCGGCGGCTCGCCAACCCCGTCGACCACGAGCTCGCCGAGTGCCTGAGGCAGGTGCACCGCGTCGTCGAGCTGCGCCTGGACGACAAGTTCGGCCACGTGCCGGCGCTCGGCGACCGCATCCTCGACGACGCCGACACCCTCGCCGGGCACTCGGACCCGGGCTTCGCCGAGCGCGGGCAGCTGACGGTCACCTACCTGACCGACGCGCACCGCGCGTGCGCGCGGCAGCTCGACGCGTGGATGCGCGAGGCCGGCTTCGACGAGGTGACGCACGACGCGGTCGGCAACGTCGTCGGCGTCTACCACGGCGCGCGGCCCGACGCGAAGCGGCTGCTGACCGGCAGTCACTACGACACCGTGCGCAACGGCGGGCGGCATGACGGCCGGCTCGGCATCCTCGTGCCGATCGCCTGCGTGCGCGCGCTGTCGCGTGCGGGGCGCCGCCTGCCGTTAGGTCTCGAGGTCGTGGCCTTCGCCGAGGAGGAGGGCCAGCGCTACAAGGCGACCTTCCTCGGCTCGGGGGCGCTGGTCGGCCGGTTCGATCCGGCGTGGCTCGACCAGGCCGACGCGTCCGGCGTGCCGATGCGCGAGGCGATGCGCGCCGCCGGCCTGCGCGTCGAGGACATCCCGTCGATCCGCCGCGACCCGTCGCGCTACCTCGGCTTCGTCGAGGTCCACATCGAGCAGGGGCCGGTGCTCGCCGAGCTCGACCTGCCGCTGGGCGTGGTCACCTCGATCAACGGCAGCGTGCGCTACGTCGGCGAGGTGATCGGCATGGCCTCGCACGCGGGCACCACGCCGATGGGCCGTCGGCGCGACGCCGCCGCGGCGGTCGCCGAGCTGGTGCTCGCGCTCGAGCGGCGCGCCTCGGCGATGCCGGAAGTGGTCGGCACGGTCGGCCTGCTCGAGGTGCCCGCGGGCTCGATCAACGTCGTGCCCGGACGCTGCCGCTTCAGCCTCGACATCCGCGCGACGACCGACGCCGCACGCGACGCCTGCGCGAACGACGTGCTCGCCGAGCTCGCGCGGATCTGCGAGCGGCGCGCGGTGACGTACACCCTCGAGGAGACGATGCGCGCGCCGGCCGCGCCGAGCGACGCGGCGTGGCAGGCGCGCTGGGAGCGTGCGGTGGCCTCGCTCGGCCTGCCGGTGCACCGGATGCCGAGCGGCGCCGGCCACGACGCGATGATGCTGCACACGGTGATGCCGCAGGCGATGCTCTTCGTGCGCGGCCTGAACTCGGGCATCAGCCACAACCCGCTCGAGGCGATCACCAACGACGACGCGGAGCTCGTGGTGCGCGCGTTCCTCGCGCTGCTCGACGACCTGGCCGCCGCGGCCTGATCCCGGACCCCGATCCGCGCCCGATCGCCCCGACGATGACCGACCACGACCGACTCGACGCCTGGATCGACGCGCACTTCGACGACGAGGTGCACTTCCTGCAGCAGCTGGTCCGCGTGCCGACCGACACGCCGCCCGGCGACAACGCGCCGCACGCCGAGCGCACCGCCGAGCTGCTCGCCGCGATGGGCCTGGCCGCCGAGAAGCACCCGGTGCCGCCCGATGCGGTCCGCGCGCAGGGCATGGCGTCGATCACGAACTTCGTCGTGCGCCGGCGCTTCGGCGACGGCCCGACGCTCGCGCTGAACGCGCACGGCGACGTCGTGCCGCCCGGCGAGGGCTGGACGAACGACCCGTACGGCGGCGAGGTCGTCGACGGCCGGCTCTACGGCCGCGCGGCCGCGGTCAGCAAGAGCGACTTCGCGACCTACGCGTTCGCGCTGCGCGACCTGCTGGGCTGAAGGGCCGGGACCGCTCGGCGGGCCCGCAGCGCCAGGGCGGCGGCGGTTCGGGGGATTGGCCGCCTCAGTTCGGGCAGCCCGGCGTGGCTGACCCGGTCACGGCGCCGACCGCGCCGCCGATCATGCTGCCCAGGTTGCGGCCGAATCCGCCGCCGAGCACGGCGCCGCCGATCGCGGCGCCCGCGTTGGCCGCCTGTCCGCCCTGGGCCGACGCGGGGGGCGGGCAGTTCGCGGGCGGCGTGCCCGGCTGCGCGGGCGCGGGCGCGGGCGCGCTCGCGACCGGCGGC
>Ga0315899_10003542_pt1 | contig 16998 bp, 18 predicted proteins | sample LakEriMetagenome_2_FD_203518 | JGI IMG/M metagenome (GOLD analysis project Ga0315899, IMG submission 203518) | Freshwater fungal communities from buoy surface, Lake Erie, Ohio, United States - Buoy 4 MA112 | ecosystem: Environmental > Aquatic > Freshwater > Lake | place: USA: Lake Erie, Ohio... | reverse complement strand
CGCCCGCCGCGCCGACGACGCCCGCCCCGCCGCCGGCGCCGGGTGCCCCGCCGCCGGTCGCCGCCGCGCCACCGTCGGCGCCGGTGCCCGAGGCGCCGGCCGACAGGTCGTCGTACCTGCTGCAGGCCGGCGCGTTCAAGGGGCAGGAGGACGCGGAGAGCATGAAGGTCAAGCTCGCGCTGATCGGCTTCGAGGCTCGGATCGTGACCGCCGAGGTCAACGGCACGACGTTCTATCGCGTTCGGGTGGGGCCGTACGGGCAGATCGAGGACATGAACCGCGCGCGCAGCCGCCTCGCCGAGAACGGCATCGAGGCGTCGGTGGTGCGCAGCCGATGAGGACACGATGAAACGATTCAACCGACGCGATTTCGTCGCCGCGACGCTGCTCGGAGGCGTCGCGCTGCGCGCGCACGCCCAGGGTGGCAGCGGCGAGGGCTTCGAGTTCAGGTCGATCAAGCCGCAGGCGCCCACCGACGCGCCGGCCGGCAAGGTCGAGGTCGTCGAGTTCTTCTGGTACGGCTGCCCGCACTGCAACGCGCTCGAGCCGGCGCTCAAGGCGTGGCTGAAGACGCTGCCGCCCGACGTCGCGTTCCGCAAGGTCCACGTGCCGTGGCAGGTGCAGGCGCACCAGCAGCTCTACTTCACGCTCGAGACGATGAACCGGGCCGAGGCGCTGAACGACCGCGTGTTCTCGGCGATCCACGTCGACCGCAGCAAGCTCGACACGCCCGAGGCGATGGCCGACCTGGTCTCGAAGCACGGCGTCGAGCGCAAGCAGTTCCTCGACACCTACAACTCGTTCGGCGTGCGCACCCGGATGCAGCGCGCGACCCAGCTCACCGCGGCCTACAAGATCGACGGCGTGCCGATGTTCGGCGTCGCAGGCAAGTTCGTGACCGCGCCGTCGATGGTCGGCTCGAACGCGGGCGCGCTGAAGATGGTCGAGCAGCTCGTCGACCGGGTGCGCAAGGGCGCCTGACGGCGGCGCGGCACGTGCCCCGCCTCGACGCGTCGGCGGGCCCGCGGCCGGGGGCGCGTTGAAGGTCTTCGTCACCGGCGCCTCGAGCGGGCTCGGCGAGGCGATCGCGCTCGAGTACGCGCGGCGCCACCCGGGCGCGCGGATCGGCCTCGCCGCACGGCGGCGCGACGCGCTCGACGCGCTCGCGGCGCGGATGCCCGAGGGCGTCGGCGTGCCGTACGAGGTCGACGTGACCGACCGTGCCGCGATGCACGCGGCCGCCGCCGACTTCGTCGCGCGCTTCGGTGCCCCCGACGTCGTCGTCGCGAACGCCGGCATCAACGGCCCGACGCTCACCGGCACGCCCGGCGACGACGCGTCGTTCGAGCGGATCCTGCGTACCAACGTGGTCGGCGTGTTCGACACCTTCGCGCCCTTCGTCGGGCCGATGCGCGCGCGCGGCTCCGGCACGCTCGCCGGCATCGCGAGCGTCGCCGGCATCCGCGGCATGCCCTCGCTCGGCGGCTACTGCGCGTCGAAGGCCGCGACGATCGCCTACCTCGAGAGCCTGCGCCTCGAGCTGCGCACGACCGGACTCAAGGTCGTCACGATCGCGCCCGGCTACATCCGCACGCCGATGACCGCACGCAACCGCTATCCGATGCCCTTCCTGATGGATGCCGACGCGTTCGCGGCGCGCGCGGCCGACGCGATCGCGCGGGGCCGCTCGTTCGCGGTGATCCCGTGGCAGATGGGCTGGGTCGCGCGGGCGTTGCGCCTGCTGCCCGATGGGCTGTTCGACGCGGCCTTCGCGCGCGCGCCCCACAAGCCGCGCCCGCCGCAGGAATGAGCCCGCCGCGCATCGTCAGCCTCGTCCCGAGCCTGACCGAGTTGCTCTTCGCGCTCGGGCTCGGCGAGCACGTCGTCGGCCGCACCGGGTTCTGCATCCATCCGAAGGACGCGGTGCGCGCGGTGCCGAAGGTCGGCGGCACCAAGACCGTCGACGTCGAGCGCGTGATCGCGCTCGCGCCGACGCACCTCGTCGTCAACGTCGACGAGAACGAGAAGCCGACGGTCGAGCGGCTCGCCGCGCACGTGCCCGAGATCGTCGTCACGCATCCGCGCACGGCGGCCGACGCGCTCGACCTCTTCGAGCAGTTCGGCCGCACCTTCGATCGCGTGCCGCAGTCCGCCCGTCTGTCGGACGAATGGCGCGCGGCGCACGCCGCGACCCGGACGCGACAATGTCGCGCGCTCGACGTGGCGTACCTGATCTGGAAGGACCCCTGGATGACAGTCTCGCCCGACACCTTCGTCGCCGACATGCTCGCGCAGGTCGGACTGCGGGTCCGCGTGCCGCCGGGCGCGACGCGGCGCTATCCGGAGGTCGACTGGGCCGCGATGCCGGCCCGCGACCTCGACCTCGTGCTGTTCTCCAGCGAGCCCTATCGCTTCCGCGAGCGCGACGCCGCGGCGTTCGCGCGCGAGCACGGGCTGCCCGCGTCGCGCTGCGCGACGATCGACGGCGAGATGACCTCGTGGTACGGACCGCGCGCGATCGAGGGGCTGCGCTACCTCGCGCGGCTGCGCGACGCGATCGACGCGAGGCTCGGGTGAGCGCGGCGATGCGCGGGCCCGAGGCCATCGGCCGCGCGCGCTGGGCGCGGCGCGCGGCGGGCACGGCCTCGTTTGCGGCGATCGCGCTCGCGGCCGGCTGCTCGAGCGTGCCGCTCGAGACGCCCGCGCCGAGTGCGCCGAGTGCGCCGAGTGCGCCGAGTGCGCCGAGTGCGCCGAGTGCGCCGCCGCCGGTCGTCGACGCGCCCGCGACGCCGTCCGCGCCGGGCGCGAAGCCCGCTCCCGCGCCGCGTCCGTCGGCGCGCGCGCCGGCGCGGCCGGCGCCGCGCTGCGGCGCGTGCTACCTCGACGACGGGCCGGGCGACAACCCGCCGGCGAACCTCGCGGCGATTCCGGATGCGATTCCGCGCGCGGAGCCGCTGCACCCGGCCGCGAACCGGCCCTACACGGTGTTCGGCCGCGGCTACGTGCCGCGCCCGGACCTGCGCGAGCACCGCGAGCGCGGCCACGCGTCGTGGTACGGCCGCAAGTTCCACGGCCGGCCGACCTCGAGCGGCGAGCGCTACGACATGTACGGCATGACCGCGGCGCACCCGACGCTGCCGATCCCGAGCTACGTGCGGGTGACCCACGTGCGCAACGGCCGCAGCGTCGTCGTGCGCGTCAACGACCGCGGTCCGTTCCTGAACCGGCGCGTGATCGACCTCAGCTACACCGCCGCCTGGAAGCTCGGCTACGTCGAGACCGGCAGCGCCGAGGTCGAGCTCGAGCTGCTCTCGGCGCCCGGCGCGCCGCTGCGCCCGCTGCAGACCGCGGTGCGCTCGGACGTCGCGGGTCCGGACGATCGTCCTGCGGCCAGCGCGAGCGCGCCGCTGCCGATGCTCGCCGAGGCCGCGGCCGAGCGGCTGTCGGTCGAGACGACGATCGACGACCGGCCGGCGGGGCCGGTCGTCGTCACCGCCGCGCCGCTCGCGCGCGTCGATCCCACGCTGCCGTCGGCGTCGCCCGCCGACGTCGCGGGGCCGGGCGTGTGGCTGCAGTTCGGCGCGTTCGCGTCGCGCGACAACGCCGAGCAGGCGCGCGCGCGGCTGCAGCGCGAGCTGCCCTGGCTGCTGGTGCCGGCGGAGCTGGTGCAGGCCGGCGAGATCTGGCGCGTGCAGGTCGGGCCGTGGAACCGCCGCGACGACGCGGTCGCGGTCGCCGAGCGGATCGCCGCGGCCGGCGGCGCCAGGCCGATCCCGGTCGCGCGCTGAGCGCGCCGGCGGCGCTACGCGTCGCGAGGCACGGGGTCGCCGGACTCGCCCGCCGCCTCGTCGTCCCGCCCTTCGTCCCGCTCTTCGTCACGCTCTTCGTCACGCTCTTCGTCACGCTCGCCGCGCAGCGCGAGCGCGCGCCGGTACAGGTCGTTCGCGCGCAGGCCGGTCGCGCGCGCCGCGATCCGTGCGGCCTGCCGCACCGGCAGCTCGGCGCACAGCGCCCCGAGCCAGGCGTCGGCTGCCTCGATGGCCGACACCTCGGGCGGCGCCGCGTCGAAGGCGATCACGAACTCGCCGCGCCGCCGGTCCGCGTCCTCGGCGAGCCACGCGGGCAGCGCGCCCGCGGTGCTGCGGTGGACCTGCTCGAAGCGCTTGGTGAGCTCCCGGCCGACGACGACCGTGCGCTCCGGCTCGAGCGCCGCCGCGAGGTCCTCGACGGTCTCGACGATGCGGTGCGGCGACTCGTAGAGCACGACCACCGCGTCGCTGCGCGCGAGCACCGCGAGCCGCTCGCGGCGCGCCTTCGGCCGCGCGGGCAGGAACCCCTCGAAGCGAAACCGCGGCTCGGCGAAGCCCGCGGCCGACAGCAGCGTCGTCACCGCCGACGGGCCGGGCACCGGGATCACCGGCAAGCCCGCCTCGTGGACCGCGGCGACGACGCGTGCACCCGGGTCGCTGATGCCCGGCGTGCCCGCGTCGCTGACCAGCGCGACGCGCTGGCCCGCGCGCAGCCGCTCGACGATCGACTGCGCGCTGCGCGCCTCGTTGTGCTCGTGGCTCGGCACGAGCGTCGGTCGGGCGCCGACGTGGTCGAGCAGCACGCGCGTGACGCGCGTGTCCTCGGCGGCGACGACGTCGACATGCTTCAACGTGTCGCACGCCCTAAGACCGAGGTCCGAGAGCCGGCCGATCGGCGTGGCCACTACGTATAATCCGGCGGACAGTGCGCCCGCATCGGGGGCCTGCCCGGAGTCTGGATCGGTCATGCCGTCTCGTCGCGCCGTCGTGCTGTCAGGGGTGATCGGTGGGCTCGCGGCGCCATTGTGGGCGTCGGCGCAGGGCAGGGCAAACGAGGCGCCGCCGGCCGAGCCCGGTTCACCGAGGCCGCGCACGCGCTTCGGCCAGGGTCCGCAGACGATCGCGCTGCTGCTGCCCCGCCAGGACGGCCCGTTCGCGCGCGCGGCGCAGTCGCTGCTCGCGGGCGTCAAGGCCGCGCACGGGCGCGACGGCGCGGGCGTCGTCGTCGAGGCGATCGAGCTCGACGACCAGGCCGACGAGCTCGCCAGCACCTTCGCCGAGCTCGCCGAGCGCAACGTCGCACTGGTGCTCGGCCCGGTGACCCGCAACGGCGCGAACGCGCTCGTCGACCTCGGCCCGCTCGGCGTGCCCACGCTCGCGCTCAACGTGCCCGATGGCAACGCGCCGGTGTCGTCGCGGCTCACGTTCTTCGGGCTGCCGATCGAGAGCGAGGCGCGGCAGGTCGCGGGCCTCGCGTTCGCGCAGGCGTTGCCGCGCGCCGGCACGCGCCGTCCGCGCGCGGGCGCGGTCACCGTCGCGTCGCCGCTCGCGCGCCGCGGCGCGCAGTCGTTCCGCGACGCCTGGCTTGCGCTCGGCGGCGAGATGCGCGAGATCGTCGAGTTCCAGGGGCCGCGTCCGTCGCGCGACCTGCGTGCGCGCCTCGGCACGCCTGCCCCCGACGTCGTGTTCCTCGCGATGGGCGCCGAGCAGGCGCGCGTGCTGCGCGGCACGCTCGGCAGCGACACCGCGGTCTGGAGCACCTCGCTCGCGAGCATCGGCAACACCGCGCAGCTGAGGCTGCCCGAGCTGGACGGCATGCGCGTGCTCGAGATGCCGTGGCTGCTCGAGCCGGACAGCCCCGCGGTGATGGCCTATGCGAAGGTCCCGGCGGGCTTCAACGTGGAGATGCAGCGGCTCTACGCGCTCGGCATCGACGCGTTCCGCGTCGGGCGCCTGCTGCTCGCCGGCGACACCGCGTTCGAGCTCGACGGCGTCACCGGCAAGCTGCGCTACGAACGCGCGGCCGGGCCGCGCGTCGAGCGGCTCGCGCTGCCCGCCGAGTACCGCAACGGCATGCCGGTGGCGTCCGCCGCCCCCTGAGCGGCGCGCACCGGTGGTCGCGCCGCGCCAGCGCGAAGGCTTCGACGCCGAGGCGCGCGCGGAGGCCTGGCTCGCGGGTCACGGGCTCGTCGCGGTCGAGCGCAACGTGCGCTTCAAGGGCGGCGAGATCGACCTGGTGATGCGCGACGGCGCGCACTGGGTGTTCGTCGAGGTCCGCGCGCGGCGCGACGCGCGCTTCGGCGGCGCGGCCGCGAGCGTCGACGCGCGCAAGCAGCGGCGCGTCGCGATCGCCGCGCAGCTCTACCTGCTGCGCCGCTTCGGCCAGCGCGCGTGGCCGCCGTGCCGCTTCGACGTGGTCGCGTTCGAGGCCGGCGAGCCGCACTGGATCCGCGCGGCCTTCGACGGCGCGTAGGAGGCCGTGCGGCGCGCGCTGCTATCATCGCGACCCATCGGCACGGTCCGCTCCGCGAGGCCGCGCCCCGTCCGCCAGGAGAACGCATGGTCCCCCATCCGAGACGCGCCGTCGCGTTCGCGCTGCTCGCCTCCACGCTGCTCGCCACCGGCTGCGCACCGCTCGTCGTCGGCGGCATCGGCCTCGGCGCGATGGCGGCGCTCGATCGCCGCACCGTCGGCGTCCAGACCGAGGACACCGAGATCGAGCTGCGCGGTGCGAGCCGCATGAGCGACGCGATCAAGGGTGCCAAGGGCGTCGCGGTCACCAGCTACAACCGCCGGGTGCTGCTGACCGGCCAGGTGCCCGACGAGACCGCGAAGACCGACGCCGAGCGCGCGATGCGCCAGGTGCCCGGCGTGCGTGAGGTCCACAACGAGCTCGAGCTCGCGAACCGCGTGACCTTCTCCACGACCGCGAACGACACCGCGATCACCACGCGCGTGAGGGCGGGCATCCTCAACGAGAAGGTGCTGAACTCCAACGCGGTGAAGGTGGTGACCGAGAACGGCGTCGTCTACCTGATGGGCCTCGTCACCGAGCGCGAGGGTCCGGGCTACGCGAGCGTCGCGAGCCGCGTGCCGGGCGTGCGCCGCGTGGTGACGCTGTTCGAGTACATCAGCGACGAGGAGCTCGCGCGCATCAACGCGCGCTGAGCCCGCACGCGCGCCGGCGGCGCCTCGCTTCCGCCCGGTCCGACCGTCAATCGGTCGGGACGGGCGGCCCCGCGCGAACTCGCTACGCTTGGCCTCCGATGCGCGCCGCTGCGCGTCGGGAGCCCCGATGTCCGCCGGTCTGCTGTCCTTCCTGCTGCTCCTTGCCCTGCCCCTCGTGTGGACCGCGCTCGCCTACAACCGCCTGGTCGGCCTGCGCAACGCGTTGCGCAACGCCTTCGCGCAGATCGACGTTCAGCTCAAGCGCCGGCACGACCTCGTGCCCGGACTCGTCGAGGTCGCGCGGGCCTACCTGAAGCACGAGCGCATGACGCTCGAGTCGGTCGTCGCCGCGCGGCAGGGCGCGGCCGCGGCGCGTGCGTCCGCCGTCGCGCGCTGGCCGGACGCGCACGCGGTCGACCGCCTCGATGCGGCCGAGCTCGTGCTCTCGGGCGCGGTCGGTCGGCTGTTGGCGGTCGTCGAGTCGCACCCGGACCTGAAGGCCGACGGCACGCTCGAGCGGCTGACCGAGGAGCTGGTGTCGACCGAGAACCGGATCGGTTTCGCGCGGCAGGTCTACAACAACGCGGTCACCGACTACAACGACGGGGTCGAGCGTTTCCCCGACAACCTCGTGGCCGTCGCGTTCGCGTTCCGGCGGGCGAGCCTGCTGCACGCGACGCGCGGCGTCGCCGAGCGCGAACCGGCGGCGGTGACGGCGTAGTGGCGGCCCGGCTCCCGATGGGCGCCGCGCGCGGGACGGAGCGCGCGCGATGAACTTCGCCCGCCACCAGGCGCAGGCCGAGCGCGCCGGCCGCCGGCTGACGTGGCTGCACGCGCTCGCGAGCGTCGCGGTGGTCGTCGCGGTCGACGCTGCGGCGACGCTGCTGTGGCACCTGATCTTCGGTGCGGCCACCGAGCCGCCGCGCGGCTTCCACGCGACCAACATCGGCGTCGTGCTCGCGATCGTCGTGGGCGGCGCGTGGCTCGAGACCGCCCGGCTGCGCGAGGATGGCGCGATCGTCGCGCGCCGGCTCGGCGCGGTCGCGGTCGATGCGGCCTCCGACCCGCTGCACCGGCGGCTGCAGAACCTGCTCGAGGAGCTCGCGATCGCCGCGCGGATCGGTGTGCCGCGCGCGTTTGTGCTCGAGGACGAGCCGACGATCAACGCGCTCACCGCCGGCATGGACCGCAACCAGTCGGTGGTCGTCGTCACGCGCGGCGCGCTGCACCGGCTGACCCGCGACGAGCTGCAGGGCGTGCTCGCCCACGAGGTCTCGCACATCGTCAACGGCGACGTGCGGCTGAACACGCGCCTGATCGGGCTCAACCACGGGCTGCAGTGGGTGGCGCTCTTCGGGCGCTCGCTGCTCGCCGGCGCCGCGGCGCGTGCGGGCGACCGCGAGCTCGGCGCGGTCGGCGTCGCGATCGCGGCGCCGATGGCGCTCGCGGGCGTCGTGCTGTGCGTCGTCGGCTCGATCGGCGCGATCGCCGCGCGCGCGATCCAGGCGGGCGTCGGCCGGCAGCGCGAGTACTTCGCCGACGCGCAGGCGATCGCGTTCACGCGCAGCCGCGAGGGCCTGGGCGGCGCGCTGCGCAAGGTCGCCGGCCAGGGCGCGGCGCTGCGGCGCGATTCGGGCGATTCGGGCGATTCGGGCGGCCCGGCCGCGCGGCCGAGCGACCCGCGCCGGGCGGCGGCGATGCGCCATCCCTACTGGCAGAACGTCGCGCACCTGCTGCTCATCGGCAGCTCGCCGTCGCGGCGCTGGTTCGAGACGCACCCGCCGCTGCGCGAGCGCGTGCACCGCATCTACGGGTGCGACATGGCCCCGCTCGAGCCGCGCGAGCTGGCCGAGCCCGAGCGCCGCGAGCCGGAGCTGCCCGCGCTCGACTTCGCGATGGCCGCCGGCGCGCACGAGCCGGTCGACGAGGTCGACGCCGCGATGATCGCGTCGCTGGTGCGGCCGCGTGCGCGGCCGCCCGGGCCGTCCTGGGCGGACACCGTGCCGGTCGACCGGGTGGCGCCGGATGCGGCGCCGGGGCTCGCGCCCGGCTCGCTGCGGGGTTCCGAGCTGATCGAGGAGCTGCGCACGGCGGCGTCGGCGCGGCTGGTGCAGGCCACCCGCGAGCCCGTAGGCGCGGCAGCGCTGGTCGTCGCGCTCGTCGAGACGCCCGGGCAGGCGACACCGGCCTGGGACGCGGGCTGGGCGAGCGCCGCGGGCCGGCATCCGGCGCTGCGCGAGTCGCTCGCGCTGCTGCCGCCCGAGACCGTGCGCTCGCTGCGCTGGCCGCTGATGGAGCTCGCGGTCGCGCGGCTGCGGCCGCTGTCGCGGCCGTCCCGCGAGACGCTGCTCGCGACCGTGCGCGGCGTGGTCGACGCCGACGCGCGCGTGACGCTGCGCGAGTGGATCTACTTCGGGCTGCTGCGCCTGCGGCTGTCGCCGCAGCCCGCCGGGCCGCGGCTGCCGGTGCTCGCCGACCCGGTCGACGCGCGCTGCGTGCGCGTGCTGTTCGCACTGGTCGCGCACTGCGCGCAGGTGAGCGAGGCGAAGGCCGAGCGCGCCGCGAACGCGGCGATCCGATCGCTCGACCTGGTGCCGATCGGCGGCTCGCCGGGCTCGCTGACGCTCGACGCACTCGACGTCGCGGTGCGCCGCGCGGCGCTGCTGCCGCCGCTCGCGCGGCCGCTGCTGGTGCGCCAGCTGGTGGCGTTGCTGCCGCCGGACGCCGGCACCGAGGTCCGCGACTTCCTGCGGCTGCTCTGCGTCGCGATCGACTGCCCGCCGCCGCGGCTGCCGGAGCGCGGCCGGGTGTCGCGGGCGACCGACCCGGACGAGATGGCCGACGCCTGAGGGTCGCCGGCCCGACGTCCGGGCATCGGGCCGCACCGAGGGCGCGCCGGGCCCGATGCGCAAGTCCGGGCCGGCGTGCCCGTCGCGCCTCGCGCGCCGCGGCCTGCCGCTCGCCCGCTACACTGTGGCCCCCGCCGGCCTGCTGCCCATGCCCGTCCCGACGCCTACCTCGACCGCGGCCCTGCCGTCGCCCGCCGCGCCGTCTCGCCGGCGCGCGCTGGGGTTCGCGATCGCCGGCGTCGTCGGCGCGGCCGGCTGGGGCGCGCTGCGGCTCGCGTCGTCCGGCCCCTCGGTCGCCCCGGCGATCGACTACCGCACGATCGACGGACGCCGCCTCGGCGCGGACGCGCTCGCCGGCCGGGTGCTGCTGGTCAACTTCTGGGCGACCAGTTGCGCGGTCTGCGTCGCCGAGATGCCCGAGCTGGCCGAGGTCTACGAGACATACCGGCCGCGCGGGCTGGAGCTGGTCGCCGTCGCGATGCCCTACGACCGTGCCGACCGCGTGCTGCACTTCGCGTCGTCGCGGCGGCTGCCGTTCCCGGTGGCGCTCGACCCGATGGGCGAGGCGGTCGCGGCGTGGGGCGGCGTCGAGGGGACGCCGACGACCTGGCTGGTCGGCCCGGACGGCCGCGTCGCGCGGCGCTGGGTGGGGCGGCCCGACTTCGCGCGGCTGCGGCGCGACGTCGAGGCGCTGCTGCCCGCCCGCGGCGCCTGAGGCGCAGGCGGCGGGCCGGCCCGCCTCAGACGACGCCGGCCGCGTGCGCCTGCTGGTCCGCGTGGTACGAGGACCGCACCAGCGCGCCCACCGCGGCGTGAGTGAACCCTAACTCATAGGCCTGCGCCTCGAACTGCTCGAAGGTGTCCGGGTGCACGTAGCGGCGCACCGGCAGGTGGTGGTTCGTCGGCGCGAGGTACTGGCCGATCGTGATCATGTCGATGTCGTGCGCGCGCATGTCGCGCATCGTCTGCACGATCTCGTCGTCGGTCTCGCCGAGCCCGACCATGATCCCGGACTTGGTCGGCACGCCCGGCACGCGCTGCTTGAACTCGGCCAGCAGCTTCAGCGAGTGCGCGTAGTCGGAGCCCGGTCGCGCCTCGCGGTAGAGCCGCGGCACGGTCTCGAGGTTGTGGTTCATCACGTCGGGCGGCGCGGCCTCGAGGATCGCGAGCGCGCGCTCGAGGCGGCCCCGGAAGTCGGGCACGAGCACTTCGATGCGGGTGTCGGGCGACTGCGCGCGGACCTCGCGGATGCAGTCGACGAAGTGCCGCGCACCGCCGTCGCGCAGGTCGTCGCGGTCGACCGAGGTGATCACGACATAGGACAGCTTCAGCGCGGCGATGGTCTTCGCGAGGTTCGCCGGCTCGTTCGCATCGAGCGGGTCGGGGCGGCCGTGGCCGACGTCGCAGAACGGGCAGCGCCGCGTGCACTTGTCGCCCATGATCATGAACGTCGCGGTGCCCTTGCCGAAGCACTCGCCGATGTTCGGGCAGGACGCCTCCTCGCAGACGGTGTGCAGGTCGTGCTCGCGCAGGATCCGCTTGATGTCGTGGAAGCGGCTGCCGGGCGCGGCCGCCTTCACGCGGATCCACGCGGGCTTGCGCAGCACCTCGCCGGCGGGCACCACCTTGATCGGGATGCGCGCGGTCTTGCCGGCGCCCTTCTGCTTTACGGTCGGGTCGTAGGCCGCCGCAGGGGCGACCGGAGAAGCGGGCACGGGAGAAGCGGGCACGGGGGAGGCGGGGTCGGTCATGGTCGTTCGATGTGGGCGGCGAGGGTGTCGCCGAAGCGCCGCGCGACCGCCGCCGGGTCGGGCGGGAGGCCGCCCGCGGCGCGGGCCAGGTCGGTCACCTGCAGGCCAGCATACCCGCAGGGGTGGATGCGCTCAAACGGCTCGAGGTCCATCGCGACGTTCAGTGCGATGCCGTGGTACGCGCAGCCGCGGCTCACCTTCAGGCCGAGCGACGCGATCTTCGGGCCCGGGCCGCCGGCGGCGTCGGCGACGTACAGGCCGGGCGCCCCGGGCTTGCGGACCGCACGCACGCCCGAGGCGGCGCAGGTCTCGATCGCCGCGGCCTCGAGCCGGCAGACCAGGTCGCGCACCCCGAGCCGGTGTCGGCGCAGGTCGACCAGCGTGTAGGCGACCACTTGCCCGGGGCCGTGGTAGGTGACCTGGCCGCCGCGTTCGGTCCTGATCACGGGGGTCTCGCCGGGAGCAAGCACATGCTCACTTTTTCCTGCGAGGCCTTGGGTGAAGACCGGCGGATGCTCGACCAGCCAGATCTCGTCCGGGGTGTCGTCGTCGCGCGCGGCGGTGAACGCGCGCATCGCCTCGAGCGTGGGCAGGTAGTCGGCGGGGGCGAAGGGGCGGACGATCATCGGGGGCGGGCGCGCTCGGGCGCATCGTCGATGGTACCCGCGGCGAACGACCGACCCGGCGGGTGCGGACGGCCGGGCGGGGTACTTGCCGCGCTGGTCCGACGGCCGGACGCCTGGGCGGTACCGGCGCCCGGGGCCGGGCAGACGACGCCCCCGGCGCGCGACGCCCGCCGATCCACGCCCTGCCGCGGCCGGCCCTCGGTGCCCCATCCGGCGGTCCGTCACGCCGATCGTTCGCGACGGTGCTAGGGTCGCCCCGCAGGCGCGATATCCGGGCGTCCTGCCCCGCTGGAGTCCGACATGAGCGACACGTTGCGGCCGATCGAGCTGGTGGGCGCCGCGATCGGCGAGGGCGCCCCCGACCGTCGCACCCGCGCCGGCCCCGGCTCGCTGCGGCAGTGGGGCCTCGGCGCCCGGTTGCAGGCGCGCGGGCGCGGCGTGCGCTGGGGGCCGATCGTGCAGTCCGACCTCGCGCTGCTGCCGCAGGGGCCGATGGCGGTGGTCGCCGAGTTCTCGGGCCGGCTCGCACGCGCGGTCGGCGCGGCGCTCGACGCCGGCCGGCTGCCGGTCGTGGTCGGCGGCGACCACTCCTGCGCGATCGGCACCTGGAGCGCGGCCGCGGCGGCGCTGCGGCACGGCGGCGAGGCGCGGCGGCTCGGGCTCGTCTGGATCGACGCGCACCTCGATGCGCACACGCCCGAGACCTCCGAGACGAAGATGCCGCACGGCATGCCGATCGCGTCGCTCCTCGGGCACGGGCCGCCGGCGCTGACCACGGTCGCCAACGCGTGGCCGAAGCTGCGCCCGCAGGACCTGGTGCTGATCGGGCCGCGAAGCTGGGAGTCGGGCGAGGCGGCGCTGCTCGCGCGGCTGGGCGTGCGCGTGATCGCGAGCGACGAGGTCGCGCGGCGCGGCTTCGCAGACTGCATGCGCGAGGCGGTCGAGCGCGTGAGCGCGGACACAGCGGGCTGGGGCGTGAGCTTCGACCTCGACGCGCTCGATCCGGCGGACGCGCCGGGGACCGGCGTGCAGGTGCCCGGCGGGCTGCGGGTCGCGGACGTGTCGGCCGCGCTGCGCGGCCTCGCGTGCGACGAGCGGGTCGTCGCGGTCGAGCTCGTCGAGTACAACCCGACGCTCGACGTGGCCCGCACGACTGCCGCGGCGACCGACCGCGTGCTCGGCGCGATCGTGGAGCGTCGCGAACCGGCCGCCGGCCCGTGCCCCGGGCCGGAGCGGCGCGCTACAGCACGACCTTGACCAGCGGGTGCGTGGTCAGCTCGCGGTACAGCGCGTCGAGCTGCTCGCGCGAGACCGCACGGATCGTCGCGGTGAGGCCGAGGTAGGTGCCCTGGCGCGACGGCCGCATCTCGAGCGTGGCCGGGTCGAAGTCGGGCGCATGCCGGCGCAGCACGACGCTGACCTCCTCGGCGAACGAGTCGGCGCGGACCCCCATGATCTTGATCGGGAAGTCCATGGGGAACTGCATGAGCGAAGGCGCTTCGGCGCCGTCGCCGGGACCAGCGGGTTCGGCCATGCGGACTCCGGTTTCGGGGGCGCGGCGCGTCAGCGCGCCGCGTGCCCGGCGGCCTCGGCCGCGCTCGCGGCCTTCGCGCGCTGGTACGCCGCATGCAGCCGGCGGAACACCGGCCCCGGCACGCCGGGGCCGACCGGCCGGCCGTCGAGCCGCGTGATCGGCAGCACTTCCTTGGTCGCCGACGACAGCATCAGCTCCTCGGCCGACAGCACCTCGTCGCGCGGGATCGGGCGGATCGAGAACGGCACGCCCTCGGCCGCGCACAGCTCCTCGAGCAGGCCGTAGCGGATGCCCTCGAGGATCAGGTTGTCGCGGGGCGGCGCGACGACGCCGCCGTCGCGCACCACCCAGACGTTGCTCGACGAGCCCTCGGTCAGCCAGCCGTCGCGGAACATCACGCACTCGGCCGCGCCCGCGTCGACCGCGGCCTGGCGCGCCAGCACGTTGCCGAGCAGCGAGATCGACTTGATGTCGCAGTGCAGCCAGCGCTCGTCGGGCAGCGTGATCGTCGCGACGCCGCGCTCGATCTGCTCGGCCGGGATCGGCGGGAGCGGGCTCGACATCGCGAACACAGTGGGCCGCACGCCCTTCGGGAACGCGTGGTCGCGCTTCGCGACGCCGCGCGTCACCTGCACGTAGACGAACTGGTCGTCCCACGGGTGCCGCGCGACGAGCGCGTCGACCAGCGCGCGCCAGCCGGCGGCGTCCTTCGGGTCGTCGATGCGCAGCTTGCCGAGGTTGCGCACCAGGCGCGCATGGTGCTGCGTCCAGCGGAACGGCACGCGGCCGTAGACCGGGGCGACCTCGTACACGCCGTCGCCGAAGATGAAGCCGCGGTCGAGCACCGGCACGCGGGCCTCGGCGAGCGGCACGAACTCGCCGTTCAGGTAGACGATCTGCTGCGCTTCGGTCATGCGTATCGCGCGATGCGGGTCACTTGAACCAGAGGCGAATCGTATCCCACGCGCGGCCGAACCATCCGCCCTGCGCGACCGGCTCGAGCGCGATCAGCGGCTGCTCGGCGATCACCTTGTCGTCGAGCCGCACGCGCAGCGTGCCGATGCGCTGGCCCTTGTCGATCGGCGCGACCAGCGGCTGCATCCGCTCGATCTCGCCCTTGACGCGATCGCCCGAGCCGCGCGCGACGGTGACCAGCACGCTGTTCGCGAAGCCGGCCTTGACCTCCTTGGTCGCGCCCTTCCAGACCTGGTAGCTCGCCGCGGGCTGGTCCTTCTGGTAGAGCCGCACGACGTCGAAGTTCGCGAAGCCGTAGTTCAGCAGCTTCTGCGACTCGATCGCGCGGGCCGACTCCGACGCGGTGCCGAGCACCACGCTGAGCAGGCGGCGCGAGAAGCCCTGGCCCGGCTGCTCGCGCCGGCTCGACGCGATCAGGCAGTAGCCGGCCGCGTCGGTGTGGCCGGTCTTCACGCCGTCGACGCTCGGGTCGATGAACAGCAGCCGGTTGCGGTTCGGCTGCTTGATGTTGTTGTAGGTGTACTCGCGCTCCGAGTACATCTTGTAGAAGTCGGGGTGCTCCTCGATCAGCCGCGACGCGAGGATCGCGAGGTCGCGCGCGGTCGAGTAGTGCTGCGCGTCGGGCAGGCCCGAGGCGTTGGTGAAGCTCGAGTTGCGCATGCCGAGGCGCTGCGCCTCGCGGTTCATCTGCGTCGCGAACCCCTGCTCGCTGCCGCCGAGCGCCTCGGCGAGGATGATCGCCGCGTCGTTGCCCGACTGGATGATCAGCCCGCGCAGCAGCTCCTCGATGGTTGCCGGCTTGGCCGGGTCGACGAACATCCGCGAGCCGATCGCCTTCCACGCGACCGGCGACACCGGCGGGCGTGCGTCGAGCGCGAGCTTCTTCTCCTTGACCGCGTTGAAGACCAGGTAGGCGGTCATCAGCTTGGTCAGCGAGGCCGGCTCGACCCGCATGTCGGGCTCGCTCGCGGCGAGCAGCTGGCCGGTGGTCACGTCGACCAGCAGCCAGGACTTCGCGGCGATCTGCGGGGCGCCCTGCAGCGACAGCCCCTGGGTCGCGGCCGTCGGCGACGTGGCTGCCCCCGAGGGCGCCGGCGCGGCGGCGGGCGCCTTGCCCTTCTGTTGGGCTCCGGCCTGCGGCGCGGCGGCGAGCAGGGCCACGGCGAGCGCGACGGCGGGCGTGAGACGGGTGCGGCGGAGGGCCATGGAGCGTGCGTCCTTCCCGTTCCTGGCGGAACGTGAAAGTGGTCGGGAAAGGCCGCGGATTATACGGTCGGGCCGGCTCAGGACTTCCCGTCCCCGCGACCCTTCGGCCGGGCGGCGTCGGCGGGCGGCGAGCCGGCGGGTGGCCGTGGCGCGGCCGCCTCGCCGTCGCGCTCGGCCCAGGCCCGCGCCGCCGCCTGCGCGGTGCTCGCCAGGCGGGCGGCCGCCGCGTCGCCGGCGCGCGCGCGGACCAGCTCGATGATCTCGCGCATCACGCCGCGCATCACGGTCATGTTCACGCAGTCCTGCAGCCGCGCCTCGAGCACCCGGCCGGCAGGGCCGAGCTCGCGCGTCACCGCGCCGTCGATGCGGCGCTTGAAGTCCTCGAGCCGCGGGTCGCGCAGCTCGTTGGCCGCCGGCAGCTCCTCGACGATGCCCGACAGCGCGATCAGGCCGAGCGAGAGCAGCTCCTCGACCAGCTTCGGCAGCTCGCCGGGGCGCACCGCCGCCGGCAGCGAGGCGAGCGGACGGCGGCCGTCGATCAGCACCAGCAGCCGGCGCGCGGGCGCGGACAGCGCATCGCTGCGGTGCTGGACCTCGGAGACGCCCGCAGGGGTCTTGCCGAAGACGAGGCGGGGATCGAGCGGCTCGGATCGGTTCACAGGCCTCCCACGCGCTGCATGAACTCGGCCATCGCGGTGCGGCCGCGGATCGCCTCGACGAGACCCGCGGCCGAGGGCAGGATCTGGCGCAACTCGTCGACCGAGCGGCAGCGCTCGACGCGTACCGCCATGTCGTCGGCGTGCGGGCCGATCGCGTTGACCAGGTGGCGAACCACCGCGCGGCGCAGCGTCTCCAGGTCGTGGCGCTGCGGCACCGCGGCGGCGGCGCGCATCTGCGTGTCCGGCCCGCCGGGTCGGGTGACCGGTCCGCCGGGGCGCGTCGCGGGTCCCCCGGCGAGCGTGGCGGGCCCCGCGAGGGTCGCCGGTCCCGTGACCAGCGTCGCCGTGTCGCCGGGCCGCGTCGCCGGCCCGCCCGGCCGCGTTGCCGGCCCGAGGCGCGCGAGCGTCGCCGGGCCGGGGT
>Ga0315899_10003540_pt1 | contig 17005 bp, 13 predicted proteins | sample LakEriMetagenome_2_FD_203518 | JGI IMG/M metagenome (GOLD analysis project Ga0315899, IMG submission 203518) | Freshwater fungal communities from buoy surface, Lake Erie, Ohio, United States - Buoy 4 MA112 | ecosystem: Environmental > Aquatic > Freshwater > Lake | place: USA: Lake Erie, Ohio... | reverse complement strand
CGAGTGTTGGGATCCTAGCCACTAAAGGCCCGGCGGAGGCGACGGATGATGTACTTGAGTAGCAAGCAGACCTCCACATCTTCTTCTGATCCACGATCATCGTCAGACAATGTTACCCCGCCACTGAACACCGCGGAATCTCCGACGACGCGCATTCGACTCCTACTCTTTTGCAGACGGCGCTCGAATTCACGCGCCTTGCGTGCGCGCGTGTTGGCCTTCCTCACGACGCTGTAGTCTAGCAGAGCGCTCGACAGGGCTGTTTTGATCCCGGCGATGCGAGAAGTCTCCATCGCTCTCACCACCAAGTGGTCGATCTTGCACTCTCGGTGAGACAGCAGGAAGAAGGCAATCTCCAGTGCGTCTTCGTTTTCTTTTTCCGTAAATCCGAGTTCTTCGAGCTGGGGCGGCCGTCTGCATGTGGCCTCCAGCGCGGTTGACGTGACTGGGATCGCGGGGTGTCGGCGAATGAGCTTCCGGATGTCATCGGGGCTGGCAAAGGGGCTGGCGCACATCGCGACCAACGCCGTGTCCTTCGTGTCGTCGATGCAGTAGCGATTGTCGAGTAGAGTGCCAAACCCATTCACGTGAGCTTGCGAGAAATAGAGCGGCAGTCGGGAGTTCATTTCCGCCTCCCGGAAGTGGGGATGTGGCGACCAAACGTAGTCAATGACGAGCTTGACTACCCTCTTGCTGCTCAGAATGGTCTGCGCGTCTGCCAGACAATGCGAGAACATCTCGTAAAACTGGTCTGTGAGAAAGTGGTTGTACACTTCCTGCACGTCCGCCCGCTTCATGTCGGCGATCCCCTGCTCGTTGACAAACACCCTATGGGTGCAGCCACCGCCTGGGGTGGGGGAGCACTCGAAGGGCACCGCCACGCGATACCCCCTAGGCGGATAGAAGAACTCGTGGTAGTTCTTTTGTCCCGTCACGAACACGACCGTGTTCGCACGAGGTGCGGGGGGCTGCGCCGGAGGAAATACAGCGGCGACCGCCATCTAAAGCAGAAGGAGAGAGAGAGAGAGAGGAGCGGAGAATCAGGCGATTTACAGAAAAAGCGAGAAAGAAGAAAGAGAGAGAGATTGTCAGCTCATGCCCACGGTGATGCACAATAAGAGCAGCGTGATTGCGCGAAATGAGATCTGCACACACACGCGCGTAGCCTCCTGTCCGGAGTTGTAGACGCGTGTGGCGGTGCAGACGAGAAGCGAGATCTCTCCCAGCAGGTAAATGACGGGCATTTGCAGTCTCCATTTGCCCCAGGAGGAGCCCAGGTCAAGCGCCTCCCTCGACAGGCCAAGCTGGGCAAAGAGTATGGCCCATGCGATGGTGAACGGGACCAGGGAAAATGCGAGCATGATTTTGGCCGACTGCAGCTCCACTCCATTGAGCTCCATTCGCGAAAAAGACTCTGCCATCCACTGGAAGATGTTTCCGCATACAACGAGCGTGACAATCATCACTTGCTTGGTGAAATCGCGTTCCAAGCAAGCGTCGGCCAGCATGGAATACGCGAAGACATTGATGGCTGTCGCCTCGAAGCAGGTCCTCGGCCAGTATCTCTGCACCAAATCACTGGATATGGAGGAGTCGTCGCGCTGCGTCGAGAACAGGTAGAAGCCCTTGATGCAGATGGATATGGTGAGAGTGACAAATGCGATCACCGACTTGGGGTAGCGATTCTGCTCCTTGACGCGCGGCTCCAGTTCCGCCTCCACCGGCCAAAACACGATCCCTCTCGGAGAGTCCTTCTTGCCGTCGGCCGCCGCCCATAAGAACAGGGTGCCGGCCAGAAGCCCAACTAAGGCGCAGACGTGCACCCACCGAACGCGGCTGACTTCGGACTTTGGGATAACCACCGTTGGGTCGGCAGCCGGTTTGACTCCCTGGGGTGCGACGTCGGTGCGCACCTGGACGTAAGACATCTGACAAGAGAGAGGAGAAAGGTCAATGGGCAAACCGTGAGAGTTTTGGAGAGCACGCGCAAAGACGCCGACGTATTTTTCGCAAAAAGCAAAGAGAGTCGGACTAGTAGTACTTGGTCAAGATCAGCGCGATCACGATAAGAAGGACGAGGGCCAGCATTCCTCCGATCAGCCATCGCTTTTCGTTCTCCAGTTTTTGGATGCGTTGAAGCAACACGTCAGCGGGACTAGTGGCTTGAAACCGGGAACTCTCTTCTGGCTGCAATGCGGGGTCCTCACTCATCTCGAAAAACACCTCCACCGCCTGCGCTCCTTCGTACGAGGCGCCTGACACTCCGTCTGCTGTCTGTTTTCGAACAGGGAGCTTGGCACGGGCCGCTGTGAGAACGGGAGTCTCCACCGGAGGAGTCGCGACGGCGGCCGATGGCGGCTGCGGGGGCTCCTTCTCTTTCAGCACGTCGAAGGTCGGGACCTGATTCTTTTGCGGAACCGGCTCGCCGACCTTGAGCTGTTCGGCTAAAGCAGTGGTCGCGGCGGAAGGGGCGCCCTCTGTCATCTGGACGAGGGAGCGTGGGAAGTGAGAAACGCGCGTGTGTGCCGGGCTTTATATTCTTTACAACCAGCTAGAGGCCGCGAGCGAGGTTTTCAGTTCACGAGGAGAGGCTCTCCTGGAGAGCGGATCTTAACGGGAGAGTAAGGCACCACGTAGCTGGAGTTCATGAGATCGGGAGAGAGAATCAGGAATTGCAGGCCTCCCGAGCAGTCAATGGGCTCGACCTGCCAGCTCATCTGCGAGTAGGAGAGAAGTTCAATGATGCTGGCCGAAGAGCTCGCTAGACTGATAGTGAAATTGGCGTGCTCCTCTCGCCTGACCGGCGAGAAAAAGGTAGAGTCTCTCAGCTTGGCGTCCCAAAACTCGATTTGCACGCCGTCAGTGCGGTTGAACACGCACAGCACCAACTGCACCCTTTCCTCCCTCTGTGTTTCGGACACGATGAAAAACCACCCAATGACTGCCGCGACAAGCGCGAGCAGCACCAATATGCATCCAACCCGTTTGCACACGCAGACAAGGCTGGAGCACGAGAAGTGGCAACAGGAGCACGGGCATATGTGGCATTTCTGCTCTTCGTTTAGCATGCAACAAGCATACTTGCACGCGGAGTCGTTGTCGGGGTATTGCCAGCCATGTCTCAAACAACAGCACGCCAGGTCAAAGTCCAGACCCGGACGGCGTTTGATCGTCACCCTCGAGCGTTTCCTCCGCTCGGACGGCGCGGCCGCGGCAACCGCCGCAATCGAGGACTCGGAGCTGCTTTTGTCCTGTCTGTCGTTGGGTAACAAACGCTTGCCTTCCTTGTTCGTTTCGCCGGGCGTCATCGTGGTTGAGTGCTTCCTGGAGAGCGTGCTACGTATTGGTAAGAAGGGCAATTTAATAGAAATAGATCAAGATAGAACAAGCAGGCAAAACGGGAGGGGTTTCTAGAAGAACCACTCTGGAGCAACTCGCATCAGATCAGATGCAGCTAGGATGACATCCTCTGGGCGATCGACGTAGCGAGAGCCAGAGACTGTGTTGTAGCCCTTTCTGGCCAACTTTTCGTTGACCATCGTTCCGCCACGAGACACGTACAGCAGGATCTGAGAACATAAGATGTAGACCAAAAAGGCCAAAACTTGGATCGCGTAGTACAGCTCGTAGTCGTCTCCCACCGGGCTCTGCAGCATAACGGTGATGCGACCGCCGGGGTTGTGATCCAGCGCCTCCCACGCACTGATAGCCGCCGCCGTCGGGGCGCTCAGGTACTGCAACAGACTCAGCGCTTTGACCCACATGCGCGGGTCTCGTTTAAACACGCGCATCACCACGATTGAATTGGTGGCCAGCAGAGACAGCCCGGCCGCGATGCACACGGCTGCTTGCAGCCAGTCCTTACAGCGCAGATTGCAGTCGGATTCCATCAAGGAGACAACCAGGATCACTGTGCTTGTGACGTAAATCATCAAGGCGAACACGCCCGTGGCCCGTACCCCGAATCCGGCTGCTTGGAACTTTGCGTTGTAGTTCCATCTCAAGATCGACTCGTTAGCGAGGAACAGAAGCACCAGACGGAGAGATAACGCCCTGGTGGTGCCTCCGACGGGCCCCGGCAGAGCGTACGGCTCCAGAGCCATGATCAGAAGCCCGCTTTCGGCCAGCAAAAACGTGACCTGTGACCACAGATTGCCATCGAGGTTTTCTTTGATCGGGGCGATTTCCGGGTCCGAACGAGCCCGAAATAGTCTGACAATCGCGCCAAGCCCGTCCAGGGCCAGCAAGCCCTGGAGGACGGTCAGCGTCGCCGAGAGCGCAAGGAAACCGTCTTCCGCTGGAAGAGTCATTACTACTTGCGACTACGCGTGTTGGTGTGGTCTTCATTTCAAAACACGGGGTTTTATAGAGTAAAGGGTTTAAAAGAGTCTTATTTCTTCTTCTTCGGCTCCTTCTCGCGCTGGGCTGTCTTTTGAGTTGGGTTGTGCGCGGTCTTCGCTGTGGCGGCGCCCCCTTTTTGCGCGGCTGGCTTTGCAGGTGTGCGACTGGTAGGCTGCACGGGCTTTGCGGCCAGCGCCTTTTTGGCCTCTTTGCGTTCGGGTTTCGACGGGGCCGCAGCAGCAGCAGCAGCAGCAGCAGCAGCAGCAGCAGCAGCAGAAGCCGGTGAAGGCGCCCGAGGAAGCCGGACGATCTCTTCGCTCTCGATGTCGTCGAGAGGAATGCCGTACTCGCGGTTGATGTAATTTCGAAACACCTTTGTTTTCATGAGCCCTCTTTGGTACACGGACTCCACGTTTCGCATGTCGATCACCCCGGGAAAACTGAATTCAGCGTGTATGGAAGTCTGAAATCGATACAGCTCGCCGTCGTCTTCGTCGCCGCTCGAGTAGCCCGAATCGCCCGACTCGGGCCCTGGATCGTCTCCTTGTTGCACGGCATCCGGAGGAGATATGCCCTGAATCTTGTCAAACACCCCCTCCACTTGCTTGATGCTCTTTCTCTCGAAGGCAAGCGCGTCGCGTTTAAGCTTCTTCCTCGGGGGCTTCTTTGTGCCAAACTCGTCGGTATCTGTTTCGAGGTCGGGGATGTCGTCTTCCTGTGTCTCCTTTCTCTTCTTGGACGGAGCAGGCAACTTGGGTTTGTTAGTGCCCTCTTTTCGTCTCCGCTGCCGAATCGATCCCGCGCGCTCCTTTTCGCGCAACACGAGGTGGTGGTCTCTGAACATGGCGGCATACGAGCGGCTCCCGATCGTGGAGAGGATGGTGGCCCAGTGGCGCACAGTGCTCGACAGCATCTTGTCGGCACTGTCCTCTCCGCCGCTGGCCAGGGTTTTGTGCTTGCGCGAGGGGTTGCTGTTACTCCAGAGCATCTTTGGCACACCGAGCAAAAACGATGCTCGCTCCTCGTACTCGGACTGCCACTTGAGATAGTCGGGGCCCTCGGCCGGGTGGGGCGGCTTTTCCATGTAGAAGCCATCCCTGAGCCTCTCCACGTTGACAAATTCCGGATTCGTTGCCATGCCAGACGATTTTCCTCCGGAAAGAGCCGCGCGCGCGGTTTGAGCCGGCACTCCTCTGGAGATGACGTGAGCCAGGGTGCTTCCAAACACACGGGCTTTGTCCGCCACCGGATCTCCAAGATTGAGATTCCCCGACGAACTCTCGCTGGGGCATCTGTACGACAGACTGTTGACGACCGAGTCTCCCAGCGCTTTCACCTCGTCGTGTTTCTCTTCTCGGCGAGCGATAAAGACCGTTGGACGCGCGCGGCTGATTTCGGATTGAATCGAGCACTGCCGTTTGAGTTCGTTCAGATACACATCTTCCAAGAGCGCGGTCATGATCGAGCGTATTTTGCCGTCCGCGGAAGGCGCCGAGACGCAGTAGGTGTGGATTTCGGGCTCGCGACGCTTGATGTTGTCGCCTTTCTTGTCAAACACCAACGAAGAACGACCCGCGACGCCACTGAGCATGCCGGAGCTTAGCGGCTGGTAGGTGAAGCGTGTCTCTCCGAGGCAGTTTCTGCTGATTTTCGTCAGCACGGAGAGAAGGTCCACGCACACCGGACGCGCCCCGAACTCGTCGTGTGGCATCCACGTGTACGCGCAAAATCCGACTGCAATCAGAAAGATGAGACACTCCGAAAAGAACCGGCGGTACTCTTCGCCCAGGAACTGGTAAAACTGCTTCTTCCGCGAGCCCCGGAACATTTCCGTGGTCTCGCTGATGCTGACTCCGCTCTTTAGAATCGAGCGCGTCAGGAGGTCGACGATGGCTCGCAGCGCTGGGTCTTTGTACACCATGTTCACCTGTTTGTGGATCTCGCCTGTATCCAGATGGCGCTCCGCGGACAACTCCACCATCTTGTCGGTCAGCTTCTGGGCGCGGTGCTGCCACTTGCCCCGGCCCAGCTTGATCCCGTTGAACCCCGACATCTCGAGATCTCTCCAGACGGATTCCACCGGCTCCGACGAGCCGGAGGAAAGAAACGCAGTCGCCATGACTGGTTTTTGGTGTACGGGTTTTCTGTGCAACTCTCGTTAAGAAGGAAAGCTATATATCTCGACCTTGGTGAAATGTACATCGCGTGCACCTCTCCTGTTCACCGAAGAAAGCGACAATGAGCGACGCCAAAGAGCAGAAGCACGTCAACGCGAGGGCTGCCATGATCGCTTCCACGAGCAGTCGAGCCGCGCAGCCGTTTCAGCCGTCCAAACTCTGGACTGCCCCGAGCACGCAGCTGCGTGGCAGCAAAAAGTGGCAATACTCGACGCCCGTATCGGAAGCCATCAAACAGGGCCTGCATCTGATGATGCTGGTGCGGGAGACCCTGTCAAGCAACCCCCTTTACCGGGACAACTTCACGGAAACCACGGATGCGATTGACCGCTACTGGCTGGACCGAAGGCCGGAGCTGTTGGACGAAGTGGATGGCACCACGGCAGAGGACGTGCTGTGGCTCGCGATCTCTCATCTTTTCCACGTCGACAAGAGGGAGTCCCCAGTCGTCGCAAAGATTTACGGAGATACAGACAAGCTCGCCGAGAAGATATGCGAGCCGTACACGTCTGCGAGGGAGTACGCGTTTGCTGTTCTCAAGTCGGAACTCAAATACAGGCTTGCGACGTTCCACTCCGGGAAGCAAATCTTCGTGTCGATCCAAAAGCCGCCTCCTCCGCCTCCACCCGACCAGCGCAAGCTCCTCGTCAAGGGCGCCGAGGCCAAATCCTCGTCTTCTTCTTCCTCCTTCTCGACCTCGCCGGAGGTCAGGGAACCAAGACTAGTAACCCCTCTGGGGACACACTTGGGCTCGGCGACTGACGTCGAGTTGCTGTTTGCGTGCAGCGCTTACGCAGTACAGAGCCCGGAACTGGACGCAGAGTTCGTCTCGCTCGCCTCTCGTCTCTACTTTGCCGCGATGCTCCACAGGCTACTGTTGGAAATTGTGCCAGTGCAAAGCCAGCTCCCGGACGAGGTGCTGGAAGCAGTGGCGGATCTGAAGTTGTATCTCGCCGTCAGTTGTCAGTCGTCGGTGGAGCACATGGGCACACTCTTTCGCGAGTATCTCACGGAGCTCTACTTGCCCGCGTGCTGTTTCACGAGAAGCAGAACCATCAGCGGCAAGGAGGCGTCCACCAACCTGCAGACGGTGTCCAAGTTCATGACCACCGTTAAGGAGCTGATGCCGAGTCAGTACTCGCTGGATGGGCTCATTAGCCACATCTCCGTCTGTTCGGATATGCCGCCCAAGGAGATCATGAAGGACGAGAAAAGCCAGCTGTACGACGACTTTGTTCTCTTCTTCTTCGCCTTCATGTTCGAAGCGCAGACAGGACTCTCCTTTCGCGAGTATCTAGTGGTCACTGAGTACGTGTACAGCCGGCTCCAGCGGATAGGAAGCAGGCTGTACTCTGAAATACCGCTGCGGTTCCGGAGACCGGTTATCATCGTGTATGGCCCATCGGTGTTCGTCAAGGACGAGAGCACCATGTACCGATGCAGGACAAAATGCGAAGCGTGCTGTCTGTGGGCGTATCTGACTGTGAGCCGATATGACGGCAAATTGGAGAACGACAAAGTGGTGACAAAAGCGTGTGCATTTATTCTTCGTCAAATCAACAGGAGGAAAAGAAGCCACTCATCAAACGCTAACTCGTAGCTTGTCTTCTTACATTCTGTTCCTCACATTAGAAGACTACATGAGACTGACTGTGAGATCCTAGGGCGATCACGGGACAAGGACGGGAGCAGAGTGCATTCTTGCCTCGAGAATGAAACACGAGCGCTTGTCTCTGTCCGGCAGATAAGAGCTGTTGGTGTGGGGTTTACTCACGTGGTACAGCTGTTTGATCTTCTGCATCTGAGGCTCTGGGATGGTGGACAGCCAGGTCTCTCGCTCGCACACCACCACGATGGGATAGTGGGGGCGGCTGAGGTCCAGCACGATGTCGGCGAACGACTGCGGCTTGTTGGGGTAGAAGAAGCCGGTGGGGTTCGACCAGTCGTGGCTCTGCAGCCACAGCACGCATCCTTCCTTCTTTTGATCCGCGGCGTACGCGTTCAGAGCCTCCGTGTAGCTGCCCTTTTGTGTTTTGGGGGCGCAGTGATTGATTTTCAGACCAAGCATTTGCGAGAAGGTGGCGATGTTCGCTTTCACCTCCTTCGTCTCGGGTTGAACAAGCGCAAAGGCGGCAGGAGGCTTTTTGCTCATCGCGGAGGGCCAGTCAGCGCGCAGCACTTGCGCCACTTGCGCGAGGTCGACTCCGTCGAGAGTGAGCCCGGACACGATGTGTCGGCTCTTCAGCAGGCCGCAGAGGTAAAAGGCATGAATCGCATCCGTTGGGTCGACCTTGCCTTCCACGAGACGTCGGAACCCGCCGATCGAGCACGAGGGGCCTGTGTTGACGAGAGTCTCTGCCTCTTTGTAGGAGACCACGTACGCCTTGCCTCCGCGGAACGCCTTGGGGCCCTCTTGGATGCGCCCAATAGTTTGAAGAGCGCCCTTCGGGATCCCAGGTAGTAGGTTGGCGTCCGAGAACGTCGTTGTACAATCCTTTTCCTTGGAATAGGTGTACACAGTCAACGCGGCCTTTTCCGTCGGAGGCACATCCTTTGAATTGGCCTTGGCTTTGGACGCAGCGAGAGCGGCCGCTTGTTGAATGTTCATCTTAAAGAGACAGAGGAGCGTACTCCGGTCACCAGTGAACCACAAGGTCATCAGAAACATTCATATAGTTGACACTCTTTACGAAATACGAGAAGCCCAGGGAATATACAGAAGGGGGTGGGGATGCGAGCGAACAACAGCAAGAAAAGGAGAGTGATTTGTTGCTGCTTCTACTTGGAAGCTCCAGTGGGCATGCTGGGGTTCAGCTTCACGGCATTCGTTGCTCCGCCCCAGGCCCTCTCGTACTCCTTCATATTGGGGATGTCTGTGCTGGGATCGAGGTCGAGGAACTGCACCTTCAGATGCAGCTTACAGCTGAAGTAACCGCGCTCCCCGATCGGCATGCCGTTTTCGTCGACGTTTCTCTTGATGACGGCATTGCCTGCCGGCATAAGACGCAGCTCCAATCGATCGAGCCGAGTGATGCTGTCATAAAGAGTCGAGAGTCTCGCGAGCTCGTCCACGTGCTGGTAAAACAGCTCGCGGTCGAGACTCAACATCCCCGTTTTCGAATCGTACTTTTTGGATACAAACTCCTTCCACGCGGTATCATTGCGCTCCTTCTCCTCCTTGCCCTTCATCTCGTTCTTGAACTCCTTGTAGAGCACCACGGGCGCGCATAAAGCCATCGCGTATCCCAGCGGATCCGGCCGCAGCTTGTCAGTCTTGACGTCCTCCATTTTGTACCAGTGCTCGACAAAACGGGGATCTGGCATCATGAACTTTCCGTTGTCGGGCATGACTCGTCTGATCCTCTTATACTCACTGCTATCAAGACCGTGCTTTTCAGTGTGCGCCTGGAATTCGATGTGGAGCTCGTGATCAAAGTCGACCAGAGCAAACGCCTCGGCCACTGGGATGTAATCGCTTTTGCCCTGATTGTGAACGGTTTTCATCGCATCAGTGGAAAAGAGACACATCGGATGAGCGCATTCGCGGCATCCGTCGTGGATCTTTGGAGCCCTTTCTTTGAGAGCCTCCAGAAAGTACTCTGCGACTGCCCGTCCCTCCTGTGCTGCCTTTTTGTTTGCCGCCTTGCGGATCAGCATCATCGCCTTGATCGACTTGTTGATCTCTGTGCGAGTTTTCTCGTTCATGAAGTAGTTGGCGACTGCCGGGCTGTCGGGGGTTCCGCGCTTGCGCTGATCCTCCTCGATCGTCTTCTCGAGAGCCTGTTTGATGCGCTCGTGTGCTCGAATCTGCTCCGTAAGCGATCGAGCCTTGATTTTGCTGAGCTCCGGATTCTTTTGGTCCTTAGAATTCAGTTCCGCCAGCTTTTTCTTGAGCTCCTCGATCTCATTTACAGAATTGGCCAGCGCTTTTTCATCGCCCTCGAGCCGATTGGCCAAACGCAAGAGGCTTTGGTAGCTTTCTCGCTCTTTGCATCTTTCGAACACGGCCTTGTCGTGTTCAAAGTTGCCATTCATCGCTCCCTCGGGAGTCTCTCTCTGCCGAGCCGCTGATTTGATCACGGCCGCAAAAGCCACACTCCCGCCCCCGTGTAAGAGGCGCTGGCAAACGTTGCTGATGTGAATCTCTTTCCACAACACGGTCGGTTTCTTCTTGAGACGGCGCTTGATCATTGACTCCACCAGCCCGGTGATCAAGTGGTCATCCACCTGGATCTTTGTCCATTTGCTGGATTCCACTTTGAGATCAGATTTACGATCCGGGTCGACGTGCTCGATATTAATCACCAACTCGGCTGTGGAAGGAGAGTCGTTTGAGAGATCGACTCCAATTGTGTTGCCAGCGAAAGGCAGCATATTTGCCACTATCTTCATCCCGTCCGTCGCGTCGATAAACGGAGCGGCGAGCCTGGCGCGCACATTCACACTTTCCGCACTCTTGTGTTGCGAAAAGAGGAGTCCGTCAAACGCTTGAACAATGTCTTTGCGGTCGTCGCTCGCTTTCGACTTCTGTTCCCCGTTCAGAACTCCTCGAGCGCTGGTGAGCTCGTCTCTGCCGTCGTGGATCACGTCCGTCATAACCGTCGCGCTGTTTTTCAGCCCATACACTGTCAACCGCGTCGTGTCTGCCGCCTTTGGCCCGGTTGGGACATCGATGAGTTGCGGCACCTCCCTGGCGTTGCCTACAGATGCCATCGCCGATGAACGACGGCCGCGACCGCTGCTACGGCGGCTTCCGCCGCCTCGACTGACTTCCATCATTTTGGATGACGGTACCGGCAAATCAAGTTTGCTCGTGCGTGTGTACTCCGAAGTCGGTTCGCGCGATGTTAATAGAAACTTGGTTTATTAGTTTAAAAGCCAACGAGCTAAGGCTGGTAGCTGCATCCGCACGTGCTTTGCACCTTTCCCAGCAGACCCTGGAGGATGCGAGCTTCCTGTTTCGCCTGCTCCCCCTTGGAACGGCGCTGTCGGATGATGCAGGACACCAGTGAGCGAAACAAGTCCTTGACACCAAGCTTTCCGTCGCCCACGGACGGCTCGTGGTCCAGGATCAGCTGCTTCAGGGTGTAGGCGCGGAGGACGGGGTTCTGCTTGAAAGCGGACATGGCGAGGTCGATGGCGGACACGATGTGCCCGCTCAGGTAGATCTGGTAACAGACATCGAAGTTACTACCGTCGTGATGCATGCGGTATTGCTTCTGATCAAAACGATCCCACACGAGATTGTTGCTGTGAAACGCGTAGCCCTGTCGGTACGAGTACGGCCGCCCGTCCACGCAAACAGCCCAGTAATAGAGCCGAGTCTCGCTTTCGTTCATTCGCTTGGCCTCGCTGTCGTCTTTTTTGTGAGCGGAGCTGTCCCTCGGCACAAGCACCACTGAATCGTCCACTGATCGGAATCCCGAGCCCCCGGGCTCGCTTGGACCTTTTCCGTCTGGCAACACGGGCTTCGGCCGCGGGGCCGGGTCGCTCGACGAAGAAGACGCGGGGGCTGGAGTACCAGCCCCGGCCCCTCCTCCTCCTCCTCCTCCTCCGCTGCCGGTGCCGCCTCCGCCCCCTCGAGGTCCGGACCCAGATCCGTCTTCTTTGCTCGGACTTGCTCCTGGAACGCCCTTGCCTTCAGAACCGTTTCCGATCTTCGATTTCCACCAACCAAGAAGAAACGACATGACTCTCGTTGAGATACAAACTGGTGTGCGGAAAGGAACATGTACATAGGAAAAGAAAAACACAAGAAACAGGGGAATTGCGAGAAGACTGTTCACTCTAAAACAGGTGAATGTCGAGGTTCTGCTCCGGTGCCGAGTCCTTGAGGCACTTGCCCACGATGTTTCCAGTCTGCATCTCGAACGCGTCGCGCAGATTTTCACCCGTGGTCTGCAGTTGACTGAAGCACTTTCGCAGAAGATATTTATTGAAACCGCTGGCGTCGCGGGGAATCTCGTCATTTGCATCGCGCCAAACAGCGCTAAGATTCTTCAGTGATTGATCTTTGGCTTCGAACAACACCACAGACTGCGCCGCTGCGATTGCCACGGAAGCGGAGTTATCCGCGCCCAAGAACAACTTTGTGGCCAAATCGAATACCAGTTTCTTGACTCCGAGGGAATCACAAAGATCCGGGCAGTCCTTCGTCATAAATACCATCAGAGCATTATAGAGCTTCTTGAACGTATCGTTGAACGCGGCGGTCACCTGAGCAACGTCGGAAAATCTTGGTCTATCGCTGTTCCATGTGTGAGTGCGAATGATATCCACATGAGCATCTTCTGTCGCGCTTCGGGGTTGGCTCAGGAGCTCGATGAGCTCCTCCGCGCGCTGATTGAATTTGGAGATGAAATCGTAAGGCCGGATCACGTACGGCACCGGACGAAACGCGGTGTGCGAGTCGTCCTGGGCAACGCAGGCGGGCAAGATCTTCGAGACAGCCGTTTGTCCGCTCTGCTCAGTGTTCTTTTCGACAATAACGGAAGCGGGACGGAATCCGATCAAATCTCCGTAGCTGAAGGTCTCGGACGACGTGTTCTTGGTCGTCGCTCCTCCGTGACGAATGAGCGTCTGGGCCCGGTCCTCGGTCTGGTCGTCGGCAGACTTGGCGGCGTTGAACGAGCCCTCCGCGATACCGGCCACCCGGGTGTTGCGCACGGCGTGTGCAAACGTCATCCCGTTGTAGCAGGGACGAGCGCGAATGGGAGCCACGCTCATGCCTCCTGAAAGAGCCGGTTTGGTGTCGGTGATGTCGTAGATCATCACCATACCGGGTGCGATGGAGAAGTCCTTCTTCTCGCCCCAGGGGTACGCCTTGCCCTGTTTGAGTTTTTGGTCGTACTCCGGGACGTCTTGCATCACATCGGCCTGGTCGACGGCTTCCACGACCGACTTAAGCGCGCCGTAGCTTGACACGGGCTGGCCTCTGCGCTGCGCGCGGCGCTGGCGAGACTCAACTTTGACGCACTCTTCGGCCATTTTGTTCAATTGATCCTCACCGACGGCGGCCATCTGAAACACGAAAGCGGAGGTAAGTCACATCACCAACAACAACAAAAAGCTCCACGCTGGTTTAATTGCTAGCTAGAGCGAACTAGAGATATGGAACAAAAGGTTAGGACTCTTCTGCGGCTCGACTGGGGGGACCGCCTCGGCTGCGACCGGCGCTGCCGACGCTACGCCCGACAGCCGGAGGCATGCCTCTGATGTCCATACTAACTCCAGCCGACCGAGAAGCTCCTGCTCCTGCTCCTGCGCCTGCGCCTGCGCCTGCGCCTGCGCCTGCGCCTACGCCTGCGCCTGCGCCTACGCCTGCGCCTGCGCCTGCGCCTGCGCCTGCGCCTGCGCCTGCAGGCCGAGGGGCAGGCACAGGCGCAGCGGCGACAGCAGGTGCGGGTGCAGGAGCGGGAGCGGGAGGGTTCCTTCGGGGCACTAAATAAGGAAATTTGTAGTCGTGGGTATTAGACAGAGTTTTGCCGATTCCCAGCCCCGTGGCCTTGCCTACCCGCAGGTACACGTGAATGCTCGGGATTTGCACCAGTCCAGCCGCCATCTGTTTTTCTGACTTGGGTGGGTGGTTGATAAAGTCGTCCATGTCTTTCTTCAGACGCTTGCGCATGACTGACCCGTTTGCAGGGTAGTGGGTCACACCCACGTGAATCAGCTCGGCGTGGCGCCCAAACGACAGCGATCGGCCCTGTCGCGGGTCGAACGAGGAGAACGCTTCTCCGACCACGATGGGCGTCATTTTATCTACCCCAGCGGCGTCTTTCTCTAATTTGAAGTCCTTCTTGATCACGAGCCAGAGATGACACCCCTCGACAAACGAGGAAGGGTTGTCGGCCCACAGATTCTTGACTCGTTCGTCGCCGAAGTAGTTGAACTTGCAGACGGGCATCTGTCCGGAACCAGTGTCTTCGTCCGGCTCGGCGGAGTCGATGCTGTTCAGGTATCCGCCGTACGCAAACAGCTCCATGAACTTCACCGGGCTGCCCCGCACTTGATTGTAACCCTCGTTGTTGGCCCAGTCAATGGCCGTCGGAAAGGTGTAGGTCTCGTGCTGGTCGATGGAATACTGCGGGCGCCCGGTCTCTGGCCCTGAGGAGGTTTGGATGCGCTTGAAAAAGTGCGGCATCTCCCGCATGAGACGCATGGCGCGCTTCTCTTTGGTGTCGGCATCCACATTCGCCACGAACAGAGTGGCGCTCAGAGAGTACGTGCCGCTTTGCATGCCCAGACCGCTGGTGTCGTCGTCGCCGGTGGAGTACGAACCGAACGCCCCGCCGCTCATTAGGCTCGTCAGACCGTTGCCTCCCAGAGGAAAGGGGCCCAAGGAAGAGGCCGGGTTCGGCATGTAGGTCACCGGGCCGGCACCGCCGAACCCAAACTCGCCCGCCTTCACGACCTCCGTTTTTTCCCGGTCGTCGTCGCCAAACACACCGCTGCCGCCGAAGGCGCGCTTGAGCGGGCGCTCCTCGTCCCATTTGAGGTCGGAGTGTCGTTTCTTTAGGTAGTATTCGACTGCCATCAACCGCGATGCAGCTTAAAGCGTGAAGTCTTGTGCTCGGTTTGCCCAATATAGGGGTTTATTTTAAAAGAGACACTAGCGCGTTTTGATGTTGAAGAGCTTGAGCTGGTAGCTGAGCAGACGCAACAGACTGCTCACGCCAGGGGCGTTCAGGCTGGTTTTACCCTTGTCGTCGACCTGCTTGACGTTGGTTCGCTGCTCCTCGTCGATCAACTCGGCGAGAATCCGTTTCTGATGCTGAATGACCACGTCCGCCACTTGCAGTTCCTTCGTGAAGTGCTTCTTGATGGCCGCCAGGGACCACCACGGTCTGCGTCCGTTTTGGTTGGGCGGCATGGAAGGGCGAAACGTGTCGTTAAACTCCTGCTGGATGGTTCTGGCCCACTCCTCGTCGCCGATCGTGCCGTAGAACTTGGTGCCGAGCTCTTCCAGACGGCTGATGTGCTGCGCCGACGGCTCCACGTCCTGCGGCACCTTCTCCGTCCAACGGCAGAGAAAGCACCAGTCCACGTCGTCTTCGCCGTTGTTCAGGGCCGCTTGCTTCTGGTCGTACTCGTTTCTCAGCTTGGAATCTTGCAGCAGCGGAACGAACTGGAGAGAGCCCAGGCCCTCTGCGACGTCGCCCTTGCAATCGCCGGCCGCCTCCTTTCCGTCCCCGCCGTCTCCGGCCCCTCCCGCTGGAGGTACTTCCCGGCCGTTGAGTGCCCTCAGGCGTGCTCGCTCGAAGTGCTCGCTGATCTCCCTGCTCCGCTCGGCCTTGGCCTCGGCAGAGTCCGATCGGGAGCGCGAACGAGACCTCGAGCGGGACCTCGAACGCGAGCGGGAGGGCGAGCGGGAGCGTCTCTTTTTTCTGCGCTCTCGTCTTCGCGGAGAAGATGCGCGATCCTTGGCTCTTGGTTTGCGCCGAAGCGGCCTCTCCTTCTCTTCTGTCTCATCGGAAGAGTGGTTCTGAGGGGAGGGCGAGCAGCGCTCGGACGGCGGGCGGGTGTCCGGGTCCGGGCTGCGCCGTTGCGCCAGCTCCTGTAAACTCATTGTTTGGGGGAAAACAGAGGAATATAGTGCACGCCGTCGCCACCGGCGTTTATCTTCCGTGGTTTTTGTGATGTCTCTGCTTGGTAATTTAGACCTGACCACAACATTGGTTGGAGGGGGGGGGGCAGTGGGCCTGGAACCAAAAACTGGCGTTTTACCCCCGGCTAAATTCCCTTGCCCTGCTAACTTGGCAGAGACCCATGGATTTATGCCCCCCTAAATTCATGGGTCCCTCATAAAACGGCAGACGAGGCATTTTATACCCGCTTAAATCCCGAGTTTTGGGATCCGGGTCCAACATAAGGGGGGAAGGGGTGGTACCAAAAACTCGGGATTTACCCCCGGCTAAAACCCCTCGCCTGCCATTTGAAGAGGGACCCATGGATTTATGCCCCCCTAAATCCATAGGTGCCCATGTTTTTGGCAGGCGAGGCATTTTATGCCCCCCTAAATCCCGAGTTTTGGGATCCGGGTCCGATATAGGGGGTGTATGGGGAACCAAAAACTCGGAATTTACCCCCGGCTAAAACCCCTCGCCTGCCATTTGAAGAGGGACCCATGGATTTATGCCCCCCTAAATCCATGGGTGCCCATGTTTTTGGCGGGCGAGGCGTTTTATGCCCGCCTAAATCCCCAGTTTTGGGATCCGGGTCCAACATAGGGGGTGGATGAGGAACCAAAAACTCGGGATTTACCCCTGGCTAAATTCACCCCTCCTGCTAACTTGGCAGAGACCCATGGATTTACACCCCCCTAAATCCATGGGTGTCCATGTTTTTGGCGGGCGAGGCATTTTATGCCCGCCTAAATCCCGAGTTTTGGGATCCGGGTCCAACATAAGGGGGGAAGGGGTGGTACCAAAAACTCGGGATTTACCCCCGGCTAAAACCCCTCTCCTGCCATTTGAAGAGGGACCCAT
>Ga0315899_10003538_pt1 | contig 17015 bp, 9 predicted proteins | sample LakEriMetagenome_2_FD_203518 | JGI IMG/M metagenome (GOLD analysis project Ga0315899, IMG submission 203518) | Freshwater fungal communities from buoy surface, Lake Erie, Ohio, United States - Buoy 4 MA112 | ecosystem: Environmental > Aquatic > Freshwater > Lake | place: USA: Lake Erie, Ohio... | reverse complement strand
AGACATATTAGGTCCGGCAAATTCTGCACGGTCACATCGTGGAGCCCAAGCTCCCGCAATGCAGCCATCTCCCCGATGTGCGTCAACGACGGGTCGCATTGTTCAATGTGCAGTTGCTCCTTGCCAGTGAGGTTACCGGCTCCTTGCCCGGACAGTGCGGTGGCCTCCTTGCCCGGACATTGCGCTGGCAGGCCGGCGGCGACGAGTGCCCCCCCGCGCGGTCCTGGGGGTGCACGGCGCCCCCAGGCCGTGCAAGGCAGCTCCCCAATGCCCATCGGCAGCTGCTTGATTTTCGGGCAATATGAAATATGAAGGGATTGCAACGCCGTCAGCCCGCGTGCATCTGGCAGCGCCTTCAGCCTGGCCATGAAAGAGAATGAAAGCTCCTTGAGCACCCCCAGCTCCCCGACGTGACTGGGCAGACGCTTGAACGTTGGGCATTCGTGAAACTGCAGCTTTTGCAGCGACGCTAGGCAAGCGATCCGGGCTGGGCCCGCAAGCGACTGCAGCGCCGCGAACATGGCCTTGTGCTGGTTTCGTGCACACGAGCACTTTGCACTACACATACTTTACACTGCACATACTCTCGATTCACACTCAGGGAATGGCCTCCATCCATCGGTCAAGCCAGTATGGCTGTAATGAAGAACCCAGGCGCCACATCCATCCACAACTCTCCACCACCTGCCTCACCAGGTTCCCGGGCATCCCGTGGTACGGGCACCCCGCGCCCAGCTTGGCGTGCGTGCCCAAGGCAAAGGCGACGGCGGACGTCAAGCCCGGCTGGGGGTACTTTGTAACATATGTTCAAGAGGCTCCCCGAGACCAGCGCCGGTGTCTGGGACAGGGATTACGGGGGGGGGGTCCGGGTACGCCGCCATTTTGGCGCACGCGGGAGGAGCTCTGTACGGTACGGAACTCGGCTCTGACCGAGTTCGGCAACTCTTCTGAACGACTCGGAACGGACCGTGACCTGACCTCGGGGATCATGGCAAGCCTCGTTGTGGATGTGGAATTGGAGAAAGCGAACGGAACCAAGGTGGCCGGCGCCTCGCTCAAGGACTGTCCGCTCGTGGCCTACTACTACTCGGCGCACTGGTGGGTTTCCTCCGTTTGGCCGCGTCCCAGTAGAATATGCTGTGGTCTCCAAGAAAGATTCGGTGTCAGCTGATCTTGCTTGAGAGGCGGAATGATCCTTAGCTGCATGCAGGCGTGCAGTGGCCAGGGATTTTTCTGCCTGCATTAGCTGGCCTGTGCTAAGGTGGACGCGGCTAGGCCTGCTGAGCGCGGCCGCCGTCGATCTGCCGCTCCGCGGAGACGCTGCGCTCTGTCTGCCGTGCGCGAGCAGGTGGACGCAGCGCTGGCCCGGAGGAGGCAAAACAAGTAAGAAACAAATTTCATCGTAGTCTCTCGTTTCACCCTTCTCTTCCCGTTACCTGCTGCCAGGTGTCCACCGTGCCAGCAGTTTACACCGATCTTGAAGGATCTTTACAACGACCTCAACGACGGTGGTTCAAAGAAGATGGAAGTGGTCTTCGTGTCAAGCGATGACAGCGAGGCATCTATGCGCGAGTACATGAAGCACCATGCTGACTGGCTCGCTGGTATCTGTCGTCGCTGGCGTGTCGTTGCTGACGCTGCGGGCGCACTCGTGCAAGATCGTCTTGAAAGCATTTTGCCGTTTCAGAGTAACCAGCAGCGGTTGTTATGAATGCTCAAACGCAAATTTGTGGTGTTCGTCCATGTGTGCGCAGTGCCATTTGACCATCCGCTGCGGAACGAAATGAAGCGCAAGTTCGGCGTGTGCGCTGGTGAGTCCGCACCTGCTCCGACTGTGACGCAATCGGTGCCGGGAAAGGCCCGCGCAAAAGCGCTTCTTCGGGATTTAATCGCCCTCCCGTTCTGCGCGCGCACACAGTATCTTCGGTGCGTGCGCAGAACGGGTTCTGGAACCGAGAACTGGGCGCGCGCAGAACAGGGCGCGCGTCAAGGGCTGTGAACCGTACGGTTCTGTTCTCACCCTCCCTCGCACATGCACACTGCAATATGGAAAATGAGCAGGAAAGGAGCAAGAGGCAGTCGGTGTGACAATGCGCCTCCAGGGCATTCCCACGTTGCTTAGTGAGTAGCGCCCCTTCCACCCTGCCTGTCCCCAAACTCTCACCCTCACTACTCTCGCTCGCTCTCTCTAACTCTCTCTAAATCTCTCTCTCGCTCTCTCCCTCGCTTACTACGTAGTAGGTCTCTTTTGCTTCTATACTAGGTCTCATTTGCTCTCTCTCTCTCGCTCTCTCGCTCTCTCTCTCTCGTTCTCTCCCTGGCTTACCTCTCTCTCTCTCTCTCTCGCTCTCTCCCTGGCTCTCACCCTCACTGCCCAAGGCTTTGCGAAAGCACGAGGTGAGTGTGACCAAAGCTCCCTCCCTCTCTCCTCTCTCTCTATCTCCCTCTTCCTCCCTCTCTCTCTCCCGCTCTCTTCATCTCTGCGTTCTCATTCACCATCATGGGAACACATTAGCAACACATTAGCAACACATTAGCAACACATTCATTCACCATCATGGGAGCTATGGCAAGCGCTGTGGTTCACCCGCGCACATTTATTTCCACGTGCTTCACCCGTGTGCGTGCGCGCGCGCACTCTCCTCGATGTCGGGCGTCGGCACAGGAGTTTTGAGCTTTTAGCGGTGCTGCTCCCCATCCTGCGTGCGCTCTCACATCCTACCTGGCCTCGCCCATTGCATGCTCACTCTTTGTGCGCGCGATGCCTGGCGGTGCACGTGTGCAATGCCCCAGTTTGCAAGCCGGATGGAACGCAAGTATCACTGGAGGGCGTGCAGGAGGCACAGGATGGGCCGCTCGCCTACAAGAAGTGGCTTGCCGCAGTTGCTTCCTAAGACGCGCACTGCGAATCTTCAACCAAGCTAACCACAAAGCAGAAACGCTGAATTCAAACACGCAAGTTTACGGACGCAAATTTCGAACCGAACGTTTTCGGCAAAATCCCCCCCCCCCCCCGATCCAATTTGTTTCAATACATTCAGCGTCTCTGCTTTGTTTTTTCTGAAGATTCACTGGTTGAGAGAACTGGCAGACAACAGGAGCCGCAGATACTGCGCACAGCGCGGGCGCGTGGCCAGGTAGCCTGCCGTCTGCATTTCCAGCAGCCTTTAGCACCACATTAGCAACACATTAGCAACACATTAGCAACACATTAGCAACACATTAGCAACACATTACCTGCATTTCGAGGAGGCGCGATTCCGCGCGCGCCCTTGAAAACTCTACATCCTTGACACCCGACAGCGCTGCCATCGACACCCCGATCCTTCCTGTGCTCGACCACACAAGAGGTTAGCAACACATTAGCAACACATTAGAAGCACATTAGCAACACATTGGCAGCACATTCGCAGCAGCACATTAGCAACACATCAGCAACACATTAGCAACACATTAGAAGCACATTAGCAGCACATTAGCAGCACATTAGCAGCACATTAGCAACACACTAGCAACACTTGGCAGCACATTAGCAGCACATTAGCAACACATTAGCAACACATTGGCAGCACATTAGCAGCACATTAGCAACACATTCGCAACACATTACCTGTGCTCGACCACTCGGTGTCATTGATGTAGGTGGTAGACCCCGAGGATGAAGAGCCCCCTTCTTTCTTCACCGTGATGGTCACCTCGCTGGTGTCCCCTCTCCCAGGTGCCACTTGCTCCCCAAGCTCCTGTCCAACGGTACGGTCAAGCAACACATCAGCAACACATTAGCAACACATCAGCAACACATTAGCAACACATCAGCAACACATTAGCAACACATCAGCAACACATTAGCAACACATCAGCAACACATTAGCAACACATTAGCAACACATTAGCAACACATTAGCAACACATTAGCAACATATTAGCAACATATTAGCAACACATTAGAAACACATTAGCAACATATTAGCAACACATTAGAAACACATTAGCAACATATTAGCAACACATAAGCAACACATTAGCAACACATTAGCAACACATTACCTGTCCACCGGAACGGTCCTCCACGAGGCGCAGCAGCTCCTGTAAACGGGTGGGGTAGAATCAAATACAGTGTCAAAAGAGACCTATTACAGTGTCAAAAGAGACCTATTGGCTCCTGTAAACTCTGGAAAGTCAGTGCCCTCATCTTTAAACTCTCCTAGGAAGTCTCCTCCTCCGCCTCCACGAGGCGCAGCAGGAAAGTCAGTGCCCTAGCCTGATTTTACAGAAAGGGTGGGGTAGAATCAAATACAGTGTCAAAAGAGACCTATTACAGTGTCAAAAGAGACCTATTGGTGGGGTAGAATCAAATGCTGCGTTAAGTAAGTTAGGTCAATTTCCGAGAACGAGATGTGGGGGAGCGATAAAGGGGGTTTAGAGACCGAGGCCTTAAGGCCGATTTAAGGGCCTAGATTCTCCTTCATCGCTGGGGGTAAAATCGCATTTCAGGAAATTGACCTACAACTTAACGCAGCGTTTGATTCTACCCCACTCTTTACTACACTCTTTACTACACTCTTTACTAGTTTTACATACTATACTAGTTAGGCTGGGGCGCTGAGTTGGAGAATTTCTGGACCGTCGCAGGACACGAGGCTCCCAACACCAGGAGGCACATTAGCAACACATTAGCAGCATTTTAGCAACACATTCATTCACCGTCGCAGGACACGAGGCTCCCAACACCAGGAGGCATCCCTCGTCATACAGGATATCGATAAAGCTCATGAAGCGACGCGCCTGATTATGGAGACGGAGCGAGGCCTTTAGCAACACATTAGCAACACATTAGCAACACATTAGCAACACATTAGCAACACATTACCTGGTTATGAGTGCGGAGATCAAAGGGAGCGAGGCCTTGGACCAATACAACATCGTACCGACGAGCGACGAGGAGATAGTCTACTGGTCCGAGAGATCCCTCAAACAGGGCATCCGCCGTAAACCAAACCGCACGCACACCTCCTCTTTCAACCGTCATTTCTGCACTCAGCAACACATTAGCAACACATTAACAACACAAAAAGCAACACACTAGCAACACATTAGCAACACATTAGCAACACCCTACCTGCAGTCACGTGTCTCCCAAACCCAATGCCGACAGCAGTCCCACGCTCCCCAAACACATCCTCCCTGCCCTCCCCCGCCCTCCCGCCCCAAGCCGCTGCAGCACGACCCCCCCCTACCCCCTCCTGTGCCCCCTCCTGTGCCCCCTCCAACCCCATGAGAAGCTCCCAGGTACGCAACATTTTGAGTCTCATAGGCATGTCGCCTGCGCCGGGTGATGGCGCGGGAGGCGCGGGGGGCGCAATGGTGTACAGATATGACACCTGCACTTAGCAACACATTAGCAACACATTAGAAACACATTAGCAACACATTAGAAACACATTAGCAACACATTAGCAACTCATTGCCCGCGATGTTGCACAGATATGACACCTGCTGGCCTCCGAGGCGGTAATCTACCACAGGTGTTGCTGCGTGTTCTTTGGTCTCTTGCTCTGTCAGGTTCATCACCTGTTGGATGCAGCAGTAGTTTAGTTTAGTTTGGTACAGTGCGCAGGTGTTGCTTCGTGTTCTTTGGTCTCTTGATCTGTCAGGTTCATCACCTTGCAATATTTGATGAGCAACTTTTCGAACTTTGGCAGGTACACGTGTCGGTTGAGGCCAGCTTGGTAGAGCTGGGTGGGAGCCCTGTAAAAACAAAAATGCATGTACACGTGTCGGCTGAAGCCAGCTCGATAGAGCTGTGTGGGAGCCTTGTTGGGTGTTCCAGTAGCTTGGTTTAGTTTAGAGCAGTTCAGTGCAATAGCTTAGCGTAGCTTAGTTTAGTTTAGTACAATGCAGTGCACAGTACTTCACCTGTTGGATGTAGCAGTAGTTTAGCTTAGTTTAGTTTTGTACAGTGCAGTGCACAGTGCACTGCACTGTACAAAAACTTGCACCTGTTGGAAGTAGCCACCACACACACACCAGCGTGAACCTGTTGGAAGTAGCCACCACACACACACCAGCGCGCCAAATGCCTTCCAAGAGCTGCGCGATGATTGCCGCGTCCGCGATGTCCGTCACCTGGTATCCCCCATGTCCGTTACGCTTTTTACTCAATTATCACTTTCTTACCCCCACCCACTCTCCCTATGCATGCATGTATGTATGTATGTATGTATGTATGTATGTATGTATGTATGTATGTATGTATGTATGTATGTATGTATGTATGTATGTATGTATGTACATATATATACATCCGCCATGTCCGTCACCTGGAACTCGTCCAGGCACAGCACGCGTGTCTCGCGCGAAGTCGATTCAGCCACGGCCGGAATGGCACGCGGAGACCCCCGCTCCGATGTTGCCTTGTACGTGTGCAGATCTGCGTGCACCTTGAGCATAAACTCATGAAAGTGGACTCGCCGCACCGCACCCGCCTGTGTGTGTGTGTGTGTGTGTGTGTGTGTGTGTTTGTGTGTGCGTGCGTGCCTGTGTTGTGTGTGTGTGTGTGTGTGTGAATTGGAGCGATTGATGTCCCGAAATGTTCTCCGTTGTTCTTCTCCGTTGTTCTTTCACTGCCTTCACCTCGGCGAGGTGTAGGCCAAGATCGCGTGCTTTCCCGAGCGCTTGCGCGTAGTTGGCAAGGTTACACTTGTGGTATGCTTGCATGGCAGACAGGCAGGCAGTCACATACACACATACACACATACACACATACACACATACACACACACACACACACACACACACACATACTGGCAGCAGCTCCTTGGCGGCCTCGGAGAAAAGATTCATAGCCATGCTCTTGCCGCTGCCCACTTCCCCATACACATACAGGCCCTTGACTTTGCGCGCGGCGTCGGCGCCCGGGGACGCAGGGTCGTGCGGGGACAATTTGTGGGCGGCAAGCCCGTCCACGAGCCCCGAGAGAGTGAGCGAGAGCATTTTCACAAGCCTCTGCTGCCGCGCGTCTGGGCGCAGAACGCCGCTCTCGACCAGGGCCTCGTACCGCCTGAGAACCAGCGCCCCCGAGCCTTCTTGCCTCCTCCCCGCGTCCACCAGCGCGTCCCCGGAGGACGCATCGCCCCTCTTCCGCCCAGGCGTGTCAGCCAGCCCCCGCCACGGCGGCGTGATAATGCGTACCTCCCTTCGGGCCTCCCTCTTTATCTCTTCGTTCTTTTTCTCAGTTCTCCTCTGGGGTGCGCGATGGACGGCAGTGCCGCGGCGTGGCAAGCGCCGCGTTGCCCGCGACCAGGAGGAGATGACGGCAGCGGAGGCGGCGGTGAGCCACGCCCCAGCTTGCATCCTCGCGTCAGAAGAGCCTTGGACCCGAACATACGCAGCGCAACGCCTCCCTTTACAAAATTGGTCTGCCTCCCTTTACAAAATTGGTCGAAAGGGCAAACAAGGGCGCCCCCCCCGGCGCGTGGCGTGGGCGGCAAGGGGCGGCCGCCCCCGCAGGACCGCCGCTCGTTATTAATGGCGGGCGAGGAGGGGTAAGTTTCCGTCTTCTAAGCCTATCTTTGCCCAGCCTACCCCGCTCGCGCGCCACGCGTGACCAAGAGCTCCGTACTTCTGTATGCAGCCAATGGTCCCTCCGCAACACGGGGATCTACATATTTGGCGCGCAGATCGTGCTTTCAGCATGCATGTTCATCATGATCGGCACGTACATGATCATGGGGTTTGTGAAGCTTGATACTACCGGTAACGGTTCCGCCACTTGGGGCACGTTCCCCTATCCGAAGACTGCGTTTCTGCCCTTCGGCTCTACAGTCAGTGCCCGCTCCCTCATTCTCACAGTGTGCAGCGCGCTCCTGCTGCTCATGATCGTGTCGTGTGTCTCCCTGCCTCCCGGGGCGTTTGCGGGCGTCCAGTTTGCAGCGCCATGCTCTCCTGCCGATGCTGCAGGTGCCATGTACATCTTGCACGGACGAGCCGAAGGAACTCTCATTTGCTGTCTTTTCTGGCGCGTGTGCACCGCAGATTTGGTCGCTGTCAGTATTACTAGTGTTGACTGCGGTGGAATTCTGGGTGTCGATCGCCGCCATTTCTTCGACGCTCAGCGCGAAGAAGAGCGGTGTGTCTGAGTCGCTGCTCCAGCCTTTTGACGGCCCTCTTTGCTGCTATACGCCCTGCTGCGATGCTGAGAATCTGCACACGATGGCGCGGGTGGTAGGCGAGGTGGAGCCAGGAGTGCTGCAGCATGCCCCGCACACCCGCACGCCCGCCACACCACGCCCGTGACCCAACGCTTTGCCGCAGGACTGGGGACATACGTTGCCGGCAAGACGTCTATCCTGATTCTCTACCTGTGCATCTTCGGCTTGACCACGGAGTGGATGGGCTCGGAAGTCGCCATTGCTATTTGCTATATTGTTTTTAGTCTCGCCTCCACCTACGTTGCGCTGATGCTCTTCAACGCCCTCTCCATGGGCGGGTACTCGGCCGCCGGCGCGGGGTTCCTGGAGGGCTGCCAGGATGATGCGGAGGAGGAACGGAGACCCCTGAAGGAATCTCACCAATCTCAATACATATAATCTGACTCCTCCTTCACCCTCGCTACACGGTGTTTCTTTTTTTGTTTTATTTAAATTACATACGGTACACACTATCACGCCGGCTGGTGAAAGCAGCGGTAAAGCTCATCATAAAAGCGATTCTTAGCGATTGAGGCGTGGGGTTTTTAAGGGCTTCTCGGTGACCTTAAAACAGACGCCGGCTTGTGAAAGCAGCGGCAAAGCTCATCATAAATTGCTTGGCCAATAACTTCAACTTGCTGTTCTCGCTGATATTAGAATGCTTCGTCAACAACTGGTGCTTTAGCGTGACAAGGCTGGCTTGAGGGGTCAGGAGTTAGGGTTTAGGGCTGACATGGAGTCAAAGGAGTGAAAGTTAGGCCTCGGTGGACTCGGGGTGGGCACATCGCGGGTGGTATTTTGGCGAGGGGGGGGGGAGAGAAAGATTCTCTCTCCCACCCGCGCGCTCTCTCGAAAACCGCATATTCGAAAGCTGCAGCTCCAAGTGGCAACAGGGATGGGTACAAGGTCTGATCAGAATGATGGAAATGGAAACAGTTGTCGAAGTCAGAGATCTGCACATGAGTGGCAGACGCGGCGGCGAAATGCGTATGAGGGACGCGAACTATGGTGGAGGCCGATGACACCTCTCCCTCTCCACAGTGGAGGCTACATGATTCAATCAGAATGCAGTGATTATCAGTAATTCCGCGTTCTTGGTTGTTTACAAGAAGAATGGACAGCCTTCGAAAACACCTTCCCCGAAAACTCCTCTTAGTTGAAAAAGAAGCCGTCCATGCCATGCAGGAGGGCAGTGTTTAGGCGAGCCCGCAGAATTTCTTCGGATGAGTACTCGGGCAGCTTGAGGAAGTGGAAGCACGTGTTGGCCGAAGGAAAGTGAGCGTCGGGGTTCGACTCGCAGTGCTTGCGTACCACTGTGAGCTTGGGCTCGAGGTTCTTGAGGCCGCCCGGCGGCAAGACCCGCACACCCGTCGCGAAACGCAGAAAGTCCTTGCGTGTGCCCTCCTCCATGTCAACCAGCACGTGCACCAGGTGCAGGAACGTGGGGCTGTCGGCGTCGTAGCCGTTGCGCGGCTCCAGGTGCTCTAGCAGCTCCTCCTTGGCCCAGTTCACCCGCTCCTCTCCGGACAGGATGGACCGCAGCTCGGCGGGCGTCAGCGCCTGGAGATGCGAGCAGGCAAAGACCTCCGAAATGCCTTGCCGGATGGCGTCAATCTGGGCGCGCACACCCTCGTCGAGGATGAAGCGGTACATGAGCTTGACGTACTCGTGGACCCTCTCATTGGTCACCGTAACATTGGCCCCGTCCGGTATGAGCTCGAAGGACGAGAAGCCGTGCATGGTCGACGACGGCGCGTACTCCATGGTAAGCGAATAGAGCTCCACGTCCTCCATTGCGGCCAGCGCCCTCTTGCGCTCGAGCGGGTCCTCGATGGCGTCTGCCGCGCATTTCTGGAGCGCGACCTTGTGCAGATGCGCCAGGTGCCTGGCCTTTTCCGGGTCGATGTCTACCAAATCCGCAGCCACGATGGGCACGCCACAGAGGGCCTTGTACAGCGGCCGGGACAGCGGCAGCGACACGAGCCGCCCGTCGAGCAGGGCCTTGGCGATGAAGGTGCCTAGAAAGCGGAAGCGCTCGAGAATCTTTTCGATGTTCGGGGCGTCTGGAGGCAGCGGCGCCGGGAACAGGCCGGACTCGCGGTGAATGTAGTGCACCTTGTTGCCTGCGTCGCGGTCGCGTGCTTCGCTGCGCTCGCCTCGCTCCCCGCGCGCTGCGATTGCAATGTCTGTCGTCTGGTTCGAGCGCGCCCCGCGCGCTGCGATTGCAATGTCGGTGGACTTCGAGGTGTGGTTCACGGGCGCGGCCTTTGTCTTTTTCATGGGCGCAGCATTGCCCGTGTCGTCGCACATCCACATCCCAATGTCCCTGCGCTGCAGGGCCTCGGAGACGAGCGAGTAAAACTCGCTTGTCACTCCCGTCCCGTGCCCCTCTTCCTCGGCGAATGTGACTTCGAGGATAGCCTTCCGTTTCGCATGCACCTTCATCACATTCATGGCCCACTCGAGAATCTCGTCGCCCCTCTTGACCACCACCCGCTCCTGCTTAAGATGCCCCAGTGACCGCCAGGTGTCCTCCTCCCGCGTGCGTGCATTTGCTCGCTGTCGCACCTGCTCCAAACAGAAAGTGAGAACCATGCAAAACGTGCGTTTGCGCCCACATCGTTCTCACGTTCGAGCCCAGCACACGTAGCACGCAAAGACCAGTCGCACACAAACAGCGCGCATCAGGGGGCAAGGCGCAGACGGAGACCCGCTCGGGCGAGCGGTCTTGAGCGCTTTGCATCGCGGCAACAGCACGGTCGACGCCGAAGGAGCAAGATGCCAAGTACTGCCAGCGCACGTCAAACGGAAATAGCGGCGCATAGTTCGTCACCAGTTCGTGACACCAGGTAGGGATGGCGCCTGCCACAAATTCTCAATAGTCAGTGCCATCAGCGCCTTGTATGTGCACTAAATAAAGTGACTATTCAAGGCACTTTGGAGAAACGGTTGCCGGAAGTGATGGCGAGCGGATCAGACAGCTGCTGCCGGAGCTTGTTGGTTAGCTTTTCGCAGATGAGCTCTTGTGTGGCATCTTGCAGAAGGCCTTCTCTTTGCAGAAGGCCTTCTGCCTCTTGCCCCTGCCTCGCTTGGTCGTCGAGGTGCAGCTTGCGCCCAACGTTGTGTGTGCTGTGTGAGGGGCTCGCGACACCTCCAGACCCATGCTGGCGGTCAACGAGGCCTTGCCCTATGATCTTGATGATGTGGAGGATGCGCCGCATTTTGCACTCGAGCTTGTTTCCTGCCAGAAAGCTCTCTAGCTGACACTGGTCCTTGCCCTCCGTCCACTTTGTCGCACCGCGACCGCCCGCCTTGAGCGCATTCAGCTCTTGCGCCGAAGCCGCGGCGGCCGCGGTCCTGGCACGCTGGGCGGCGCGGCGTGTGGAGCCCTTTGTCTTCTGGAGCGGCTCGCCGCAGAAGGACCGATAGGCAGCACACACGTGTTTGCAATTGGAGCTCTTGGCCACGCGCCTGGTGTCCCCGTAGAGCTTCCACTTCTTGAGCCAGTCGGCCGAGGCCCGCTCCTGCATGCAAATGACGACTTGGGCCTTGGGAAGCTCTTGCGAACCGACGTTTTCTTCGACAAAGGCCGGTGTCCAAGGCGTGAGCCCCCCGTCAATGTCCGACGGCTTTCGTCGCCGGTATGTAATAGTGTACATGGTGTCCCACAGCTTGAAGCCGTTTTCGGCAGGCAGGGACGAGCTGCTCGCCGACGCCAGGAAACGACGCTGCGCCGCCTTGAAGATGGTGGTGTCGTCATCCAGCAGCTCCGCACGGTCAATCTGGGCCATGTCGCTCGAAATTCGGTCACTACCCATGCTCGACGGCAGAGAGATGAAGAAGGAGAGCTTGCTGAGGGCCATGCTCACCGGCACATCATTTTGCGGCACGTGGTTATCACTGCCGTGCGACTCGGCTGGCGGCCCGGAGCTCCCGGGTTCCGCAACGCGCAGAGTTAGCGGCTGTTCTCTGCCAGTACGGCTCCGCCGCGGATCGAAGGCGGCTTCGAGCGAGGAGAACTCGCGCTTGAGCACAGGCTGCGCATCCCACACAGCAAGGCGCTCCGCCGCCGCGGAATCTCGCTGCGGCGTCATGCGCGCCGGCACCATCCTCCGCGCTCCGTTTGGCCGCGCGATGAGGCAAAAGGTGTGGCCCTCTTCGGCGTGGACCTCATCAAGATAGCAATCCTCACATACGTCATAATCTTTGCATACTGTACACTTGTAGCGATTGCCCACGAGCGGAAACATCTCGCACCCATCGCACTGCACACTGTCGTGGATAGCCTCCGCATCTCCGTCGTCCTCCCCTTCACTGTCGACGGGCGTGGAGATGGAGTCGTCTTCGAGCTGCAGATCATAGCTATTCTGCGCGCCCATCCTGTATCGATTTGACTCGCCGTGGTCCCATCTCACATCCACCCAGCCCTCAGAAATCTCCCCCTGCACAGTGCCACAGCCACCTGGCCCACCATCTTGATTCTCCCACTTCCAGTCATGGCCCCGGATCACACGGGCGCCGACAACCATCTTGTGCACCTGGCGCCTCGCATGTTGACGAGCAGCAGCCTCCATCTCCATCATCAACTGCCCTGGCCGGTCCGTAGTCGCTGTCACCACGCTGCCGTACAATTCAAACCCAGAGAGGGATAGGTAGTTTTTGTTGGTGCCGTTGCGTCCAGTCTGCAAGATGCGCACGTGCCGCCATCCCTCGGTACCCTTGCGCGCTTCCAGCTGCCATGTGCACGTGGAACCGGGCTCGAGCAAGCTCTCGTCGTTTTGGTGCGTCTTGAGCACCTCCCACGTTGACCCATCTTTCGACATTTCGAGCTGCCAGGTGCGCAGCGCCGATTTGCCATAGCCCCGCGCGTGCCTCAGAGTGTAGGCTGTCGGGATGATGCTCACGCCGAGGTCGATGGCAAACCACGAGTTGGGTCGGTCCTTGGTGTGGCAGTTGCGCGGCTCGGAGCTGCGGCTGACAATGTCTTCGACCTTGCCGTACGGCAGCGTCCGCCCGTCGGACGACGTGACTGAAATGAGCCCATGCTTTGCGGGGTTCACCCACTCCTTGGTGAGCCCGTTGGTCCCTATGTAGTACATCAATCCACCCTGGTCGAAGTCCAGTCGGTGGTTGAGCTGCATGGGCGACGAGAGAGCGAGGAGCTTCTGCACAAACGCAAGGTCCTTGCGGTCTCGGTCATACCACTGCGGCTCAACCTTGCGCACCAAAAAGTCTTGCAGCATCTCAATCGTCACCAACGGCTCCATTTTGATCACCTTACCCGTCAAGTCCACCAGCCCGTCCTCGCCCGGCGCCAGCCGCAACTGCACCTTGAGGGGCTTCTTGAGCCCGTCAAGCCCTGCCCCGAGGCCCCCAGACGTGTTGATGTGCACGGGCAGGCGCTCTGTGGCTGCAAGGATGGCTTGCAGCTTCCGGAGAAGATGCACGAGCGGGGAGGAGCTGTTGTTGCCGTCCGGATTGTTGCATGTGGCTTCCATGCTGCTCAGAAAGAGCTGGCGGCGGGTGACAAGCGGGTCTTGGAGGGCAGGCGCATCGTCCTCGTGCGGTCTGTGCAGCAGGAGTACCAGCAGAGCTTCCACTACGCCCGCCTTCTCGAGTTCGAATGGCGACACAGTAGCCTCGTCTTGGAGAAAGCGCCGCAGCTCCTGCAGCACCGCAACAATCTCCTTGTCCCCAGGATTCAGGCCGTTGACTCCAGGTATGAAGAGTTGGATTAGGCGATCACTGAGACCCCGCAGATCCCCGACAACGCCAACAGGCGTTGCGGTGTGCTTGGCAAAGTGCTTGTCAACAATGTCCTTGGCCATGACGCTCAGCTCCATGCGTTTGCCGTTCTCCTCGTGCTCGGCATTGCGCGCAAGCGCCTCGACATGGCTCACGATGCCCTCGCGCAGCAATGTGCGGAAAAAGTCGTCAGGGCGCTTGCGCATCACGTCTTTCACAATCTTGAGCCCCAGCATTTGGAGCCTGTGCTCTGCGTCCGCGGGCAGCAGGGTTCCCAAAAAGTCGACCAACAGCTTGCCAAACTCTTTGAACAGGTACTGATTGCGCGTGCGCGCTGGCGAGCGCTGCGGCGAGGGGGGGAAGGCTTTCACAGACGATAGCTCTCGCATGCTCTCCTCCGTCTCGTACTCGCTGGCTGTACGATTCACCACCTTCTCCAGCACGGCGGGCGAGCACAGCGATACCAGTTTCTGCATCTGCGCCAGCGAGCTTTTGCGAATGCTCGCGCGCATGGTGCCTTGGAATGCCCGCACCAATACGGGAAGTAGCCGCACAGAAAAGCTGACAGCAAGCTCTGGGTTGCCGCCAAGTGTGTCGTCTGCCTCGCCACTCAACTCCTCCTCCTCCTCCTCCTCCTCGAACGGTGCTGACTGCCGCAACGTAGCCTGAGCCTCCTGGGCAGCCTCAAGAATTTTGACAACCTCATCATGGCGGCCCTCCTTGCCGGAGACGCTTGCAGAGCGCGCCTGGTCCAGCGCTGTCTTGTTCTCCCCGTCAACCTTTAGGGCGTCAGCCCCATGCCGCAGCAACAGCTGCACCATCTGGGGGCGCCCAAAGCGTGCCGCATAGTGAAGCGGCGGGTTGCGCCCCAAGTTGGGGTCCGCACCGTTGCTGATCAGGTATTCGGCCATGTCCTGCGAGCCCGTATACGCGGCCCACACGAGTACAGTTTGGCCAAAGTGATCAAAGAAGTTGACGTCTGCACCCGCCTCCACCGCCTCGGTGAGAGCATGCATGTTGTTGTTACGAATGGCATCTATCGCCCCCAGATCACGGCCCTGGTCCATGTCTTCCCCGCCAGCACCGGCGTCCACGCGAGCCGCGGGCAGGGGCTTGAGGGCGCGGAAGCCGCGGAAGACCAGCGTTGTCACCACGTCCACCAGCCCAAGCACTGCTAGCACAGTCTTCTCCTCTTCTTGCCCTTGCAGCACCATTTGAATGGCGCTTATAATCGGCAGGGCGAGGAGCTCATGGGCAAGCTTTTCCGAGGCGCGCGCGAGATCCAAGACCAGCGACACCAGCCTGCCGGTTCTCAAGGACTGATCGTGGTGTTGTTCGGCATGATCGCCATCTTGCCTCGCCACCAGCCGCCGCAGAAGACAGCTCAGAAGACCGTACTGGTTGAGCGGCCCGGGGTCGACTTGGGCGCGAACAAACATATCCATGAGCGAGCCGAGGGATTCCAGCGCGTGATCCACCACGATGCTGTCCTTGTGCTCCAGGAAGGCTGTGAGGGACGCGACGCTGGAGGAGAGGACCGCATGGTCAGTGTTATACATTAGTTTAGTTTAGAGGCGAATATCACTCACTAATTTAAAAACTAAACCTGGAGGAGAGGGCTGGATGGTCTGGCTTCAACTTGCCGCAAAGCATCGAGGCCACCGACAGCGAGCACTGGAGAGAGTCGCGATGCACGGTGGACGCGTTGGCGTTGACAAATGTGAGGAGGCACTGCAGGCCCTCCGCTTCAAACACCGCACGTGCCTCGCGCCGGCACAGCAGCTCCAGCACTTTGACTGACTGCTCGGCGACGTCACGTGACATGCGCGTCATGTCAGGGTCGCCAACGTCGGCAAGCGGGAATATCACGAGCGCCTTGCAAAAGGCCTTCACAGCGCCGGGTACCTCCACCACCTTGCGCGCCGTACTGTCCACGTGCACGTCGAGAAAGTACGTGATGGCACGCGCGGCGCTTTCCAGCACCTCCAGCGGAGCATTGGTGTCCATGAACACGCGCGTGAGCGCCGGGAGGAAAGTGCCCGGACGGTACTTGGAGAAGATGACATCCACGTTGTCGCAGATGAGAATGTCGTGGTTGAACATTTCCAGCGCATCCTTCTGCCGCTGGTAGCTCCACGTAACCTCCTCCGCCTTCCCCTCAAAGTCGCTCGCTCCTTTCAGCCCCTCCAGAATCTCATTCGGGTCCACGTCCATCCCGAAATTCATCGTGCCCCGCCCACCTGCGGACAGGGCACGTCCTGTTTGCCTGTCTTAGGCTCGTCCACGCGGCACTCGGGGGTGCGGGTTGCTGGGCGTCCAACGCGCACGCTCACTTCATCGACCCTCGAGCACGGACATGCACGAGGTGTTCGATGCACGCAGGAAGCGCCAGACCAACCGCCAACAGCACCGTGTCTGGGTCGCTGGGCTGCACAACCTGGAGAGCGCAAGCCGCAAATCGAATTAGAATCAGCACTGCAGCCGCGTCACAGCCGCAGCGGGCGGCAGGATGCAACAATGAAACCAGGGTAAAAACCGGGTCGGGCGCCTGCTTGCCACGCACCCGACGCTCGCGCATGTGTGCACGGTGTGGGTGGCTGCGAGCTGCGGCACAACCCGGGGCGAGCTGCCATTGGCAACGTCTTGCAACATGAAACAGTGACAGGGAGAAGGAAGGAGAGAAAATTGGACATGCAAGGCCCATCGCTGGGCGCAGGAGCAGGACTCCGGAAACTACACAGGGGCGCCAGAACCCACCTGTACAAGGAATCCGGAAACTACACAGGGGAGCCAGCACCCCGCTCCTTCTCACTTGCAGCGAACAGGAAGCCTTGGAATTTTTACTACAGATTTTGTACCAGTTCATTGTACCAGTTACAATTTACAAATCCTCCTCCCCTTCACTCTACCTCCGTCTCAGCGTCCTCCAGCAGGCGCGAAGTCCGTCATCCCCTGTACCCAAAAGCGTGTCACGGAGCAGCTCACCAAGCATTGGGCGCCCTTCAAGGCCCTGCGCCAGCGCTACGCAGGCACGCGTTTCGAGGAGCAGCGCCAGCTTCACATGCCACAGAAACACAAAGC
>Ga0315899_10003536_pt1 | contig 17019 bp, 16 predicted proteins | sample LakEriMetagenome_2_FD_203518 | JGI IMG/M metagenome (GOLD analysis project Ga0315899, IMG submission 203518) | Freshwater fungal communities from buoy surface, Lake Erie, Ohio, United States - Buoy 4 MA112 | ecosystem: Environmental > Aquatic > Freshwater > Lake | place: USA: Lake Erie, Ohio... | reverse complement strand
GTTTCACCATTCCTGATTTCGGTGCTTTCGCCGTGCGCGAAACCCCGAAGCGCACTGGCTTGAACCCCAAGACCGGTGAAAAGGTGCAGATCAAGGCTGGCGCCACTGTCCGCTTCAAGGCGAGCCCGGCGCTGAAGGGCGCTGCGCTGGCCGGCGTGAAGAAGGGCAAGCGCAAGTCGAAGGCCTGATTTCTCGCTTTCCAGAAAAGGCGGTGTTCCAATGGGACACCGCCTTTTTTTGTGCCCTCTTTGACGCTTTTCAATCTTCAGTTTTGCCGCGACGCAGGGTTATGACCGCACCGTGCTTTGATCTGCGCCGATGTGCAGAGTTTCCGATGACGGATTAGGTGCAGAACATACATTTGAAGGCAGCCCGATGTTCTGCATAGATGCTTAACAGCCACACGCGCTGCTGTGCACTCTTCATCTACAGCACCATTTCATCGCGGATCTCATGCAGACCCTCTCGATGCTTAGCGGGGAATGGGACCACAACACGCCGTTGTGACGATAGGCGTGCGGACCGGCGTGGAGGCACGGTTGGGGCCGCAGCAGTCGCCCGTTGATGGCAACGTCGATGCAGGTCTCCGCGTTGAGCATACGCCTGTTTCGGGCAGAACGAGTTCGACGCGCCGGGCGGCAGCAATGTCACCGGCAAGGTGGGCAGCAATGCTGCGCACCTGCTCGTGACCTGTTGCCAGCAAAAAGGTTGGCGCCCGGCCGTAAGCCTTCATGCCTGCCACATAGAAGCCCGGCTCATCCGGGTGCCGAAGCTCGGCTTCCCCATGCGGGCGGACTGTGCCGCAGGAGTGGAGGTTGGGATCAATCAAGGGAGCCAGTGAGGGAGTGGCCTGCACGGCGGGATCGAGCGTAAGACGCATCTCCCCAAGCCATGAAAGATCAGGCCGGAACCCGGTGGCGACGATCATGCGGTCAGTCAGCACCGTATCGGCGTTACCGCCTCGGTCGCCATGGACCAGCAGCCGGTCACCTTCGCGCTCGATCCGATGGACCAGAAAGGGCGCCAGCGCCTGGACCTGCCCGGACTCGATCAGCGCGTTGGCCTTCGCGCCAAGCGCACCGCGAGCCGCCAGACCGTCTGCATCGCCGCCGCCGAAGTTCACGTCGGCCAGTGGGCGGCGGAATGCCCACATGATGCGCGTATTCGGCGCTTGCCGGGCCAAGCTGACGAGATCGAGCACAGCGTTCATCGCCGAATGGCCGCCGCCGAGCACGAGCGTCGTCGCGCCCGCATAGGTGCTTCTACTGATGCCGAGCACGTCGGGGATGCCATAGGCGATTCGGTCGGCATTCGCGGCCTCACCGGGCGCCGGAAGGCCATGCGCACCGGCCGGGTTCGGACTGTCCCATGTGCCAGAGCAGTCGATGATCGCGCTCGCCTCAACCACCTGAATGCTGCCGTCAGGGGCGGCTACGTGCAGCACGAAGGGAGCGGTATCACGCCCGCGACCAGCGGCGCGCTGCCCGTCACGCAAGCGACCGTGGTGACGACGGGAGACGCCAACCACCTTCACATTATAGCGGAGGTCAGCACCCGCCTTGGCGAGCGTAGCGGCCAATGGTGCGAGGTAGAGGGCTACAAGATCGGCGCCTGTGGGAAAGGCGTCCGTGTCTGGGGCTTTCCAACCCTTGGCTTCAAGGAGCCTGCGGGCTGCAGCATCCACATTGAACTGCCACGGCGAGAACATGCGCACATGGCGCCATTCGCGGACGGCGCTGCCGGGTTCGGACCCGGCTTCAAAGACGCACGGGCGCAGACCGCGTTCAATGAGGTGAGCGGCGGCGGCGAGGCCTACCGGGCCACCCCCAATGATGGCGACTGGCAAGGAGCGATCAAGGCGGACGGCTTCGGGCATCGTCAAGTCTCCTACGATTCAGGTGGTTGGCAGCAGGGTGCAGCAGCGGGCGCCAGTGCCGCGTCGAGCAGGGGCGTGCAGACCTCTGGGCGTCCCTTGCAGCAGTCTTGAAGCAAAAAGGTGATCAGCCTCCGTAGCCCAGCGTAGTCGGCGGCGTAGATCATCGACCGGCCGTCACGCCGCGAGGTGACAAACCCGGCGCGGGCAAGGATGGCGAGGTTAGTCGACATCGTGTTCTGTGGCGTCCCGAAGTGACGCGCAATGTCCCCGGCAGGGACACCCTCGACCCCAGCCTCAATCAGGAGGCGCAGCACAGCTAGGCGGGTCTCCTGCGAGAGAGCGCTGAAGGCTTCGGCTGCATGTACTGTATCCATATTTCTGGATATATTGATATAATTTGTGGTGTCAAGGGCTGGTTCACCTCTCAGGGCATGGCACGCAAGGCCGACGAAGCGAGGCTACCGCACCGACCGTTGGGGATGTTGGTAGTTACTGCCGCTGTCGCTCAGTCCATATCGGGTCGTCCGCGGCCGCGCTTGATGGTCGAACGCAGCGACTTGCCCTGAAGCCTACGAACCTTTGATGCAAGAGTGGGTCGCGTCTTCTTGCGAGGCGGGGGCGGTGGGCGCGCTGCCTCTTTGATCAATTCGAGCAGGCGGGCCAGCGCATCTTCCCGGTTCCGATGCTGTGTCCGGTGCTGCTGAGCGGTGATGACGATGACGCCCTCCCGCGTTGCCCGGTGACCTGCCAAGCGAAGAAGGCGAGCTTTCACTGCATCGGGAAGATTCGGGCTGTTTGCGGCATCGAAGCGCAGTTGAACGGCAGTCTCAACCTTCTGTACATTCTGCCCACCCGCACCGCTAGATCGAAGAAAATCCTCGTGGAGTTCTGCTTCGTCGATGCTGATCGACTCCGTAACGCGGATCATGGACTTGGCTCGAACATGTTCACATTCTGCCCGCCAGGGCCCGAGGCGCGCAAAAAGGCTTCCTTCAGCTCCTGTTCGGCAATGGCGATGGCGGGCGTGACGCGGATCATGCAGTTTCATAGAACATCTGGCGCCTGCCTGTCTTGCCATGAAGGCCCGGGCGCAGGATGTTGGGCCGATCAAGGGTCAGGAAAACCATGGACCAGCACGCGATTGACAAGGCGCCCGACGCCGCGGCCGAATGGCCGGATCATATCTATTCCCTGCTCAAGACGCACAACATCACGCAAGTGGCCTTGGTGCCGGATGCCGGGCATTCCCGGCTGATCCGCCGCTGCCTGGCCGATAATGAAATGAAGGTGGTGACGCTGACCACCGAAGAAGAAGGCATCGCGCTTTTGCAAGGCGCCTGGCTTGGTGGCGCAAAGGGCGTGCTGCTGATGCAATCATCCGGCGTTGGCAATTGCATCAATATGCTCTCGCTTTCCATCATGCATCGCTGCCCACTGCCGATGCTGGTGACGATGCGCGGCGATTTCGGTGAATTCAATCCGGCGCAGGTGCCGATGGGCAATGCGACGCAGACCGTGCTGGAAGCCATGGGCACGTTAGTCCATCGCGCTGATACGCCGGAGGATATCGCACCTACGGTGAATGCCACCATTCGTCTTGCCTTCAATACCTTCCGCCCCACCGCAACCCTGATTGGCCAGCGCGTGCTTGGCGCCAAGACTTTTGGGAAGGACTGAGAAAATGCTCGCTGCTTCCGGAAAACTCGATCGCCGAGAATTGACCCGCGCTTTGCTCGCGGACCGTGGTGAGATGCTGGTGATTGCCGGGCTTGGTGCGCCGGCTTGGGACATCACTGCCATTGGCGATTGCGCTGAAAACCTGCCGCTTTGGGGCGGCATGGGGGGTGCGGCCATGATCGGCCTTGGCCTGGCTTTGGCGCAGCCCAAGCGCAAGGTGCTGGTGATTACCGGCGATGGTGAAATGCTGATGGGCATTGGCGCGCTGGCGACGATTGCGGTGCAGAAACCCGCCAATCTTTCCATCGTGGTCCAGGACAATGAGCATTACGGTGAGACCGGCATGCAGGAAACTGCAACGCGCCATGGCGTTGATCTGGTGATGATGGCGAAGGGTGCCGGCATTCGGCATACCATGTTCGTGACCAAGCCAGATGAAGTGCCCGCGCTGCACAAGGCAATTCATGCCGGGAATGGCCCCTTCTTCGCGGTGGCGAAGATTGACGCCACCAGCAAGCCGCTTGTGCTGCCGCCGCGCGAAGGTGCGTTGTTGCAAGCGCGCATGCGTGAAGCGGTGATGGGGCCGGCGGCGCATCATCAATTGTGAGTGACACGCGCCAGCCGGCGAAGAACGGCGGCATTCCAGGGAGGACATGATGCAAAGACGGCAAATTCTGGCGGGGCTCGCAGCCATGGCAGCAAGCCCTGCGCTGGCCCAAGCGCAATGGAGCCCGGATCGCCCCATTCGCGTGATTGTTCCCTTCGCGCCAGGCGGCAGCACAGACATCACCGCGCGCCTGGTAGCTGAGGCGATTTCGCCCCGGCTTGGCCAACCTGTCGTGATCGAAAATCGCCCGGGTGCCGCTGGAAATATCGGCAGTGAGGCTGTCGCGCGTGCCGCGCCTGATGGCTATACGCTGGTGATGGCAACAAGTTCCACGCATGCGACGAATGGTGCGCTTTATCGCAATATGCCCTTCGATGCGCAGCGCGATTTCGCGCCGATCAGCCAAACCACCTTCATCCCGAATCTTTTGGTGGTGCATCCGGATGTGCCGGCGCGCGATTTTGCCGGGCTGGTGGCGGAAGCCAAGGCGAAGCCCGGCGTACTGAATTTTGGCAATGCAGGTTCGGGTACATCACAGCACCTGTCTGCTGCAATGATCGCCGCGCGCACGGGGATTGACGTGACGCATGTTTCCTATCGCGGCGGTACGCCGGCAGTCACGGATTTGATTGGCGGGAAAATCCAGGCCATGGCGGCACCTTTGGTGGAAGTGATTGCGCATGTGCAGGCAGGGCGGCTGCGCGCCATCGCCATCACCACCGTGCGGCGTTCCGCATTGCTGCCGGATGTGCCAACCATTGCGGAAACCCTGCCTGGTTTCGAAGTGGCGCTCTGGAATGGCTATATGGCGCCGGCGAACACACCGGCACCCATCGTCAATCGCATCGCCGCTGAAATTCGCGCTGTCATGCGCACCGATGACATGCGGGCAAAACTCGCCCAGCAGGGCAGCGAGCCCGTTGGTTCGACGCCTGAGGAATTTCGCGCCTTTGTCGCTTCCGAGATTCCGAAATGGTCGGAACTCGTGCGCATTTCTGGCGCCAAGGTAGAATAGGAAACACCATGCCCCATATCGTTTGCCTGCGCCCGCTGCATCCCGATGCCATGGCCAGGCTGCATGCGGAACCCGATTTCAAGGTTACGATGTTGACCGAGGTGAATGCGGATACCCTGCGGGAGCCGATGCAGACCGCGGAAGCAATCATCGTCCGCGCAACACCGATCAATCGTGACTTCCTGGCAAACGCCCCGATGCTTGCCATCTGCGCGCGCCACGGCGTGGGCTATGACGCGGTGGACGTGAAGGCGCTGACCGAACGCAGCATTCCGCTGACAGTCACACCCGATGCCAATGCGCTTTCGGTCGCCGAACACGCCATGATGCTGATGCTTTCAACATCTCGGCGTACGCTGGATTATGATAAGAATCTGCGTGCGTTGGATTGGGGTTCCAAGCCTTCGCTGAAGACCTGGGATCTTTCCGGGCGCAAGGTGCTGATTATCGGCTTCGGGCGCATTGGTGGCCGCGTGGCGCGGCTATGTGCTGCCTTCGGGATGGAGGTGCTGGTGCATGACCCCTATATCCCGCAAAACACCATCAAGGGCGCTGGCTTCCGCCCGGTGAAGGTGCTGCATGAAGGCCTGGCGGAAGCCGATATCGTCACCACCCATTGCCCGAGCAATGAGGAAACGCGCGGCATGGTGAATGGCACTTTCTTGGCTGCGATGAAGCCAGGCGGCACCTATATCAATACTGCGCGCGGGACTTTGGTGGATGAAGCGGCACTCACCGCCGCGCTGAAGACCGGACATTTGGCGACCGCCGGGCTCGATGTATTCTGGGAAGAACCCGTCACCACGCGCCTGCCGCTGCTTGATCTGCCGAATGTTGTTGTCTCCCCGCATTCCGCCGCGGCGACGGAACAGGGCATGCGCCGCATGGGGCTTTCCTGTGCGGAGAGCATCATCAGCCATTTCAAGGGTCAACTCGACCCCGATGTTGTGATCAATAAGGAGGTGCTGCGCGGCAACGCGTAGCAATGCCCATGATGGAAAACCCCTTACTCATTCTGGCGGATCACGCCGCTTCCTGGCGCAGCCGCGCGGTTGATGCCGAGGTTGCGCATCACGCGCGCCGCGCTTTGGTGGATTGGTTCGCGGCGCTACTGGCCGGCGCATCCCGCGCGCCCGCGACATTGATGTCAGCCGCGCTTGAAGATGAAACGCGCGGCGGTGGTGGTGCGGTCTGTTACGTGAGCGGCCGCCAGGTGCCGTTGCGTCATGCGGCGCTATTGAATGGCACGGCATCCCATACCGTGGAATTCGACGATATCTATCGTTACGCTGTCTATCATCCGGGCTGCCCGACCATCGCGGCAGCGCTGGCGGCAGCGCAAACGCGCGGCGCAGATATGGATTTGCTGCTGCGCGCGATGATTGCGGGGTATGAGGTTTCGTGCCGCATCGGTGTGGCGGTGCAGCCCTCTCACTACGATTTCTGGCATACCACTGGCACGGTCGGCACCTTTGGTGCGGCGGCAGCGGTGGCCGTCGCGCTGAACTGCGATGCTGAGCGCACCGCCCATGCCATTGCCACCTGCGCCACCATGGCAAGCGGACTGCAACAAGCCTTCCGCGGGGAAGGCATGTCGAAGCCTTTGCATCCCGGCCATGCGGCGGAAGCCGGCGCCATGGCGGCGATGGCAGCCGCACGCGGCATGACGGGCGCGCTGGATGTGCTGCATGGTCCGGCGGGTTTTGCAGCCGCCACCAGCGAAGATACCGGCAAATGGGAAAAGCCGCTGGCCAATATTGGCAAGCCCTATGCCATCACGGATATGACTTTCAAGAATCACGGCTGCTGCGGGCATATTTTCGCAGCGCTTGATGCCGTGCGCGATCTGCAACTCGAAGCCGGCTTCAGCGCGGACGATGTGCTTGGCGTGCATGTCGGCGGCTACAAGGCGACCAAGGATGTCTGTGATCGCCCGACTGCCGCGACAGAACAGGATTGCCGCTTCTCCACGCAATTCACCGTCGCGACCATGCTGCTTTATGGCGGTGTGCGGCTGGCCGCGTTTGAACCAGAACGCCTGACTGATCCGGCAATTCGCGCGGTGATGCCGAAGGTGAGCGTGGCGCTCGATCCGGAATGCGCCGCGGCCTTCCCATCCAAGCGTTCAGCGAAGGTGGAAATCAAGCTGCGTGATGGGCGCGTGCTGAACCGCCATCAGCACACGCGCAAGGGCGACCCGGATGCGCCGCTTTCGGATGCTGATTTGTCCGATAAATTCCTGGAATTGACGGCGGATGCCATCGGCACGCAGGAAGCCAAGGCGCTGCTGGAAGCGCTGTGGAAGGGCGCTGCACTGCCCGGCATTGTGAAGCTGCGCAGCCAAACGGCGCTTCGAGCCGCTGAATAACTAAGATGGGCGCAGGTTCACGCCTGCGCCCATTCTTCCTTACCCCGCCAGCACATAGCCATAGGCCTTGTTGCTGCGATCGCCGCCGGCCTCGGCGTATTCCGCTTTCACGCGCGCGACGCCATCACCATCAAGCCCCGCGCGGCGCTGATCATAGCGATACATTTTCGCTGAATTGCCACCGAAAATCGCAGTCTTCACCGGCCCATCCGCAGCGCCAAGCGGCGCGAAACCATGGCGGCGCTGCATGTCTTCCGGAATTTCCAACCGCCGCAGCGCTTCAATCTGCCATTGCGGAGAACCCGTCCAGATCGCATCGGTGCCCCAAACCACATGATCTGCGCCCAGGCCGCGAATGAGTGTGCCCATCAGCGCGGCGCAAAGCCCGGGTTCGATCACTGTGGTCTGCGCGAAGATTTGGCCAAGATCACCATAGACATTCGTGACACCATGTTTTGCCGGAATTTCCGACAAATCCGTGGTCCAATCCACGCGGCCCGTACGCGCGAATTGCTCAACGCCCATGCCCGCACCACCACCGCCGGTCCAGCGATAGGCGGAATGGTAGATGACGAAATTGATCTGCGGCCAATCCTTGGCGGCCTTGCCGACATCATCCACGCCGGCAAAGGGCAGAAGATGCGGGAATTGCTGCGTCACTTGCTGCGGGAAAAGCCCCTTATGCACGCAGACAGTATTGATGCCGGCCTTCAGCAGCCGTTCATAAAAGGGATAGAGCAGCTTTTCATCATCCATCCGCCATGGGTGGATGGCCAGATGCTTGTTGGTATTGTCGCCAATCGTATAGCCCTTGAAGCTATCGGGCTTGAGCTGTTCGATGGAACGCTCCACCTCCTCCATCCAGCCTGGCCGACCGGGCGTGAAAATGGCGTGGGACAGCACGCGCTTGGTGCCTGATGCGTCATTCACGCGCTTGCGTGCATCGAATTTCATGTCATTGGTCAGGAACCAGTCAATCGGTTCTTCAGAAGGTGCGCCGCTGATCAGCGCTACCTTGGTATCGGAATCAAGAAACACTTCCTTGAACCAGCTTGCTTCCATCAAATCCTGAATGGTTTGTTCCTTGCCGAGCAAATCAGGATTCCACCCCGCACGCCCCACCGCGCGGCGCGCATTCACGAAAGTCATGATGCGCGTATCGGGGCGCAGGAAATGCGTATGCACATCCATGATGAACTGATCTTTGAGTGCCGCGGCACGCGCTGCCGCCGCATCCGGCTGCTGCGCCTCAGCACGGCTCACGGCATAAAGCGGGCCGTGGACTTCATTCATGGCAAGGAAGGCTGCCGCCATGCCGGAAGCGGTTTGCAAAAAGCGCCGCCGCCCCAGACCCTGCTTGGCGCCGATCTCATCCGCCATTTCCTTGATGCGTGCTTCGACCGCCTTTTGTTTTTCGGTCTGCGGCATCGGCCAGAATTCATCGGATGAAACCACCTGCGTTGGTATGGGCGATGGGAACATCACCTCATCCGCTGGCTGCAATTGGTTCAGATCATCATCGGTCAGAAACCCGCCCATATCCTGCCTCCTGCCTTGGGGAGCGCCTAGTCTTCTTCAGGCGGGCACCGGAAAGCAAGAAAAACCTATGGGTTGGAAAAGGCGCTTGCCATGTACGCGCGGTCAACCTTATTGAACGCAAAACAAACACGAAGGAGGATGCCATGATCTCTCGCCGTCACCTTGCCCTGCTTGCCGCCCCTGCGCTGCTGCCCGCCGTCGCGCGCGCGCAGGATGCCTGGCCGAGCCGCCCTGTGACGCTTGTAGTGCCCTGGGCCGCAGGCGGTTCGACGGATGCTGTGGCGCGCATTCTGGCGCAGAAGCTTTCCACCGATACGGGACGCAGCTTCGTGGTGGATAATCGCACCGGCGCCAATGGCACGATCGGCTTCAATAGCGTCGCCCGCGCGCGGCCAGATGGCTATACCATGCTGGTCAGCACCGTCAGCACCTATGCGATGGCGCCGCATCTGATGCCGCTGCCCTATGACAATGAAAAGGATTTTGTTGGTATCGGGCTGATTGCTTCCATGCCAATCATCATGGTGGTCAATCCAAGCTTCCCCGCGCGCACGCTGGCGGAATATGTGGAAATTGCACGCAGGCCGAATAGCAACCTGACCTATGCCAATTCCGGCACGGGGTCTTCAACGCATCTGGCGACTGAGCTGTTCTTGCAGGAAGCGCGGCTTACCATTCAGGATGTCGGCTATCGCGGTGGCGCGCCGGCGGTGCAGGCGGTGCTTGCCAATGAAACGCCGATGGTTTTCCAGGCTGCATCAGGCATTTTGCCGCATATCCGGTCTGGTTCCTTGCGCGCCTTGGCGGTTGCCACCAAGGAAAGAAGCCCGCTGACGCCGGAAATCCCGACCTTTGCCGAACAAGGCTTCCCGGGGGTGGAGGTTGTGGAACATATCGCCCTGCAAGCGCCAACCGGCGTGCCCGCCGATATCCTGGCGCGCATGCATGCGCTGACCAAGGCCGCGATGGAAGCGCCCGATACGCGCGAACGCCTGAGCGCGCTTGCCGTAGTGCCAACAGTCGGCAGCACCGCCGAATGGCCGGCTTATTTCGCGGCGGAAAACGCCAAATGGCGCAACATGATCCAGGCGCGCAACATCAAATTGCAGTAGTGTGGGATCAGGCCGAGGCCGGCTTGCCAATGCCAGCCGCGCCCGGCCGCCCATAAAGATGCAGCGCGCGCCGTTCAAAGGCGCGCACCATCAACCGCACTGCTTCATTGAACACCACGCCAATCGCGACTTGCAGAATGCGGCTGCGGAATTCGAAATCCACGAAAAAATCCACCTCAGTCCCGCCAGCTACCGGCGTGAAGCGCCAGTGATTGTTCAAATAGCGGAAGGGGCCGTTTTCATAGGTCACGTGAATATGGTCAGGCTTGTTCAAGCCCACGCGTGATCTGAAAGTTTCGCGAAACATGCGGAAGCCGATGGTCAAATCCGCCACCAGCAATTGTTCATCCCGGCTGAGCACGCGCGCGCCAACACACCAGGGCAGGAATTCCGGATAACGCGCCACATCCGCGACCATGTCGAAAAGCTGCTCCTGAGAATAACGGAGCACCTTTTTCTCTGCATGTGTTGGCATATCAGCTTCGCGCGGCCAGTTGCGCGTTGCGCGCGGCACTCAGCGCTGCGAAATCGCGATCCGCGTGATAGGAAGAACGCGTCAAAGGTGTAGCGGAGACCAACAGAAAACCCTTTCCGCGTGCCGCCTTGGCGTAATCTTCAAACTCATCGGGCGTCACAAAACGATCTACCGCCGCATGCTTCACCGATGGCTGGAGGTACTGGCCGATGGTCAGGAAATCCACCTCGGCAGATCGCAGATCATCCATCACTTGCAGCACTTCAATGCGCTTTTCGCCAAGCCCCACCATGATGCCGGATTTGGTGAAGATGGAAGGATCAAGCTGCTTCACGCGATCCAGCAACCGCAGAGAATGATAATACCGCGCCCCGGGCCGAATGCTGGGATAAAGCGCCGGCACAGTTTCCAGATTATGGTTGAACACATCTGGCCGCGCCGCCACCACGACTTCCAAAGCGCCATCTTTGCGCAGGAAATCAGGTGTCAGCACTTCAATCGTCGTGCCAGGGGCCGCCACGCGAATGGCGCTGATGGTGGCCGCGAAATGCGCAGCACCGCCATCGGCCAGATCATCACGATCCACACTGGTGATCACCACATGGCGTAACCCAAGGGTCGCTACCGCTTCTGCCACCCGGCGCGGTTCATCCGCGTCCAGGGGCTTTGGAATGCCGGTCGCGACATTGCAGAAGGAACAGGCGCGGGTGCAGGTCTCGCCCATGATCATCATGGTGGCGTGGCGCTGAGACCAACATTCGCCGATATTCGGGCAGGCTGCTTCTTCGCATACCGTGACCAGCTTTTTCTCCCGCATCAGGGCGCGGGTTTCCAGATACACCGGATGTGTCGGCGCCTTTACCCGGATCCAGGCGGGCTTGCGCTGGATGGGGTTGTCCGGGCGATGCGCCTTTTCCGGATGCCTTTCGGCGCCCGTCTTGGCGGCGCGATGGTCAATTTCAATGCGGTTTGCAGCCATGATGTTGCTAGATGTGGATCACCCGGCCGTAAGCATCAAGCACGCTTTCATGCATGGCCTCCGAAACCGTGGGGTGCGGGAAGACGGTGTGCATCAATTCAACCTCGGTTGTCTCCAAAGTGCGGGCAATACCATAGCCCTGGATCATTTCCGTGACCTCCGGCCCCACCATATGGGCGCCGAGCAAAGCGCCGGTCTTGGCGTCAAACACGGTCTTCACAAAGCCTTCCGGCTCACCCATCGCAATCGCCTTGCCATTGCCAATGAAGGGGAAGCGCCCAACCTTCACCTCATGCCCGCGGGCCTTGGCTGTAGCTTCCGTGAGCCCGACCGAGGCAACCTGAGGCCGGCAATAGGTGCAGCCCGGAATATTCAGCGTATCCGTGGCCTGCGGATGCAGCCCGGCAATGGCTTCGACGCAAATAATCCCCTCATGGGAAGCCTTATGCGCCAGCCAAGGCGCGCCGGTCAGATCACCAATGGCATAGATGCCGGGCTCCCCCGTGCGGCCAAAGGCATCGGTCAGGATATGGGTGCGGTCCACCTGAATTTTCGTGCCCTCAAGGCCAAGGTCTTCGACATTGCCGACAATGCCAACGGCGCTGATCAGCCGATCCGCCTTGATCTCAGTTACCTTGCCGCCGGCTTCCACAATGGCGGCCACGGCATCGCCTTCCTTGCGCACGCCTTGCAGCTTGGCGCCGACCAACACTTTCATGCCCTGTTTTTCAAACGCCTTATGGACAAAGGCAGAAACCTCCGCGTCCTCGACCGGCAGAATGCGCTCCATCGCTTCAATCAGCGTCACTTCGGACCCCATATTGCGATAGAAGGACGCAAATTCAGACCCGATGGCGCCGGACCCGATCACAATCAACCGCTTCGGCAAAGCCGGCGCAGTCATGGCTTCGCGATAGGACCAAATCAGCTTCCCATCCGGTTCAATCCCCGGCAGCACGCGGGCACGCGCACCCGTCGCCAAAATGATATGCTTGGCGACCAATTCAGCTACCGGCTTGCCATCCTTGTTCACCGCAACCTTGCCAGGGCCAGCAAGCTTGGCGTGCCCATCAAACACCGTGACCTTGTTCTTGCGCAGCAAATGCTTCACGCCACCCGAAAGCTGCCCCGCCACGCTGCGCGAACGCTTCACCACCTTGGCAAAATCAAAGCGGATATTGTCAGCCGCGAAGCCATAGGCATCCAGGCTATGCAGCAGGTGATTGATCTCGGAAGCACGCAGCAGCGCCTTGGTTGGGATGCAGCCCCAATTCAGGCAAATGCCGCCGAGGTTTTCACGCTCGACCAGCGCGACCTTCATCTTCAATTGGCTGGCGCGAATGGCCGCGACATAGCCGCCTGGCCCACCGCCCACCACCACCAGATCAAATGCCTCAGCCATTTCTCAGGCTCCTTCCTCTATTCGGCCAGGCGATCGAGCGCCGCGCCGTCAACGCGTTGCATGGTCCATTGGTCGAGCCCGCGCGCACCCATGGCGCGATAAGCGCCAATGGCGGGTTCATTCCAATCCAGCACATTCCATTCCAGGCGAGAGCCGCCTTCTTCCTTCACCTGTTGCGCCAGGCGCCGGAAAATGGCGCGGGCAATGCCGCGACCACGATAGGCGGGCTCTACAAAAACATCTTCCACCCATATGCCATGGCGCGCGGTAAAGGTGGAAAAGGTGCGATGCCAGACGCAAAGTCCAACCGCCTTGCCATCCGCTTCCGCGATGATGGCGGCGGCGCGTGGCGCTTCGCCAAAAAGTGCCGCAGCGAAATCAGCCTCGGTTCCTTTTGCCTCATGGAGCAGCTTTTCATACTCTGCCAAGGCGCGCACGAAATGCACCACCACCGGCACATCGGCGGGTGTCGCATCGCGCAGCGTGAAGTTGCCCGCCATCAGAGCATCAGGCTCAGCGGATCCTCGATATTGCGCTTGAGCGCTTGCAGGAATTCCGCCGCCAAAGCGCCATCAATGACGCGATGATCCACGGAAAGTGTCAGCGTCATCACGGTTGCAATGGCAAGCGCGCCATTCTTCACCACCGGGCGCTGTTCGCCGGCGGACACCGCCAGAATGCCGGCCTGGGGTGGATTGATGATGGCGGCGAAATCCCTCACGCCATACATCCCCATATTAGAGATGGAAAAACCACCGCCCTGAAATTCTTCGGGCTTCAGCTTGCCGGTTTTAGCGCGCGCAGCCAGATCCTTCATTTCAGTGCTGATGGCAGCCAGGCCCTTGATATCGGCGTTTCTCACAATCGGTGTGATCAGCCCATCCGGGATGGATACCGCGACCGAGATATCCACATCATGCAATTGCAGGATGGCATCTTCGGTCCACATCGCATTCACATTGGGGAAGCGGCGTAGCGTGACCGCCGTCGCCTTGATCACCAGATCATTGACCGAAAGTTTGTAGGCGCCGGGACCATCCTTGGGGTTCCGCGCATTCAAATCGGCGCGGATTTTCAGCAGCGCATCAATTTCCACATCGGTGCTAACATAGAAATGCGGAATGCTCGCCTTGGATTCAGCAAGGCGCCGCGCAATCACCTTGCGTATGCTGCTATTCGGCACAGCAGTATGCGGCGCGGTAATTGCAACCGTCGCGACCGCCGCGGCGGGCCGGGGTGTCGCCACGGGCGCCGGAGCAGCAGCAGCGACGGGCGCGGGGCCACGCGACAGCGCCGCATCCACATCCGCCTTCACAATCCGCCCATTCGGGCCGGAACCGGCGATTTGGCCGATATCCAAACCAGCCTGCGCCGCCATGCGCCGCGCGAGCGGGCTTGCGAAAACGCGATCACCCGATGCAACGGGCGTCGGTGCAGCGGCAGCAGGCGCAGCCGCAACCGGCGCGGGTGCAACAGGTGCAGGAACAGCAGCGGGTGCCGCTTTCGGCGCGGCGCCAGCGGTAGGCACAGCCTCACCCGTTTCCACAAGCACGGCGATCACATCATTCACCTTCACGCCTTGCGTGCCGGCGGGCACCAGGATGCGGCCCAGAATGCCTTCATCCACTGCTTCCACTTCCATCGTCGCCTTATCGGTTTCGATTTCCGCGATCACATCGCCGGCCTTGATGCGCTCGCCTTCCTGCTTCAGCCAGCGCGCGAGATTGCCCTCTGTCATGGTGGGCGAAAGCGCGGGCATCAGAATATTTGTGGCCATGATCTTTCCCCTTACCGACGATAGGTCACGGAACGCGCCGCTTCCACCACCTGTTCCAGGCGCGGTAGCGCGAGTTTTTCCAGATTAGCCGCATAGGGCATGGGCACATCCAGGCCGGTCACGCGGACCGGCGGCGCATCCAGATGATCAAAGGCGGTTTCCATGATCTGCATGGCAACCTCAGCGCCAATGCCGGCATAGGGCCAGCCTTCTTCCAACGTCACCAGGCGATTGGTCTTGCGCACGGAAGCCGCGATGGTTTCCGTATCCAAGGGGCGGATGGAGCGCAGATTGATCACCTCCGCGCTAATCCCCTGTTCGGCGAGCTTTTCCGCCGCCTGCATCGCCATGCCGACCATGATGGAGAAGGCAACGATGGTCACATCGCTGCCTTCGCGTTCCACCTTCGCCTTGCCGATCTCCAGGATGAAATCATCGGCCGTCGGGCATTCGAAACTCTGCCCATAGAGAATTTCATTTTCCAGCACGATCACTGGGTTTGGGTCACGGATGGCAGCGCGCAACAGCCCCTTCGCATCCGCCGCCGACCAAGGCGATACCACCTTCAGCCCCGGGCAATGCGCATACCAGGATGCGTAGCATTGCGAATGCTGCGCCGCGACGCGGGAAGCCGCGCCATTCGGGCCGCGGAAGACAATCGGGCAACCAAGCTGCCCGCCCGACATATACAAGGTCTTGGCGGCGGAGTTGATGATCTGGTCAATCGCCTGCATGGAAAAATTGAACGTCATGAATTCAACAATGGGCTTCAAGCCAGTAAAGGCCGCACCCACTGCCATGCCGGTGAAACCATGTTCCGTAATGGGCATATCCATCACGCGGCGCGGGCCGAATTCTTCCAGCAAGCCTTGGCTGATTTTGTAAGCGCCCTGGTATTGCGCGACTTCTTCGCCAATCAGGAATACATCGGCATCGGCGCGCATTTCAGCCGCCATGGCATCACGCAGCGCTTCGCGCACCGTCATGGATTTGGTCGGGCCCCAATCCTTCTCGGGCGTAGCGGCGCGTGGCGCGGCGGGGACAGAAGCCGGGGCAGGTGCGGCAGCCACAGGGGCAGGCGCCGCCACGGGCGCGGCCTTCGCACCACCGGTGCCGCCATCCAATTCGGCAATCGCCGTATTCACCGAGACATTTTCCGTGCCTTCCGGCACCAGAATGGCGGTCAACACACCCTCATCCACCGCTTCCACTTCCATGGTCGCCTTATCGGTTTCGATTTCGGCGATCACTTCGCCGGATTTCACCTTGTCGCCGGTTTTTTTCAGCCAGCGGGCCAGCTTGCCTTCTGTCATGGTGGGGGAAAGCGCGGGCATCAGAATAACGGCACCCATCTCAATTCGCCTCCACCAGGATATCGGTCATTAATTCGCTCTCGGGCGGTTCCGGGCTTTCCTGCGCGAAATCGGCGCTGTCCTGGACAATCGCCTTCACATCATCATCAATCACCTTCAGATCGGCCTCCGTCACGCCGAAATCATCCAGCAGCGCCTTGCGCGCGGTTTCAATGCAATCCGATGTTTCGCGCATTTTCTGCACTTCTTCGCGCGTGCGATACTTCGCGGGGTCCGACATGGAATGGCCGCGATAACGATAGGTCTTCATTTCCAGCAAATACGGCCCCTTGCCGGCGCGGCAATGCGCCACCGCACGTTCACCCGCCTCCCGCACGGCGGCCACATCCATGCCATTCACCTGCTCACCGGGGATGCCCCAGGGCGCGCCATTCTGCGACAGGTCGCGGGAGGCAGAGGCACGATCAACGCTGGTGCCCATGCCGTATTTGTTGTTTTCAATGATGAAGATGCAGGGCAGCTTGAACAAAGCGGCCAAGTTCAGGCTTTCAAACACCTGCCCCTGGTTGGAAGCGCCTTCCCCGAAATAGGTGACCGCGACCCGCCCATCCTGCCGATACCAATTCGCGAAAGCGAGCCCATTGCCGAGCGAGACCTGCGCGCCGACAATCCCATGCCCGCCGTAAAAGCCCTTCTCCCGGCTGAACATATGCATGGAGCCACCCTTGCCCTTGGAATAGCCGCCGATGCGTCCCGTGAGTTCCGCCATCACGCCGCGGGCTTCCATGCCGGTGGCCAGCATATGCCCGTGGTCGCGGTAGGAGGTGATCACCTGATCCCCCGGCTTCAGGCACATTTGCATGCCAACCACGACCGCTT
>Ga0315899_10003534_pt1 | contig 17022 bp, 12 predicted proteins | sample LakEriMetagenome_2_FD_203518 | JGI IMG/M metagenome (GOLD analysis project Ga0315899, IMG submission 203518) | Freshwater fungal communities from buoy surface, Lake Erie, Ohio, United States - Buoy 4 MA112 | ecosystem: Environmental > Aquatic > Freshwater > Lake | place: USA: Lake Erie, Ohio... | reverse complement strand
CTCTCTCTCTCTCTCTCTCTCTCTCTCTCTCTCTCTCTCTCTCTCTCTCTGTGTGGCAATGGAAATGGCAGGCACAGCAGCAGAGCAGTAGCAATCGAAAAGACATGCAAAAAGAGAGAGGCGGGAGAGAGAGGAGGCGAGCGGGCGATGGAGGAAGTCACCCTTTGAGCCTGAATCCTAAACCCTAAACAGGAGTGGAGCAGGTGGCAAAGGGCAACGATGGCGGGTCGAGGGCGGTAGAGCAGCGCATCAACCGCACATCAATAGGCCCAGCGCCGCCGCCCATGCGTCGCGACTCTCAAGTACGGATTCGTAGTGCGTGTCGTAAAGTAGGTACACGGTGTGCAAGTATCAGCAAGTAGGTACACTGTGTGCAAGTATTAGCAGTGAGTGTCGTAAAGTAAGTACACGGTGTGCAAATTGATTGAGGGCTTAGGATCATGTGCGGCGCTGAGGGCTTAGGATCATGTGCGGCGCCCGCCGCCGTGGTCTCTCTCACCTGTCCTCTTCTTCCTCCTTCCTCGCTGCTGAGTCGCATGTGCTCAATGAGCGTCCTGTTGAGCCAGCCAGCCAGCGAGAGATACAAAGAGCTGTGTAGCCCATACAACCCTCTCCCTCCTCTCCCTCCTTACGGCGCTGGGTACCAGGACAAACACATGCACAGCAGCGGGGCGTTGACGGAGCGATCAAGAGCGGAGCGATCAAGAGCAAGCGATCAAGAGACGGAGCGATCAAGAGCCTCCACCGCCGCACTCAACGCACGTACCACCACGCATGCCAGCATGGACCCCGAAATCATTCGATGCGTCCTCCTCCACCGCCTGCCCATGAGCATGGTCCGTCTTCTTCATGTCTGTGTCTGAATGAGAGGCTGAGTGAGTGAGAGTGAGAGTGAGCGTGTGGGTGCGTGCGAGAGAGAGAGAGCGAGCGAGAGAGAGAGAGAGAGAGAGATTTTGTGAGGTTGTTTAATCACATTGTAATGTTGGTTTTTGGCATTGGTGTGTATGAGTGTGTGGGTGTGAGGAGGAGGAGGAGGAACGGTTGGTTTTGCATGCAAGGATACGGCAGCGAGAGTGGCAGCGACTACGTAGTCGCCATGCAGTCTGTCACGAACCTCACCCAGCATGTCGCCATGCAATCTGTAACGAACCCCTCCGAGCATGTCGCCAGAGTGTAGTCGCTGCCATGCATTCTTTATTCATGGTAGGTGATCTGACGCACACGCACGGCACACGTACGGCACACGTACGGCACACACGGAAGCACAGGTGCACACGTTGGAGGAAAACCATCTGACGTGCATGGAGGACCTAGCTGAGCTCACTGACCATGACCTCCACTCCCTCGCTCGCTCTTCCGTTGGCCTTGGTACACACACACACACACACACACACACACACACACACACACACACACACACACACACACACACACACACACACACGTGTGTATATATATATGCATATAGAATATAGAAATATATGGCGTAACGAGATGCGGGGGGCGAAGGCAGGGCTCTAGGGGAAGCGTCCGGGGAAGCACATGAGAATCATGAGCTTCACAATGCAAGCTCGTGATGAGGGCATGCCAATGGAGAAGCGGACAAGACTGACCAAGATGCGATGGCAGTGGTCAAGCTGCGCCGCGCAGTAAAGACTGCAAAAGCGAGAGCCTCAAAATTGTACCCCACCCTCCACCACCCACTGAAAGATGCACAGGAGGAGCGCTTTGTCAACGGTCTCTCATCAGTCTCCCCTTACCCCCTCCCCCCTCTCCTCCCTCTCCCCTCTCCCCTCTCCCGCTCCTCTTTCTTCCCTCCTCACTTCCTTGCTTAAGCCTCCCTCAGCAACGCGCTCGACCAGGCGGCCCCGTACTGGCTTAGGCTGGCAGGGTTGTAAGCGAGGCTGTCTGTCACGAACCTCACCAAGCATGTTGCTACACGCTCTTGGGCCCCTACTGTACACCTTCCGGGCCCGCGCTCCGCTGCTACCGTGTGTTGGGTGTGTGATGACTGGTATGTGTGTGTATGTGTGTGTAACTGTATGTGTGTGTGTGCGCGCGTGTCATGACGGGCAGGTCGAAAGCAGTGGCGCACGTGGTTTGTGCAGCCACTGCCCGGCCAGCCCGTCATCGTCCTCTAGCGTCTCTTGTGGCAGGAGGCGTGGGTTGTCATACTACGGAGGGATGGCGCTTATCCAATTCTTGGCGCCTGGTGAGACCACGCGCGAGACCCACACCAACACAACCCCTCCACCAACCGGCTCTTGCATGAATACGATGGCGGTGCAAGGCGGAATACCATGCCAGTGCAAGTCAACCGACACTTTACCTCCACTAACTTGTACACCCTGTTTGTAATAAAAAGCTGAGCGGCCCTGCGAAGAAAGGGATGAGTGCGCCACCCCTGCGGCCCCTCCGGCCCTAACCCTCACGAAAAGCCCTGATCCCCGCGGAGGCAGGACAGCTTAGGCGCGCCGCAGGCACTCCCGCGTCGCAGCCGCAAACCGCGACCATCCGATGGTCTCTCTGAGCGCTGGAAGAAAGGGCGAGTTGCCCCCCCCGCTGGGACTCAGCGCAAGTGGGGTTTGCCCGGGCCAAACCCCACTTGCGCTGAGTCCCAGATGCCTCCAGTGCCACCCAGGGGCCGTATTAAGAAAAATTACAGACTGTGTACCCCGGCCCGGCCGATATTCCCGGCCCGAGAACTCGAAATACCGATCATGAGTCCGAGTATGTCAGGCAGACTGGGACTCGGAGCAGTCCCTGAGACTCCGTAGTTGACGGGCCTTTTTAAACCAAAAAGTTCGTGGCCGTGGACAACGCCCTTCATCCAATCCAAACCTCCCTCCTCCTCCGACTCCGCCTCCTTCCTCCCTGGCTCCCTTTGCTTGGCTTGAGCTAGTCATGCTGGGGATGGACAGCGCTAAAGTGGCCTTTGATCCCTTTCAGCCGCTGGCGACACAGGAAACAAAAGGAGACGTTACAGTTGTGGCAGACGACGTGATTGTTGCTCCCGTCCTTGCAAACGAGCGCGCGGCAGCTAGGACACTCGGAGATCAAATGTCTCCGGTCTCGTGCAATGTCTGCCACGTGGTTGCGGTACTGCCTCAACACCCTCTGGCGGCCGCGAGCATCTTGCGCATCGGCAACGTCAAGGTCGTGAAAAACTACACATCCTGCGCCGTAGTGTGAATACGGACCACCCGGAAGACCCGAAATGTCTTTGCCACAGGTCCAGCAGAAGTGACAGCCGCACGCGCACGTCATGTGATTGCAACCCCCGGTCTTGAACACCCCTATGCGGCAGCTCGGGCACGCGCGCGACGTCGCTGCTATTTCGGCGGCGGAGAGGATTTCCGCGCGGAGGCGCGCTAGCTCCTGCTTTAGGGAGTGTTCCTGCTGTGCTTGTGTGCTTGTCCTTGCCTGTAGCTTCATCATGCGCGTTTGCAGCTCATGACAGCGCGTAAGACATTTAACACCGGGGTGATAGGCCGAGTAGCAGAAGCCGCAGAAATTGTACCCGCACCTCTCACATATGTACAAATCCTCCTCCATTTGCAGCGCGCGCTGCTCTTCATTTGCATCTTCGCGCTCCGCCATAAAGTCATGGAAGCTGGCCGGAAAGCAGGGCATGGCGTTGGTTGGGCGCTCGGGTGGCAGCTCTGATGGAACGTGTGCGAACTTGCACTCCTTGCCGAATCTGCACACGCTGCCTGCAGCAATGAATTTGCACATTTGCGTGCGCACGCCCCCGGCTGCTGCTTCAGCCGGCATGTTGACGGGGTCGCAGCGTGGGCAGTAGCGCATGTGGTGAGTCGCCGCCATCTTATCCAGCACCTTGGCATGGTGAAGGCGGACGTAGCGTTGCCAGAGCTCATCGTCCACTAGCTGCCTAATGACAGGCCGGGAGAAGGGCGCGCTGCAGCTGGCCGCCGAACACTTTAAGCCCTCCAGCGTCCCTTCAGTGATGTGAAGGGTGGCAATGCTTCTGAGGCAGTCCGTGCAAAACGCGTGGTCACACTCGAGGTGTGTGTGCCGATGCCCGGGCTTCTCCTCGAGACAAACACCACACACATGCAAAGCATCCTGAAACTTTCGCAGTCGAGCACTCTCGTCATATTCCATCAGCCATCCAATCATCACTCCCGCCCCCACCCCTTTTCCTCCTTCCCCCCCTCCCTCTTCCCCTTCCCCCCCCGCACTTGCGGGCGACTCTGCCTCCCCTGTGTCATCTGGCGTGTACGCGACCGCCTGCAAACCATCGCCGCTCGACACAACTGCGAAGCTCGGGAGAAGGCCAAGAAAGGGCAGGAGCTCGGAACTCAACATCTCATGCCAGCGGAATATAATACCACACCCTGGGGCCTCCCTATAAATATCTCGCAACGCCTCCTCCAAGCGCTGTATCTGGGCATTGGATAGCCACTCGACGTACACTCGGTAAGCTGGCGGTGTGTGCGATGGGTAAGTGGGGACATTTCTCCAGCGCAGCTTGACAAGAGGCAAGTGCTCAATCTCATAATACATCAGCGCGGCCTCCTCGCCCGCCACGTCATCGCGTGCAGCCAAGAACACACGGGCGTCGGCGGACTTGACCTCAATCGACACCTCGAACTCGAATTCATCCCTCGAGCACCCCGCTGCCGCCGCGCCTCGCGCTGCGGGGCCTGGGCGGTGAGTGACCGGAGACGTGAGGTCTACGCCGAGCAGGAGCGCAAAGTTGTTGTCGAAGATGGAGGAGAGCGCCACCTCTTCGTCCTTTTGATCGTCGAGGTTGCTCGCGATCTCTGCGTCGGTCAGCGTGGGTGATGGATGGGATTGAAGCTCGCGCAGGGCCCCGCAGAAGGGGCTCTTCCCCGCCATTTTGTCACGTCGTCGTCACGACCCCAGGTCAACGACCGACATATCTTCTTTTCCCCTTTTTTTCTCTGATGGGCCCGCCGCCTGCGCCGGCAGCTCTCGGGCGCCGGCAGCGGGCCGCGCGCGGCGCTGCCAGTGCATCGCGCGGCAGGTGCACTGTGCCGGTCGCCGTGCGCGCGCTCTGGCTGTGCGTGCTGGCGGGCTGCAGGCTCCCCGGTGCCACCAACGGGCGCGGCGCGGCGCGGGCGTTTGAGTTTCCTTTGCGGGGGCATGAGCTGACGCGCGAGTCGGCCGCCTCGGGGCGCGTGTATGCGGACGTGGAAAAGCTCGTCGAGGACAAGTTTGCACACATCGAGGAGCGGTGGCGACGCGCCGTGCCGGTCCCGGACGCTGTCTCGCCCCCGGTCTCCGCGTGGGCCACGGCAGGCCGCGGGCAGTACGCGGAGCGTCGCGACTACACGCTGAATCGCCAACCGGGCGTGTCCGCCTTCGGCGGGCCCCGGAGCGATTCTCGCGCCAACTTTCCAATCGACGGTGTGAAGGGCGGCAACTTTTGCGACGAGGGCTCGGTGGACACTCGCTGCATCGTGCACCGGCAGCTCTTGTTTCCCAGCGCAAATGGCAGCTTCACGCTCAGCGGGAAGGGCCGCACGCCGTTTGCGCGCACCGCCGTTTGCAGCTGCAGGCGCCTGGGGTGTGCATGCTCCGTGGAGATTGGCGACTTTTTGCCGGAGTATTCTGATCTTTCGTGGGCGCGAGTGTCGGTCGAAGTGGAGCGCGGCGGCGTGCAGACTAGCGGCGCCGACGCGCTTGTGAGGTCGATCAAGGTCGACGGCAGCCTGCTGCAGGGCCAGTGCAACCCGCCGCGCTTGTGCGCGTCTGGAGCCTCTTCAGGGTCGCTCACCATCTCAGGGCCCACGGTGTGCGACCCAGTGTGTGGCGTGTGGCACACCTGTCTGACGTCCCGCGACGTGTCGTCCCTCGCTGCCGACGGCCATCTCGCTGTCACGGTGGAATCTGGCAACTGGCAGTTTGCGGGGGGAAGCTGTGACGGGAACATCCTGCACGTGCGCGTGCGGATGGAGGGCGAGTATACAGGGCAGGGAACGCTCGAGGTGCGTGCCGGGGGGGGCCTCTTTTGCTCACACCCCAACTGCACACTCACGATCCAGGAGTTTAGGACCGTGTCTTTGCACCAAGGGTCGCTGGTCGCGACGGACTCGCTGGTGGTGCGGGTGCCACACGTCTACATTGGAGGCATGGTCCAAGCCAATCGTGTGCACATGGAGGCGGGCGCCCTCAATATTTCTGCAAGCGGGGCGCTCGTCACGGATGATACGCGACGGCACTCGAGGGTAGACCTCGACATCCGGCCGGGCAATGTGCCTCACGATGGCAACTTGCTGCCGGCGGGTTGCCACGACAACTGCCTGCCGTGCACGTGTCTCACGGTTCTCGGCCTCGTGCATTTCACACGCATTGTCATCACGGGACTGTCGCTGCAACTGGGCACGTCCGGCCGCATTTCAGGTGACGCTCTCGGCCACCTCGCTGCCCACGGCCCCGGCGCTGGCAATTCATCCGCATTGGGTGGAGGCGGTGCTGCATTTGGGGGGCGGGGATCCTCTGCGTGTGCCAGTGGCGCGGCGGCCGGGGGCGTCACCTATGGGGTGGCCGTGGCACCAAATGACGTGGGCTACTGTGCGGGCCGCAGCCGGCAGGCTGCCATCGGCGCGGCCTGCAACAATACCTGGGGTCTGGAGCTCGGCAGTGGCGGCGGGCACGGCAAGGTGGAAGGCGGGCAGGGTGGAGGTGCCATTCGTATCCACATGGACGTCGAAGCTGAGATCCATGGCAGCGTGAGCGCTGATGGCGAGCACAGCGCCTGCACCCAAGTCCAAGTTGAGGGCCCAGTGCTTGACAGATGGGATGAGCGCCCTTTCCCAGGCGACATAACACCCGAGACGCCCCTCTTTGACAAGACAAGCAGTCGTTACAAGTATCTTGTGCCCCAGTCTGGAGGCGGCGGAGGCAGCGGCGGCTCCATTTGGATCATCGCTCCCAGAATCACTGGACACGGTGTAGTGAGTGCGGTAGGCGGTTCCGCCAACCGATCTTGCCATACAGTTTCTGCAGTCACGTCCGGAGGCGCCGGCGGGGGCGGGCGGATCGCGTTGGACTATAGAGTGTCGAGCGCCAACTTGCGTGTCGTTTCTCACGGCGGTACTTCTTTGTGCACTGCTGCGGGTGCCGGGACGCACTTCGACGCTCACCGGCAGCTGGTGCTGCTGGACAATGGCGGAATTGCGGGCTTGCGCATGGCCGGCGATCTGGCCGCATCTTTTGCTGCCCTGCGAGATCAGCCCACTATCACTGCTGCCTTCACTCCTTGGACAGGCGTGCAGGGGCTTGAGGGAGAGGCGCTACGCCGACGGGCGTGCTCGTGGAAAGCCGATGATATCTTGCCTTTTGGGTGCATTCTGGATGTGAATGCGTCGCAGCCGCGCCTTGTGGTGCGCGGGGGTGCCGTTGCTGAGGTGCCCACTGAGACCGTCAGACAAGTCCTGGTCCGTCTTCCACTTCCGAGCCTCCAAAATGATTGCTACCCTTTTGTTGTGTGTCATATATTGGAAGATTGCACAGATTGGGCTGGGGTGCGTACCTGAGCGCCAGCGCTCGAAAGCCGTCTTGGAGCCGCTCCAAGATTGCCACCCCGTGCTGTAATCTTTTTCAAGATTCGAGCTCTAGAAGCGCATGCCACTGACTCATTCCGTTTGGTCACACTCACTGCGCAAACAAACGCAGGTGACGGGCGGAGGCGCGCTGCTCATCACCAGTCGCTCCCTTGCCTTGAATGCGCAAGCGGACATAATGGTGGAAGACGGCGGAGTGTTGGGGTGTCTCGGGTGTGCGGCAAGTTTTGAGGCGCTAAACGGCATGCCGGGCTGCAATGACACATGCCCTCGCTGGCAAGCCAAGTCCATTACTGGCAGCATCACCATCAAAGGCGGGGCAAAGGTGCTGGGTGTGGACGTAAGGCTGGAGGTGATGGCCGGAGAGCTTGAGGTGGCACAAGACTCGGCTGTCATGACGAGCGATTGGCACACCTTGTCAATCCTCCAGATCATCTCCAAGGCGGGTGATCTCAAGATTGAGGGACGCCTGCATTTTTCCAAAGTGATGCTAGACAGCGCGAAAGATTTGCTAGTCGGCGCGTCGGGGTGGGTGGGCACTGACGCACTGGGGAGTTTTGGCGGCACGGGTGTGGGTGCTGGTGGCATGTCCAGCATTGGTGGTCTTGAAGGTGGTGGCGGTGGCGGAGGAGGTGGGCACGGTGGGCGCGGGGCGGAGGGATGTGCAGACTTCGCGGCCGGCGGCGCAAGTTATGGGGACGTGACTGTGCCTGAGGAGTATGGCAGCGGTGGCGGAGCAGGGGGATGGACCAACGTATCGATAGGGTCTTTGGGCGCTGCGGCCGCTGGGGGCGACGCAATGTTGGCTCTTTTAACCGAAACTCGCGGGGCGCCCCTTGACCGAAAGCCGCTGGTGTCAGCCGTGCCGGACGGGTGGGAGGTGAGGGAGGTGGAAAGAGGCCCGTGGGGCGTTCGTGTAACAGAGTCTGCTTGCGTTTTGCGTGGCACTCGGTCCTACTTGCTTGACAGGGCTCAACAGCCAGCTCCACACCCTTCACGCCCTCTTAGTCGTCACGGAAGTGCGTGTCCTGCGGGGTATCGGGGAAGTAGCCTTCGCAACTGGTGCTGCCGTGGTGGCTGGGGTGCGGGCGTGGGTGCAGGTGTGGGAGGTGACTTCGCCAATAATCAGACTGTGGGAGGATGTGACTGTGCCTTGGCAACACCTGGTTTATTTGCTGGAGGTCGGGGCGGCGGGGTGGTGCGAATCCGCGCTGACGGGCGCGTGAAAAACTTGGGACGCGTGTCTGCGCGCGGTGAATCGACCTTTTGTCAAGGGGACAGCCTTACACACTTGCCGCGCCGCCAGTCCTTCGCCCTCGGAGGCGGTGGTGCTGGTGGCAGTCTGTCCATCGAGGCCCTGACGATTGAAGGCAACGGATTCTTCATTGCGTCTGGGGGCGATGTGATTGCTGACTGCGCTGACACCCGCAGTGGGGGCGGCGGTGCTGGGGGTCGCGTGGCACTTGTCACAACAGAGCGAGAAAGCACGCGAAGAACAGTCGAAGATAGCCTGCATGTGAATGCTGCCGGTGGTAGCAGTGACGGGTGTAGTGCAGGTGCAGCTGGGACCATTTGGTTTGCAGGCAACGGCACGCTGTTTGTTGACAACCGCCGCGGCACCAAAAATGGGGACATATACAGTGGTGTGATGGTGTCGGCGCCGACCCCCTTCCCCAGCTCCGGAGGGGGTGGGGGCAATGGAGGTGCATGGCGGTGGAATAGCAGCGAGCTGGATGTTGTGGTGCAAGGGGGGGCTACTCTGCTTTGGTGCACGCAGGCCGGTGCCAGACCGCCGGTGGCTGTGCGGCATCTATGGCTCACTGACATGTCCTTTGTAAGTGCGTCTCCAAACACCAACGCCGCGTTGATATCGGCGCATTCTGTGACGGTGTCAAGTGGGGCAGTGCTGGGATGCCTCGAGTGTGGGGCAAGTGTGGATGTCCAGAACGGGTTGCCTGGATGTAGCACCAATGCCGCCGATACCAGTGGCGAAGCTCTGCCGCAGCAGCGTGGGATCGTTGCATGCCCACCGACAGCGGTGGCTGCTACAGACTACGTCCGCGTCGTGTCTGGTGGCAAGGTGCTGGGCGTTTCCTTGAATGTGAGTGCAGGGCAACAACTGGTGGTGGATGCGTCGAGCAAGATGTCGACACCAGACTACCTCGCCGAGTCCAACTTGCTCGTGCAGGCGCCATTGATTCGAATTGCTGGGATTTTGCACTCATCGACGATTCAAGTGGTCGGGGCAAGGGTGCTGGTTGCGCAGACAGGCGAATTGTCGGGGGAGGCCATGGGAAGTGGAGGCGCTCTTGGTCCGTCTGCCGGTACATCACATCCCATGGGGGGTGGGGGTGGAGGGCACGGTGGAAGAGGGGCGCAAGGGTGTTACCTTGCTTCCACGGGGGGCGATGCTTTTGTAACCGATGATGTATCGTGCCCTTGGCGATTTGGAAGCGGAGGGGGGCACGGCGGCGGAAACAGCAGGTCGCGCGGTGGGAGGGGCGGTGGGCGCATCAAAGTCGTGGCGCAAAACCTGACTGTGGATGGAAGAGTAACTGTAGACGGCGCCGGTACCGTGTGCGCTGGTGCCGTGCGTACCTTCTACTCCGGAAACCGTGCGGACAAGGAGTTTATTGCCGGCGCACATTCAGGTGGTGGCGGCGCAGGTGGCTCCATTTGGATCGATGCGCAAAGGGTGTTTGGGGTAGGCGGCCTTCATGCGCGGGGTGGCAGCGCCCGAGGTAGCTGCCATCTCGCATGGCCAGGTGGTGGTGGTGGGGGCGGACGAATCGCCGTCCTGGTTTCGCAGCAAGAAGAGATCGACCTGGCGGCGTTTGCAGGAGGTGGGGGTAGTGGCTTCAGCGTGGAGCAGGCTGATGCGAGCAGCACGGGAGGAAGCAAGGGCTGTGCGGCTGGCGGCGCAGGCACTGTTTACGTGCAGACTTTGACACGGCGCAGTCTCATCATCGACAATGGGATCGCCCATCGTCTTTCAGCCCTCACTCCTTTCCCCACGCAGTACGCAGGGGGAGGCGACGGCACAACAGCCGCGACCGGGCCGCGACCGCTCTTTGACCTGGTATGGGTCCGACGTGGAGCGCTCATGGAATTTCCGCGTGCTCCAAACGCCTCCGCACCTGCCGCAGCGTCGTTCGTGCTCGGACGACGGGCAGCAAGCCTGATTAGGGTGAGTGATGGTGCCGCGATCCTTGCAGTGAGGGGGGGGCAGATCTTGAACGCAAGCACACTGGAAGTGGGCGACGGTGGCTTGGTTGGCGCAATGACCTGCGCAGAAAGTGGCCACGTCCAGAATCTTGTCCTTGGGTGCAGCAGCCAATGTGTCAGTGTGTCAGTGGTTGCAGATGAAGCCACGGTCTTTTCAGGCGGGCGCATACAGGCATGTAGTGTTGACCTCGCCGTTGACAACTTGCTAGAGGTCAGATCTTGTGTTGCTTGCATGCATGCTTTCTAGAGGTGAGACCGCGTGTCGCGACGTGTCGCCTGTGTCGCCTGTGTCGCCTATCTACGCAGCGATAGAGGCCAGCCGCAAAATGCTGAGGAATCAAATGTTCAAGAGTCTGCGGGCGCAAACAGTGGTCTAGTGGTCTGGTGTCAAACAGTGGTCTAGTCTTGCCTGTTTCGTAGAGCTCTCAGTGTGTTTGGCGGCTGATGGACGTGATGGCAGGTGGAAGATGGGGGAGCTCTGTTGGGGTTGGGCACTGTTGCCGAAAGCATCCTGCGCGCAACTGTGGGTAACGCCTCCATCCACGGTCTGGTGCGCTTCTCATCCGTGGATGTAAACGCAAGTTCGTCGGTTACAGTGTGGCACACAGGCCTCATTTCCTCCTCGGGACTGGGCCACCTGGGAGATACAGGTCCAGGTCCAGGGAAGGCCTCGGAGAAGGGAGGCGGCGGGGGCGCACATGTTGGCAAGGGTTCGGACGCCTGCGCCAAGACGGTGACGGGTGCTGTGTTGGGAGCGGGCGGAACCAGTTACGCCCACTGGAAAGGTGCTGGTGTGGATGAAGGGTGGCTCCTTGGCAGTGGCGGTGGGCATGGGAGGAGCACGTGGAGTAACAGGGCGCTAGAAAGCTACCAACGCATCCCCGCATACCCGCAGGGTGGCTTCCAAGCGTGTGCATTTGACAGGGCATGCGCCGATAACGACGATTACTCATCGTGGGACAGTCCCGCTCGGCGTCCTCACTCCCACGTGTTGAAGCATCACCCCGTGTACGAGGTTGTGCGCATGCTCCAGGTGAGAGAGGGAGGGAGGGGAGGCAGGGGAGGGAGGGAGGGAGGGAGGGAGGGAGGGAGGGAAGTAGAGGCAAAGAGCTGCACGCGCGCCGCAATCTCCTCCTCCATTGTTCTGTGTGCCTCGAGCGAGGGGGGGGTATGTGCTTCTGAAGATTTGTTGCGCCGCAAGGTTGATGCTGCTTGCGCCCCAATCCGCGTGCTCTGTAGTATCAACTGTATTCAAGCAGTAGGTGGAATACTCTGCGGGGCATATCCGTGGGTGGAGATAAACATGGGGTGTATCCTGGAAGCTCAACATGTCTAGGGGTCTATCTTGGAAGCTCAACATGTCTTGCACGTTCAACACAAGATGTTGGAAGCTACACGTCAACATCCCTTGCAAGCTCAACATGTCTGCTTTCTTAAGCTCAACATGTCTGCTTTCTTACAGGGGGTGTCGCCTGCGGGGCCACAGCTCTTGCGCGAGGGCCGGGGATCGGCGCTGATTCGCTCCAACGATTCCTTGTGCTTTCCTCGAGGGCACGCTGTCGATCACTGGGAAGGCCATCTCCATCTCGCATCTGCCTCTGTGCCGGCACATGGGCGTGCTTGCGCGCCTGGTTGGCAGGGCTCAGGTGTGCTGTACGGCCTGTGGTCTTGCCTGTCCTGCACGCCCTGTCCTCGCGCCTGTCCTGTATCATCGTTGCTGTGGTGCCTCCTGTATAATGGTTCCTGTTGTGCCCGTTGTATCTTGGTTGCTGAGGGAGCGTGGCAGCGAATGTGGGAGAGCTGGTGCACAGCTCTCTTTGGTGCACAGCTGTCTTTGGTGCACAGCTATCTTTGGTCAACATCACTCATCTTTCTATCTTTCATGTCTTTCATGTCAACATCACTCATCTTTCATGTCAACATCACTCACTAAGCCTCTTGCGGGCGCAGCAAGCATGCCCTGCAGTCGGTGCGCCTGACACACACACACGAACCTCTTGCGGGCGCAGCAAGCATGCCCGACTTCTGTTGCCAGCCCTCCCGTCCCAGCTCGCGCGGCTCTGACGACAGCAAGCAGAAGACACCCTGGGACGGGGTGCAGCCCCGGTGGAGCGTTTCAGACTTGGAGGAAGAGTGCGATTGCTCGCCCTACGTCGTTGGCTCCAACCCGGGGGGCAGGGGAGGCGGTCGCATCAGGCTGAGCGCGGGGAGAGAACTTGTGCTGGCTGGCCATGTCAACGCGGATGGCGAGTCCACGCGCGCGTATGGTCAGTCGGGTGATCCAGGAGGGGGAGGTGCGGGTGGGTCGATAGCGCTGGCCGCGCCTTTGGTCAAAGGCAGTGGCGTTGTGTCGGCAGAGGGCGGTGGGAGTATAGCAGGTGCCGCCGGGTCCGACCCTGCACACTCGGCGGGTGGGGCCGGGGGAGGAGGCAGGGTGGCCGTGCGACATGGCCTGTTGGCCTCCTCCTTGTCCATCTCCGTGGCTGGCGGGTGCGTGTCGCTGCAAATGCTCAATGTCTGTAATGTCGACGTGATTTGCACGCAAATCAAAGTGTCTTGCACGGCACGTGGGGCAGCGGACAGGAGGACAGGAGGACAGGAGGACAGGAACTGACAACTGACCTTCTGCCGCAGACCGCTTCTCTCACATGAAGCCACGTGCTGTCTCAGCCTGACATTGCCGCGCGCTGTCTGTGCATGTTGTTATTGGGCGGTGTGTGTGTGTGTGTGTGTGTGTGTGTGTCAGGCGCACGGACTGCAGCGACTCACGGATCGCGCGCTATTGTGATGCGGTGTACGGCGGGCAATGCAAGTACAAGGAGATGAACGATGAGTTCGACTCGTTTCAGCTCGGCAATGCGTTTTGGAAGTGGGACAATCCGCCCCCGGGAGTCTGCACCGTGCAAGTGCCCGCGGAGCTCTCTGCCGAGCAGCGGCAACGGCTGCTCAACTCGAATCCGAAGCAAGGGCACTGCTGGGATGTTGGGCTCTCGCAGCTCGGGTGGCTCCGCATGTACCCCAAGCACAACATCTCCTTCTTCCTTGACGACACAGCGCACAGACTGCACATACCGCTGCCTGGCGACGCGGCCTTTGACGTCGAGACCCGTGTCATCGTCACGAACAATGACTCTTCTTGCGTGCATGCCGGGCTATATGTCGGGGGACGGCTGAAAGCTGGCATGCACAGCTCGCTCCCTCGCGGCCACGCAAGAGCGGAAACTCCCAAGGACCTCGACGAGTGGGTGTCCATTGCCGTCCTCGATCACGGGGACGACGCTCGCTTACAGTGGTCGACGCGAGGGACTCCGATGGAGGAGGTCTTTGGCATTCGCGACCGTGCCCATGCCACCCACATGTACATGCGCCTGGTTCGGGACAACAACGGCACGGTGAGCGGCTATTGGCGGCAAGACCATCTCAAGCCGTGGACTCTCCTGGCGCCGCCAATACACTGGGAGTGGGAGACGCTCCAGGTCGGCCTCTTTTCGGCGCAGTGCGCTCTGTACGGCAACGCAACGGTGGATTTTGACTACTTGCGAGACTCTGGACCTCGGAACTTCCAGCGCACTTTCGGTGCGGCTGCAGCTTGTGGCATCGTGTCGGAAGATGGCCTACCTCCGGGGGGGTTCGGCTCCCTCGGAGGCGTGGGCGGTTCGGGAGGAGTGTTGAAGGGGAAAACGGCGCTGAATGAGGCTCTAGCTGCCGCGTCGGGTGATGAGGTGGTCAAGGTCTTTCATCTGCCCTATGCCGAGTTTCAGACTGGCGGATTGACTGGGGGGCTCCAGGCAGGGGCTGCAGAGCATGTGGTGCTCCGCGGAAATCTGTCCATCGTCGACTTGGCGACGGCGTGGAACAACGTGTCGTCGGCGCACTTTGTCACGTCGAAACGCTACGCGGAGTCGCTGGGTGATGAAACTGATGGCCTGATGTGGAATGGAAGCCACTGGGTCCCTGCTGCGACCGTTTTCCATGTCTCCATCCGCCCTGATCTCCAGAGAAACAAGTACGTCTTTTTCATCGATGGCGTGGAGCGTCCGACGCTAACGCTGCTTCGCCCGTCGACGTTGCGGAGCCCGAACATTTACATCTTCGACCTCGATGGGCTCTGTGTCAAAGAGTCACAACCAACTCCGACAGCACAGCAAAATCAAACCGCAGTCAATGAGACGGAGTGTCAAAGCCAGAACCTCACCGCCGTCAATCAGACGCTCATCACCAAACTGCCCACGCCTGAAGCGCAAGCGGCCGAAAGAGCGCGGCAGGGGGCTGGCTTTGCCACGCCCCACGCCTTTGTGATCAAAACGGTGGATCTTCCGGGGCTGCACATGCAATACACACTGGGCACGCGCAACAACGGAGCCTCCTCAGGTCGAGTGGAGCTGAGGGTGTGGCCTGCCGCTCCGGACTTGCTCTTCTACGAAAGCAGCCTGTCGCCAGGCATGGGTGGTGTGATCAAGGTGGAGGAGCCGCTCCTCGGACACAGCAAGTTGATTCGCTCACGCCGGCTGCTTGAGGATCAGCAAGAGGCTGAGTGGGGCCACGGTAAGCGCCATGGGCGCGGGCACGCAGATATGGAGGCGGAGGAGCAGATCACGCCCAGGGAATCGTTTCGCCTGCGGCTCGAGGCCTTTTACTCAAAGTACAATCCCGAGAAGCTGGCGCACCTGGAAGACATGGTAAACGCCTGGAGTACCAAGGAAGGGGAGCTCAACGGCATGCTAATCGCCAAGTATGGTGCCGGGCTACGCGCTGAAGGAGCCCAGGAGGATGTGTGGGAGGAAGGAGAGGAGGATCCACAAGAGGTGGAAGGTAAGCGGCGGGCTTTTGCCGCCCGGGGGAGTCTCAAAGTGGATATTGGCCCGCAAGGCTGGATGGGTACGGGCGCGCACGGTGGTGGTAGACCAGGACCTGCCCCTCGCGTGCCGTCTCTTGCTTCTGATATGACGACACCAGCACCACAAGAAGTGTCTGCCGGCACGCTTCACCCGCCGTCTGACTCAACGCCCGCCGCATCTTGGGTGAGTTCTGCCACTCCAACTCCTTCTCGAGCAGATGGGACGCAGACGCCTCAGGCCTCGTCCCCGTCGATTCTAGGTGACGGGGGAGATGACAAGGCACACGTGCCAAGGCACGTCAGAGCTAGCCACCATCGTGGCGTGCACGATGAAGACGCTGAGGTTTTGGAGGCCAGATGGAGGGAAAGAGACAAAGTCTACGTGGAGGAGGAGGGAGGAGGGGCGTTGCTGAGGAAAGCGCGCGTGGGTGCCAAGGGTCGCGAGCTTGACACCGAGTACACTGCCCACCTCAACGCTGCTAGAGCGCCGCCGCAGCCGGGCCAAAAGGAGAGTACGGTGCTGCCAGGGGGCGTCGGGGAAGCAGGGGCTCTGAAGTTGGCGATAGTCAAGACAGACAAGGATGCCCTGGCCGATGAAAGCACCATCGTCATGCCGGGCAAAGTTGTCATTGACTGTCAAGGGGGCCCGTTCTTTTCGGGCGGCGCCAGCAGCGCGCAACTGCACCTTGTTGACGTGCATCTCGACATCGTGGCCTGCTCCTTCCCTGCACCTCGGGCACCCTCGCCTGGCAGCGCACCCGAGGCCGGAGGGGGCAAGGGGCACGGGGTTGCCTACCACCGCCATGCCGTTACCGTGCAGCGCAGCATCGTCAGATTCATCCGATGCAATTTCACTGGTGGCAGCGGCGGGGGTGCGGGAGGCGGCGTCGACGTCGACACCTCCTACCTCGACATTCGCAAATGCTCCTTCAAAGGTGTAAAAGCGCCAAGCGCGTTGGCGCGCATTGGCGGAGATGGGGTCTGGGGTGGCTTGGAGCAAGACGGAGGAGGGGCGGTGAAGATGGGAGAGGCACGGTGGCATGTAGGTGGCAGCTTTGTTTCAGGAGCGCGCCAGCGATCGATTCATCGACGTGCGCCCCAGGTGTACATGGCAACGACCTTGATGGAGAAGAATGTGGCCGAGAATGCTGGCGCCGTCGCCGTCGCGCGCGGCACCTTCTACTGCCAGGACTGCATCTTCTTGTCAAACGTGGCCCGCGAGAGCGGTGGGGCAGCGCTCATAAAGGCCCACGGAGCTGCCATCATTTCGCACAGCTCCTTCAGCCGCAATTCGGCTCGGTGTGTGTGTGTGAGAGAGAGAGAGAGAGAGAGAGCGCGAGAGAGAGCGAGAGCGAGAGCGAGGGAAAGAGAGAAAGCGTGTGTATATATAAATATACATACATAATA